>Ga0070699_100002738_pt1 | contig 15718 bp, 17 predicted proteins | sample KBSK1503metaG_FD_65473 | JGI IMG/M metagenome (GOLD analysis project Ga0070699, IMG submission 65473) | Corn, switchgrass and miscanthus rhizosphere microbial communities from Kellogg Biological Station, Michigan, USA - KBS K1-50-3 metaG | ecosystem: Host-associated > Plants > Roots >...
GAGCGTGTAACGGCAGTCGTAGTTGGCATCGAAATGTATACACATCAGGGAACCTCCGGCCGGCCGGCTCTGGCTGTCGTTGCAGGCCTCATCTATCGGGAACGGGCACAGGTCTTCAACCGCTGGCTCGTGCCTTCATATCAGACGTCAGTCCGGTGGACCGGCAACAGATCGGACGCCGAAGATACGACCACCTGGGTCTTCGTCAACGAGATGAGACGACTCAGCCTGCCGGAGCTCGTGCCGGTCGTGGACGAGCGACTCGCCGCGACGACGATCGAGGCTGTCGGCCGGCATTGGTCGGAGAGGTATGGCATCTCGCAGCTGCGCTGCTCTTCTATTCACGCCGTCGACGCCGCTTTGCTCGAAGGGCGAGCCCTCGGCTTCGATGCCCTGACCGACCGCCTGACGGCGGATCAGCGCCTTGTGATCGTGCTTCGATTTCTCCGCAGGCGTACGCCATCTTCGATCGCAGCGCAGCTTGGGCTTCCGGGCGGGGCGTGCGCGAACCTGCTCTTTCGGGCCCTGTCTGAAGTCGCAGCGCGACTCGGACTCGACGCTGACCCTGACGAGCTCGCTCAAGTCAACCAGGTGGCAGCCTTCGTAAGTGACCTGGTCGCGAGACGCCGGCCGCTCCGATTCGAGGCAGGTCCGGGGGCCTGGGCGGCGTTGCTGGCGGCAACCCATATTCAGGCCGCAATCGCCGGCAACGACGTGCCGCGAGTTCGATTCGTCAGGTCGCTCGAGAATATCGCCGGCGCCGATGGGTTCACGACCTATCGGTCAGCCTGAACGCTGTAATGCGGCCTCGTAGTTGCGTGCACCATGAGCGTTGACTCTCCAAAGCCACGACCCCCAAGTCGCCGAGCGTTTCTAGGTTGGTCGATCGGCGTCCTGCTGGCAACAACGGTCGCCGCGGTAGTGGCTCCGATTGCGGTTTACATCTTTCCGCGTCACGGCCTCAATGGAGGCAGGGGAAAAATTCGGGTGGCGCTGGACACCCCGGTCGCCGAGCTGAAGGAGGGCGCCGCGACACGCTTCGATGCGCCCGCGGGCATGGCGTTCATCATGGCCGACGGTGGCGAACAGAATGCCGCCGGCGATCCCACGTTTGGCGGCTTCTTGACTCGCGACCATGGGACGCTGCACGCGCTCGCCATCACCTGCCCACACCTCGGTTGCTCCTACGCGTTCGACGATGGCAAGCAGCATTTCCTGTGCCCCTGCCACGGATCTGAGTTCGCCCTGGATGGAGGGCTTCTCAAAGGACCAGCGACCAGCCCGTTGTCGCACCTCACGTGGCAAACGGGACAGGGCGCGAACGAGATCGACGTCGATGGAGTAACCATCGGCTGATTGCCGTCGAAATCAATAACGAAGGGAGATTTCTCGGGGAACATGCAGCACAGGGACGCGGCGGAACAAGGCCTCACGCGCCTGTTCGTGATCAGCCTGTCACGTATGACACACGTCGATCGCGATCCCGACTGGGTGTTTTGCCAGCTTCACGATCCCGAAACGCTGCTCGGCTGCGTGCCCGGCGGCAGCCTGACCAGGGTGATCGACGCGAGACGCTTCGAAGCTCGCATCGTGATCGGGGCGGGACCGTTCAAATTTGCCTGGGACGGCGACGGCACGATCACCGACTCCGATCCGAAAACCCGAACGGCCTCCCTGAGACTCAATGGACTGGCACTGAAGCCCATGCCTTACGTCCGAATCCGGATGTCGATGGCCGTTCAGGGCCACCCCCGCGGGTCTGAGGTCCAGATGTCGTTCTGGGTCACCGTGGTCGACCGCAGTGGGTTGCTCAATCGAGGCTGGGTCGATCCGATCGCAGCCGACCTGCTCGACCGGACCGTCCGCCAGATCAAACGACAGCTCGAGGCCACCCCGGTCGCGCCCGGTCCGGCGGCCGCCTAGCATGCTGTGTGTTGGAGTTCCGAAGCCAGAAGATCTCCAGTAGGATCCTGCATCCCGCCCGGGACTTCGAGCCTGTCGAGACGCCGGTCGAAGTCCGCTGGGATCCCCTCACCGGATACGCCGCCCGCCTGGTCATGGGCAGCTCTGCCCTCCTCGCGCCGCCGGCTTTCGACCTCGAGGCGTTCGCCAGGGAAACTCAGGCCAACTGTCCTTTCTGTGGTGATCGGATCGAACGAGCGACGCCAAAGCTGCCGGCCGACATCTGCGCTGAGGGACGAATCAAGCGCGGGCGGGCGCTGCTCTTTCCGAATCTTCTGACCTACACGCAGTACAGCGCCGTGGCGGTCTATTCACCCGACCTGCATTACCTGCCGCTGGACGCCATGACTCCTGGCCTGGTCGCCGACAACCTGGCCGCGCACGTCCAGTACATCAAGGCGGTCATGAATGCTGATGTCGACGCGGTGTGGGCCTCGATCAACGCCAACCACATGCTGCCTTCTGGCAGCTCTTTGTTCCATCCTCATCTCCAGTCAAGCGTCGATCCTCTGCCTTCGACTGTTCAGGAGATGCTCGCGGCGGTTCCAGGGGAGCGTTTTCGCGACTATCTCGAAAGCGAACAGAGGACAGGCGAGCGCTACATCGGAAGCACGGGCAGCATCGAATGGCTGGCCAGCTTCGCCCCGATGGGTTTCTACGAGGTTCGCGCGTTGATCCCGGGAGCCGGCTCACCAGGCGAGCTGGCCGAGGATCGCGTCGGTGAGCTGGGCCAGGGGATCGCCACGATTCTCAATCTCTACGCGGAGCTGGGATTCCAGAGCTTCAACATGGCCCTTTACGGTGCACCGCCGTCGAATCGCGATTACATACTGAACCTGCGCATGGTCTGCAGGTCCAACCTGCAGTCCGCCTACCGCTCGGACGTCACGTACTTCGAACGGCTGCACTGGCAGGCGATGGTGGACACGTCGCCGGAGGAGCTGGCCGAGAAGGCGCGGGCGAGGTTCGCCCCGTAAGACCGGGCCCGCACAAACTCCTTAACCCTCTCCGGTCGCGTGTGGGTGAGTCGGCGCGAACTCCTCATCCTCAATATCGAGCTCCTCTTCGACGGAAAGGACATGCGTCGGCGGCGAGAAGAAGCGCTGCGCTACAAACGTGGGCACGATGGCGGACAGGATCACCGTCGTGATCAGGACCGAGAACTGGCTCCGGTCGATGATGCCCGCGTTGAGACCGTAGAGCGATGAGATCGTTCCAAATGTGAGTCCGGTGCTCATCAACAGGGTCGTGTACACGGCATGCGGCCGGACGTAACGAAGGCTGACCGGCAGGACACCGACGAACTTCGCCGCGGCCTTGACCGCAAAGAATCCCGCCAGCAGAGGCAACGCACCGATGAGGGCGAGGACGTTGATGCTGAGCCCTCCCTTTAGAAAAAAGAAAGGGGTCAAGAATGAGAACGCAACGATGCGAAATCGTTTGTGCTGCTCTGGATTGCGATGGAATACTGGGGCGACGGCGAGGCCAAGCAAGAATGCCGGCAGCGCCGCCTGGCTGTGTGCCAACTGTGCAACCCACATCAACAGGAACAGGGCAAAGAAGGCGCCCTTGATCTCGGGCTCGATGATGCGGTCGCCGTACCGCCCGAAGAACCAACGCTCGAGGCTCACCATGGCAACGATGCAGCCGATCGAAACGACGATGAAGAGGATCAGGAACGGATTTGGTGAGATGAAGAGTAACGACAGCGTCAGGACCGTACAGAGGTCGGTGACGAAGGTGGCGGCCATGATGATCTTGCCGATGTCGGTCTTTGTCAGCCCTGTTTCCACCAGCACCGCATAGACCACCGCCAGGGACGTGGTGGAGAGCGCCACCCCGGCAATCTCGGCTTGCCGCAGGTTCCAGCCCGCCGCGTAGTGGGCGAAAAGGCCGGCCGCCACCAATGGAAGGAGGAAAGAGAGCACGCCAATCGCGATCGCCTGACGCCACTTGTTGCGGAGGGTGGTTGGATCGACCTCGGCTCCGGCCAGGAACGTCAAGACGATGCCGGCGAACCCGGCGAGGAAATCGATCCAGGTGTTCGTGGTCATGTGGAGCACGTTGCCCGCGAATACGCCCAGGACGATCTCCAGAACGGCGGCCGAAACCGCCAGCTCGACGCTGAGCATCGAAGCGACCAGGATCAGGAGGGCGGCGATCGTGGCTGTGGTCAGCGTGTCCATCCAATACTCACCTCCGTTTTGATCGCGGAGGGATTGGATGCGACCCCTACCACGACAAGTGGTAGAGGCCATCAGCCGGCTGCGGCCCGGCGGTTGGGGCGAGCCTCATCGCCCTGCCGAAAGCTTACCGTGGCTCAGTTGTCTGCAGCGCGGCCGGCGGGTCCGAAAATCTCCCCAGATCACCACGCAGGACGGTCGATCATTTGCTTCCCTGGCCGTGGGGATGCCGGCGCTCAAGAAAAGTAGAGGATGGCAAGCATGAACGGACTTGGCGTGACAGCTTTTGGAGTCATCGCCGTCACCTTCATGATGGCGACGTATGCCGCGGAAAGTCGGCATCGAGCTTTCGTTCTCGCCTTCGCGATCGGATGTCTTCTGTCAAGCGCGTACGGTTTCCTCGCGGGGGCCTGGCCATTTGGCGTTGTCGAGATCATCTGGGCGGCCGTAGCCGTAAACCGTTTTCAGATGAGGAGCCGAAGCGAGAGGTCCTAGTTGAGCGGCACACCCCCTTCACAAGGGTTCCTCTACCCTTTCAAACGACGCCGGCGTAGCTCAATTGGCAGAGCAGCTGTTTTGTAAACAGGTGGTCTGCCTCTGAGATCGAAATCGGCCAAAAAGGGCCTTATGACCAGCTGTCTAAAAACAACTGAACATCGCTTCTGGACGATGCGAATCGAAGCTTACAACAAGCTGTCGATGGCCTAATAGAGTCGGGGACGCAAGCTGCCGTTACCCAACGCACAGCGGCCGACCAGGGAATGCGGGCCGACAGCCGTCGCCCTCTCTCATCAGGTCGTTGGTTCGAGTGGCCTTGGGTGGACCTAAGTTCCCACAATGCGAACCCACCCGGCGTATTCGACGGCGAGGCGGTCCCGCTGTCCGATATGGCCGACGCCCGGATCGAGGAGTCCGTGGCGGCAATTCGGGAGTTCGTCGCCGAGCACGGCTCGCTCCCGACCGCCGAGAGCTGGACAGAGGCCGCCATGCGGCCGTCTGAGAAGACCATCCGGCGCCGATTCGGCAGCTTCCGAGAGGCGATCCAGCGGGCCGCGCTGACCTGATGGGACCCGGGGCGGCCGAACTGGCCGTGCCCGGTTCCCGTTCCGTGCTGGGAGCTCTAATACCGTATCCACGACGCGTTGAACATCTCGACGGACGACACGCGTCAAACGCCACGTGGCGATCGACGATGCCGTGGAGCAGGCCCGGATTCTGATCGCCTTGCTAACGGTGGCGACTGCCCGGGGGCCCCGGGATTTGACACGGGCCTTCGTGGGGCTCCGCGTCAGCCTGATCATGGCTGCGCCCGATCGCTTTTCATTCCTTCGCGGAAGGCGTCTGGCGTTGGGGTGCCTCCGGGAAGGCGCTCCATGAATCGGGAGAGGAGCTCGAGCCACTCATCGCGAGTTGTTCCAAAGACCAGCACGTCCCAGAACCGTCCAGCCACGTACGCCTCCTGGCGCAGTCGGACCTGGAGAGTGATGCCCGACCTTGCCAGCATTCGGAGCACAGGTAGGTTGAACTCCGACACCGACCATATGAGCTTGTCAGCACCCTGGGCGAAGATTGCTTGCGCGTAGAGGAGGGCTCCTTCGAGCACGTGCGCCGGGCGAGAAACACGACGATTCGAGAGGATGAAAGATTCGACAACCCCTGGAGCGTCGGCCAGCTCCATGCTGTACACGAGGCCGACCGGTCCGTCCTGGACCTTGCTCCAGATCAGCATACGCGGCGCGTAGCCCGCTGGTTGCAGATCGTGGTTGTAGTGACCGCCGAGCTCAGGCAGTGAATTGCGCAGAGCGTTGAAGCTCATATGAGCCTCGGGGCGTGTGTCGGCCGGAACGAGGTCAACGCGGACGCCCCGCACGATGCGCTCGTCAGAGTAAGAATCGTTCACTTTTCTCAGACCATCGGTCGTAGTCCTGGCGCAAGAGGCCGAAGACGAGTACATCGGTGGGTTCGCCTTGGGTCGTTGTCGCCGCACGAGTCCTCGCCTCGAGCACGAAACCAGCCTCGCGATACAGCCGTTGGTATGGGCCGGAGGCCGGAACGTCCTTGATTTCGATTTGCAGCCGCTTCAGCGGGTGGTTCCAGAAGACGCTGCGCAGGTAAAGGGAGAGTGCGACTTGCGATTCGTCGGGATCCCGAAAAACCGCCAACAAGTTGGAACAGAGGTTGTCGCAGTCCGTGAAGCAGATCGTTGCCGCCCCGACGAGCCGGCCGGATCGGTGGCACACCATGGGAAGATTCAGCGGATCTCTCAGAATCTGCTGACCAAGGCTTGCCTCCCCCAGCGCCAGCCATTCATGCACGCCAAGGTCGTGACCGCCGGCGGCCAGCTCATAAAAAGGAGCCTCCACCGACGACAGCAATCCGAGCCACTTGAAACCGTCGAGCTCGTCTAGCAATGGGTGCGGCTCGGAGGCGCTCATGCGCTTCCAGCTGGAAGCGCAGCGATTCCGATCACGCCGGGACCGGTCTGCGAGGCGACCGTTGAGCTCAGCGAGGCGATCTCAATCGCCGTCGCTTTGAGGTTCGAATCCACGCATCCGGCCAGCTGCTGGGCTGATTCCAACTCGCCCACATGGAAAATCAATATCGACGCGGGCTGGCCGCTCAGGCGCTTCGCCGTGCATTCCGCGAGAAAGCTGACGGCTTCTGACTTCTTTGGCACACCGAGCAACGAGATTCTCTTGGAAGTCAGCGCGAAGGCCGGCAGGCGGTCTATGGAGGCCGCCATCTTCAAAGCGAAAGCGGGAAGTCTTTGCGAACGATGGATGGAATCGCGCACGTGAAGGGCGCCCGCCAACCACACCTGAGGCATAGCGCGGCGGACCCGGCGCTCGACGGCTTCAATGCGCGCGCCGTCGGCCGCCGTTTGCAGAGCAAGCCTTACCAGCAGGCCGGTGCCGGCGACCGCGCTTTGCGTATCGAGGACGCGGACTGAAACCGGCAAGTCCGACTCCTCGGCGCAGATGCGGGCCGCAAGACAGGCAGAGGAGTAGCTGCCGGAGAATCGACGCGTCGCTGTGAGGACGAGGACGTCCTGTGCGTCGAGGCGGCGGATCGCCTCTATGAACTCGCCTGGCGAGGGGAGTGACGTGGTCACAGGACCCGAGCTTTGGCCCACGATTTCGAGGCAGCGGGCGGCTGAAAGCTCGGAATCGTGGTAGGGGACGCCATCGATTACAGTGACCATGGAGACAATCGCAAGCTCCGCTGCGTCCGTCTCAGGAGGACAGCAGTCTGAGGTGACCACCAGTCCTGTAACGCGGCCGCGGCCCGTGCCGGGCTCTTTCGAGCCGGTGCTGTCATCGTGGCGTTCCAACGGTCCGTTAGTCATAGCTCAAATGAAGTGGGCTTGCTCGCCGGACGGCCTGTAATCGCTTACGGCCGCCAGCATAGACTTGCGCCCGAAGTGGGAGCCGGCGAAAGGAACCCCAGGCGTCCTACCGAGCCCGAGCTCACCGGAGCCGGTGACGTGCTCGGCGAACCGGTCGGGTTGCATGTTGCCAACGTAGTTCGTGTGTACCGTATGGGCGAGGTCGCGGTCTCGGCGCTGCGGGGCGTGTCGCTGAGGGTCGCGCCGGGCGAGTTCGTCGCCCTAATGGGACCGTCGGGCTGTGGCAAATCGACGCTCCTCTCGCTCATCGGCGGCCTCGATCGGCCCACACAGGGCACCATCGTTGCCGGCGGTCAAGCCTTGACCGCCATCCGCGACCGCCAACGCGCGGACTTCCGGCTGCGTCACGTCGGCACCATCTTCCAGAGCTTCAACCTGATCTCAACGCTGACCGCGCTGGACAACGTTGCGCTGCCCATGAGGCTGGCCGGTGTCGCACCCGGCCCGCGGCGCGAGAGAAGCCAGCGCCTGCTCGATCTGGTTGGCCTGAAAGGCAGGATTGCGTTCCGGCCGACGCGGCTTTCCGGCGGCGAACAGCAGCGCGTGTCGATCGCGCGCGCGCTGGCCAACAGTCCAGGGCTCATCCTCGCCGACGAGCCGACCGGAAACCTGGATGAGGAGGCCGGCGCGGCAGTGCTCGAGCTGATCAAGGGGATGCACAGTCTCGGCGCCACGGTCGTCATGGTCACGCACGACCCTGATGTCGCCGCGATGGCGGGCCGCATCATCCGCATGCGGAACGGCAATATCGTGGAAGACCCGGGCGGCCCGCCGGCCGCCGAGCAACCTGCTCCCCCCAGAGCTCGTGCGGGGAGGCTTACCTCGTTGGAGTCGTTGCGGATTGGCGCGTCGAGCATTGGGCGCCGGAGACTGCGCACCGCGCTGAGCTCCGCGGGCGTAGCCATCGGCATCGCGGCGATGGCGATCATCGTTTCCTTCGCCAGCGGCGTTCAGGACTCGCTCACGAACGCGCTCGCGATCACCGGCCAGCTCGACCAAGTGTCCGTTGGCGACGCCAACGCGGGCCTGACCGACCCGTCGAAGCACCGGCCGCTCGATAAGACCGCCCTCTCGATACTGGCCGCGCTGCCGCACGTAAAGAACGGCTACGGCAACCTCGAAATCGGTGGAACGCTCAGCGGCGCCCAGGCCAATCTCACCAATGTCTACCTGACCTCAGGCGCCCCCCTTGCCGAGACGCCGAAGGCGCTGGCCAAGTTCCTCGTCGCCGGCACCTACCCGTCCGCCGATAATGCCAATGAAGTCCTGCTCACCAGAGATACGGCCGTCAAACTTGGCTTCACACCCGCCAGCGCTGTCGGCCAGTCGGTGACCTTCTACGGGCAATATCCGGGCGTCTTCGTCGCGGGTACCGGGCAGCAGCCTGCAAATGTGTCGTTCCCGCTCAAGCTCACCATCGTGGGGGTCGTATCCAACGCGGCCAACATCGGGAACGTCACCGCAACATTCGTGAGCGTGCCGTACTCCACGTCCATGGGTTATTGGGAGCGCATGGCCGGTGCCAACCAGTGGAGGGCCGACGAGTTCAACCGGATCACCCTGGTCAGCGACTCTTCGGGGTCGGTGGACGCCGTCGCGAAGGAGGTAGAGGACCTCGGCTATCAGGCCATGACCGCCGGCGACCTGCTCAAGGGGTTCAGCCAGTTCGTCATCATCCTCGAGATCGGCCTGTCCGGCCTTGCCGCAATCGCCCTGGTCGTCGCGTGCCTGGGCATTGCCAACACGATGTACACCTCAGTTCTGGAGCGAACACGCGAGATCGGCATCATGAAGGCGCTGGGCGCCCGCTCGGACGATGTGCGCGAGATGTTCATATCGGAAGCCGCGATGATCGGCCTTCTCGGCGGCGGCATTGGACTGGTCATCGCAGCCCTGGTCAGCGTTGCCGGGAACACGATAGTAAATGCCATGGCGGCGCAGCAAGGGATCCTTCTCGACCTCTCTGTCTTCCGCGTGTCGTGGTGGCTCGTCCTCGGCGCGCTCGGCCTGGCTACGATCTTCAGTGCCCTGAGCGGCTTCTTCCCTGCCTTGCGGGCGAGCCGCCTGGACCCCGTGGCCTCTCTGCGCTACGAGTGAGGACGCCCGGTGGGCGCTACCGAGTTCATCGAGACGGTGGGGACGATGACGCGACTCTTCACCAGGCGCAGTCGCGAAAGGACCATTCGAAACCGCTTAGATTTCCGAGCGTTAGGGCCCTTGGTCGCGGGCAGTTAACGGCCCGCTTGACAGGCGCTGTGAGTGCTACTAGCATCCGCTTCAAGTTGGCGCTTACCGGTGCCCGGGGAAGGAGGACCGAAAAGATGGAGACCATGGTCCACGAAGTCAGGGGCGGCCGCAGGCTGCCTCTTCTTCTGCAGCTGACTGAACCCGTTGTCTGCGTAACGAACCCGACGGCCGATTTCGTGGCGGAGGAAAGAGAGGCCGCCCTCCAGTACGACCCAGTCACGCAGATTCGAGAGATTCCGGACATTCGCGCGGGCGGTACTCCCACCCAGTGCAGCGGCATCTGTTGCTGCGCAACGTACTTCTGGCCGTTCGATGTCAGCTGCTTCGACACGATCAACGACGACTGAAGCGGCCTAGACCTCTTCGGGCGCGCGCCGACGGGTAGGTAGCTTTGCCCACTCGGGAATTGGTGGTCGGCTGGGCCTGAATCAATCGCGCGAGTATTAGCGACCTGTCGCAAACGCCTCACGCAAGCGATCAATAAGGCGGACGCGAACCGCCTGTGCGGCGGCGAGCACCGCGTGCTCGATGGCGATCGGATCGGATCGGCCATGGGCGACCACCACGACACCATCTACACCCAGCACAGGCGCTCCGCCTATCCGGCGCCAGTCAAAGCCCGCTCTCAGCCGCCTCACGCTGGGCAAGATGAGCAAGCCCCCGATGGTGCTCACAATGTTTCGCCGGATGTCTTTCCGGACGGCCTGGCCGGCGAGCTCGATCATCGCCTCCGCCGTCTTCATTGCGACGTTGGCGACGAATCCGTCGGCAACAATCACATCCGCCTTGCCGGCGAACAGGTCGTTGCCTTCCACGCTGCCCACGAATCGCAGACCCGAGTGTTTTAGAAGCTCTGCCGCGGCGCGCGTCTCCTTTGTTCCTTTTTCGGGCTCGATGCCGTTGCTCAGCAACGCGACCCGCGGCTCGGGCACGCCGAGGATGGCCGATGAATAGACGCAGCCCATCTGCGCGAACTCGGCCAACATTTCGGCCCGGCAGTCGACAGAGGCACCACAATCGATCAGATACGACCTGGCCCCAGAGAGGGTCGGCAACACGGCTCCGAACGCAGGACGCATCACGCCCGCGAGCCGCCCGTGCACAAACATGCTCACGGCCGTGATCGCGCCCGAGTTGCCTGCGGAAACCCATGCGTCCGCCTTGCCGGCCTGAACGAGTCGAGCGCACACCGCCATCGAGGAGTCCTTCTTTCGCCGTGCGCCCGCGACGGGCGATTCGCTCATCTCGATGACTTCCGTCGCGAGCTCCCACCGGATCCGGGGATCGGCACCAGCTTCTCCCCTCGCCCGTTCAGTTCCCACCAGCGTCACCTCGACGTCCTCCGCGTAAGCCGCCCGGCGAGCTCCCTCCACCGCGGCTTTGGGCGCGAAGTCGCCGCCCATTGCATCGACCGCGATTCGCGGCCTCGCGAACCGGCGGTCCGGGCGGGTCTCTAGGCTCGGTTCGCCCGTCGACCTTTCTCCGAGATCGAGTCGACCGGGGCGAGGAACAGCTTGTAGAAGTCTGCTGGCGAGCCTCTTCGATCGATGGCGCCCACCTGAACCACCTCGCCGTCCGAAAGCGCTACCAGGCGGTCGCAGCTCAGGACCGTCTCGTAGCGATGTGTCACGACGACGACGACACGCGACGAAGAAACGCGTTCGAGAGTCTGTATCAAGCTCCTCTCTCCGGTCGGGTCAAGGCTCAGGCTCGGCTCGTCGAGAAGCAGGAGGGGGGCGTCATGGTAAACGAGACGCGCGACCGCCAGGCGCTGCCACTGGCCGCCTGAAAGATCGGTAACTCCTCCGAAACCCATCCCCAACGCCGTATCCACCCCTTCTGCAAACCCAGCCACGAGGTCACTGAGGCCGGCCGTCTCGATCGCCCCTTGCAGACGTTCATCGTTTGCGTTCGATCCTGGGACGGTTGGTGCCATGGTCACGATCTCACGAACGGTCATGCGGAGCTGCGCAGGATTCTGAAACACGACTGAGCGAGCCACGGACGCGAACGGAACATCGCGTCCTCTGTCGTCGAGTGCCTTGATCGTGCCGAACGTCGGGTCGTCCAACCCTGCCAAGAGTCGGATCAGTGTGCTCTTGCCCGCTCCGTTTGCGCCGACGACGGCGGTCATGCCCACCGGAAAGCTGCACGTGACAGATTTGAGAGCGGGAGTGGAGGCGCCACGGTACGAGTAAATCACCTCGCCGAGATGCACTTCCGCAATAGCTTTCATCGAGCCCGGCGCGGCGTGCTCGACCTGGATTTCTGGGACCTCGGCGACCCCGCTCTCGAGAAACTCCATCAGGCGGCGGTTGTAGTTGAGCGATTCCGCGAGGCCGCCGACCGAGGTGGCGAGTGAGCGGGACTGGCCCAAAGCCAGGTAGACGCCGGTCAAGACTGTAACCGCCTCAGCGGCAGTCAGTCGGCCGACCCGAAGCGCGATCACCGACAGCACGATGGCGAGCACCAAGCCGGTCGAACCCAAGATGCCAAGTCCCAGGCTCCTGTTCCTCATACCCAAAGCGACTGCTCGGACGCGCGCGAGGTATTCGCGTGACAGCCGTCGATACTCGACCGGCAAAAGGTTCGATCGATAAACGCGAAGGTCTCGCTGCCATCCAGGATCGACGCTTTGCTGAGACAGAAGCTGCATGCGAAGAAGTTGTGGCGACGACATCGTTTGAACTTCGAGCAGATCGTTGCGGAACCGGCCCTCGACGATGAGCGCCGGGACGAACATCAGGAACAGTAAGAGGATCAGCGGAGATGCCACGATGGCGAGCGCGATCATGATCCCGATCACAATCGAGAAGGACATGACGATCGAGGTCAGCACGTCGACCATGTAGGCCGGCCTGTATGACGCTTCGCGCACGAGAAGTCCGTAGCCGGCCTGAAACTCGTTGTCCTCGAACATCCGGAAGGGCACGCGCTGAAGCTTCTCGAGAAGCCGGCTGTTGATCTCCGCGGTGACTTCCTGGCGCAACAAGGTCTGCGCTGTTCGAAGCACGGTTGCGAGCACCTGCTGCACAGTCACGACGACCAGCAACCCGACAAGGGGTAAGTAGTCGTGGGATTGCCCAAGAAAGAGATTGATCGTCAGCCGTAGCAGAAACAACGTGAGGGCGGCCGCCACGAGGCTGCCGAGGTCGGTGACGAGGGTCACGAGCAGCGCGCCGCGGTTGATTCCCCACATCAGCTTGAACACTCTCGCGAGGGGACGCACAAACTGGCGCACGGCGGACTCTAACTCCAGACTTCTCGACATCACTTATCGCTTCGCAGAGTCGACTGAGATTGTGGCCTCGAAGTCGCTGCGAAGCATTCCGAAAACTAGCACGTCAAAACGCTGTCCGCCAACTTCGCGGTGCTGACGTAGGACGCCTTCCTGCTTGAATCCCGCTGCCGCGAAGAGTTCGGCCGTCGAATCGGCGACCACGGGCACCTGTGCGCTGCATCGATTGAGGGGCAGATACCAGAACAGCTGGGCAAGGTACAGACGGAAGGGGACGAGTCCCTCCCGCGGCCCGAGAAAGAACGGAAGAACCGTGCTCGACAGGTTGTGGACCAGCGGCTTCGGGTTGGTGATGACGCCCTTGAGCTCGCCGTCAAGCCTGCACGTCGTCGGCAAGGCCCACAGCATCGGCTGCAACAGGGACATCAGGAAAGCGTTCAGCATCGGCGCGGTGCGAGCGATCCCGCCCACCAGGAGCGGCGCCTCGCCCTGGCCCAATAGACTCGTCAAGAAGGCAGCATCGTTGTCGCGGTACGGCTGGAGCGACCACCCGTCTTGCTCGGTGGGTGGTTGGTCGGCTCGCGGTGTCAATTGGTCGCCAAGTGCTGACGGGCTGCCTGAAAGGCGCGCACTCTTTGCTCCATGAGGTCCCCCATGGCGGCCACCAGCGGCATCTGCGTTTCGAACTCCAACCAGAGCCACTGACCGTTGGGGTTGAGTTCGATGAAGACATATTCGTCGTCCGGAGTCAGGATCAAGTCCGCCGAGGCAAAATCCAGATGGAAGCTCTTCACGAGGGTGACCAGAGAATCGCGCACCATCATCGGAAGGTCATATGGCTCCTGCCGAAGCTCCTCGTGCGGAATTTCTCGCCAGTCGAGGACCGGAATGCTTCCAGGCGGTGGATCGAGCCGCGCGGTAAAGACCAACTCGCCGATGACGACGCATCGGAGCTCGGTCGCCTTTGAGACGTACGACTGAAATATCGTCGGAGCCAATCTGACGGCATCTGCGTCGCCGCCATTCCAGATCTTGGTCAGAGGAAATCGAAACTCCGACTCATAAAACGATCCCTCGACCCGAGGCGCTTTGGCGGCGCAGCGTTGCCCCGATTGGGATCGGCGAAAGCGATCCGCTGCCTCTGGATCGTTCGAAAGCAACGTCGCCGGAGTGGCAAGGCCAACGCTCGCCGCTCGCGCCAGCTGAAGCGTCTTGACCTCAGCGATTCTCAGCGCATCCGGGCTGTTGATCCAGATCGTATCGAGTGCCGAATAGAGCGCCCGCAACGCGTGCCCAGCCTGAATCAAGCTGAACTCGCGGGCTCCCTCGGCCATAGCATCCGACACCTGAGGGGCGCGCGGCCGCCGATACCAGGAGACGGCAATATCCTCGATTAGCGCCGAGTGGTGCTCAGTTCGGATCTCGCCCGTGACTACTTCCTCGCGCACCTCTATCGAGATCGAGGTTGTGGCCGGAAAGTCCTCGGGGTGAAACCTGAGGACAGGTATGTTCCTTCGATTGAGCTCCATTACCATCGCGTCGGCGTGTATGTCGACGGGACCGGTCACGATCAGTACGGTTGGCGTGCCGATCATGCCTTTGAAGCCCCCATCAGCCCAGTCGATGGGCGTGGGCATTGCATTTCCTTGTAGCGTGCAACATCAGTTGCGCGACGCTTTCTCGTGAGGCGCCTGGTGCTCGTGCCGATAGCTGCAGCCGTTCTACTTGGAATCGCTGCTGTGGTTCTCGTGAATCTCATCAAGCCAAGTCCGCTGTGGCTGCTCCAGCTAGATCCTAACGCCCCGCCACTCGCACCGGCCGCTTCCGCAGACCGACCGAATGGCGATCCGATCGACGGCATCGAGTGCGTGCCATACGAGCAGCTCAAGGTCCATCGCCACGTTCTCCTGATCCTCAGAGTCGACGGGAGTCGCCGCTCGGTGCCCGAAGGCGTGGGTTTTGTGCCGCCTCTGCTCGTCTCTGGGAGCGGATCTCAGCGTGTGGTGAGCGGTGGCCGTTGCGAGTACTGGCTGCACACCCATGCGCAGGATGGGGTCATTCACGTGGAAGCGCCGGCGCAGCGAACGTTCGTGCTGGGCGAATTCTTCGACATCTGGGGTCAGCCTCTGCAGCGAGACAGGTTGGGCCCATTGCAAGGCCGGCTGTCCGCCACGGTCAACGGCAGCCCCTGGCGCGGCGAGCTCGGATTGATACCGCTCGAGGATGGGAACGAGGTCGAGCTCGACCTGGCGACGGCAACATGAGACCGCAAAAAGGTGGATCTGGCCGACGTGATTCGATAGCTATTGACGGTCGGAATCCCTAGAGCTTGGTGAATACGACGTGGCGGGCAGCCCGCTACGGGCGATTCGGGGCCAGGTCGCGCGTTGAGCGTGGGCAGTGGCATGCGTTCGAGTTCCCGATGCCCTATGCGATCGTTTCGCTCTCTTTTCCCCCTGTCCGATGTACCAGGCAGCGTCGTGGTCCCTCACAAAAACTGGCTCGCTTACCCTCAGCCTCCATCAAACCCAGGGCAGTTCAACCCGGCGACCAACTGCCGTTTCTGATGTCATGCAAGGAGCGGGCCTCCGCTCCTCGTGGCTACCGGCGACACTGAGGCCGCCGCCACACAGCCGACAAAGAAGGAGGCCCACGTCATGCTATACGTCGGAGTCGATCTAC
>Ga0070699_100002740_pt1 | contig 15716 bp, 13 predicted proteins | sample KBSK1503metaG_FD_65473 | JGI IMG/M metagenome (GOLD analysis project Ga0070699, IMG submission 65473) | Corn, switchgrass and miscanthus rhizosphere microbial communities from Kellogg Biological Station, Michigan, USA - KBS K1-50-3 metaG | ecosystem: Host-associated > Plants > Roots >...
GCGAGCAGCGGATCGTCCAGGCTGGTCTTTTGCCGAGAAACGTCGTCAGTGAAGCCGCCCTGCACGTCGAGCAGGGTGACGCCGATGGTGGCGCGCCCGCCCTTGAGGCCAGCTAACCCCGCGGGATTGAAGAAGATGGCCGAGCCGTCGGCACACGGCGCCGCCACCCCGGTACCGGCGCGCCCCATCGCGCAGGTCCCTTGCTCGTAGATCCCGAAGCCTTGAGCTCCGAGCAGGGCCGGACACCCGGCGAACAAGACCAGCACGTACCGCAGGAACCGCTGCATACGCTTGTCTCCGGATGGCTTTACGAGAGATGGTGAAACGGGCTGGCCAACGGTAGCATTCGCCCCAACCCTTGTCAAACCCATGCGTGGCAACGCGTCAGCGCTGTTCCGCGCGACGTTTGGCGGCGCCCCACGCGCCGCCGCCTCGGCGCCCGGCCGCGTCAACCTGATCGGTGAGCACACCGACTACAACGGCGGCCCCGTGCTGCCGGTGGCGTACGCGGCACGCACGTACGTCGCTGTCGGCCCGGGGGAACCGGGTATCCTCGAGATGGTCTCCACGCGCGAGGAACAGGTCGCCCGGATCGACTACCGAGCAGGGCGACTCGCGGGGTGGGGCGCGTACGTCGCGGGGGTGATGCGGGAGCTCGTGGCCCTCGGCGCGGCGCCCCTGGCGGGCGGGGCTCGCGTCGCCGTGGCGAGCGACGTACCGGTAGCTGCGGGACTCGCGTCGTCCGCCGCGCTCACCGTGGCCGCGGCCAAGGCGCTCAGCCTCCTCGCCGGCGCCCGGCTCCAGGCCCGCCAGCTGGCGGGCGTGGCGTTTCGTGCCGAGCACGACCACGTCGGCGTGCGCTGCGGCATCATGGATCAGATGAGCGCGGCGCTTGCACGGCCGGGTCGGGCGCTGCTGCTCGAGTGCGCATCGCTCGCGGTACGCCACATCCCGATCGGTGGACGCCTGCTGCTCGTGGACTCAGGGGCGCGACGCGAGCTCGCCGCAGGCGCGCTTAACGAGCGGCGGGCCGAGTGTGAAGCCGCGGTCGCCCGCCTCAAGCTGGAGTTGCCCGAGCTCCGTTGGCTGGCGAGCTGGCCTGCGGCCTGGTTGCCGCGCCTCAAGCGCGCGTTACCCGAGCCGCTCCGCTCCCGCGCGCTCCATGTCGTAGGCGAGACCGCACGCGCCAGGTTCGGCGCGCAGCTGCTCGCCCGCCGGCACCTGAAGCGGTTCGGTGAGCTGCTGTACGAGTCTCACGAATCCTGCCGGCAGCTGTACGACTGCAGCACGCCCGAGCTCGATACGATCGTCGCGGCGGCGCGGCGGGCGGGCGCGCTCGGTGCGCGACTGACCGGTGCGGGATGGGGCGGCGCGGTGCTCGTCTTGCTGAGGGAGGGCAAAGGCCCATGTGGGAAGGGTGAGGCGAAGGTAACGCGCGAGATTCGGCGCGCGTTCCGCGCCGCGTACGGACGCGAGCCGGCGATCGATGTGGTGCATCCGTCCGGCGGCGTGCGGCGTGAACCCGTTCGCTAGCGTGGTTCTCCCGACGCTATGTTACTCCAGCCGGGGTGGCGAAATCGGTAGACGCAAGGGACTTAAAATCCCTTGGGGGGCAACCCCCGTGCAGGTTCGAGTCCTGCCCTCGGCACTACGGCGAGCCCGACCACGTCGTGATCGAGTACGAGCCCGAGGACGTCGTGATCGAGTAGTCGACGAGCAGGTTGATGAACACGCGCACGCCCCGCCCCTGCAGCCGGGCCGGCCGGAACAGGGCCTTGAGGACCCAGTCTTTTGTGGGTTGGTCGAAGCCCGGGTGGGGGCTCTTCAAGATCCTGACCGACGCGGGCTCAACCCGCCCCGTCGTATCGATGACGGCCGGCAGGATCAACCGGCCCTGAATCCCCGCCTGTTTCAAGAGCGCGGGATAGACCGGGGGTGGGGCGGACAGCAGTGTCGGCCTCTCCTCCACCAGCGCCTCCGCATACACTTCATTCCCGTTCATCACTACGCCGCTGGCCCAGCTGCCTTCGACGCCACTACCGGAGTAATCCTTGGGATCGAAGCGCTGCTGGAGGTCCACCGGAGGCATGTCGATGGCGATCTGCGCCGGTACGGCGACGGTCTGAAACCCCTTGAGCACGTCGCCAAGCTGCACCGGCGGCGGGTCGGCCGCCTTCGGCTGCTCGTGAGGTGGGAGCAGTACCACCGTCGCGTCCATCCTGACCTGGTCGTCGCGCGGGGCGACGGGGAGCGTCGCGTACACGACACTGGCGATCATCGCAGAATGGATCGCGAGCGACGCGAAACCGACGCCGAACAGGCGTTTGTTCCCGGTCTTCCGCTTGGATTCGAGGAGCGTGAGAACCACGGGTGCGTCCCCCCCGTCTTCGACAGGTAAGACCTGGCGACGCCGGGCGTCGTGTATGCAAACCAATGATAGTGTGAAAGGCGCCACGGAGCCATGATGCCCTGGGATGCCGCGAGACCTGCCCCAAACCAAGCGTCAACACCGCACGAGAACGGCCACCTCCAAGACCGAGGTGGCCGTTGACGAACGACGCTGAGACAACTCCACTAGGGCGACCCGGACGCCGGCGTGAGCGAGTAATCCACGGGCAGGTTGATGAACACGCGCACGCCCCGACCATGCAACCGGGCCGGACGAAATAGGGCTTTCAGCACCCAGTCCTTGGTGGGCTGATCGAACGCCGGATTGGGGCTCTTCATGATCCTGACCGATGCCGGCTCGACCCGCCCGGTCGTATCGATGACGGCCCGCAGGATCACCCGGCCTTGAATCCCCGCCTGCTTCAGGACCACGGGGTAGTCTGGGGGTGGGGCAGACAGCAGTGCCGGCCGCTCCTCGACCAGCGCTTCCGCATACACCTCATTCCCGCTTACCACAATGCCGCTCGCGCGGCCGGCTTCGATCCCACTACCGGAGTAATCCTTGGGATCGAAGCGCTGCTGGAGGTCCACCGGAGGAATGTCGGTGGGAATCTGTGCCGGTACCATGACGGTCTGAAACCCCTTGAGTGCGTCCACCAGCTGGACGGGCGCTGGGTCGGTCGGCTTTTGCTGCGCCTGGGGTGTCAGCAGCACCACGGTCGTGTCCATCCTGACGTGGGTGTCGCTCGGAGCGGCGTTGAGGGTTGCGTACACCACCCCTCCGATCATCGCGGTATGGATTGCGAGGGACGTGAAACCGACGCGGAGCAATCCCTTGCTGGCGGTCTTTCGCCTAAAGTAGAGAACCGAGAAAGCCACGGATCCACCTCCGGTGCGTTGGATGCCAAACGATGGTGCAGCCACTTCCGGGGCGGAGAGTCGTGGGACGGCGTCCCCCGGTCTTCGACAGGTAAGACGTCAGGACACCTCAGAAGGTTGCGACCGGAGCGTCAGGCGTATGTCAGCGTGCGGCGACCGCGCTACACCATGGGGGGCTTGACGCCGGGCGTCTTGTATGCAAAACAATGGTGTGACATAGACGCTAGGAGCCGGGATGTCTGGGATGTGGGCTCGGTTGCGGGCCGACTTGAACGTGAAGCTCCGCCGCGGGGCGTGGTACCGCATCACGCGGCTCGATCCGCTCCAGGCGGTTCTTGAAGTTGGCGGCCGCCTGCTCGAGATCCCGTCCGCGTTCCTGCAGGTTATCGAGCGGCCGCCCCGCCGGTGGAGCGTGGTCCCCCGGCCAGGCGACGCCGTGCGCCTCCCCGAGGGTTGCGACGATCGCTATGCCGTCTGCCCGAGCTGCCGTGAGCGGCAGTCGCTCGCCGGACGGCCGCGCCGCATGAGTTGCCGGCGGTGCGGCGAGGATTTCGAAGTCGCCTGGTCGGAGTCTTAGCCGGGCGACCGGTCCGCCGCTGGCTGACAGCCCTCTGACATCTCCAGTGCAACCAATTGGGGCCTCCGGACGTCTTACAGGTCGAAGCGTGCGGTAAGACCAGCAGTCCGGGAGGCACTCAATGCGCGTGTATGCTTTGCTGCTCGGCATTCTCTTCACCACTGGGTACGGCTACGCCGCCCAGATCGCCGTATCCTCGCTGGGAGCCGGCCGGCCCGCGCCGGCACAACCGGCGGCCACGGTCCCCACTCACGGTGCCCTCGATGGCGTGTGGTACGGCGGGGTACTCGATCCCGTGACAGTCGAGTCCCGCGGTGGTACCCGAGCCGCGGCGACCCAGGGTAGGGTCTTGAGCCGGCCGACTGGGCGGTGTACCGAGGCAAGTTCGTCCCGATTCCACGCCGTTTCCTGAAGCTTTCGAGGGGGGCTTCGGCCCCCTTCATCCGCATCACCCGCTTCGTCCGCCGCCGTCGCGCGGCCGAAACCCCACCTCGCCAAGTGCCGTAGGACCTGCCAGTATGAAGCCTATCCGGAGGAGGGAGGGGCCGTGAGCGTATTCTGGGACACCTGGCGCAAGGAGATCATTCGCGGCGCGGCGCTGTTTTGCGCTGTGCTGGTGATCGGCTTCGCAGTGCACGCGGTCCACCGCGCGGTGCACGAAAAGGTGATGAACCTCCCCGTTGCTCTCCGCGACCTGCGGGACGAGTTCGCTCGGGACGATGGCGGCCCGGGTCGCTCGACTGCGGCGACGTGGACGTATCGCTCCAAGCTCGGCGCGAACAAGTGGGTGTGGATCCGGAACACCCGAGGCTCGGTGACGGTCGAGCCGGCGAAAGGTGACTCGCTGCAGGTCGCTGCCGTGAAGAGCTACCGGTCCTCGGACAGCGCGAGTGTGCGCCTCGTCGCCGTGCCATACGAGGGCGGCGTTGCCGTCTGCGCGGTGTGGGACAGCGTCAGCGACGGCGGCTGCGGCCCAGGGCAGGGTGACATCAAACTGCGCGGGCCGCGCCACAACGATGTGGCCGTGGACTTCACGGTGCGGCTGCCGCGCGGCGTGGGCCTCGGCGCCACCACGATGGTGGGCGATGTGCACGTAACCGGGGCGCGTGGCCCGTTGGTCGTCCACACGGTGAGCGGCGACGTGGACGTGGTCACGGCGAAGGGCCCCGTGAAAGCCGAGTCGGTTAACGGCGATGTACGGGTTCGCGTGGAGGCGTTCGGAGACACGGGCGGGGTTTCCGCCACCACGATCAACGGCTCGGTGAACGCCGAGCTCCCGGCGCAGCTCGATGCGAACGTGGAGGCGAAGACGGTGAACGGTTCCATCAGCACCGACTATCCCCTCACGGTGAACGGCAAGTTCGCAGGGCGCAACATCAAGGGGACGCTCGGCCGCGGCGGGCGCGAGGTCCGCCTCGAGACCGTGAACGGCTCGATCAGGATGAAGAAAGCAGTCTAGCCACTTCGTCCGGGAAGGTGCGGACGTCGATGGGCTTGGAGAGGTAGCCGTCGAACCCGGCAGCCAGCGTTTTCTCGCGGTCGCCCGGCATGGCATGGGCAGTCAGGGCGACGACCTTCCAGGGGTGGTCGCCCTCCAACCGTTTGACATCGCCCAACACGCTGTAGCCGTCCCGCCCAGGGAGCTGAATATCGAGCAGCACCAGCGCGGGGGGCGGTTGCTCGGCCAGCAGCGTGGCCACCAGGGGCTCGCCCGACATCAGTCCGATGACGCGATGACCCTTCATGGTCAACAGGGCCGTGATGAGCTTCAAGTTGTCGGGCTGATCCTCCACCACCACGATCGTTGCCATTACGGATGCTCCGGCCGGCTCTCGGCCCGCCGCAAGGTGAACCAGAAGGTGCTGCCCGTGCCAAGCTGCGAGTCTACGCCGATGGTGCCGCCATGCAGCTCCACCAGACGCTTGGAGAGCGCGAGGCCCAGGCCCGTCCCTTCGTACCGGCGGCTCTCGCTCGCATCGAGCTGCACGAACTCCTGAAACAGCTTGCGCTGGTCCGCCGGCGCGATCCCGATCCCGGTGTCAGTCACGGCGACGCGCACGGCGCCAGAGTCCTCGAGCCGCGCGCTGAGCGTGACACGGCCGCCGTCGGTGGAAAACTTGATGGCGTTGGAGAGAAGATTGAGTAGCACCTGGCGGAGGCGCCCCCGGTCAGCCGTGACCACGAGGTGGTCGGGCAGCGGCTCGATCACGAGCGTATGCCGCCGGGCTTCCAGCTGGGCGCGGACGGTGTCGGCGGCTTCCTGAAGCAGCCCGGCCATCTCCAGCGGCTCGAGGCGCAGCTCCATCCGGCCGGCCGCGATCTTCGACAGGTCGAGGAGCTCGTTGATGAGCTCGAGCAGGTGGCGGCCGTTGCGCGCGATGGTCTCGAGGTAGTCGCGCTGGGTCTCGGTGAGGGGGCTCTCGGGCGCCGCCATCGTCAGGAGCAAGTCGCTGAACCCGATCACGCTGTTGAGGGGGGTGCGGAGCTCGTGCGACACGTTCGCGAGGAACTGGTCCTTGAGTTTGCCCGCCTGGTCGAGCTCGGCGTTGAGGCGGGACAGCTCCCGGTGCTGCTCCTCGAGCTCGGCGTTCTGGGACTCGAGGCGCTGCGCGGCGTGGCGCACCTCCACCGCGAGGCGACGGGTGTGCAGGTGGGCGGATTCGCGTTCGCAGGCGATGGCCAGGTTCGGCGCTGCATGCTCGAGCGCGACGCGCGCGTCAGGGGACAGCTCCCCCGCCAGGGTCGCGACGAGCAGCCCCACGAGCCGGCCCTGAGAGCGCAGGGGCGCGAGCGCGAGTCCGCCAGCGGCATCGGCATCCGCGGTGGCGAGCTGCAGTTGCGTCCGCACGGGCCCGGCCGCGGCGCTCGCATGGTAAATGACGGTGACCGTGTCACCCACCAGCTGTCGCACCACGTCGCGAGACAGCGGTCGGGCCGTAGCGCGGCGCACCGCCGTCGGCCCCCATTCGTTGGTGTCGTACTGCGGCTGGTAGAGCGCCAGCGCCGGCGCTCCGGTCGCGCCCGCGATGACGTCGAGCGCGGGGCCGAAGCTCCCCCCGGCGCTCGCCTCGCGCGGCGGTGCGTTCAACGCCGTGAGCAGGCGCCCGACCTGATCCTGCATCCGCTCGCGCCAGGCGAGCGCGGCCGCCATCTGATTCACGCCGCGCGCGATCATGCCGAACTCCTCGGGCTGGTCCTCGTCGAGTCGCTCGTCGTACCGGCCCGCCGCCACTCGCTGGAGCGCGCCCACCACGTGGGCGAACGGGGTCGCGAGGCGCCCGCGGTTGTACCACAGCCCCACGCCGAGCGCCACGAGCACGATCACAAAGATCACCGTCGTCTGCACCGCCGCCTGGATCGCGTTGTCGCCGACTTCGGCGGCGAGCTCCCGCAGGGCGGCGATCTGGGGCTGGAGGGCCGGCGGGGGCGAGACCCGGGCCAACTGCTCGAGGCGCTGGCTCAACTCGATCATGTCGGCCTGGGTGCGCCGGGCGCTCCGCCAGGTGGCGACGCGGTCGGCCAGGCCGGCGACGGCGATGGCCAGGAACGCGGCGGCGAAGAGCCGGCTGATGCTCGGGGCTGGATTGGTCATGCGACCGCTACAAATAGGGGAACGACCCGCGGCAGGACAAGAGCGACTGCGCGGGCGCCGCCACGCTGGCGTGGAGCGGTGGCGCGTTGTAAGCTAGCCCCCACATCCCGTGCCCGATCTGCTCGACTCCCTCCGTGAGGCCCTCGCCGACCGCTACGCGGTCGAGCGTGAGCTGGGTCGGGGGGGCATGGCAACCGTGTTCCTCGCCGAAGATCTGAAACACCATCGATCGGTAGCGATCAAGGTCCTCCACGCGGAGCTCACGGCGGCGCTCGGCGCCGAGCGGTTCCTCCGCGAGATCGAGATCGCCGCCCGGCTGCAGCATCCCCATATCCTGCCCCTGTACGACTCCGGCGCGGCGGCCGGCTTCCTCTATTACGTCATGCCGTACGTCGAAGGGGAGTCCCTGCGGGACCGTCTGACGCGGGAAAAGCAGCTCCCCCAGGACGATGCGCTCCGCATCGCCGCGGAGGTGGCGGGGGCGCTGGCATATGCCCACAGCCGAGGGGTGGTCCACCGCGACATCAAGCCCGAGAACATCATGCTGTCGGGCGGCACGGCCGTGGTGACGGACTTCGGCATCGCGCACGCCGTAAGCGCGGCGGGAGACGAGCGGCACCTCACGCAGACCGGCACCATCATCGGCACCCCCGCGTATATGAGCCCCGAGCAGTCCACGGGCGCGAGCGAGATCGACGGCCGCAGCGACGAGTACAGCCTGGCATGCGTCGTGTACGAGATGCTGGTGGGCGAGCCGCCGTTCACAGGGCCCACCGCACAGGCGATCATCGCGCGGCATTCGTTGGACATGGTCTCTCCCCCGTCCATCGTGCGCGCCACGATTCCCGATGCCGTGGAGGGGGCGATTCTCCGCGCGCTGTCGAAGGTGCCGGCGGACCGGTATCCGACCACCGCGCTGTTCGCGGAGGCGTTGAACACGCCGTCCGCCGCGACAGGGGCACATCGCCGGGCGACGCTCGAGCGTGCCGGCAGACGCCCGCGCGGCGGCGTGTGGCGTATCGCGTCCGTGGTCGTTGTGCTCGCGGCGCTGGCCGGGTATGTCGCGATCCGCGCGACGCGTCCCGGGCGTGGCAGTGTCTCGGGCGGACTCGACCCACGGCACGTGGCCGTGCTGTATTTCGCGGACGAGAGCAAGGCACATGCGCTGGGATATCTCGCGGACGGGCTCACCGAGGCGCTGATCGACGCGTTACGACCGGCGGCCACGCTCACGGTCGTCTCCAAGAACGGGGTGGGGCCGTACCGCAACTCCACCGTTCCACTGGACAGCGTGGCGCGAGCGCTCGGTGTCGGAACGATCGTGCAGGGTGGGGTCGACGAGGCGGGCGGGCGGTATCGCGTCTCCGTGAATCTGATCGACGGCGCGAGCGGCGCCGATCTGGGGAAGCGCGCCAGCTTCGAGCAGCCGGCCGGCGCCGTGCTGGCGATTCGCGAAAGCCTTGCCCGCAAGGTGGCCGAGTTTCTCCGCGTGCGACTGGGCGAAGAGTTGCGGCTGCGGGAGGAGCAGGCGGGCACGCAGAGCGTGGCGGCCTGGTCGCTGGTCCAGCAGGGAGAGCGGACCCGCAAGGACGCGGAGAGCCGGCTCGCGGGGGACGACGTGGACGGCGCGTTCGCGGCGTTCGGCCGCGCCGACTCCCTGCTCGCTCGAGCCGAAGCGGCCGACGCTCGGTGGGCCGAGCCTGTGATCGAGCGCGGCTGGATCGCCTACCGGCGAGCGCGACTCGCGGGCGATCGCAAGTCGCTCGGCCATTGGGCCGAGATCGCGGCAAGTCACGCGGATCGGGCGCTAACACTGGCACCCAACGATCCACGCGCGCTCGAGTTGCGCGGCACCGTTCGGTACTTGAGCTGGCTGCAGGAACTCGGTCCCGATCCGCAGGCACTGCCCAGGATCCTCGCTGGCGCGAGGCAGGATCTTGAGGCGGCGACGCAGGCGGACCCTTCCCTGGCGAGCGCATACAGCACGCTCAGTCATCTCTATTACCAGACTGAGGACGTGCCCGCGGCATTGCTTGCGGCGCGTAAGGCGTACGAAGAAGATGCCTATCTGGCCGTCGCGAGCGAGGTGTTGTCCCGCCTATTCTTCGGGTCCTACGACCTGGAGCAGTTTACCCAGGCTACGCGCTGGTGCCTCGAGGGTGCGCGGCGCTTTTCCCAGGACTATCGGTTCGCGGAATGCCAGTTGCTGCTGATGACTATCCCCGACGCGCAGGCCGACGTTCCGGTGGCCTGGCGCTTGCTCGCGCGCATCGATTCCCTCACGCCCGGCCCACGCAGGGCGCTCGAGCACCATCGGGCCGAAACCATCCTGGGCGCGGCGCTGGCGCGTGCCGGATTGACCGACAGCGCGCGCCACGTGTTGCGACGCGCCCGCGCGGATCGCGACGTGGATCCCGGGCAAGAGATCCTGTCGATCGAAGCGTTCGCCCGCACCATCCTCGGGGACCGCGATGACGCGATCGCCCTCCTCCAGCGCTACATCGCCGCCAACCCCGCCCACGCGTTCACGCGCGGCGGGGACATCTCCTGGTGGTGGCGCGATCTCAAGTCCGATCCCCGGTTCGTCCAGCTGACGGAGGCCAAGCGCTGAGAACCGAGCGGTTGGGGTGCAGATTGTAGCAGTTGTGTTACAACCCGCCGGTGCATCTTGAATGACGCGGGGCCGTTGCAAGTCGGCGCAGATCTTGCCCCATCAGGCCACTTGAGTCCGGATTGCCGTCCCCGAGCCTGAAGGAGCCGAGCCATGAAGCGCATCGTCCTTTTATCCCTCGCCGGCGCGCTGACCATCGCGTGTCAGGACCACCGTTCCATGACCGGTGTGAAGCCTCCCTCGGCCCTCTTGTCGGACGGATCGAACTCCGGTAACACCCATTTCTTCTTCCTGCCGCCGTTAGTGAAGCAGCCGAGCTTTTCCGGAGTGTTCAACCCGGCGCTCAAGCCGATCGTCCTGATTTGCCAGCTCGACGTCGGCCCAGCGCCGCTGAACATCCCAATCGGCTGTTCCTCGGGGATCGCGCCGATCAATCCGGGCCCTGTGACGGCGGATGTCGTGGGTCAGCAGTACCTGGTCAATTGGGATACACGCCTGTCCGGGATCGCCGATGACAAGTTCTACCGCATCCAGGTCTTCGGGGGCGCCGGTCAGGCCGATCCGCTGGGCTTTGCCGACGTGGATCCCGTGAACAACGGGAGCGGGCTGAAGAACGTGAATACGGGCCAGTATATCGGCCTGGTGGACGGGCGGACCCTGCCGATCAAGTTCCGGATCGAGCGCGGCGCGTTCGGGACGAATTGCGTGCGCGACTGCGCTGAAGGGAGCGTGGCCGCCACGGGCGGGACCGTGATCACCAACACCGGCTTTGCCGGCGCCTTGTTCCCGGACGGCTGGATCCGACCCGAAGTTCTCAAGGAGCTCGGTATCGACAACGTGGTCGTGACGATCGAGCGCGTGCCGGTCGATAACTCGGGAGAGGGCACGCTCGGGCCGTGCTTGCCCTTCGGCAAGCAGCAGTTTGAAGGGTGCTACCGTTTCACGACGAACCCTCCCGTCGGGCGGTTCGCCCAACTGGTGACCGTTGGCATCTGTGTCGAGCTCCCGGAAAGCGATCCACGCCATGACGGGGTCGAGCTGTTCAGCGTGGAGGAACCGGTGACCAGTGAATCGCCGGTGACGCGCCTTCCGAACGCGCCGGCCCCGTTCGTCACCTGCGAGAGCTTCAGCTCAGCCGGGGCGCCGCCCGCCGGGTTCTTCGGGTTCGCTCGGTCCGGGTGGCGCACTCTCTCGCGTGAGGTCGCGTCGTGGCTGAGTCCACGATCGCTGCTCGCGGCACACGTCGGCGCCGGAGGGCTGACGGGATCGTTCAGTCGCATCGGTTGGGCGCTGCCGGACACCACGATGATCAACTTTGATGTGGATCCCAACGGGTCGAGCGTTGCGCCAGGAACGATCGTGAACACGCTGTACAATGCGGTCGACGTTACGTTCACACGACTTCCCGCCGCCGGATCGTCGTTCTGCGGCACGTCGAGCAATGTCTACGCCAACGATCACGGGCCCCTGGCGGGCGGCGGCTTCGGTTCCAATTCCGGCAACAACACCGTTACCGTCTGCGCGGAGGGAACGGCTTCGGACTTCAGCGAGAACGCCGGCGGGCGCATCCAGGGACACTTCAGTTTCCCGGCGAGCGAGGTGTGCCTCAACGTGTACCCGACGGGGCCAGGCGAGGGCGCTACCGGCTTTATCGAAGCGTTCAACAGTAGTGGTACGTCGCTCGGGAAAGTGACCTCGGCCCCCGGCGCGGCTGACCGGATCTGCATCGTTGCGACCGGCATCGATCACGTGCAGTTCGCCGGGACTGGCGACTCGTTTGCCATCTTCGACAATTTCGATGTGATCTTCTAGACCGCTGCGCTCTCCGCACTGGGGTGTGGGGTGGCTCAATCGGGCCGCCCCACCTCGTTTGCGGGACCCATCGCCGACGCTAGGTTCCATGTCGTGCGTCCGCAAACTCTCGGCGTCATCGGCCTCGGCGCGATCGGCGGCTCGCTCGCCCTCCAGGCGAAGCGCGCGGGGATCGCGACCGTGCTCGGCTGGTCGCCCGAGCCCGCCGAGCGCGTAGCGGCGGTGCGCCAGGGCGCGATCGACGACGCACCGCCCCGTGCGGCCGACGTGGCACACGCGGTCGAGCTGCTCGTACTGGCGGCGCCCCCCGCCGCGAACCTCGAGCTGCTCGGCAGCCTCAAAGCGCACCTCGGCGCAGGTGCGCTGGTCACCGATGTGGGGTCCGTGAAGCGGGCGATCGTCGCCAGGGCGCACGAACTGGGGCTCGGGCCGCGCTTCGCCGGCGGCCACCCGCTCGCGGGCACGCACGCACACGGATTCGCCGCCGCCCGGGTCGACCTGTTCAAAGGTGCGATCGTGTATATCACGGCGACGCGCGACGGCAACGGCGCGGCGCGGGAAGTCTCGCACTTCTGGGAGAGTGTCCTCGAGGCGCAGCCGGTGCTCATCGATGCCGCGCAGCACGACCACCAGCTCGCGCTCACGAGTCATCTGCCGCAGGCGGTGGCGTCCCTGCTGGCCCACTGCCTCGCCCACGGCACGCCGCCCGGCGCGACATTCGGTCCCGGGGCACGCGACGCCACGCGCCTCGCCGCCTCCGAGCCGGCGCTCTGGACTGAGATCTTCCTCATGAACCGAGACGAACTGCTCCCGGCCCTCCGCTCCCTCGAAGAGCCGTTGGGCGAGCTCGAGCGCGCGCTCGAGACGGGGAACGCCCGGGCCGTGACCGCCTGGCTCAGCCGCGCGGCGCAGTGGCGCCGGCAGGCCGACGCGTGAAGGTGCGGGGCGTCGTTCGGCCGCCGGGCGACAAGAGCATCTCACACCGCGCCGTAATGCTCGCGGCGCTGGCCCGCGGGACCAGCGAATTGACGGGACTCCTCACCGGCGCGGACGTGAAGTCCACCGCGCGGGTGCTGCGCCAACTCGGCGCCGACATCTCACCGGTCCGCGATGGGGTCGTCTCGGTACACGCATCGCGCATCTCGCATCCCGCATCGCGCTTGCACTGCGGCAACTCGGGCACGACGGCCCGGCTCATGCTCGGCATCCTCGCAGGCCAGCGCTTCGCGGCGACGCTCACGGGAGACGCCTCGCTGCGCCGCCGGCCCATGCGGCGAGTCACGGAGCCGTTGCGCGCGATGGGAGCCGACATCCAGGAGAAGGGTGGCGACGCGCTCCCGCTCACGATTCGCGGCGGCCGGCTTCGCCCGCTCACCTACACGACGCCCGTCGCGAGCGCGCAGATCAAGAGCGCGCTGTTCTTCGCGGGACTCACCGGGAACGTGGGGGTCACGATTCGCGAGCCATATCGCTCGCGCGATCACACGGAGCGGCTGTTCGTGCATCTCGGATTGGGACTGCACGAGCGCGGGGGAGCGATCGTATACGCGCCATCCGATCGCACCGTCGTGCCGCCGTTCCGTCTTGCCGTCCCAGGCGACGCCTCCTCGGCGGCGTTTCTCGTCGCGGCCGCCGTGCTCGCCGAAGGCGGTGAGCTGGTCATCGAAAACGTGGGGGTCAACCCCACCCGCACCGGATTCCTGGTGGTGCTCGCGCGCATGGGCGCGCGCGTGGAGCGGGTGAATCTCCGGGACGAGGGCGGCGAGCCGGTCGCCGACCTGGTGGCCCGACCGGCGGCGCTCCGCGGGACGGAGGTGAGCGCGGCGGAGGTGCCGACGCTCGTGGACGAGGTCCCGGTGCTCGCGGTGCTGGCGAGCCGGGCCGCCGCGGGGAGCGAAACGGTGTTCCGCGAGGTGGGCGAGCTCCGGGTGAAAGAGAGTAACCGGCTCGAGCTCATCGCGGCCAACCTGCGCGCGGTGGGCGTGGAGGCGGAGGCGCGTGGCAATGACCTGTTCGTGTGCGGCACTACCCGACGCCCCAGCGGCCGGGTCGAGACGGCACGCGATCATCGATTGGCCATGGCGTTCGGCGTGCTCGGGACAATCCCCCGGGCCGACGTTCGGCTTTCTGAACGAGCGTCCGTGGCCATCAGTTATCCCCGATTCTTCGCCGACCTCCGCAGCATTCGGGAAACGTGACCCTCCGAGTCATCGCGATCGACGGTCCCGCCGCGTCGGGCAAGAGCTCCACGGCCGCGCTGGTCGCCCGGCGCCTCGGGTGGGCGCATCTCGACTCGGGAGCGTTGTACCGCGCGATCACGCTCGGGGTGCTGGACAACTTAGGAGAAACCCTAAAGGACTCCCCGGCGGTCGCGGGAACGGGGAGAGGTGAAACGTGGGGCGCACAGCGGATCGTGGCACTCGCCGAAGGCCTGCCGGTGCGGCTGGTCCTGGTGGACGACATGTTCCGCCCCGAGGTGGCCGGCGTGGACGTGGCACAGGCGATCCGCTCCGAGCGGGTGACCCGACGGGTCTCCGAGATCGCCGCGATACCCGAAGTGCGCCACTGGGTGAATGTCCAGCAGCGGGAGGCGGTGCAGGGCCACGCGCGGGGTGTGGTCGTGGATGGCCGGGACATCGGAACGGTGGTGTTCCCCGACGCCCCGCTGAAGGTGTTTCTCACGGCGAGTCCCGAGGAGCGGGCGCGGCGCCGGTTGGCCGAGCGGGGAGGCGGCGGGAGCGGGGCGGCCGATCTCCGGCGGGAGGCCGAGGTCCTGGCGGCGCGGGACCGCGCCGATTCCACCCGGGCGGTGGCGCCGCTCCAGACCGCCGCCGACGCGGTGGTGCTCGACACGACGCGACTCTCGCTCGAGCAGCAGGTGCAAGCGGTCGTGGCGCTGGCGCGGGAGCGGCTCCCCGGCTAGGTTTGGCGTCTTGTGTTCCGGAGCCCCGGGGATGATCCCCGGGCCCTTGGTCCAAACCCGCAACCGAACCGGTGTCCTGAATGCTGGTAGATACGGAAAACCTTCCCGAGTCGAAGGCCGAAGCTCCCGCTCCCGTTCCCGCTCACTCCCACCTCCGCGTCCGCTCCGATCTGCACGAGGAGTATTCGTCGGACGAAATCGCGAAGATGACGGAGCTGTACGAGGGGACGCTCTCCAATATCGAAGAGGGCGAGATCGTCAAATCGAAGGTACTGCGCGTGACCGACACCGCCGTCATTCTCGACGTCGGGTTCAAGTCGGAAGGCGCCGTGCCGATCGACGAGTTCAAGGACGCGCGCTCGCTAAAGGAAGGGGACGAGGTCGAGGTATTCCTCGAGCATCTCGAGGATCAGGAAGGCGCGGTCGTCCTCTCGAAGAAGAAGGCCGACTTCATGCGGGTCTGGGAACGGATCCGCGAAGCCCACGAGAAGGACGAGGCCGTGTCGGGCACGCTCGTCAAGAAGATCAAAGGCGGCGTGGTGGTGGACCTGATGGGGGTGGATGCGTTCCTCCCCGGCAGCCAGATCGCCCTGCGACGCGTGCCCAACATCGACGAGCTGCTGGGGCAGAGCTTCGAGTTCAAGATCATCAAGCTGAACAAGCGGCGTCGCAACATCGTGGTGAGCCGCCGGGTGCTGCTCGAAGCCGAGCGCAAGACCAAGCGCGACGTCCTGATGAAGGAGCTGCAGGTCGGCCAGACGCGGAAGGGCATCGTCAAGAACATCACCGACTTCGGCGCCTTCATCGACCTCGGAGGCGTGGACGGCCTGCTCCACATCACCGACATGAGCTACGGCCGCGTGTCGCACCCGTCCGAGATGGTGCACATCGGGCAGGAGGTCGAGGTCAAGGTCCTCGACATCGACTGGGAGCG
>Ga0070699_100002741_pt1 | contig 15703 bp, 11 predicted proteins | sample KBSK1503metaG_FD_65473 | JGI IMG/M metagenome (GOLD analysis project Ga0070699, IMG submission 65473) | Corn, switchgrass and miscanthus rhizosphere microbial communities from Kellogg Biological Station, Michigan, USA - KBS K1-50-3 metaG | ecosystem: Host-associated > Plants > Roots >...
GCCGACCAGGTCACGACCGTGGCGCGCGAGGTCGGCGTCGAAGGCCGGCTGGGCGGACAGGCACGCGTGCCTGGCGCAGCCGGCACGTGGCGGGACCTGGTCGACAACGTCAACCGGTTGGCGGCGAACCTGACGATCCAGGTCCGCGCGATCGCGGACGTGGCCACCGCCGTGACCAAGGGCAACCTGTCGCAATCGATCGATGTGGACGCGCTCGGCGAGGTCGCGGCGCTCAAGGACAACATCAACGCGATGATCCGCAACCTGCGGGAGACCACGGAGAAGAACGCCGCGCAGGATTGGCTGAAGACGAACCTGGCGAAGTTCACGTGGCTGCTGCAGGGGCAACGCGATCTCGCGGCCGTGTCACGCACGATCCTCTCCGAGCTCGCCCCTGTGGTCGAGGCGCAGCACGGCGTTTTTTATATCAACGAGGGTGACGGAGCACCGGACCTCAAACTGCTCGCGAGCTACGCGTACACACAGCGCAAGCACCTCGCGAACCGGTTCAGGGTCGGCGAGGGTCTGGTCGGACAATGCGCGCTCGAGCGCTCACCCATCCTGGTCACCGACGTGCCCGACGGCTACATCCAGATTTCCTCCGGGCTCGGCGAAGCCAAACCGCTCAACATCGTCGTGCTGCCGGTGCTGTTCGAAGGCGACGTCAAAGCGGTGATCGAGCTCGCCTCGTTCCACGGTTTCTCGGACATCCAACTGTCGTTCCTGAACCAGCTGACCGAGAGCATCGGCATCGTCCTCAATACGATTGCCGCGATGACCCGGACCGAAGTGTTGCTGAAGCAGTCGCAATCGCTCACCGACGAGCTGACCATGCGTCAGGGGCAACTGAGCGAGACCAACGCCCGGCTCGAGCAGCAGGCGCGATCGCTCCAGGCATCCGAGGAGCGGCTCCGCCTGCAGCAGGACGAGCTGCAGCAGTCCAACGAGGAGCTGGAGCAGCAACAGCAGGAACTGCAGCAGACCAACGAGGAGCTGCAAGAGAAGGCGGAGCTGCTCGCCAGGCAGAATCGTGAAGTCGAGAACAAGAACCGCGAGATCGAGCTGGCGCGCGCGGCGCTCGAAGAGAAGGCGGAGCAGCTTGCGTTGATCTCGAAGTACAAGTCCGAGTTTCTCGCGAACATGTCGCACGAGCTGCGGACGCCGCTCAACAGCCTGCTCATCCTTTCCAAGATGCTGGTCGACAACCCGGAAGGAAATCTCGCGCCGAAGCAGGTGGAGTTCGCCACCGCAATCCACTCCTCCGGCGCGGAGCTGCTCGCGCTGATCGACGAGATCCTCGATCTGGCGAAAATCGAGTCGGGCACGATGCACGCGACGGTCCAGCCGCTGCTGACGGCCGACTTGTGTGACCAGCTCGAACGAATGTTCCGACAGCTCGCGTCGGCGAAGGGCCTCGACTTCGAGATTGCCGTTGCACCCGACGTGCCGCCGACGATCGACACCGACGCTCAGTGGCTGCAGCGGGTTCTGAAGAACCTCCTGTCGAACGCGTTCAAGTTCACCGAGAGCGGTGGCGTGAAGCTCGAGGTCTCGATGGCCCGCGAGGCGACGCGGAGTGATACGCTGCTCGGACTCGCTCCCGCCGCGGTGGCGTTCTCCGTCATCGACACGGGCATCGGCATTCCGCCGGAGAAGCACAAGATCGTGTTCGAGGCGTTCCAGCAGGCCGATGGCACGACCGGCCGGAAGTACGGCGGCACGGGCCTTGGCCTGTCAATCAGCCGGGAGCTCGCGCGGCTGCTCGGCGGAGAAATCACGCTGACGAGCGCCGTGGGCGAGGGCAGCACGTTCACACTTCTCTTGCCGCAGGGACGCGAACTACTGGCCCGTCTCCGGATAGAGGAGGAGCCGTCGACGCCGACAGAAGAGTATGGCGGCGTGCATAACAGGCAGCAATCGCCGGCGCTCTCCGCCGTCATCGAACCGGAGCCGATGCCGGAAATTGCCGACGACCGCGGCGCGATCGCGGCCGGCGACAGGGTCGTGTTGATTGTCGAAGACGATCATGCCCTCGCGCCGATCCTGCTCGAGGTCGCGCGGCAGATGGGATTCCGCGGGATCGTCACCTCTCGCGCCGACGCGGCCATGGCGCTCGCACATCGCCATCGGCCGGATGCGATCACGCTCGACATCCAGCTCGGGGAGACTGAAGCGTGGCGCGTCCTCGATCAGCTCAAGCACGATCCGGGCACGCGTCACATTCCGGTCCACATCATCTCGATCGCCGACGAGCGGCAGCGCGCGCTCAAGCTGGGCGCGTTCGCGCACCTGACGAGACCGGTGACGCGCGACGCGATCGAACGCACGTTCACGAGCATCCGCGCGTTCATCGACCGGCGCGTCAAAAACCTGCTCGTCGTCGAAGACGACGATGTCGAGCGCGCGAGCATCGTGGAGCTGATCGGCAACAGCGATGTTCACGTGACCGCCGTCGCGACGGGCGAGGACGCGCTCGACGCCATCGAACAGAAGCAGTACGACTGCATGGTCGTCGACCTGGGCCTCTCGGACATGAGCGGCTTCGAGCTGCTCGAGGAGCTGCGCAGGCGCGAACGTCTCAGGCAACTGCCGGTCATCGTGTACACCGGAAAGAAATTGAGCAAACGGGAGGAGGCCAAGTTGCGGCGCGTCGCGGAGACGATCATCGTCAAGGACGCGAAATCGCCCGACCGCCTGCTGGACGAGACGACGCTCTTCCTGCATCGCGTCCAGGAGAACCTGCCGGAAGCGAAACGCCGCTTGCTGGAGCAGCTCCGCCACGCCGATCCTGCGCTCACCGGGCGGACGGTGCTCATCGTGGACGACGATCTCCGGAACACGTTCGCACTGGCGAGCGCGCTCGAACAGTATCAGATGAACGTCGTTCCCGCAGAAACCGGCAAGGACGCCATCGAGGTTCTGAAGAGCCGACCAGGGATCGACGTCGTGCTCATGGACGTGATGATGCCGGAGATGGACGGATACGAGGCAACTCGCGCTATCCGTGCGCTGCCGGAGTTCCGACGCCTGCCGGTCATTGCGCTCACGGCCAAGGCGATGCCGGGCGACCGCGACCTCTGTATCGACGCCGGCGCTTCGGATTACATCACGAAGCCCGTGGACACCGACCAGCTGATCTCGCTGCTTCGAGTCTGGCTCTATCGATAAGCCGTGGCGGCGACGATCCCTTCTGCACCGGCGGGCCAGACAATCGAAGAAGTCGAAATCGACCTCCTGCTCGAAGCCGTCTACCGTCTTCGCGGTTTCGACTTTCGCGATTATGCCCAGGGCTCGCTGCGGAGGCGGATCGAGAACCGGCTGAGGGCCGAGAAGGTCGACACCATCTCGGGTCTGCTCGACAGAATCATGCACGACGCGTCGTGCATGGACCGACTCATTGGCGGTCTTTCGGTGAACGTGAGCTCGATGTTCCGCGATCCCGGCTTCTTTCGTGCACTGCGAGCGCTGGTGCTGCCCGCGCTGCGCACGTGGCCGTATGTCCGAATCTGGCTGGCCGGGTGTGCCATGGGAGAGGAGGTCTATTCGGTCGCGATCGTGCTCGAGGAGGAAGGGCTCATCAGCCGCTGCCGGATTTACGCCACCGATATCAACGAAAGCCTCCTGGAAAGGGCGCGCGAGGGAATCTACCCCCTCGGTCTCATGCAGCGATGCACGCAAAACTACATCCAGGCCGGCGGGTCGCGTTCGTTCTCCGAGCACTACACGGCCGCGTACAACAACGCGATCTTCAGGCCGGCGCTGCGCGAGCAGATCGTCTTCGCCAAGCACAACCTCGTCACCGACGGTCCGTTCAACGAATTCAACCTGATTCTGTGCCGCAACGTGATGATCTACTTCAATCGGCGGCTGCAGGAACGCGTGCACCACTTGCTGTACGACAGCCTCGCCAACTTCGGCATGCTCGGCCTGGGCGCCAAGGAGACGCTGTCGTTCACGCCGTTGGAGGGCAGGTACGAAGTCCTGGACGCGCCCCACCGGCTCTATCGCCGAGTGATCTGATTCCCGCGGACCAGAGCGTCGAAACGACACGGTCTGACCGGCACGCCCGTTGCGAATCGCTCGCACGCCCGCGCGGCCACATGACGTAAACCGTTGAATCCACTGGCCGCGCACGAGCGCGCGCGGCAGTTTCTGCCAGCGCGTGGCCGATGCTCGTGGAGAAAATCACCACAGGTTCGGCTGAAGCCTCACGCGTCACGCGCGGCGCGATCGTGCGCGTTCGGCGCGCGCGATGGCGCGTCGTCGACGTCCGCCCGTTCGACGGATGCGCGATCGTCACGCTGGCCGGAGTGGCGCCGCCTCACGCCGGCCTCGAGCGCCGCGTCCTCACTCCGTTCGACACCATCGAGCCCATCAACACAACGCGGCGCCCGCGCATCGTCAAGGCCGGCGCCTGGACGCGCGCGTGCCGCGCGCTCGTCGCCGCCGACGCGCCGCCGGCGTCGCTGCGGTCCGCGGCGCGCGCCCGGATCGATCTTCTCGGCTATCAGCTCGAGCCGGCGCTCGCCATCGTTCGCGGGCTCGGGTGCCGCGTGCTGCTCGCCGACGAAGTCGGCCTGGGCAAGACGATTCAAGCCGGCCTCATCGCGTCCGAGCTGCGCGAGCGCGGCGCGATCGATCGACTGCTGGTGCTCGCGCCCGCCGGGCTGCGCGAGCAGTGGATCGCCGAGCTCCGCGACCGATTCGCGATCGACGCGACGCTCCTCGACGCGCATTCGCTGCGCGGCATCGCCGCCATGCTCCCGATCGATCTGAATCCGTGGACGACGATGGCGGCCGCGGTTGCGTCGATCGACTACGTCAAACGGCCCGAGGTCCTGCCGGCGGCTGCCGCGTGTCTGTGGGACCTCATCGTCGTCGACGAGGCGCACGCGTCGGCCGCCGAATCGGATCGCCGCGCCGCCGTGCACGCCCTGTGCGCACGCGCGTCGTACGTGCTCCTCCTGACGGCCACGCCGCACAACGGCGATCAGCGCGCGTTCGAGTCGCTGTGCGCGATCGGATCGGTCGGCGACGAGCGGGACGATCCGCTGCTCGTCTTTCGCCGGACGCGGCACGATGCGGGACTCGCGGCGCGGCGTCGCGTGCACACGCTTCGCGTGCGGTCCTCCGTTGATGAACGGCGCGTCCACCGCGCGCTCGCACGCTACAGCCGGGCGGTTCGCGCCGAACGAGGGGACGCGTGCCTCGCGCTGGCCGTGCTGCACAAGCGCGCGCTGTCGAGCGCGTGGGCGCTGGCCGAGTCGATCGATCGCCGCCTCGCCATGCTGGCAGCTCCCGGCGACGGGGCCGCGGGCGAGCAGCTGACGCTGCCGATGTTCGACGCGAACGGCGATTTCACGCCGGAAGACGATGCGCCGGCGTGGCCCGAGAGCGTCGGCCTGGCGGACGCCGATCGCGAGCGGCGGCTGCTCGGGCCGATCGCCGAAGCCGCCCGCGCCGCCGCCGCGCGCGAATCGAAAGTCGCCGCGCTCAATCGTCTGCTTCGCCGCATCCGTGAGTCGGTCGTCGTCTATACCGAATACCGCGACACGCTGCAGCACCTCCACGCGTTGCTGCTCCGGCCGTGCATCGTGCTGCACGGCGGCCTGACGCGCGAAGAGCGTTCGCGGGCTCTGAACGCGTTCGTCCATCGACCGGGATCGGTGCTCCTTGCGACCGACGCCGCAGGCGAAGGCTTGAACCTGCATCACAGCTGCCGGACGGTCATCAATCTCGAGCTGCCGTGGAATCCGATGCGGCTCGAACAGCGGATCGGCCGCGTCGATCGCATCGGCCAGGGACGGACCGTTCATGCGTTTCACCTCATCGCCGACGGCACGGGCGAGCTGCGGATCCTTCGGCGGCTCCGTGAGCGGATCGATGCCGCCAAAGCCGCCATCGGCGCACCGGATCCGCTTGCCGTCGCCGAGGTCGCGATCGATGAGCCCTGATCTGAGCGCAGCCGGCGCGGCCGAAATGCAACGGCTGACGGCCGCGCGCGCGCTGATGCGCGACGGCGACGCCTTCGCGCTGACGCGCCTCGAGGCCGAAGGCCCATGGATCGGCATCGCTCGACCGAAGCTGAAGAGACGCCTGGGCGGACGCCGATTGGAGATCTGGCGTGTCGGCTACGAGGACGCGTCGGGCCGCCTCGTCGAGTCGCGATTGGTGGTGCTCGCCGTTGATGTGGGTCTCGATGGAGCGCGAGGCTTTTCGCCGGCTGAAATCGACAGCGTCGTCGACCACGCCACGACCGAATGGCGTGACGCGGTCGCGCGTGCTCAGTCGTCATTCGCGTCCGCGCGGCTCGCACGCGAAACGGCGATCGCCGCGTCGGCCGCACGCATGCGGTCGGCGCCGGTTCAGACGGGACTCTTCGATCGACGGGAACAGCGCGCACATGCGGCCATCGAAGAGGTACGGCGCCGCGTCTCGGAGGCACTCGCCGAACGCAGGGCGTCGGTCGAGCGCGCGGCGGCCCTCGTCGCGACCACGCCCGAGCTCCTGCTGGTGATCGCCGGTGCTGGCCGGAGTTGACGGCTATCTCATTTCACACGCCTGGCTCGAACGGCGGGTCGCGGCGCACGCCGATGGACCGGCCGCGGACGCGAGGCTTCGGGACCTCGCGCAATTTCGGACGTGGTCCGCCGCGCTCGGTCCTGCATCGACGCCGCGAGCGCTGCTGCAAAACGGGGCGGCGCCGCTCGCCGCCGCGCTCGGATTCGATCCGCCCGCCGACGTGCGCGAGCTGACGGTGGTGACGAGCGCCACGCTTCGACGGATCGGCGGCGCCGGGACCATCGCGTTGATCGTCGCGCCTTTCGGCGAGCGCCTCGATCCACTCTGGCGCTCCGCGGTCGCCGAAGCGCTGCGGCGCGGCGCGAGCTGGTGCCTGCTCTTCAACGGCACGCACCTCCGCATCGTCGACGCCGACCGCCTGTACGCGCGCCGGTATCTCGAATTCGATCTCGATCTCGTCATCGCCGGCTCGAACACGCTGGCCGCCTTGTGGCTGACGGCCAGTGCCGGCGCGCTGTGCGGCGGCGCGGATGGCGGCGAATCACTGCGCGCCTTGATCGCCGATTCCGACGATCACGCGTCAGCCGTGTGCCGCTCGCTGCGCGACGGCGTCCTCGCCGCGTCTTCCGAGATTCTCAGAGCGCTGACGGGCGGCGGGCCATCGCGACGCGTCCGGTCGCTTCACGACGGCTTCGAGCAGTCGCTGACGATCGTCTACCGCATCCTCTTCTTGTTGTTCGCCGAGGCGCGGTCGCTCGTGCCCGTGTGGCATCCGGTGTACCGCGAGAGCTACAGCGTGGAAGCCCTGCGCACGGCGGCCGCAGCCACTCCTCACAGCGCCGGGTTGTGGGACGCGCTGCGCGCGATGGCGCGCCTCGCGCACGCCGGCTGTGACGCCGGAGAGCTGCGCGTCACGCCGTTCAACGGCCGTCTGTTCGCGCCGGCACGGACGCCGCTCGCCGAACGGCGCGACCTCGACGACGCGGCGGCACGGGGCGCAGTGCTGGCGCTGTCGACGCGCCGCGCGCCCGACGGCGCGGGCCGCGAGCGCATCTCGTATCGCGATCTCGGCGTCGAGCAGCTCGGCGCCGTGTACGAAACGCTGCTCGACTACCAGCCGCACGCCGCGCCGTCGGGGGTGACGCTGCAGCGCGGATCCGGCATCCGGAAGGCGACCGGCACCTTCTACACGCCGCAGCCGATCGCGGACTACGTCGTCCGGCGCGCGATCGGACCGCTCATCCGCGATGCGACGCCTGAACGGATTCTCCGTTTGCGGATCGTCGATCCGGCGATGGGCAGCGGCGCGTTTCTCGTCGCGGCGTGCCGCTACCTCGCATCGGCCTACGAGCAGACGCTCGTCGATTCGGGACGCTGCCACGCGGCCGATCTCGGCGAGCGCGACCGCGTCGCGATCCGGCGGCAGATCGCGGAGCGATGTCTCTACGGCGTGGATCTCAATCCAATGGCGGTGCAGCTCGCGCGCCTTTCCCTGTGGCTCGCGACGCTCGCCGCCGATCGTCCGCTGAGCTTTCTCGACCACCGCCTGCAGACGGGCGACAGCCTGCTCGGCGCATCGCTCGTACACCTTACGCGCGCGCCGCACGGGCGCAAACGTTCAGGAAGCTCCGATGCGCTCCCGTTGTTCGACGGCGGAGCCGTGGCCGAGGCGCTGCGCGCGGCGCTGCCGGTGCGCTTCTCGCTCGAAGCCACGCCAAACGACACCATCGAGCAGGTGCGCGAGAAGGAGCGCGCATACGCGGCGGTCACGGCACGCGACGGCATGCTGTCGCGCTGGAAGAGAATCGCCAACGTGTGGGCCGCCGCGTGGTTTGCGACGGCCGATCGGCTCGTGCCAGCGGCCGCGTTCGGTGCGCTGGCCGACGTCGTGCTCTCCGGCCGCGGCGCGCTGCCGCCGCGAACGGCGGAGGCTTACCTCAGCGCCGCGAACGAGATCGCGTGCGCGCGCCGGTTCTTTCACTGGGAACTGGAATTCCCGGAGGCTTTCTTCGACGTGGACGGCCGTCCGCTGACCAACGCCGGGTTCGATGCGGTCATCGGCAATCCACCGTGGGACATGATTCGCGCCGATGCCGGCGCAACCGACACCCGCGACCGCGCGCGCGCCGACATCGCGCCGCTTCTGCGATTCACCCGCGACGCCGGCCTCTACTCGGCGCAATCCGATGGGCACGCGAACCGTTATCAGCTCTTCGTCGAGCGCGCGATCGCGCTCACGCGCGCCGGCGGCCGCATCGGGCTGGTGCTGCCGTCGGGACTGGCGACCGACCACGGCAGCGCGCCGCTCCGCAGGATGCTCCTGAATCGATGCGACGTCGACGCGATCGTCGGCATCGACAACCATCGAGCGGTTTTTCCGATTCACCGCAGCGTCCGATTCCTGCTCGTCACGGCGACAGCCGGTCGGCCGACGAAGACGATCGGCTGTCGCCTCGGCCTCGACAATCCGGCCGACCTCGAATCGGTCGGCGACGAGCCCGCGGAGCACTCGGCGTGGTTTCCGGTGCGCGTGACACCGGAGATGCTCGCGCGGCTGTCCGGACCGGCGCTCACGATTCCGAATCTGCGGAGCCCGGTGGATGTCGCCATCGTCGAGCGAGCGGCCGCGCTGTTCCCGCCGCTCGGCGACGCCGCCGGATGGGACGCCCGGTTCGGCCGCGAGCTCAATGCCACCGACGACCGCCCGTTCTTCCGGCCCGCGGCGCCGCATCACGCGCATCGGCTGCCGGTTGTCGAGGGGAAACACGTCGATCCGTTTCACGCGGACGTCGGGCGCACCGAACGCGCGATCGCGCCATCGGACGCGCGCCGCCTGCTCGGATCCGAGCGGCACGGGCGCCCGCGCCTCGCGTATCGCGACGTCGCGAGCGCGACGAATCGCGTCACGCTGATTGCCGCCGTGCTGCCGGCACGGTGCGTGTCGACACACACGGTGTTTTGTCTGCGCACGCCGCTGCCACCGGTCGCGCAGCATTTCCTCTGCGGCCTGTTCAACAGCCTCGTCGTCAACTATCTCGTGCGGCTGCGCGTGACGACGCACGTGACCACCGCAACCGTCGAGCAGCTGCCGATTCCGACCGCGGAGATCGCGCCGGCGACGTTCCAGCAGATCGCCGCGCTCGCGCGCCGCCTCGCCCGCCGCGACGATCCCGCGGCCTTCGCGCGACTCAACGCCCTCGTCGCGGAGCTCTATCAGCTGTCGGCGTCGGAGTTTGAGTACCTGCTGGGAACGTTTCCGTTGATTCCGTCGAGCCAGAGAGAGGCAGCGCTGATGGTGTTCGTTGACGGTTCGACACAGAGTTAGCTTGAGGACACAGAGATGAATAAACCACAGAGACACGGAGACACAGAGTTGGAACGTCTCAGTCCCATCACTGAACGCATCATCGGCTGCGCCATCGAGGTTCACCGCGTGCTTCGGTGCGGGCTCCTCGAGTCAGTGTACCGGGCTGCGTTGTGCATCGAATTCGATGCTGCAGGGCCTGCAGTACCGTCGCGAAGTTCGCGTTCCGGCGATTTATAAGGGGCAGTTACTCGGTGAGTACCGCATCGATTTCATCGTTGAGGATTCTGTCATCGTCGAAATCAAGAGCGTGGAGCACATGCATCCGGTCTTCGAGACACAGGTCCAGACGTATTTGCGCGTCGCTCACAAACGCCTCGGACTGCTCATCAACTTCAATTCTCCGCTCGTCAAGGATGGTGTGACGAGAATCGCCGTGTGAACGGAAGAGTGAACGCCGATCCGTTCGGCGGCCGGCCCGCGTAGCGGGCCGGCATGTGCGGCCGGATCGGACGGAAACACGAGCCACAATTGATCACGAGTGGCTCGTGTTTCCGTCCGACTCCGGTCGCACGCGCCGCTTCGCGGCGCCGCCGAACGGAGGCGTCTCTGTGTCTCTGTGGCCCCCGAAACTCTGTGTCTCTAACCCGCTCTGTGTCCGTACGAGCAGCAACTTTACCTGAGAGGTAATCGCCCACCCCGGTTTTGACGTCAAACATCCTGTTACGCGCCCGTCTAAATCTTCCGGTGAAAGACTAGCGCGGCGACCGCTCCGATGATCAGCTCGATCAGGACGATCGACGTGAGCACGGCGAACGGCCAGTCGCGCTCGAGGATGTACTCGATCGTCGACAGGACGACGCGTGCGGCCGGTGTCGCGATCAGGAAGAGGATGCCGATGTTCAACAGCCTCACGCCGGCGCCGGGCGTGGGCCCCGCGAGCGAGAGCGGCAGCCCGATCGCGAGGCACACGATGCTCGTCACGACGCCGGTGCGCAGCACGCGGCCGATGAGGATCTCGAATCTGGTGTCGCTCGATTTCATGCGTCACGTTCCCGCCCGACCCAGGCGCTCATCCGCCTCGCGTGAGCATCAGCACTGAAATGCTGCCGAGCACCGCGGCGAGGAGCAGCTTCAGCACGCGCACCGGGATGTTCGGCGACGCGCGCAGGCCGAGCCACGATCCCGCCTGCACACCGAGGATCGCGGACGCCGCCGCGACCGGCTGCAGCTGGCCGTTGCCGTAGTAAATGATGGCGCCGCCTGTCGCCGTGACGCCGATCATGAACGCGCTCGTCGCCGCCGCGGCGCGCAGCGGCATCCCGCACCACGCGTTCAGCACCGGCACCTTCATGAAGCCGCCGCCGATGCCGAGCAGCGACGACACGTTGCCCGCGATGAACGAGACGACGACCGCCAGAGGCAGCCGCTTGATTCGGTAGACCACCGTCGCGCCCGTTTCGACGTCGAACAACCGGCCGCCGAGCCGTCCGGGATCGACGCCTGGATCGGTGATCACGTTGCGCTGCTTCGAGCGCGCGATCGTGATGAGCGCCACCGCAGCCGTCACGAACGCGAACAGCCGCTGCAGCGTCGTCTGCGCGACGAACTGCGCGGTGATGCCGCCGAGCACGCTGCCGGCGGCCGTCGCGACCTCGAGCAGCATGCCGAGCCGGAAGTTCATCAGGTTCATGCCGGCTTTGCCGGCCGTGACGCTGCTCGACGTGGCGATGACCGTGGTGAGGCTGATCGCCGCCGCCATCGCGATCGGAAATCCGAGGCCGAGATTGAGGAACGGGACGAGAAAGATGCCGCCGCCGAGCCCGAGCAGCGCGCCCGTGCTCCCGGCGACGGCGCCGGCGGCGAAGATGATCAGCGCGAGGGTTGGAGTAACGGCCGGCATCGAAAAGTTCGAAGTGGGAAGTACGAGTCGTACTTCATGCCTCGTACTTCAAACTTCAAACTTCCTCGTCTGTGCAAGGTGACGCGTCGCCTTCTCGATGGCGATCCGCTCGGCCTCTTCGCGCGTCGGACCGTCGGCGCGCGCGAACCGTGCGCCGGGGTCGACGTTCGCGATCGTGCAATGGTAGAGGTCGCCGAGCTTGTAGGTCTCGATCGTCACCTGCCATCCGCCGAGCTCTTGCTGCCGCCGCGAATAGTCTTCGGGCTTCATATCAAGTTCGAAGTCAGAAGTACGAAGTGCGAAGTACCTTCCCTTGCACTTCATTCATTCCGACTTCGTCTCCCCCTTCGTGTACTCACTTCGTACTTCGTATTTCGCATTTCCGACTCCACAAGTTCAGGGCTTCTCCACAGGAGCGCCGACAAGGTTTCCCCACTCCGTCCACGATCCGTCGTAGTTCTTCACTTTCTGGAACCCGAGCAGGTGCTTCAGCGCGAACCACGTGAGGCTCGATCGTTCGCCGATGCGGCAGTATGCAATCACCGGCTGGTCGCCCGTAATCCCCTGCGCCGCGTACAGCGCGCGCAGGTCGTCGAAGCTCTTGAACGTCCCGTCGTCGTTGCAGTTCTTCCCCCACGGGATGCTCTTCGCGCCCGGAAGGTGTCCGCCGCGCTGGCAGGTCTCCGGCAGGCCGGGCGGCGAGAGGATTTCGCCGGTGAACTCCTGGGGGCTGCGCACGTCGACGAGCGCCGCCGACTTCTTCTTCACCGCCTCCTGCACTTCCGGCAGGAAGGCGCGCAACGACGTGTCGGGACTCTTCGCCTTGTAGGTCTTGGCGGGGAACGACGGTGTGTCGGTGCTGAGATCGCGTCCTTCGGTGAGCCATTTCTTCCGGCCGCCGTCCATGATCCGCACGTCTTCGTGTCCGTAGATCTTCAGCTGCCAGAACGCCCACGCGGCGAACCAGTTGTTGTTGTCGCCGTAGAGCACGATCGTCGTCTTGTTGTCGATGCCAGTCTTGCCGAGCAACTGTTCGAGCTTGTTGGGCGGCACGATGTCGCGCACCAGCGTGTCGCACAGCTCGGTCGTCCAGTTCCACCCGGCGGAGCCGGGCACGTGACCCTGATCGTACGCAGTCGTATCGACATCCACTTCGACAACGCGGACGCCGGTATCGGTCGCGTGTTGCGCGACCCAATCGGTCGTCACGAGTACTGAAGGCAACGTTGCGGGCATATTCCCCTCCCTCACTCGGTTACTCAGAACCGAGGATCATACCAATCTGTCTTCTTTGTGTCTCCGTGGCTGTTTCCTCGGTGTCTTTTGTTTATTTATTTCGGCGTCGCCTGCACGACCCCGATGCTCGCGATGGTGTCCCCTTTCTTCAGCGACGGCAGCGCGCGCACGAACATGACGATGCCCGCCTCGGGCGAGACGATGTCCTGAAGCGGACGATTGAGGAAGTCGGTCACCGATCCCAGCTTCGCGCCTTTGGCGACGTGCGAATCGCGATCGACGGCGGGATGGAACATGCCGTCGCGATCGGCGGACACCGTCACGACCTCGACCCACACCGGGTTGCGTACAGGCGCCGCCGCCTCCTTCGTCATCTTCAGCTGGCCCATGACGCGCACCACGCCGTCGACGAGCAGCTTCACCTCGTTCGGATCGACCGGACCGGAGCGCCCCGCTTCGGCGGTGAACGACGGCTTGCCGCGCGTCGAGGCGGTGTTCTCGAGGAAGCGCGACGCGTTCGGGTCCTTCGGTCGATCGCGAGAGATGATGATGTGGTCGAGGCCGAAGGCGAGCACCATGCCGCGCGAGATCTCGTCCTGCCGCTGATTGCCGGTCACGGTCCAGTAGCTGTACGGCCGCAGGTTCTCGTCGAGGTCGCCGCCGTGGAGATCGATCAGGTGATCGCACTTCTCGACGACCTCCTTCGTGATCGCGAACGATGCGCGATCGGTCTGCGTGCCGCCGGCATTCCCCGGATAGAACCGGTTCATGCTCTTGTTGTCGACGGGGTTGACGTGGGGCGTGATCTTCTCGAACGACGCGATGTTGACGATGGGGACGAGCACGAGCGTGCCCGACACGTCCGCCGGGTTGACGCGCGTGATGAGATCCTCGACCGCCATGATCGACGCGTACTCGGATCCGTGTGCGCCGGCGACGACGGCGAGCACCGGCCCGGGGCGGGCGCCGTGGACGAGCGCGACGGGGATGTCGTACCCGGCGTCCGATCCCGCCGGCACCTTGATCGCGCCGTAGACTTTCTGTCCGCGCGACGCGTTCGCCGTACCCACCGTGAAGGTCTGCCTCGTGTCCGCCTGCGCGGCCAACACCGTCGCCGACGCCAATGCGATAAGGATGTCTTTCATTGCGCCGGTAACTTTACATCTGTTCCTGTCACTCAATATAGTTCTCGCTTGGGCTGAGAGGTGAAGACCTACACGCACTACATCAACGGTGAATTCGTGGCCGGCGCGCCGGCGGCGATGCGCGACGTGATCGATCCCGCGACGGCGACCGTCATCGCGCGGGTCCCGGACGCGAGCGGCGACGATGTCGATCGCGCGGTGGCGGCGGCGCGCAAGGCGTTCGACGCAGGGCCGTGGAAGGACACGACGGCGCAGGATCGTGGTCGCGTCCTCTTCGCGCTCGCGCGGATCGTGCGCGAACGCGCGGCAGAGCTCGCGGAGCTCGAGACGCGCAACACCGGCAAGCCGATCGTCGAAGCCGAGTTCGACGTCACCGACGTCGCGACGTGCTTCGAGTACTACGGCGGCCTCGCGACCAAGATCCACGGCGACGTCATCCCCGTGCCCGACAACGCCATGAGCCTGGCGCTGCGCGAGCCGATTGGCGTCGCCGGTCAGATCATCCCCTGGAACTACCCGCTGCTGATGGCGGCCTGGAAGCTCGCGCCGGCGATCTGCGCCGGCTGCACGACGGTGTTGAAACCGGCCGAGCAGACGCCGCTCACGATCCTCGAGCTGGCCTCGAGCTTCGCCGATGCCGGCCTGCCGTCGGGAGCCGTCAACATCGTCGCGGGCGCGGGCGAAACCGGCGCGGCCATCGTCGCGCATCCCGGCGTCGACAAGATCGCGTTCACGGGCAGCGCTGAAGTCGGCAAGTCGATCATGCGCAGCGCCGCCGACACGTTGAAGAAGATCTCGCTCGAGCTCGGCGGCAAGTCGCCGAACATTTTTTTCGCCGACGCCGACTTCGAGGTCGCCGTCGAAGGCGCGCTGTTCGGCGTGTTCGTCAACCAGGGCGAAGTCTGCTCCGCCGGCAGCCGCATCCTCGTCGAACGGCCGATCTACCGCCGGTTCGTCGACGCCATCGCCGAGAAAGCGCGCACGATCAAGGTGGGTCCGCCGCTCGATCGCGACACGAAGATGGGCGCGCTCGTCAGCCGCGAGCAGTTCGATCGCGTGCGTCAGTATCAGGAGATCGGGAAGCGCGAGGCGAAGGTCGCGTCCGGCGGCGGCGTCGCGCGCGGCGCGGCGATCGATCGCGGCTATTTCGTCGAGCCGACGATCTTCTACGACGTCGACAACTCGACGCGCATCGCGCGCGAGGAAATATTCGGCCCCGTCGCGTGCGTCATCCCGTTCGACGGCGAAGACGAGGCGGTGCGAATCGCGAACGATACCTACTACGGCCTTGCCGCCGCCGTGTGGACGCGCGATATCTTCCGCGCGATGCGCACGGTGAAAAATCTTCGCGCCGGCATCGTCTGGGTGAATCACATGCAGCCGACCTACGTCGAAGCGCCGTGGGGCGGCTACAAACAGAGCGGCATCGGCCGCGAGCTCGGCAAGTGGGGCGTGGAGGAGTACCTGAACGTGAAACAGGTGTATATCAATCTGTCGGAGCAGCCGATCGGATGGTATTAGCTGGTTGCTGGTTGCTGGGGGCTGGGGGCTGGGGGCTGGGGGCTGGGGGCTGGGGGCTGGGGGCTGGGGGCT
>Ga0070699_100002744_pt1 | contig 15700 bp, 19 predicted proteins | sample KBSK1503metaG_FD_65473 | JGI IMG/M metagenome (GOLD analysis project Ga0070699, IMG submission 65473) | Corn, switchgrass and miscanthus rhizosphere microbial communities from Kellogg Biological Station, Michigan, USA - KBS K1-50-3 metaG | ecosystem: Host-associated > Plants > Roots >...
CGGGGAGGCCGCGCTGAACTATCTGAACGCGGTAGGGATCCGGGTGAAGCTGCGGCCCATGGAGCGGGCGGCGTTCTACGCCGCCTGGCAGGAGAAGAAGCTGCGCGGGCTATTCCTCACCGCGGCGGGAAACTCGGGGAACGCGGCCACCCGCGTGGAGGCGTTCATTTACTCAAAGGGCAGTTATGCCTATGGCGGGTATCCCGACATCGACGAATTGTTTCAACAACAGGCTCGAGAGCGGGACCCCGCGAAACGGGAAGTCTTGCTCCATCGCATCCAGCAACTCACGATCGATCGGGTGATGTTCGCGCCGATCTGGAACACGCGCGTGCTGATTGGAGTCGGGCCGCGGGTGGCGGATCACACGATCAACCTGGTCCCGCTGTCGATCTACCCCTCCTATGAGGACATGCGGCTCAAGGGCCAGTAGAGGTTTGGATGAGTTTCACCATCACTGTCGTCGACTTGGCCGAACGCGCGCGCGCCGCCAGGCTCTTAGCGCGACCCAGCCGAACCGGGTCGCTACACGATCAAGGGAAACTCGATCACCGAGAATTCAGCCAGTTGCGGTACACGCTAAGTCAAGTCGACCTGGAAGCCGAGGATATTTGAGATCGGCGGTTGCAACTTCCCGCTCGGATTCTGAGCTGACACCCATTTTCTCGGCTGCAGTCTCAGTAGAGAAGAATTCCTGGGATTCAGAGTGGCAAGGGGACGTAAATCAATAGCGAATGGTGAATGCGGGGGGTCAATACGTTTGGTCAACAACGACTAAGTCCCATCGGGCATTAGGAAAGGGCGTGGCGGACGGTAAACACGGGTTCAAATCCGGATCTCGAACCTGAACTCGAGTGACCTGTTTGCCGGCAAGTGGTTGCGGGCCCTTGCAACCACCGAAATCGTATCAGACATCCTCGAGACGGCGAAGCTGCATGGGCCAGCGACACCTTCCGCTGGCCCCACATATCGCCAAGGTGGTAAGTGCCATGACCTGCGGGTCAGTGAAGTGTCAGGACGTCCGGGTCGGTATGATCCTGGAACATTGACGAGCGGCGGAGACGCCATGGATCACGAAGGACCTGGGAAGCGTGCCTCCGGGACATGGCGGCCGAGGTGCGTTGGGGCCGGTCGATGCTCCGAGCAACGGCATGTGCGCTGCCACGTCGTCGCTTCTACGAGTGACCCGCAGGTCGTGACACATGCGCCCAACCCATCTTTCAAGTGACCCGGAGGTCCTGACACCTGGCCCCAAGTTGTTATGAGAGGTCGCGGTAGCACCCGAAGTGGGATCGGCACTCGGGGCTAGTGTTCCTCATGAGAGGCCGCAGGGACCGAGACCCAGCGTTCCGAAAAGTCCTCGGTGGCGCCTGCGCCACCTGAGTGAAATTACGCGGACCTAGCGGACGCAGCGTCGCCGTTCAAGAACCACTCGCTTCGTGAACGGATCAGCCAGGTTAATCCGCGTCTTTCCGCCACCTGACACCGTCAATCCCCGTACCGCCTGATCCGCCGGGTGAGGGACTTCTTGACATTAGCGGGGCTCGAAATCTCCGTGGGCTCGCGCGCCAATGGAATGTACTCCCACCGATTTCCCGCGCTGGCAGAGTGAGGCGTCGCGAGGCATGATCCTGGAGCGCGCGTATCCTACGGTTCAACGGGGAGGAAGCAGGATATGGCAAGACTGGTGTCATGGCTCGTGGCGATGAGCTTAGTGGGCTGCATGTCGGCGCCTCCCGCGACCTCGCTGTTGCCGGCGCCACGTGCGGAGATCGAGAAACTGACCGGAACGTGGCAGGGGTGGTTGATCACGGAACGAAGCTTCGCGCTGTTCGATCTGACCATCAAGAACGATGGCACCTTCGAGGTGAGGGGCCCGTGGACGCGGGCCGCGGGTGTGCTCGTCGTCGCTGACGGCCAACTGCGCTTCGACGGAACCGGCGTGTGGCGAGGCACGCTGACGCTAGCCGCGACCGGTGACCACCGGGTCCTCAGGCTCGAGCGGGACGACCGGCTCGTCCGCGGCAACCTGCATCCGGTTCACAGAGAGGGGTGAAGGCCGTCGCGGGTCTTGCTAACGGATTTCATTCCGTGTATAGATACCGGCCAGCTATGAGCAGTCCCGGCCTCCCGGCGAACCGCTGTGGCCTCGGTGCGTTGGTTCTCTGCCTAGCGCTCGGTCTGGCCGCCCTGGCGCTGCCGATTGAAGGCTCCCAGCCGCTCCACGTCCATAACACCACCGTCCCGAGCATCTACAACGGGGAGTGTATCCTCAGCGCGCTCGCGGCCTTCCAGGGAACCGCTCCCCTGCCGTCGCCCCTGCCGTCGGTGTGGGCGGGAATCATCCCGGGTGCCGTTCCGTTGACCTCCGTCGCGCGCTTCTCTATCCCGGTCGCTCGACACACCGACCCTCGCGCTCCCCCCTCGCCTGATCTGATCCCGTCACGCCCTTAGTCTCCGCCGCTTGCACGGGTGCCCCGTGCCGTCCGCGGCGGTCACCTTCTCTTCAGACGGAGGCGTCTATGCGGTCAGTGGTCGGCATCTGCCTTCTCGTCGCCGGTGCGCTCGTTCCGGTTCAGGCCGCGGCCCAGGACGCCGAGGCCTTACGGCAGGAGCTGGAGCAGGTGCGCAAGCAATTCGAGACGATGAAGGAGGGGTACGAGAAGGCGATCAACAATCTGAGTGAACGGATTCAGAGTCTGGAATCCAAGCAACCGCCGAGTGCGGTCCCGGCCGTGGCACCGGCTCTCCCCTCTGGGGGCCGCGATCAGATGGTGACCCAAGCCCAGCCGGGCATCACGATCAACCCGACGGACCTGGCACGTCCGCGCGAGCCGTTCTCGCTCTACGAACGCCGCGGCGCTGGCCAGCTGCTGTTCGACATGGGGATCACGGGTGACTTCATTGGCAACCTGACCCAGCGCAATGTTCAGAAAGCCGAGGGGGGTACCTTCGCGCGTCGCGAAAACCGATTCTTCCCGCGCGAGATCGAACTGAATCTGTTTGGCCAGATCGATCCCTACGCCCGGGCGGAAGTGCGATTCGAAGCGGGGGAAGACACCCCGGGCGCCGACATTACGATGAAGCTCGCCGAGGCCACCATCAATCTGATGACGCTACCGTACGGGACGCAGGCGAAGCTCGGACAAATGCGGAATCGCTTCGGGCTCACCAACGTCATCCACGAGCACGACCTGCCGTTCATTGATCGGCCGAATGTCTTGACACGATTCCTTGGCGAGGAGGGGCTCAAGGAAAAGGGGGTGGAGGCCACGTGGGTCCCGCCCTTGCCCTTCTTCATTGAGTTCCTCGGGGGCGTGTTCAATGGTGACAATGACACCGCCTTTGGTCGTAGGAGCCTCAGGTTCCCCCTGGTGACCGGCCGTGTACGGACCTTCTTCGACCTCGAGGAGTGGGGCGCGTTCCAGTTGGGTGCGTCGATTGCCAACGGCCAGACGCCGGAGCAGCGAAACAACCAGCTGATCGGGTTCGATGCCAAGTACAAGTACAAGCCCGACGGGTGGCAGCGTGCGCTGTTCACCATGGCCGGGGAGTTCCTCTACGGCATTCGCCAGGTCAACGTCGTGGACCCGAATGCCGTCACCCCGATCGAGCAGACACGCACCCGTGAACGCGATGGCTGGTACGTCTACGGCGAGCTGCAGCCCGTCCGCTTTGGCCCCCTCAGCCTCTGGAGTGCCGGCTTCCGGTACGACCGGACCCAGTTCCCGATCAATCCCGGGGACGAATGGGCGGTGCAGCCCTACCTGTCGTTCATGCCCTCGGAGTTTCTGCGCTTCCGGCTCGGCTACAAGCATACCGAGCGGAGCCATCGGGACGGCATCAACCTGAATGACGCCAGCGCCAGGCGGGTGGACGAGATTCTCTTCCAGGCGACGTTCATCCTGGGCGCCCATCCGGCACATCCGTTCTAAGCCAGCAGGAGGCCAACATGCGACGACTGAGCGCATTCACGATCGCGATCCTGGCGGTCACCCTCACCTTCCTGCTGAGTGTCCCAGCCCGTGCCGCTGACAAGGTCCGGGTGGTGGCGACCACTACGGATCTGAAGGCCTTGACCGAAGCAGTGGGGGGCGACCTCGTGGAGGTCGACGCCCTGGCCAAGGGAAACCAGAACCCCCATGACCTGGAAATCCGCCCGAGCCTCATGGTGAAGGTTCGCCGCGCTGACCTCTTGGTGATGAATGGACTCGAGCTCGACATGTGGGCTGAAGTGGTCGTCCAGGGGGCGAATAACGCAAAGGTGATCCCCGGAGCTCCGGGCCGGGTGGACGCGTCCGCGGGCATCTTGGTGCTTGAGGTTCCTCGGACCCGCGTGGACCGTTCCATGGGCGATGTTCACCCGGTGGGCAATCCGCACTACACCGTCGATCCGGGAATGGTGCCCAGCATCACCGAAAATATCCTCGAGGGCCTCGTGCGGGTCGCGCCCGAGCGCCGAGCCACTTTCGACCGCAACCGGCAGGAGTTCCTGGCCCGGCTGGGTCAGGCCATGGCCCGTTGGTCGGCCGACCTGGCCCCCTTCAAGGGAGCGAAGGTGATCGTGGACCACAACATGTGGCCGTACTTCCTGACCCGGTTCGGGCTCGTCCAAGCGGGATCCATCGAAGAGCGCCCGGGCATTCCGCCGACACCGGGGCATCTCGCGAAGCTGATCGCCTTCATGAGGGAGGACAAGATCCGGGTGATCCTGACAGTGCCGTGGGCTGACCACAAGCTCGCGGAGCGGGTCGCACAGGAGACCGGAGCCAAGGCCGTCCTGGTGGCCAATGCCGTGGGGGCGGTCAAGGGCACCGACACCTATCTGGACACGATCGACTACAATGTCAGGACCGTCGCTCAGGCCTTCAAGTGACAACCGCGCGGAGTCGAGCGCGCGCGTAAAGTAGTCCATGGGCACCGCCGCGATACCACCACGACCGCCGATCTTCTCGCGCTGATGGGGATGCCGTTCCTGATGTGCCTCGTGCTGACCGGGATCCACGCCTATCTGGGTTTCCACGTCATCGCCCGGGAAGTCGTCTTCGTCGATATCGCGCTGGCCCAGATCGCCGTCCTAGGAGCGACGGCGGCGTTCCGGGGCATCCACACACTTCAGCGCCCTTGACGGGCCCTATCTAGCAATGCGCCAGTTGGCCTGGATAGTTATCGGGGCATTGGGTAGTGGCGGCGTGCTCGGCTTCCCGTGCGTGGTGCTTGCGGATGATCATGCAACCCCAGCCGAGGAGGCCTATGCTCTCGTGTTGGTCGGGTTGACGGTCATTCTTGTCCTCGGCGCCTACCTAGGTTCCCACTTCATCAAGAGCCCTCGCCAACGGCGGAAATGGCGGCTGTTCCGGAAGAAAGGGTCGCCTGGTTCCCGCCATCGCAGATAGACTCAAGAGCATCTTTACATGCCCGCTCGCTGCCTCCATTCCTCGGCGGGTCGTCCGCGAATCAAGTCTTTTGTGAACGGCCCGACCGCGCCCGCTAAGTCCTCATAGCTCAACGCCTGCGCTACGGCCAACACTGGGAGGTTTTCTAAACAGCTGGTCCCGGATCTCGACCTTCGGGTCACTGCTCAAAGGGTCAAACAGCGCTGGGCGAGGCTGAACAGGCGCTGTCTGTCGTGGTGACCCCGGCGGGACTCACCGACGGTCGCTGAGAGAAGCGATAGATTAGCGGGTTACGGCGCTCTGTACCCGGCCCCTGTGTATCAAACGGTGGTACAGCCGTCAAGCTGATCTAACGGCTACTGCTGCCGGTTCCACTGACACGTCGAAAGATACTCGCTGACTCGGCAGGACGCGCGGAAGTTGTTCCTCGCCAAGGGCATGAAAACAACAGCGTCTCCTTTACACAGATCACCCTCCCAGAGGTAAGTTCTCCTCCACGAACGCAATGCCTGTTGGTGAGATCGCCACGTCCTCGGTCCCCTCGTCATACTCGATCAACCGATCATCGTGCAGCGGGCGGAGAACATCCCGCCGGTACACCGCCATGCCCGCGTCCTCCACCCACTTCAATAGCTCAGTGGCCTTCACCGGCCGGTTGACCGAGTAGAGGAGCAGGAGCGTCTCGTTCTTCCGCGTCAGACCGCGAGGAAGAACACGGCGCTTTCCGTCAATCTCCCACACGGTGGGGACAGTGCGCTCCACGAGGGTCTCGACCACCCGCGTGGCTTCCTCTGTAGTGAGTCCATGAAACACTCGCACCAAGTCCGCCATCACCCACTTGGACATTTCCACCACGACCCTCGCGTCCATGTGGTTCGGGTTCACATCGCCGCCCACGTGGCCGACCCCTCGGTTGTTCCGTACCTCGTACAGCGAGATAAGCATTCGAGGAATCTGAATCCTCACCGCCCGCGAGACCTTCGTCGCGTCGGCCTTCTCCAAATCTTGACACGCGAGCAGCATGTTCTTCGGCTTCGTGGCGCGAGCGGGCATCTTCCCGTCTACATGCCCCTTCAGGATGGAGTACACCACCTCACACAGCTTGCCACCGTTAAGCTCCGACGGCTCCCACCGCCGCTCCCGAAAGTTGCGAAGGATCTTCTCGAAAGCGTCGAGTAGTTCTTTGCGGAGGGCCTCTGGCAGACCCGCAAACGCCTTGTCCGAATCCATCGCTTACCTACTGCGCCTTCTTTCTCTTCTTCGCCTTCGGACCCTTCCTCGGCCCGGTGAGCGCCTTCACGGCATTCCGATCCGGCAAGGCGTCCACATACTGCTGCCCGTGGGCCGTGAGGGTCGCAGCATCCCGCCCCGTCCCTCTCGTAAACAGGTTTATTTTCCTCGCGTTCTCCAAGTCACGCCGGTAGTTGGCGACGAAGTTGTGCCGGGCTTCCTTGAACACCGCTTGTAGCTCCGCCCTCGTGCTGCTGCCCGCTCTCTGGCGCAACTCGCGGTAGCGTGCCGCCACCGCCAACGCTTCCATGTTCGTTCGCGGCTTCTTCAGCCCGAAGTACGCCTGCTCGTTTTGCACCGCCCCGCCACCGCCTCCACCCGTACCTCCGCCTCCGCCTCCAGCCCCGCCAGTTCCTCCGCCTCCGCCGAGGAGAGCTACGTCAACTTGATCATCCGCGCCACCATCGGCCAGGAGCGTGAACGTGGCTCGGATCGCCTTCATCCTGTCGGGAGCCGAGAGCGGGGTCAGCATCGACACGAGCTTGGGAACAAGCCCCACCGGGCTCTTCGAATTCCTCTCCTTTGCCATCGCGCTGTGCCTCCTATCCAAAGGTCAACGACGCTCAGACGACGTTAACACACGTCGAATAAGTCATGGGGACGTATCGCCACGTCGCCTGTCTGATCGCCCCTCGGGAATGGCTGGCAAGTCCCTTCGGTGTCCTTACACGTTGCGGTTACACGGACCTCAGGATGCTCCCCGCCCTCATGCACGCCACCCAGGTAGCTCGCCCCTTCCACACGAAGGGATGGGTCTACGAGGAGAAGGTGGACGGGTGGCGCATGCTCGCGCTCAAGGACAGGGGCCACGTCCGCCTGGTGAGCCGGAACGAGCGCGACCACACGTGGCGCTTCCCCCACCTGGTCGAGGCCCCCGCCAAGCTCAAGCCGGCGAGTTTCATTCTCGACGGAGAAGTCGCGGTATTCGATGAGGAGCTAATCTCGCGCTTCGAGTGGCTCAGGCATTTGAACCACGGAGACCTGGCGACTCCGCCGCTCTACATGGTGTTCGACTTGCTCCAGCTTGGAGAGAAGGACTACCGGCCAGAACCGCTCAAGGTCCGCCGGAAGGCGTTAGAGAAACTCGTCAAGGACCAGAGTGTCATCCTCCCCGCGCGTCGGCTCCTGTCCAATGGCATGGCCGCATGGGCGGAGGTTCTACACCGAGGGATCGAGGGCTACGTGGCGAAGGACCCGGAGTCGCCCTACGTGGGTGGACGGTCCCTAAAGTGGATCAAGGTGAAGGTGCCGAAGTACCGCGAGCAGGAGCGGGGGTTCTACAAGCCTTAAGAATCACCCTTCGGCTCAAGAGCAAGAATCTTGAAGCCCGCGTCTATCGCGGCCACCAGCGCCGCCTGATGCAGGGGGGCCATCTTGTCATAGCCTCGACTCATCGCTGCCATCGGCCCCAGTCCTCGCCGGATCGCCGGCTCCGAACTCGTCATTTCCGTGATCACGCGAGAACACGCATACATCGCTCGCACGTGAAACTCCTCTCTGATCGTAAGTTGATCAATCGGCTTCAGTACCGGCCAAGTGGGACCGTACAGGTGTTGCTCGAAGGAAGTCATCCCCTCCACCAAGGAACGTATGCCGGGGTCCTCGAACCGAGAGACCGGCACCCGGTGGGCGAACGCATTCCTGATTTTCTGCATGGCGCGGAGGCTTCTGTACGTCTCCTCCTGAATCCACTTCAAGGCGAAGGCCATGTGTATGCGCAGGCCGGCGCTTCCGAGTGGACCGGCGAGTCCTAGGAGGCTGTCGAGCCCTCCGTCCACCGCAGGATTCAGCACCTTGCTGTAGGCGCTCCGGAACACATCATCAACGTAGGCAAGTAGCACTATCGCGAGCCCTCGGTCACTCTCTGACTTGAGCGACACATAGAAACTCTCAAGCTCGCTAACATCAATGACGTTGGCGGTTGCAATCTCGGCCAGTACCGCGTCGATCTGGTGGTTGATAATGTCATCAACAGCCGCGCGAGCGTGTCTCAGGGCACTCTCCCGGATCTGGTCACGAGAGAAAGGTTGGGTTCCGCTGTCGTCGCCTGACATGTCCCGAGATTGTAACCAGTGAAGTCCGCAAGAGTCCAGGCATGAGAACGTGTCAAGGCCCTTCGGTGTCCTTACACGTGGGAGAAGGTCCCGGATACGGGCGTTCGCATCCTTGCTACACCGTTCACGTCTGGTCAAAGCACTCGCGCGTGGACGACCAACGCACATCCGAGAGCATCTCGAAGGCGACTACACCGTGTCGTAGGCTGCTCCACAGTGAAGCTCACACTCTCACCATGGAGGACTCCACGATGGCGAACCTCACCATGAAGCTCGAAGCCGACAACCTGGCTCAGGCCGAAGTGACGAGCGCATCGGAGCGCGCGGTGTACGTGAAGCTCGACGCGCGGGAGAAGTGGGATGCGGCGGGGCTACTCCGGTTGAGCGCGATGCTCAGGGGCGTGGCTCACACACTGGAGGCGGAGTAGCTCGCGCAGGATGGGACCCAAAGGGGACCCGTTGTCGTTCTCAGAACAAAATCTCAGAGCCAACCCGCTATCGTGGAAAACGAGTTCCCCCCGGTGGGGGTCCCGGCGTTCGCCCCCACTCACACGCGCATCATGCGGGCACGCCCACACGCGGTAAGACTCGCGCGCGGGATCGACCAACGCGCGGGCGCGTGCGTAGCCGAAGCCGGCCGCGACGGCGAGTTTTGCTTGTGGCGGCGCGATGATCCCGCATGCGGGACTTGCCCGAAGCCTCGCACTCGCACGGCGCACACAGGCCCGCACGCGAAACCATTGCCTGGCCGAGGGTGGCGAGCGCGCTCCAGGCGTAGCCGCTCAGGCGAGGTGGAGGCGTGTTGAGGCGACCCGCACGGGGTTGGGTTGTCATATAGGACCAAGCTCCCCATGGGTTGTCACATAGGACCAAGCTCCCTATGTATGGGCACATAGGACCAACCCTCCCCATGTGGCCTCATATAGGACGAAGCTCGGCCGTCGCTCCCTATGGGTATCCACATAGGACGAACCCATCGGCGGGCTTCCCGGTTTGGTGACACATAGGACCAAGCTCGCCGTGGCGTCGAGTGAAGTAGGGGACGCCAAGAGCGCGGCTAACTGCTGAAGAACCTGACCGCTCTACATAAAAAACGCTACGCCTGCTACACGCGCCGGAGCCGTCTTGCTACATGGACGGGGCCTATGCTTCCCGACCTTCGGGTGGAACACCCCAAGGTCGTTGCGACGCACATGTCCCCTTTGGCCGGCTGCAACCGGAGGCACGCTGATCGCTAGCACGATATCGCGCCGAACGAGTCGAGCCGCGTGGGACTACGCTTCAAAGAAAGTGGGCAACGAAGGGTTGACGTCGGCGTACCGGATACGTATGATAGCGGCCATGGCGGCAACCTATGACACAACACAACAATCGGCGTAAGAACCCTCCCCGGGGCATTCCGAACAAGGTGCGCCTCCTCACGACCACCCAGGCAGCCCACGTGCTCGGGGTCAGCACGCGGACGCTCTACCGCTACATGGACGAAGGACTGATCCTCCGGGCGGGCACAGTCGGCCAGAGCTACGTGTTCTACGCAGACGAGGTAGAGGTTCTGCGCCGGCGGCTCGGGCGCTAAGCGGGGCGTCGTTGCCGAAGCGCTTGTTTGAGAATCCGCTCAGGTGGCGTGAGCACGAGCCGCCCTGGTGAGGGGAGCAGAGGGATTGCGTGCACAGTAGCGTCGACGTCTCGTTGGGTCACACAGACGACCGCTCCCCGGAGCTGCGTGCAGCCCTCGAGCACCTACCGACCGCGGTGCGCGAGCTGTATGAGACGCGCGGCCCCGAGGCCCTGCGGATGTTCTGCGTGCTCTACCCGCAAACCGTCACCCTCTGCGAGACCAGCGGCGTCACCCCGCCGCAGGCGGACCGATTTCTCGCCTTTTTCGAGGATGGGGCGGCGTTCCCCGAGGAGAGCACACCCACCGGGATCGGGCTCTCGAACCTCGTCAAGCGCATCATGGCGTGCGTGCTCTGCCAGTATTTGGCTTCGGTGTTCGCTCAGCTGGCGGACGGGGCGGCAGCGGAAGCCGAAGGAAAGGTCCGCGAGTTCGTCGGCAGATTCTTCACTGCGGTCGACGGGGTCCTCGCCTGGATCCCGGCGACGGTGACACCGGCGGACGCTGTCCCGCGGCTCCCTCGACTCCTTGGACTCGTCCTCGGTGCCATGTCCGATGGCGCGGTCTCTGGTGCGCCGGATGGCGAGTTCGCGCGGGCCATCGGCGCAGCCCTCGAACTCACGGGCATCGCGACTCAGCGGCGGCAGGATGCTGAGATCATCGCGGACGGCGTGACGGGCCCAGAGGTCACACAATCCCTGGAGGAACGCGTCGGCCACGTCGAGGCGCTGCTCCTCCCGGGCGTGATGGCCGTCGTCGCCGCGTGCGCGGCCAAGGGCGTCACGGCGGCCCAGGCGTGCGCGGCCCTCCCAGCGTTGGCCGGGGCTGCGATCGCACGGGCCGCGGCGATCCGATCACCCAGGATAGACCCACATCGTCGAGTCACGGCCGCAAGAGTACGGCGTCGCATCGTCCGCCGGGTCCGGGTCCGCCGGGGTCCCCGGCCCCGTCGCCACACGGCCCGCGGTGCGTGTCGGTCGTCATCGGCGCTCGATGGTGACGCAGGAGGCGACGGGTCAGGGCTCCCTCTTCCTCGAATCCCGTCGCCCCTCCGTTGCCCGGCTCGTCGGATTGACCTCGCCCTGGCCGAGATCGGCCGGCCCAGCTGTTCGGGACGCTCTGGTTCCCCTTGCCCTACTGATCGGCACGAATCAACGGGGCAGCCGTCGTGACACGTGTGCCCCTGCCACTGACGGACTGGTACATGCCCCTGGACGAGCTCGTGCGCTACTCCCGAATCAGCCGCCGCCAGCTGGAGCGCTATCTGGGTCGCCCTGCCGCTCCCCTGCCTCACGTGCGGAACGGCCGGCGCGTCCTGGTGCTGAAATCGGTGTTTGACGAGTGGATTGCGGCCGAAAGCCCAGCGACGCGACCACGCCCGGCGCGGTCGGTCGACCGCATCGTCGCCGAGGTGAAAGCCCGACACGGAGCGGAGCGCCCATGACCAGGTCTGGGCCCGATCCGTCCCGTCATCGTGCGAGGGCGAATCGTTCGCCGAACACGGAACAGTTGACAGACCAGAATGCAGCCCGTATCGTGTCGGCCCAATTCGGGCGGGTGTGGAGCTGAGAGGGTGAAGGTCACGAACACGGAGAGCCTGACGCACGATGGCGCACCACCCGGGCGAGTGTGGATGAGGTCGATGAGACAGTCGGGCGGCGACGCACAGCAGATCGATCGCAGGCGACGCGCGCCGCGCGGCCGGGAGACGTAAATGGCAGTTCGCGTCACGCAAGAGCAGGGCCGATGGTACGTGGTCGAATACCGGGAGGGGCGGCGCACCCTGCACCGCTCGTTCGGCCGGGGCCCCAAGGCCCAGCTGATGGCCGAAGACGCTCGGGGCGAAATCGACCGCGAGCGGCGCCGGGAGGCCCTCGGCCTCGTGAAGCCGGTGGCCGACGTGCGCTTTGCCACGTACGCCGACCAGTGGCTGCGCGAAGTCATCGCGCCCCATCGCACCGTCAGCACGACCCAGAGTTACGGGCAGCTTCTGCGGGATCACCTTGTCCCCGAGTTCGGGGCCCTGGCGCTGGGCGACATCAAGCCCCCGCGCATCCAGGCGTTCATCGCCCGGAAGCTCGTGGAGGTCAACAAACCCCGCGGGCAAGCCGGCCCTCGGAAGGCCCGGGCCACGGTCCGCAACATGATCGCGGTGCTGCGCGCCTGTCTCAATCACGCGGTGGACGTGGACGGCTATCTCACGACGAACCCGGCGGCGAAGTTCGGCAAGCGCTACTTCGGCGGCTCCACCGCGGCGCGCGGGCTCGGCGTCGAGATCTACGAGGAAGCAGAGATCGCGCGCCTGCTCCAGACCGCGGCCCGCTACTACCCGGACTACGAGCTCTACATCCGGACGCTCTTCTACACCGGGCTGCGCGTGGGCGAGCTGCTCGGGCTGCAGTGGGGGGACTTCGATTTCCAGAGCGGCTTCGTGATCATCCGCCGCGCGGTGCAGATCCACCACGGCCAGTTGCGCGTGGAGGAGACGAAGACGCACCGGGCGCGAGCGGTCGACCTGGCGGACACGCTCGTGGCTCGCTGGGCGGCGCTCCGGTCGATCCGTGAGGCCGAAGCGGCCGTGGCGGGCCGAGCCCTGGCGCCCTGGTGCTGTCCCTCCGTGCGCGCGCCGGCCACGCGCCCGCTCAACCGCAGCTGGCTCAATGCCAAGGTCTGGGCGCGGATCTGCCACCACGCCGGCCTGCGCCGGCTGCGCATCCATGACCTCCGGCACACCTACGCCTCGTTGCAGCTTCGGCGGGGCAAACCGATGGAATATGTCCAGCAGCAGCTAGGCCACACCGCGATCGACACCACCATCCGGCTCTATGCCCACTTCAAAGCAGGCGCCAGCCGGTTCCACGCCAACGACCTGGCCGCCGGGATCGAGCGGTATGAGCCGGTGCCGGCCCCCGAGCCGAACGCTCTGGACCCCGTACTGGTGAGGGCCACCGAGGGCGGCTCAGGCACCCCCCACCCGCCCGCAAACCACCCGGAAACCACCCGCCCCGTCGCAAGGACCTAATCTCATGGAGCTCCTCGCGTCGGCACGCGGATCTCGAACTCGCGGATGAGCCGCAACCGATACCGCCCGCCAGACTAGTTGGCTCGAACTCCCCTTCCACGGCGAGGCCGTCGCATGACGGCGTCGGGCGGGCGCCGCCGCGCAAGGCCCAGCGATGGAATCGGTCCGCGTCGCCCACGGGCAGTATCGGTCGGGGAAGTGCCCGTGGCGCGGGATCCGTCCGTGATCCCGAAGGGTTGCGATAACGGCACCGCGGAGTCAGCGATCACGCCGGGCGCGCCTCGGCGTCGCACGAATCCGCCTCGGAGCTATACGCGACACGGCTTGCACGCCTTGAAGGCGCGGGTGATGGTGCGGGGACTTCAGGCGATTGACGGGCGGACGGCGGCGGCTCAGCACCTGGTCGCGTTCCGCCGCGAGCTCCTGGACGACCTGGGCGGCGAGCATGCCGTCAGCGCCGCTCAGCTCGCCCTCGTCGAGGTCGCCACGCGCACGCGCCTGTACCTCGATCACGTCGACGCCGTCCTGCTGGAACGCGAGTGCCTGGTGGTTCGAGGCCGACGCCTGCTGCCCCTGGTGGAGCAGCGAGGGCGGCTGGCCAGTAGTCTGATCGAGGTCCTCTCGAAACTCGGCCTGGAGCGGCGCCAGCGGCCCGCACCGAACCTCGAGGAGTATGTCCGCCGGCGGTATGGCCAGAACGGCAGCCAACGACTCGACGACCCCCCACTCGAGCAGGACGGAAGCCGTAACGACAGAGACCACGATCCCCGAACTGGCGGCACTGGAGCGGCGGCGCCAGAGCCTCACGTATGACGTCCCGGAAGGCTGAAATGGCACCTTCAAGGAGGCGATCGGCCGTCGGCGAGGACAGAGCCGCCCGGGCATGGCTTAAGGGCGAGGTAGAGCCCCCTTCTCGCTCACTGACGATCGTTGACGCGCTTAGTGATCCTGAGCTCTTCGGGCGGGTATTCCAGCCAGCGGCCGCGTGGAGCGCGTGGCAGGCCTTCCTGGCGGCCCTGTTCGGATTGCCGATGTCGGATGATCAGGCGGCTGTTTACCGGCTCCACACGGGCCGGCAGCGGCTGCCGGAGGCGCCTGCACGGGAAGGGTGGGTCGTCGTGGGGCGGCGGGGCGGCAAGAGCCGGGTTGCGGCGCTCGTGGCCGTGTGGCTCGCGTGCTTCCGGGATTACCGGGCGGTGCTGGCACCCGGGGAGCCCGGTACGCTCATGGTGATCGCCGCCGATCGCCGCCAGGCGCGCGTCGTCTTCCGCTACATCGATGCACTGCTCCACGAAGTGCCGATGCTGGCGGGCCTCGTGGGGCACCGTACCCGGGAGTCGATCACGCTGACCAACCGGGTCACCGTTGAGGTGCACACCGCCTCGTTCCGGGCCATCCGCGGGTACACGCTGATCGGGGCCATCTGCGATGAACTCGCCTTCTGGCACTCCGAGGATAGCGCGAACCCCGACACGGAGATCCTGGCGGGCCTCCGACCGGGGATGGCAACCGTTCCGGGGGCGCTCCTCCTCTGCATCAGCTCAGCCTATGCCCGCCGCGGGGCCTTGTGGGAAGCGTACCGGGAGCATTGGGGGCAGGACGATGACCCCGTGCTCGTGTGGAAGGCCGACACCCGGGCGATGAACCCAACCGTCGACGAACAAGTCATCGCTGAAGCCTACGCGCGGGATGAAAGCGCCGCCAGGGCAGAGTATGGGGCCGAGTTCCGGAGGGATCTCGAGGACTATGTCGGGCGCGAGGCGCTGATGGCCGTGGTCGCGCGGGACCGCCTGGAACTGCCGCCGTCCCTGTTCTATCGGCACCTGGCCTTTGTGGACCCGAGCGGGGGCTCGGCGGATTCCATGACGCTGGCGATCGCGCACGTGGAACGGGACAGGCTCGTGCTTGACGCGCTGCGGGAGGCTCAGCCACCCTTCAGCCCGGAAGTGGTGGTCGAGGAGTTCGCGCAGGTGCTCAGGGAGTACCGCATCCGGGGGGTGACAGGCGACAGATACGCGGGGGAGTGGCCGGGGGAACGCTTCCGGGCGCACGGCATCGCGTACCAGCCGGCTGAAAAAACCAAAGGCCAGATCTACGCGGAACTGCTCCCCCTGCTCAACAGTGGGGCGGTGGAACTGCTCGATCACCGCCGTCTCCTGAACCAACTCCTCGGCCTCGAGCGGAGGACGAGCTGGGGCGGCCGAGAGTCGGTCGACCACCCGCCAAACGCCCACGATGACGTGGCGAATGCCGCCGCCGGCGCACTGCTCCTCGCCTGGGGCGGGCGGCGGCGGACTCGCCTATTCGTCTCCGAGGACCGGCC
>Ga0070699_100002745_pt1 | contig 15700 bp, 14 predicted proteins | sample KBSK1503metaG_FD_65473 | JGI IMG/M metagenome (GOLD analysis project Ga0070699, IMG submission 65473) | Corn, switchgrass and miscanthus rhizosphere microbial communities from Kellogg Biological Station, Michigan, USA - KBS K1-50-3 metaG | ecosystem: Host-associated > Plants > Roots >...
GTAATCTCCCCCAACCCACCGGCAGTGCAGCGTCTGACACTTGGGCCCTCCTCCCACGATGCCGGCCGCGTTTTGCCCAAGATCGGCGGCAATTGCCCGACCGGTGTGAAGGAATAACGCGAAAATCTTTGGCAAGGCACTGGCTGCTCGCGACTTGAGCAGGGACAGTGGGCGGCCCAGTTTGTGCACATTCGATAGCGGGCAGTTCTCCCGCCCGCACCCAGTACCCTTCTCCATCCGACCGCATGAAGCGATCGCTGATCCTCTGCACTGGGCTGCTGGGCATTTGTGCCTGCGCCACCGGCCTTCCGCCCACTCCGAGCGTGGCTCCGCTGACCGCGACCATCAACGACTCGCTCACCTCCGGCATCGCAATTCCAGCCGCGCCCGATGAAATCACTGCGGCGGATGCTCTGGTCCTCAATGACCTGGCGGCCACCGCTCCGGACGAGCGGGTGGTCCCGGCTTTCGACGGCCAGCGGGTCCGATGGGATATCGACGTTCACACCTACGCCGCGCATCCGCGGGTGAAGTACTACCTGGACTACTTCCATGGCGTGGCCCGCAACAGCATGGCGGCCTTTCTGGAGCGGGGGGCCCGCTACGAGCCAATGATTCGCAGCCGGTTTGAAGCGGAGAACCTCCCCGGGGACCTCGGCTACCTCGCGCTGATCGAGAGCGGCTACTCCAATGAGGCCGTGAGCCACTCTTACGCCGTCGGCATGTGGCAGTTCATGCGTGGGACGGGCCGGGGTTATGGGCTGCGGGTCGACAGCTGGGTGGACGAGCGCCGCGATCCGGTGAAGGCCACCGTTGCCGCTGCCAGGCACTTGCGGGATCTGCGCGAGCGCTTTGGCTCCCTCTATCTCGCGGCCGCCGCCTACAACGCCGGCGCGGGAAAGGTGTCCCGCAGCCTCGGCAAGCTGCAGTGGGATGCACCCGACGGGGTCGAAGCACCGGCAGCCGCGAGCGAGGCAATGGCAGATTCTTTGCCCGCCGACGAGGACACCGTTGCTGTCGATCAGGAAGTCGATGAGGATGTGGAGACCGCTGCGGACAGCAACGATGTGACCAGCGATGCCGCTTTCTTCCGCTTGGCCAGCACCGACCTGCTCGCGGCCGAGACCCAGGACTATGTCCCCAAGCTTATTGCAGCGGCAATCATCGCCAAGGATGCAGAGCGGTATGGCTTCGGCCCGAGCACGGCCCAGACCTTCGCCTACGACTCGCTGATGGTCTCCGACGCGACCGGGCTGGACGTCGTGGCCCGCCTGGCCAAGACCAGCCTGGACGAGATCCGGGCCCTCAATCCCCAGTACCTGCGTCTGGCGACCCCGCCTCGTTCGCCGGCAGTGATCCGGCTTCCAGTCGGCACCGGGGAATCCGTCGCGGCACGCTACGCTGCGCTGCCTCGGTCGGCTCGGGTGCGATTCCTCAGCTATGTCCCTCGCCGGCGGGAGCGCTGGAGCACGATCGCGGCACGCTATCACCTTCCAACGGCCGAGGTCCGGTCAGCCAACCCTCGGGTCCGCGGCAATCCCGCTGCCGGCACCCGCCTGGTCATCCCCGCGGTCGCGGTACCCTCCGCCTTGGCGATGCGGGCCGCGACCGGGTCGAAGGCTCACTATGTCCGCCACGGAACGGTCCACAAGGTTCGCCGAGGCGAGACGCTCAGTGGAATCGCACGTCGCTACCGGGTGTCGCTCAGGGCCTTGCAGCGGGCCAACGCGATCCGCCGGGACTACGCTCTTCGCGCCGGGATGCGACTTCGCATTCCCGGCTGATCACTCAAACCCACACCCAACCCGCACTCCCGGAACCGACCGTGTCCGCCGACTCGAGCGCAGTCTCCCAAAGCTCTGCACCCCAGCCGCTCTCCAGCAGGGCCGCCATGGCCATTCTGGGATCAATGCTCTTTCTCATCGTGGCCTTGACCTTCCTCCTGGCACGGGCCACCTGGGTTGACCCGGCCAATGCCTCTGCGTCCCCCCCGGCCCCGCAGAGAAGCATCGCGCACAGTTGAGCAGCCTGATGCTGGGTCTGCTGGCCGTCACGGCATGGTCGCTCTCGAGCCCTGCCGCGCCCTCGAACACCACCCAAGCAGCCTTTGCTTCGATGGTCGGGGACACGATCAGGCCCAGAGCCGGGGTGAAACCGACTGACCCCGCGCCAGTGGCGTTCAGGACTGGTGGCGCGATCGAGGGCTTTCTCTCCGCGCGCGGCCTGCCGCCCGTCGCCGGAAGCTTGGTGATCACCGATAGCGGTCTGGTGTTTCACTCGACCGACGGACGAAGGCCGAGCGTCTATCCCTTGATCGGCCCTCTGCGCGAGGCCGCCGGCCGCCAGTGGCGTGCCCCTACCGTCTCGTTGGCATCGGCGGATCGGGTCGGCGAGCGCACGGTTTACCTGTTCCGGGTGGACGGAGGCGTGTTCGAAACGGAGGCCCCGGGAGCGCTCCTCGAGGTGGCCCGGCATCCCGCCTGGCTCGACAGCCTTCGGTCAATCGAATCAGTCACTCCCCGGCTGATCGATACCGGCGACGAGTCGGCGAGCTGGAGCGCCGCTCGCCAGATTGCCTCGAGCCCCTACGCCGATTCGCTCTACGCGCTCTTTGGCCGGCCACTCCGCTCGGTAGGTCTGGTGGGAATGCGCGGGCGTCACGCCGCTCGGCTCGGCGAGTACGTCGCGTCGCGTGACTCGGTGGCGTTGGATCCGGCGCGGATGACTGGGGACGAGCAGCTGAGGCACGCACTGGCTCATGAACTGGGACATCGCTGGCAGGTACGGGCTCCGAGGCAGATGGCGACACTCTGGCAGGGCGTCCCCCCAATTACAGACCCCAAGCGGTACGGATACGGTAGCATTCCCGAGCATCAGGCCGAGGCGATAGCATTCGCGATTCACTTCCTGCAGACCACCGCGGGTGTGCCGGCCGGAGCGGCGTCCCTTTCCCTCTTGGACCACTATGAGCGACTCGTGCCGGGCACGAGTGTCATGGTGCACTATTTCTCACTCCAGCCGATCTACGCCCACCACCCACTGCACCGACTGCTGACTCTCGGCCCCACCCAATAGCCGTTCCCACGGCACAAAGCGGCTGTTGCCCGAAATGTGCTGTCGGGCACGGCGGGACCGACCTCCCTACTCCTACTGATGGTGCGGACCCCCAGGGAGGGACCCATGTTGCTAGTGCCGCAAGCCTCGGTAACCGCCGAGCTGCTCTTGTTACTACGCCTGCTCGCGGCCGGGGCGGTGGGCGGCGTGCTGGGATGGGAGCGGGAACAGGCTCGAAAGCCCGCTGGTCTCCGCACCCACATGCTGGTAGCAATCGCGGCGGCCCTCTATACGGTGCTGGCAGAGCTGGTGGCCCAGGAGGGCGCGCTCGGAGAAGGAGGGCAACGCTCGGATCCAGTCCGCGCGATTCAGGCGATTGCCATGGGAATCGGTTTTCTCGGAGGCGGGGTCATCTTCGTCGCCCCCCGCGGAGAGCAGGTGCACGGCCTAACGACTGCCGGGTCGATCTGGGCGACCGCGGCGGTCGGCATCGCGGCAGGACTGGCCCACTACGTTCTTGCCGCCGGCGCGACGCTCATTCTGTTGATTGTCTTGCGGGTGATGGTGAAGTTCGAGCCGACTCAGCGAGAGGAGCGGCCGTAGTCAACTTATCGCAGCGAGTTCGAGGAGTTTGCGGGGGAACTGGAGAGCCACTGTCGGATTTGAACCGACGACCGCGCCACTCAGTAGTCCCTGGCCAAAACAGACTACCTCTGTAATCACCCCTGCGGACACCCCGCCCACAGCCCGGAACCCTCACTTGACGGGCACAGGGACCAGCCGCCGGTCGGTCGTGCCGTCACCGAGCTGACCTCTGTCGTTCGGTCCCCAGCAGTAGGCCCGGAAGCCCAGGGTCACCCCGCAGGTATGGAAGCCGGAGTTCACCTGGCGAAGCTGGAGGTTGCCGGACACCGCGACCGGCGTGAACCGGTCGGTGGTCGTGCCGTCGCCGAGCTGCCCGTCGTGATTCAGTCCCCAACAGTACGGCCGGTTGTCGGTGGTCACACCACAGGTGCTCCGGCTGATGTCGGCGCTCAGATGGAGAAAATGCAAGCCACCAGCCACCGCGACCGGCTTGGTTTGATTGGCACCGGTGCCGTCGCCCAGGCTGCCGAAGACATTCTCTCCCCAGCAATAGGCCCGGTTGTCCAAGGTCAAGCCGCAAGTGTGGGCATTTCCCGCGCTCACCTGAATGAACCGGAGCCCGCCCACCACCGGGACCGGCTTCAGCCGGTCCGAGTTGGTCCCGTCGCCCAATTGGCCGGCGCCGTTGTTGCCCCAGCAATACGCCCGGTTGTCCCGGGTGAGCCCACAGGTGTGGAGCGCGCCCACGGACACCCGCAGAAAGCGGAGCCCGCCGGCGACCAAGGCGGGTGCCAGATGATTGTTGTGGGTGCCATCACCCAGCGCGCCATCCACATTATCACCCCAGCAATACGCCCGATCGTTCAACGTCACCCCACAGGTATGGGTGAAGCCTGCGCTCGCGTGACGGAACCGGAGCCCACCGATGACCGCCGCCGGCCTCAGGCGATTGCTGATCGCCCCACTGCCAAGCCTGCCCAAGGCGCCGTCACCCCAACAGTAGGCCAAATCGTCCAGCGTCACGCCACAGGTGTGAACGGCACCCGCGCTCACCTGGCGGAAGCTGAGCCCGCGCGCCACTCGGACCGGGTGTAGCTGAGTGGTGTTGGTGCCATCGCCGAGCTGTCCCTGCGAGTTCCATCCCCAGCAGTAGGCCAGGTTGTTCACGGCAACACCGCAGGTGTGGTGGGCACCCGCGTTGACCCAGAGAAAGGATGGCGCGGACGCCGCCGCGATCTCGAGGCTCGGACCGGGCTCCAGTGCGGTAGGTGACTCGGTGTCCTCCCGGCAGCCTAGCGCGACCACCACAACCATCAAGGCCACTACGAAAGCGACCGAGTGGGAAACGCTGAATAGAGTGTGAATCATGGCGACCTCCTGCAAACACACAGACGCCGACCCACCTTTCGGCAGCTCGGCGATCTTAGGGTCCTTCGGGCGTCTGCTTGTGGGCGTCGCGGAGGAGGCAAGGACCCGTGGCTTTGCGGCCCCGGGGTTCGCCGGGTGTGCCTTTGTCGAGGGATGGTAAGATTTGAGTTAAGGGCTGGTACGCAGACTGTCAAGCCAGTTCCAGACTAATGGGTCAGCTCGGCTTATGGAACAAGTCCCCTCGCCCTTCAGCTTGGGTATAGGCAGGGTTCTTACCTTGTACCAGACGGTCTGTGGCGAGTATGGGTCCGATTTCCGCTTGGCGACGATGCCCACGAGATCGAGCCTCTGGGCGGCCTCATAGAGCTCGCGCCCATGCTCCTCTACGGCGAGTACCCGTGAGAGAATCGAGTTATTCGCGGGGATGAGCTGCTCGAGCCGCCCACACGATGATCCACACCACGGTCAATCCGAACGGAGTGGTGAGGGCGAAAATCGAGACCGTGAGTGTCAGGTGTCTGAGGTGGGCGGCCGAGGTACTAGAGGCTGCATGGGCGAGAGGGTCGAGTTGTTGGCGGGGATGAGCTGCTCCAGCTTCCGCTTCCGCTTGATGAGTGGCAGGGCTCGCAGATCCTTCCCGTTGAGCCACAGCAGATCGAACGCGGCGTAATGGAGCCATCCGTGGCTCGCGAGTAACGCCCGGAAATCCATCCTGCCCTCGTCATCTAGCGCCACGACCTCGCCGTCGAGAATCGCGTCCCGCGCGTGGAGCTCGGCCCCGACGGGAAGGGCCAAGTCCGCGAACCGGCTCAGCACCTTGCCTTGTTTGGATCGGATGAAGCACTCGCGGCCTCTGATGTAGAGCACTCCGCGAAAGCCATCGAATTTCGGCTCGTAGATCCATTGCGGGTCATGCAGCAGGGGGGTGCCGCTGACCGGCACGATCGGCTCGATGGTAGGAAGGGCCTTCCGGGTTCGTGGGCTCACGCAGGCTCCTGGACGGCCTAGTGGCGATCCATTGCCCTCCCCACGAAGAGAGGCGGTATCGAGCGGGAAGATTCCCCGCTATTGGAGGCTAGGAAGCTTCAGTCGGTTGCGTCAAGCCAGATCGGATCTAGAGGTCATCCACGCAGACGTGCCGCCCTTGCCCGGCATATCTCAAATCAGACATACACGGACTGGGCGGCGTGTCCTCAAAGGAGAAGCACCGCCTACCGAGCCAAGAGCCGGTCGAGTCCCATCCGCGCCACGATCGCCTGGAAGCGCGGCTCCTCGCGGAGACTGTCGAACATCGGATCCACACCCACCCACACCAGCCAGCAGGTCCGTTCGTCGAGGGCCCTTTCTAGCCATGAGATGCTCTCCTGTATTTCCTCGAGCCCGAGATGGACCAAGGCGATACTGAACGGCGACACATACGTGCGTCCGGCCATGGCGTGGAGCTCCTCGAGCGTGCGCTGGGCATCCTGATGGCGTCCAGCCCTCCCCTGGGCATGCCCAAGAAATCCGAGCAGGAACTGTCCCGAGCTCGGAAAGGATGCAGCCTCCTGTAAGACCTCCACCGCGTCCTGGAGGCGGCCGGATTGCTGGTGGGCCAGTCCCAGCCATGCCAGCCCCAGCCACAGATGGGTCGGAATGAATGCCTGTTCCATTTCGAGCGCCCGCTGGCAGACCGTGATCGCGTCGTCGAAGCGGCGTGCGAAATAGAAGACCAGGCCACTGTAAGCGTGGATGATGAGGCCGAGGGGATCGGATTCCAGCGCGCGATTGGCTTCGGCGATGGCCTCGTCGAAGCGGCCGGCGGCCAGCAAGTACTCCCCGTACCAGTGATGCGCCGTCGCGTAGCCCGGTTTCAACCGTAGCGACTGCAGAAACCCCTGTTCGGCACCGCGCCAGTCCCAATCGTGAAACAACTTGATGAAGGCGAGGGAGGTGTGGGCCTCGGCGGAATAGCCGTCTATCGACAGCGCCCGCAAGGCCGCCTGCCGAGCAGCCGCGAAGGCCTCGCGCGGCGGGGTGATGCCATACCACGCAAGCATGTTGTTGCAATCGGCGATACCCGTGAGCGGGGCGGCATAATTCGGGTCCTTCTCGATGGCCCGGGCAAAAGAGTCCAACGCCTTCTGAAGCCCCTCCCCCCGCTGGCTCCAGAAGTATCGCCCCTTCAAGTAGAGGTTGTAGGCATCGAGGTTGTCCGTGGGCGGCCGTACGAGCCTCGTGTCCTCGCGGCCCAGCAGTTTCACCTTGAGCGACTCCACGATCGCGCGAGAGATCTCGTCCTGGATCGAGAACACGTCCGCCATCGTACGGTCGTAGCGCTGGGACCAGAGATGATATCCGTCCGCGACGTTGATGAGTTGTGCCGTGATCCGGAGCCGGTCACCGGCGCGACGCACGCTACCTTCGAGGATGGCTGCCACGTCGAGCCGCTGGCCGATGGTTCGGGCATCGACATTCTGGCCCTTGAATGCGAACGATGAGGTACGAGCCGCGACGCGAAGCGCTTCGAGACTCGTCAGCGCGTTGATAATCTCCTCGGCCATCCCCTCGCCGAAGTACTCGTTGCCGGGCTCCGCGCTCATGTCAGTGAATGGGAGCACGGCGATCGACTTGAGCCCATGCGCCTGGTCGGCTGAGGGCACAGAGGACGGGTTCTGGAGGGCTTGGGCAAACTGTACGGCCGTGGCGAAGCGATCAGACGGAACCTTCGCTAGAGCCTTTGCTACGGCCTGACTAATCGCTTCCGTTACCGCGTTCCGCAGCAGCCGAAGTGGGGTTGGCGGCTGCGTGAGGAGCTTTACGATGACCACTTGCACTGTGGGGCCGGTGTGCGGCGGTTCCCCGGCGAGCATTTCGTAGACCACCGCCCCCAGCGAATACACATCGGACCGCGCATCGATGCCATGGTCTCCCGAGGCCTGCTCCGGGCTCATGTAGTGCGGCGTGCCGAGCGAGAGTCCGGTCTCAGTGAGTCGAGTGCCGCCGGCCTCCCGCACGGCGAGCGCGATCCCGAAATCGGTCACAACCGCCTCTCCCTCATGCAGTAGGATGTTCTCGGGCTTGATGTCCCGATGGATCACCCCGTGCCGATGGGCGTAGTCCAGGGCGCCCGCGATCTGCGAGGCGAAACTAACCGCAGCCTCAACGGAGAGTTGCTTCTCCCGGGTTAGCCGGGTACGCAGGGACTCTCCCCGGACGTAGGGGAGCACGTACCAGAGGAACCCGTCGCTTGCGCCTGAGTCAATCAGGGTGAGGATGTGGGGGTGGTCCAGCCGGGCAGTGATACGAATCTCTTGGAGGAACCGCTCAGCGCCGAGCACTGCGGCCAGGTCCGGGCGTAGGATCTTGAGAGCCACGGCCCGCTCGTGTTTCCGGTCCTGGGCCAGGTAGACCGTGGCCATCCCCCCCGCGCCGAGCTCACGCTCGATGAGGTAGCGGTTGGCCAGAGCGGCCTTGAGTTTCCCGACGATCTCGGCCAAGAAAAGTCCTGGCGGGCTACCTACCTAGGCTACCGCAGCGGTCGCATTCAGGCCAGACCCGACTGGGAGAGTGTTCCCTCATGCGGGCCAGACCCGTGAAACAGACCCACGGCGGACTCATCCGCATGACTAGTGCAGCCGACCTGTTCATCAAGGTCGTATCGGCGCCCGTGACGAGTTCGGTAGCCTAGAGGACGGGACATGTTAGCCTGGTCGGGCGATCAGGATGTGATCTGGATGTCGGCACCACCACACGGGCCAAGTCGAAGTGCGGTGGTTGAGCGAGTACCGCATGGCGTAACCAGGGCTTTAGGGCTTGTAATCGGCAGCGCAGAGTTGTACCCGGGCACCATCCGGGTCACGGATATAGACCTGATCCCGCTTTCTCCCTTCAAGGCTGATCACCGCTTGGGGAAACTCCCGGCGCAACTCGGCGAAGGTAGCATGCGCCTCGTAGGTGTCGAGCCCGACGCAGAAGCGATCAATCCCGGGCGGGTGACCAGGAACCTCTTCGTAACCATCGAGTACCAGTGCACCGTTCTCCAGTTGGCCTGTCACCTGGTCGGGGCGATTGCTCTTGAATTCGAGACTTAAGAGCCGGCCGTGGAATGCCTTTGAGCGGGAGACATCTGCGACGCTCAGGGTGACGTGGTTCAGCGTCCGGCCACGCCTCAGGGGCCTGCGAGCACGGTAGGATCTGCTCGGATGATCAGGCGCCGCGAAGGCCGCCACGAGTGCCCCCAGGAGTTGACGGCGGTCGAGGACGCCGTCCTCGTGCATCGTGAGCAGTTGGTCGGGTTGTTCGATCATGGCAACGCACCTCGGTGAAACCCGCGACTGGCCGGTGGCTAGGAAAACAGTCTGAGTTCGCCAACGTGGCCGTCGGTTACGAGCACTCTAAGATGAGCCGGCTCGGAGCGGGCGCTTGCGCTTGATGAGCGGCTGGGCCCGGAGGTCTCTCCCATTGAGCCACACTAGGTCGAAGGCGGCGTAATGGAGCCACCCGCGGCTCGCCGACCTGGTTGATCTGCTTGCTGGCCGGGTTCGCCGCCACTTGCAGTCCATAGAAGTCACCCCGGGAACGGCCACTCACGGAGGACCCGCTATCGCTCCGGCTAGCTCACTCCCCCCGCGCCCAGATGTAGAGGCCGAACAGGGCGAGGCCGGCGCCGCCGATGGCGATCGCCTTGCCGCCGTCACCGCCGACCAGGAAGCCGGTGATCACCAGGGCGCCGCCCACGATCGCGGCGGCCTTGCCTTCGCGAGGGCCCATGCGGGGCGGCGGAGGCGTTGACCGTTAGCGCCGCGTGGTCCTCGGCCGAGAAGCCGAGGTGGGTAGCGGCGAGCGTGGGAGCAAAGGAGGTCGTGGGGGCAGCCGCTGCGGCCGGGCTCGGTGCCGGGGCCTGCGCGGCTGCGGGACGCGAGACGGCCAAGGCGACGATCACAGGGCCGGCGGCGCAGGACCAAAGGGGTCGAGCATCGTCGTTCTCCGTGTGAGCGTGATCACGTGTTGCCGGCGGAGGCGCCCGGATGCACGTGCCCCCGCTTGCCGCCGCCGATCACCCTCGAAATCACCCCTATCTTGCTGGCCCGCGCCGGCCGACGCCAGTGGGATGTGTTACGGGGAATGTGACAACTTGGCCGGTCAAACGCAGCAATTTCTTCCTGGCCAGCTCGTGCCCTCAGTAGGAGGATAGGCCCGGCTGGGTCAACCCGGCTGTGTTGTGAGTGATGTAAGCCACTTCATGCCCAAGAGTCGCAATCCATCCAATCGCCGGCGGGAAGCTCAGCTCAGGCGCGAAGCCGCCGATCGCTACCCCACGGTGCCAGCGCGGATGTGGACGCCCGCCCGGCGTCTTGAATCCCTCCTAGCGGCCGAGCGGGAGGGACTCGAGACCTCTGGACGAACCCTGAGCCAAGGTGACTTCCAGTTTCGCGGGGGCATTGCGCCCCGTGGAGGGTGCCCACCGGAGGGGACTCGCCGCGGGGAACCGGGGTGGGTAGGACGCGGATAGGATGGCTGCTAGGGAATCTTAGGCGGGGGAGTCTCCTCCTCAGTCGGAGCGGTCCAGCGTGCCGGCTTGGCTGGCCCGAACTCCACGTGACAGCTCATGCATCGGTGCTGGCCATCGTGCCCGGCGGCCAGCTCGCAGAAATGCCAATGCGCGAAGGTCGCCTCGTGGCCGGCCAGTGTGCTCCCAGTGCAACCCGCAGGCTTGGTGCCGGTGCCCGGTTGATCCCCGGTTGATCCCATGGCCACATGATACCAGGGACGGGCGTTCGGGAGTCAAGGGCATGGATAGAGATGACTGGTGGGAAGGATTCAGGACATGGTAATGCGGGATCGGCTTGAGCTGCTGGCGTTCGAGGCGGAGCTGGCCAGACTGCCGCGGCCGCTCATCGCGGCGCTCTGGTAGGCGATCGATCGGCTCAAGGCTTCAGCGCCGAAGGGGCAGCTTGGCCTTGACCGGGACCCCGTCCTATACTGCGCTCATGAGCGCACCGACCGACCCGTCGCCCCCTGGCGACCAGCCCGATCCGCGGATCGAGCTCCTCCGGCGAGCCTTGGAGCTCGCCGGCGTGGAGCCACTTGTCGCCGCGTCTCTGGCCCAGGAGCACTACGGCCGAATCACCATGCAGGGTGACCGGTTCGAGGTGAGCGACCAAGAGGGGCACCCGTACGACGTGCCACAGCCCGGCGAGGACCCGATCCTCTACTTGGCGGAACGGTTGAAGCAAGGCATCCCGGTGAAGTTTCTGACCGATGACGCCTTGAAGCGGGCGCGCGAGCCCTAGCGCTGTCACGCCCCAGAAGTACCAGCATCGGGTGACACGAACTCGCATTTTAAGTAGCAAGTTGCTGGAATTTGGCTGGTTACAACGGCCCCTCTGGATCAGGAGAGTCCTGGTTCGAGCCCAGGAGGGGCAATACGGCCGCAGAATGCGCGACCGTTTTTTATGGGCTCGGCCTTCGGCTCAAGCCCAGGAGGGGCAACTGGAAGGCCCGATGCCACTTTGGTAGTGTCGAGCCTTCGGTCTTCTTTCCCGCCTGCCGTCGTTTCGCCGTAGTTTCTAGGCTCCGCCTGCAGCCCGACTGCGGAGCTTCTCGGGTGCCTCCATCACCCGGTCCCCGACCTCCGGGGAGTGCGGCCCACCTTCTTTCCGGCGTCCCCCCTAGTAGGGCCACTCACCGGCTACCTAGAACGCCACGGTGGGGCGCTCTCGATATGAGTGCCCGTCCCTCAATATGAGTGCCCGTCCCTCAATTCCAGTCTGTGAAATCCCCGCCTGTGGGAGCCCGGCGGCCGTCGTCATGCGGGCACCGGCAGAGGTCCCCGGGAAGGAGCATCAGCTCTGTCCGGCGCACGCCTCGTGGATCGCGCTGAGGCTGGGGAGAGTGGGCGTGACCTACACCTCCCGACCTCTGGCCGCGGCCTGATCGAAGCGAGGGGTTGCCGCACCCAGGAATCCTCCATGGCATTCACAGGAGGCAAGCCATGAAAGCCAAGTTGCTGCTCATACTGCTGGCGGTGGCGATTGCCAGCGGTTCCATGACGGCATGCAAGAAGAAAAGCGCCGCCGCCCCAGTCGCGGGGAAGGAGTCCACGGCTGTCGATACGACGATGAAGAAATAGAGCAGACTTGTTCCGGCGTGAGCCCTCGACCACGGAGTGTTCTTGACGTCCTTCGGACCAGTGCGTAACGTGGACTCGCTTGCCTTGAGAAAGGCACACCCGGCGAAAGCCGGGGCCGCAAAGCCACGGGTCCTCGCCTCTCCCACGCCACCGATCCGACGTTTCGAGGGACTACCAAGATCGCCGAGCTGCTCTGGCTAGCTCGGCGTTTGTATGAAGGCATTCACGCTTTGTACGGGGTGAGGTGAGGTATGGAAGCACGTGTCACTGCCCGCTCCCAAGCCTACCGGCTCAGGGAGCGGATGGAGCAGGCGGAGGTGCAGCATGGCCAGGAGATCAGGGCAGACCTGCCTGGCATCGGAGTGACCGCCATGGCCCGCGGCTGGTTCGCCGCACAGGACAAGGGTAGGGGCGAGGTTTTCTTCTGCACCATCGGACCCATCCAGGTACGGAAGGTGACGATCCCAGGCGACGGGCGCCCGCTGCCGACCGGCGTTGTGGTCGAGGGTCTGGAGGTCGCCAGCGAGGGGACCTACGACTTCCTCAATGTGCTGGTCCAGTCAAACGGGGACCTCCGGCTCATCGTAGACGACGCGACGCGGGTTGTGCCCGTGAGCAGAGAAGGGGAGATGAGTCTGGTAGCGAACTGACATGGGGGCCGGGCGAGCCAAAGAGAGGGGGTCTCCTCGAGCCGGCCCCCTTCGCTGGCGTGCCGGCGACGGACTACTCAGGGCGGGGGACGGATGCCGTAAAAAGCGGCCGCCGCACGGAGCAAGCCATGCGGCGGTCTAGGGAGCAGCTCGGTAACTCCAACTGGACAGAGTTCCCCGCTAGGGGGGCGGCGGGATCGAAAGCCCGCCCGAGCCATTCCCGTGCACCGCCTTCGAGGGGCGGCACTTGAAGTATATGCGTCAGCCCCGCTCCACGCTACTCGACCCCCAGCCCGCCACGATTCACGTCCGACGCCACGCTTCATAGTGCCAGGCGTAGTGCCAGAGTTCAGCCGGACTCTCCGCTGAGTTATGTTACGGCCGCTAGATCAGAATTCCAACAGACCCGACTGACGAGCCACGTTCCGTCGGGTTGTTTGCGCCAGACGCCGAGCACCTTCCCCCTATCCTTCACCGGCTTTGTTGCATCCGCTGGGAGCACTGCCATCTCATAGGTGCCCCATGGGAAGGCGAGATCCCCCTCGCCAGCGATCTCGACCGGGTTCTGCGTGAACTCCGTGACCTTGGGGAAAGCCTCGAAGAACTGCTGAATCTCAATCCGCCCTTGCACCATGGGCGCGTTAGGCGGCATGAGGATGGCGTCGTCGCTGTAGACAGCGACCAGGGCGGGCCGGTTGCCCGCGAGCATATCTTGGTCGAACTTCGCGATGATGCTTCGGATGGTGGCGCGATCCTCGTCGGTCAACGGCGCGGCGGCAGCGGCTTGCATGGACATAGGAACTCCGTGCGTAATGAAGGGTGGTAGCGGGGTTCGGCGTTCACTCCCTGGTGGCTTTACTCGTAGGCTTAACTATGGACACCCGCGCGGCGTCCTGCTGGGAGACTTCGGGAGCTCGGCTTACAGGTGCCCTTTGTCGAGTGACGAAAGGCTGTGAGTTACGGCCAGATACGCTCCCCGTCAAGACATTCAGCGCGGCTTATGGAAGAGGTCTCCCCTTCCTTCCGCCTGAGTGTAGGCGGGATTCTTGACCTTGTACCAGGTGGTCTGCGGCGAGTAGGGATCTGCCTTCCGCTTGGCCACGATTCCCTCGAGGTCCAGCCGTTGGGCGGCCTCAAACAGCTCGCGCCCGTGCTCCCTTCCACGGCGAGCACCCGCGAGAGCGTCGGGGGCGCCCCAAGATCAGCCCAGTAGAGTCTGGCGGGTGATAGCTCCGTCTGTCAGAACTAAGAGCTTGAAGAGCTAGCCAGACTCGGGCGCTGGCGATCGATTCAGTAGCCGCTCGAAGCGTGGGTTGCCCCGCAGTGGTGCGAAGGTAGGATCGATCCTCAACCAGCCGGGGGAAAGAGAGTAGGGAACCTTTAGCAACGCCTCGATCTTGTCGAGCGCCTTCTCAGGCTCGCCCACTAGAATGTAGATGCGGGCCAGCTGATGCTCGCTGTGGGGGCGCTTGAAGCGGTCCTTCGCGTTGAGCATCACACCGCGCCCCCCCTCGCGGATCGCCTCGGGCCTTTGGCCCAAGTAGGCGAGTGCCACACCTAAGGAGCTATGCGCCTCGGGGTTCCCCGGCGCATGCCGCAACTCCTCCTCGGAGCCGAGCCGTGCGGAATCGGCATAGAGGCGTACCCGTGCCTGATCGCCTCGCAGCGCATACGTCCCGGCGAGAGCGAGGCCCCAACTCCCTCGATCATTATCGAAGGCGGCCGGCCGCAGGCTCAGGAGCAGCGCCTGTTGGGCGCTGTCCAGCAGCCAGTAGATGTTCGAATTGGCTACGAAGGCCACGACGGGGGCCTGTTCCATCTCCCGCGACGCCGCGCGCAGCGTGGCCTGCGCACCTGCAAGGTCGCCCTGGCCCACGTAGGTCTCGATCTTGGTCTTGAGCATCCCGACGTTGGTAGGTGCCAAGGCGAGTGCCCGGTCGGCCTCATGGCGCGCCTCACGCCAACGACGGAGCGAGAGCAGTGTCGCCGCCAGGCGCGATGGCGGACCCACGGCTCGCGGGTCGAGCGCCTGGGCACGCCGGAGGTGCTGGATAGCAGCCTCAGAGCGGCCCAGCAGGTATTCCATGGTCCCGGCTATTGTAAGCAGGTCGACGTTGGTCGGGGCCATCTTCAGCCCCGTCTCGCAAGCTTGGAGCGCCCCCGCGAAATCCTCGCGAACAAGAGCCAGATATGCTCCCCAGGCCAGCTGAGATTCGGGTCGGCCGGGTGCGAGCGTTCGGGCGCGTTCCGCCGCGACTCGTACGGCTTCAGCCGAGACTCGCGAGCCGGGTGTCCTGACGAGGTGGAGGTGCCCCCGCGCGCGGGCGAGGTGAGCCCAGGCCGGCGCGAAAGTGGAATCCAGTGCTACCGCCTGTTCATAGAAGCGGATGGCCCGACGCAGAGTCGCGGCGTCCCACAGGTCACCCACTGACAGCGCCTCAGCTTGGAGAAAGGCGTCGTAGGCTGCGAGGTTGGTCGTAGGCCGGTCGGCCAGGGCATGCCGCTCGCTCGTGCCGAGGGCCACGTTTAAGGCATCGGCCACGCGGCCGGCGATGTCGGCCTGCACCTGAAACACATCGGTGAGCGCCGCGTCGAAAGGTTGCTGCCACTTCGTGGCCCCCGTGGCCGCATCCACCAGCTCTGGACTCACCAGCACCCGCCCCGCACTTCCGGCCTCCTTATCCCACTGCAAGTGACCCACCAGGAGGTACTGCACACTCAGCTCCTCGGCGATCTGCTGGGGCGTCTTGGTTGTGTGTCGGTACTGGTTGGAACTAGTCGAGGCGATAACCGTGAGGGCCGGGACGCTCGCGAGTTTGCCACGAATCTCACTCGCGATGCCCTCAGCGAGGTACGCGTCACTGGTATCGCCGAGATTTTCGAACGGGAGGACGGCCAACCGCGTCGGCCCGGCACTTCCAGTTCCAGC
>Ga0070699_100002747_pt1 | contig 15695 bp, 29 predicted proteins | sample KBSK1503metaG_FD_65473 | JGI IMG/M metagenome (GOLD analysis project Ga0070699, IMG submission 65473) | Corn, switchgrass and miscanthus rhizosphere microbial communities from Kellogg Biological Station, Michigan, USA - KBS K1-50-3 metaG | ecosystem: Host-associated > Plants > Roots >...
CGGGGGGTTTGCCGCGCTTCGCGCGGCTTTGCGGCCTTCGGCCTCTTATGTCCGATGTGACGGAGCGTAATTTGTACGTTCGGACTATTGACACCTTGCGACCAGCACGTTTACCACATCGTACCGTGTCTATCTCACCCACGGTGATACTCACCGTGGGTGACGACTGGGTCACGGCAGAGGGCACACTGGGTCCAATGATCCTTTCCGGAGCATCGTCACGGCCGGCTGCCGTGAGTACTTGGATCTCTCCGGATGCACTCCTCCGCCATTGGTACACTTGTGCCAGTTTTCGGCTCTGCCGAGGATTTATCGTGATGACTGGCTTCCTCCACGCTGAGCGCACCCGGCTCTAACCCGGAGGTCCCCGCTGCCCCTCTGTCCATGGGTGTGCGGGTGCGGCTCCCGTGGGAGTTCGGCCGGAGCCCGGGGGAACGCCCCGAGCCACAATCTCGCCGCCGGCCACGCTGACCGGCCAAATGCTCAGTCAGCTATGCCAGCAAGGCAGGCAGTAGCCGTAATGCAAGTTCTTGCGGGCATGCCACGTCCCGCACGTCAGACACGCCTTGCGGCGGTCAGGTGCCGGGATGGTGGACTGGACCAGCCCACGCTCACGCGCGAGCTCTCGGGTACGTCTACGGGGCCGGCCTTGCCGGCTGGGGGGATTTGACACTGGTACTCCCGCGAGATCGATTGACTCGGGGTAGCTATCCGCTAGGCTCGGCACAGCATCACCTCACCTTCCTTGATCTTTAACTTGAGAGATGACGTCGCGGTCGCCAAAAGTGAGATCAACTAGGGTGATGAAAGCCGGCCCAGGTCCCCGCAAGGGGGTCTGGGCCGGCTTCGTTGTCATGTGCCGCAGCCTACAACTGTGCTGATCTCTTTTGACCAGCCCGTGTCGGCTTTTTTCCTCGGCGTGTCAGTCGAGGGTGAGCGCGTAGGTCCAACATGCCGGCCCGAAGTGGCCATCGCCTGATCCGTCCGGGCGGACCGAGTTGGGCACGTTGTGCCGGGCTTGCCACTCGCTGACCTGCTTGTGGGTGTTCGGCCCGAAAATCCCATCTTCGAGGAGAAGCTGGTATGCGGGCTCGCTGTCCTGGTTGACGATGGCCTGTACCAGCTTGACCGCTTTCGGGTTACCGTGCCCGAGTCGGACCTCCGGGAGCGCGGTCACCACGTCCGAGGCCGGCTCGTCCGGCTCCATCGCTGTGTCGTCGATGCGGCCATCGTGGATCCACGCGTAGATCTCGCTGCCGGGGCAATCGGTGCCGGAATTCTCCTTCTGGCCCGGGGCCTCACCGTGACCGTAGATGGTCAATTTCCGGTTGGCCTTGCCGCACGCGTACGCGTACCGCTCCTGCAGGCATGCCAGGTCCTCTTCCGTGGCGTCTCCGTCCTGACCGATGACGCACACACCGTACGAGGTGGAATTCAGCCCGAACGTGTGCCCGCCCACGTGCTCGCCGCGTCCCTCGTACACGGTGTCGCCCTTGATCAGGTCGTTGTAATCGATGTCGGAGTGACCCTTCTTGTCCATGCAATAGTTCTGGATGGACCGAACTGTTTGGTCACGCGACGCACCCGAGTAGTGGATGATGAATTTGTCGACCTTCCCCCAGTCGAGGGCAACAAAATCGGTGGGGTTGCGGGCGCTCCAGCCCTTGCGGTTGACGTATTTCGACATCACGCCGCCTCGTCTGTGCAGTCTTCTTGGTCGGGATCGAAGGTATCCCCGGCCGGTTTGGTGTCGGTCATGGTTATGATCCTGCCATGCTCGGGATGAAAACAGCGCGAGCCGTGGAATTGGCGGCCGAGAATTGGGGAGAGCTCGCGCAGGACAGTAGGCGCGAGCTTGCCGATCTTTCTAACCAGGTCAGGGCCATGACGCAATACGGCCCTTACATCGTCGTCGGGATCGGAGTAATTGCGGTCGTCGCCCTGGTGCTCGGATTGGTGGCGGTCAGCCGTGACTAACCCGACGACAGCTGACGCCGGCCCGCTCGGCTTCTATGAGGATGCGGTGCGGCGAATTGTCGACGCGGTCACCGAGCACCTGACTCATGATCCGCTCGGCTCGCCGCATCGCTGGATGGCGTTCCGGCTCGAGACGGGCGAGTGCGACAAGACCCTGTATGACTCCCGCTCGGACGTGATCCGGATCAAGGGCATGTTCGCCAAGCGGTGGGGTGCGCTGCAAATTCTGCCCATGGGGATGCGTCTCGCGGAGGCTGCCGCCTACCTCAAATTTTCGCGTCAGGTCGCCGACAACCCGAACCTTCGGTGGAAGCTGACCGAGGCAGATATTCCGGCTGAGATCGCCGACCAGGCTTTGATCAAACTGAATATGGAAGAGATGAACAACGTGATCCGGAAGAGGCCGAGATGACCATGACCGAAACGGACCCGCTCTGGACGCCCGACCCGCAATATCCGGATGATCTTCCGCCGCCCGCGCCCGGGAGCCGGCTCGACGACGCGGACGCACCGTATGGCTTCACGGTCGACGGCAACGTACGCGACAAGCCCGGCCGTAAGCCCGGCCAACCCAACGGCACCGGCAGGGCCGCTCAGAAGGCCGCTGCGGGCACAAAGAAGGCCGCCCCTACCCCACCACCCAAGAAGGCGACGGCTCCGAAGCAGGCACCGCCGGCCAAGAAGACCGCTGTCGACTACCGGCCCGGGATCATGAATTTGCTCGGGCAGGGCATCGGCACCGCCGCGATCCTCGGCCTCGTGCGCGGCCGGCACGACATCATGGCCGACGCGGCGGCAGTCGATCAGGGAGCGCCGGCCCTCGCGGAGCTCGCCAATCAGGCGGCCGAGCAATGGACCTTCGTCGCCGCGATCCTGGACAAGCTTCTGAAGATCGGCCCGTTCGCCGCGTCGGGCGGAGGAGTCTTGATCATGCTGGCGCAGTTGGCGGTGAACCACCGCGTCATGCCGCCCGGCATCGTCCCGGGCACCGTCGCACCCGAACGGCTGATCTCCAACTTCATCGACAAGCAGCTCGCCGAGTCCGACGAATTCCGGGCGGTAATGGAATTCATGACCTCTCAGGCTCCGCCGCCGGCCGCTTAAGATCTCGGGCATGAAGTATCCCCGGCCCGAGACGTTCAGCCGCGAAGAATTCTTGATCAACCGCTGGCAGTATCGGGCCGGCGACCACGTGACCATTCTCGGGCCGACCGACTGCGGCAAAACCACGCTCGGCTACCAGTTGCTTGAGCAGTCCGCCACGCCCAAGCTGCCGGCGCTCACGATGGTCATGAAGCCGAAAGACGACACGGTCACCAGATGGAACAAGCAGCTGGGGCTGCGGGTGGTGCGGCACTGGCCGCCGCCGCCATCCATCTGGGAGCCCGGCCGGCCGAAGGTCGGCTGGTGCCTGTGGCCCAAACACACGTTCGACCCGGAACGCGACGACTACCTATTGCATGTGCAGTTCCGTTCGGCCATCCTCGACTCCTACAAACGGGGAAACCGGATCATCTTCGGGGACGAGGTCTACGGCCTGGCCGAGGAATTGAAACTGAGCCGCGAATTGGTCACCGTCTGGTCGCGTGGCCGCTCGATGAAAACAGGCCTATGGGCGGCATCCCAAAAGCCCACCCACATTCCCTTGTGGGCCTATTCCATGGCCGCGCACCTTTTCCTCTATTTCGATCCGGACAAGCGCGCCCGGGAACGATTCTCCGAGATCGGCGGAGTCGATCCGCAACTCGTCGCCCGCACCGTCATGGACCTCGACGAGCACCAGGCGCTCTACATTCGCCGTCGTGGCGGCGCTATGTGCATCGTTGACGCTTAGCCTATGATCGCCTCACTACCCGTAAAGCGGGTCATAAAGGGAAGTGGAGGAGAGCGGCGATGACGGCACCGACCATGCCCGCTCAGCAAGCACCAGCCAAGGGCAAGCAGCCCGTACAGCTGGTTCGTCCGTTCGTCGCCGGCACGCGACGCGTCGACAAGAGCACCTATGACGAGAGCAAGGTGCTCACCGCCGGCACCCAGGATTTGCGGGTCTACGAATGCGACCCGAACGGGTTCCTTCGCGGGGCCTACCTGTTGGTCACGTGTGTGACCGCCGGCAACGCGGCGGCCGTGACGTTCGCCGCGAACGGCCCGACCAACGTGATCGACACGATCACCTTCAACGACACGAACAACAAGCCGCTTCTCGGCCCGATGAACGGCTTCGATCTGGAGATGGCGGTCAAGTTCGGCGGCTACGCCTTCCAGGACGACCCCCGGCTCTCGCCGGTCTTCTCCGTCACCACCGGTGGTGGCGCGACGGGCGGCTCCTTCACGTTCGTGCTCCTCGTGCCGGTCGAGATCGTGGCCCGTGAGGCGCTCGGCTCGCTGCCCAACAAGAGCGCGAGCTCCACGTTCGACATCACGATCCGGCTCGCCGCGAGCGCCACACCCTACGGTGTCGCGCCGACGACTCCGGGCACGGTCCGGGTGCGCATCCAGCAATTCGGGTGGATGGACCCCAACGCGACCGACATGAAGGGCAACCAGGTCCGCCAGAACCCGCCCGGCGTGCAGACCACGCAATACTGGTCAAAGCAGACCTACGCGTTCAACGCGGGCGCAATCTCGCAGCGGCTCCAAGGCATCGACTCGATGGTCCGAAACCTGATCTTCATCTTGGACGCGGCCGGCTCGCGCACCACCGGGGATGCCGACTTCCCCGACCCGTTCACACTGCTGTACGAAACGTCGCTGCCGATCCAGCGACTCAAGGACATCTGGCGGCACATGATCGGGGCCATGTACGGCTACAACGGCGTCACGGCGGACGTGGCCGGCGCGCGCAACTTCGGTGTCTACCCCGAGTCGTACTGCTACGACTTCACGGGCAAGCCCGGCTACGAAACCCGCCTCGGCTACCTCCCGGTGTCCAGCGCGACCACGCTCAACGTGTCGGGCAACATCGGCGGTGCCGGCGCGCACACCCTCACCGTCCTGATCAACAAGATCGTGCCGGCGAACGGCAACCCGCTCGTCCTTACCGGCAAGTAAGCAAGGGCACCCTAAGTAATTCTCGAGCTCGGCAAAATTCACGGAAGGAAGGACCCATGAGCTACCTCAAGGCGAACTGGATGGCGCTCGCTGTCGGGATCGCGATTGGCGTGTTCGTCGTCCCGATCGTGCGCAACAAGATCGGTCGCTAGGTCGTGGCTCGGTCCGGTGGAATCAGCGGGCTGGCGGTCGCCGCAGTGGCGGCCGGCGGCCTGCTGATCATCTCCGGTATCCGAGACGCCCCGATCCTCGACGCGCTGCGCGACATCATGCAGGGCCGTACTCCGCAAGGCCGCGAGCCGAAGGTCACCACGATCGGGAAACTCGCGGCACGTGAGGATGTGGTCAAGCACGGGGCACGCCTGCCCGCCCGTCCCGTGGACGGCTCGATCACCTCGGGCTTCGGGATGCGCAACGGCAAGATGCACAAGGGCGTCGACATCCCGATGCCCTCCGGAACGCCCGTGCACGCGGCCGACGCCGGCACCGTCACCAACACCGGTTACGAGCCCGGCGGAGCCGGCAACTTCGTCCAGGTCCAACACGCCGGCGGCCTGCTCACCAAATACTTCCACCTATCGAAAATCATTGCCTTTAAGGGTGCGAAGTTGGGCGTGGGCGAGGTACTCGGTCTGGTGGGCACCACCGGCAACTCATCCGGCCCGCACCTGCATTTCGAGGTGTGGCAAGACGGAGTCGTGCAAGACCCAGCCGGCTACCTGTAGGAGGTGCACCATGGCACGGTCGACCGGCCCGATCCTGGCCATCGGCGGTATCACCCTGGCCAACAACGTGCTCTTGAACGGGGAGCCGTTCGACTGGCGCGTGCCGGTCGCCACCGGCCTCGCGGCCGGCCTTTTCGCCTTGGTGGAGAAGGCCTCCACCGAGCTCGCCGTGGGCCTCGCGTACGTCGCGCTGGTGACACTTCTGTTCACTCGTATGAACCCACGCGTTCCGTCGCCGGCAGAAACCCTACTGAAATGGTGGGAGGGGGGTAAAAAATGACCATCTTGCAAAAGGTCGTGGTGGGCCTACTCGGAATCGGATTGGCAACCACTTTGCTTATGAAGGACCGTCAAACCGTCCCGGTCGTCGGTGCCTTCGGCAAGCTCGGCACGGACTGGCTCGGCACGGCCATGGGCACGCTGCGCGGCAACGGCTAGGAAGGGAAGAGCACCGTGGGATTCTCGGGCGCTTGGGTCAAAAGCAACTTTTTTGTTGATCCGCCAACACCTTTGCACGAATCCGACCCCATGCACTCGGTACCCGTGGAAGCTGATCCGACCATCGGGGCATGGTCCGGCCCGCCGATCCTCGCCGACCCCACCTATGACTATCTGGTGGGCGAGAGCGTGCCGTTCGTCGTGGACACCGAAGGACTGCAACTCAACTTCACCCCGGACGGGCACGAGGAAGGGTTCGGCACCGAGAACTTCCGCGAGTACGACACCGAACCGTGGGACGCGGGAGCGCCGGCTGATATCGCGATGGGCCGCGCGTCGGGTCTCGCGCACAGCCAGGATTACGGCGCTTCGGTGGCACAGAACTATGACGATCCACCGTTTCAGGCCTCGGACGAACGCTACCTGTCGTACCGATTCGAAGGGTTCGGCCCGGTTGAGCTGCCCGCGCTTGCGGGTGGCGGTCAGCGTGGCCTCAACTCCTACGGCGTCAACAACCCGCCCCTGGAATCGTATGGCGGGCGCGGCTACCGGTACGGGTGGGTCGAGCAAGCTGTGGTGGACCGCAAGATGTACGACGCGACCCGCGTGCACGACGAGCGGCTCATCACACCGAACACGGCCACCGAGTTCGCCGATCAGCCCGTGCCGGCCGACGCCGGCCGCTACAACGAGCCGTTCGGCTCGCTGCAGCGTGCGATGACCACCATTTCGCAGCGGCCGATGATGCGGCGTCAGCCGCCGGCCATGGACCAATCCATCATGGTCGACGGCACTGAGGACGTCTATTACGCCGATTCCGACTGGGTGATGTGATGCCCACCATCACACTGCCCATGGTCGGCACGATCGAACGTAAATGGGTCTGGGTGGGCGCTGGGACCGTCGCCGCGTTCGTCGGCTGGTCCTACTGGCGTAAGCGCTCCAACGCGCCCACAACCGTCGTGGAGGGCGTGGACGGCACCCCTGACACGTTCGTCCCGGATGGCGGTCAGGGCAACGTGCCCGGCCAGACCGGCAACGCGTCCGGCTCCTGGGACAACAGTGTGATCGACACCGTGCCCGAGTGGACCGCCGATGTCGTGGCCAAGCTCGGCTTGGCCAACTGGGATTCCGGCTACATCTACGCCACGATCGGCAAGTGGATTGCCGGGGACACCCTGACCGATCCGGAGCGCTCGCTGGTGCAAGCGGCGGTTGCCGCCGCAGGGCAGCCCCCAGGTGGCCCGTACCCGATCCGGGCGGCTCTACCCACCCCGGCACCGACACCGACGCCGGCACCGTACGTCAATCCGTATATCAACCCGGACGGAACGTTGAGCATTGGTGCTGGCGCGAACTTGACGGATGCCGCCGCGTCGGTGGGTTTGACGTTGGCCCAACTGGCAGCGCTGAACCCCAGCAAGTACCCGAGCAATGGAACTGTCACCGCTACCCGGGGTATGCCCTACCGAATTAAGTGAGGTTGATCAAAAATGAAGCCTGAAGTCTCGATCGGACTCGGGGCCGGCGTGGTGGCCATCGTCGGAGCGGTCTACTACAACGCCCTGCCGCCGCTGGTCGACGTGCGCGTGGGACCGCCGCAGAACCGTGACATCGCAGCGGCACGCAAAACCGCCGCCTGGACCTCGGCCGGCCTGACCGCCGCGATCTCGATTCTCGCGAAGGACCCGACCGTGTTCGCGCTCGGGGCCGGGGCAACGATCTTGTTCGACTGGTGGTACCGGCACGCGAACATGGTCGACCCGCGCTCAGGCCGCGCGACCGTCGGGGCATCGTTGGTCAACGCCGGCACCCCGACACAGCAGGACGACCCGGGCAACTTCCCCGGCTACTCCGATGACATGGTCGGTTCGGAGTTCGCCTACTAATGGCCACCCCGCTCGCCATCGGCAACGCCGCATACGACGCCGGCATCCGCTCGCCCGTGCCCTTGGCACAGGCGATCGCGGTTGCGCTGGCGGAGTCGGGCGGCAACGAGCGGGCACACAACGCGGTCCCGCCGGACGACTCCTACGGGGCGTGGCAGATCAACATGCGCGGGGATCTCGGCCCGCAACGCCGCGAGCAGTTCCACCTGGCCAGCAACGACGACCTGTACAACCTTGCGACGAACGCTTCGGTCATGGCCGCAATATCATCTAACGGGTCGAACTGGAAGCCCTGGAGCGCCTTCGGCGGTGCCCGGTACACGCTGCTGTACCCGCCGGCTGTGATCGCCGCGAGCGCCGTGCTCGCCGGCAAAGGAGCCACCAACACGGTCGAGGCTGCGGCCGCCCCGATCGACACGGCCGTGGACGCGGCCACCACGGCGGCCGGCTCCGTCGTCAAGGCCGGCACGTGGATCTCGGACCGCAACAACTGGATCAGGGTCATGAAGGTCGTCCTAGGTGCCGGCCTCGTGCTGGGCGGCATTGTCGTCGCCGCGCGGCCGGTCGAAACCCTGGAACGCATTGCCAGCGACGTCAAGGGAATCGTTCCCATTTAGGAGAGAGACGACATGACAGATCCGACTATGGATCAAGACTCGGAACCGACCGGGACGATCGAGGAAGTCCTTCAGGATGACGAGCCGATCCGGCCGATGATCCTGCCGCCCGTGCGCGTCGTCGTGGAGGGTTCGGTACCCGTCCAAACTCTGCCATCGCGTGCGGGCGCGTCGCTGAACCGCAAGCTGCTGCTCGCGGACGGGGCGGTCTGTGTGCTGTCTGCCGACCCACGACGGCGGATCGCCCGCCTGATCGCGACCGTGGCCTACTCGGTCGGCTCCGATCAGGGCACCGTGAGCCAGGGCGTGGCCGCTATCTGGCCGGCCAACCTCGTGTGCGAGATCACCCACGCCGAGGACATCTGGGTGTCACCATCGGCCGACCTGACGATCTCCGCCATGGTGGAGGCCTGGGCAGACTGATGAAGACCGTTCCCCTGGAGATGGTCACTGACGCGAGCGGCAACGGCTTGATCCAATTCACGGCCCGCAAGCCGGCCGTGATCTACACCATTCACAAGATCTCCACCGTAATGCCGGTAATCACCACCGGCTGGGTCGAGGTCTACAAGAATGGAGCATTCCAGTCCAAGATGAACATAGCGCTACGTATGGAAGCATACGGACCAGAAACCCTGTTCACGTCTGAGCACATACAGGTCCGCATGTTCGCCGGCCCGGCCAGCACAGTGATCCAATTCCTGTTCTTCTACGACGAATCAGCAGGACTGCCATGAGCGGTATGAAATGGCGTGAAGAAGCGTTCGTCGCCGATACCGCAATCCAGGTCATCGATGACACCAGAGTGATCAATGCGGTGGAGGAAGCATACGGCCGCTTCTATGTCGGCACCCACCAATACATCTGGATCTTCCTCAACGTCAACGCCGGCGGTGCCCGAGTCGAACTGCGCTGGTTCACCTCCCAGACAAGCACGGTCGTGATCGGCATCAACAAAGTCGACACCCGCCCACCCGGCAACGCCTCCGGCCCGTTCGCGTGCATGGGCTCCTGGGTCGATGTGGTCGTCCTCACCGACGTCACACCCCGTACCGTGACCCTGCGATTCTGGAACGTCCGCTCCCCCACGCAGGAGCAAACCCCCGACTCGTTCTCCCTACTGCTCTCGCTGGACGGCCCGCTTGTCGGGGCCGGTGTCACCCGGACGGACAACGCCATCCGCACCCGGTGGGGATGGGGATACTGGTCAGCCCGGTTCGAGACCTGCCCCTCATACCGGATCAAGATCCTGGCGATCGACTACCTCGGAGGGATTCAACTCCTGGACTACACGAGCCAAGTCGACGTTTCCCCCGGGCGCTTATTCATGCTGCCCCCCGTGCCGGTCAGGCTACTGTCGTTCAACAATGACGCTGCGGGACGCAACCTTTACGCAAGCGTGTCAATGCATCCCGGCCCCCTCTAGGTAAGGAGCAACCAGTGACCGTGACCGTTATCGAGCCCGGCGGCGACGAAACGCCGCAGCCGGCTACCGGCTCGACCGACTTCGCGGCCGGCGTCGCCGCCGCCACAGCCACACAGGCGGCCGAGGAAGCCCAGGAGGCAGTCGAGCAGGCCGAGCGGGCAGAGGAGACGGCAGAGGCCGCCCTGGAGGCCGCGGGCCGTGCCGAGGGAGAAGCGTGGGATGCGCGCAGCGCGATCGCCGACCTGGACTACAAGATCACGTCACGGCTGGATGCGATCGAGGAACGCCTCACGCCCAAGGAGGAAGGCGACGGCGGACCGCCGGCACCCGAACCCAAAAGCGAGGCCTCGGAAGAGCCGGCGAAAGAGGTAGAGCCGGCCGCCGAGCCCGAGCGCGGGTATGGGCACCGCCGCTGGTTCGGTCACTGATACTCTCGGCCTCGGCCCTGCCTTGCATTCTCCCCAGGACGTCAGTGCGGGCCGCCCAGAACCCCCGCGTCTTGCGCGAGCGCGGGGGTTTCTGCTTGCCCAAACCTGACAGGGTGTGTAGTGTGTCTGTCATGAGCGCTACAGCTACCCGGGGGCGGAAAGCCCTCAACCTCGGCGATGTGCCGAGCAAACTCCACTCGCGTCTGGCATCGTTCGCCAAACGCCGCAACATTTCCATGGCCGCCGCCGCCCGCATGCTCCTGACCGAAGGACTCGATCGGGCAGACAAGCAGCAGGAGCCCGGCCAGTAACCGGACTCCTGCTGGTTCATCCCCCTGCGCGTCATACCCTTGGAGGAATCGTAATGCATGACGACTACGAACTGTGCGTCATCACGGAAATGGAAACCGTGTTCGCCAACACCCACGGCCGGATCTCGGCATTCGACACCGCCGCCGGCACCTTCTACAACATCGGCAAACTCCTACGCGACGTCTCGATCTCCTTCGGCCACAACCTCGACGGGCTGCTGATCATCTCCACGTTGCCCAAGGGTGTCCGGGCGTGGGACCGCCTCCTGACCGAGGCATTCGAGCAGGGCTGGGCACCCACCTCCGCGAGGTTCACCGAAACCGGCTGGGTCACCTGGCGGCACACGAGCGCACCCGATAAGCGCATTCACATGGCCGTGCTCGACCGCCTCGACCAGGAGCGCACCCCCCTCTTCCAGCTCACCGCGTCCGCGCAGACGATCACCGATCGGCTTCTGGCCTACCAGAAGATCAACGGGGCGTTGTGGCGGATGACACCCGGCGTGTCCGGCTGCCTCGGCATCCGCGCGGTCCGCTGGAACGGCCTCGACCCGGCGGCCGGCCGTGAGCCGCACTGGCGTTGGGACAACGCACCCGAGACCCTGCACGGCCTCGGCTACCCGATCTGGCAACGCGACCCCGCACCCGCCGAACGCCACGGGCTGATCTACGGCTTCGACATCCGAGCCCAGTACCTCGCCGCCATGTCCAACGCCCGCCTCGGCTGGGGCAAACCCACCCACCAGCACCAGCCGGCCTTCGACCCCGAGCGGGCCGGCTACTGGCGGATCAACGCCTGGCAATGCAACCCGGCCGCCCCAGCGATCATCGACCTCAAGAAGATCGACAAATGGGGTACGACGTGGGTAACCACACCCGCGATGATCTACTTCGCGGAGCTCGACATCCATCCGCAGATCATCGAATCATGGACCACCGCCACGTCGTCGCAGATCCTCAAGCCGTGGGCGGCCGGCCTGCGTAACGCCCTGAACACACCCACCCCGGGCGAAGTCGTGCCCACCGAGGCGATCAAGCGCACCTACGCCGAAACCATCGGCATGTTCACCGTAGAAGGCGGCTCGATCTACCGCCCCGACTGGCGAGACACCATCGTCGACCTCGCCCGCATCAACTTCTACCGCAAGATCGACAAAGCGCACAAGGTGCTCGGAGTGTGGCCAGTCGGCATCTATCACGACACCGTGTACTACCCCGGCCACGAAGACGACCTCGACGCCATCACGTCCGCGCTCGGCGGCATAGACGAGCGGATCGGTAAGTTCCGGTACACCGGACAGCAAACCGCCGCGAAGTTCCTCGGCACCCGGGACGGAGTACCGCGATGAGCGACGACAGCCACGGCGTGGAAGAGATCGACCCATACGGCATGATGTTCGCAATGCACTTCGGATCGGGCATCTTCACCGCCGATCAACTCCGCGACGTCGGGTTCGAAATCGAAGAGGGCCAAACCCTTTTCATGCACATCGACATCTCCGGCCCGGTCGCCGGCATCACCAACGACCCCGACACCCACGCAAAAATCATGGTCAACGCCGACGATGCCGCCCTACTCGCCGCGATCATCCTCTGCCACTTCGAAGCCACACCCCTAGGGACCACCTTCCTCGCCAAATATGATCAAAACGTTGCGCGGGTCCGCGAGAACATCCGCAAGGCAGGGGGCGTGTTCTGATGAGCCAGCAATGCCCGATCGATGAAGCCGGCGAGATGGCTCCGCAGTGTGCCGAGGCCCGCGAACGCGGCTGGGATAGGGAGACCACACCGCAGGGACAGCCGCTACCGCCGGCACCAGTTGAGCGCTGTTTCAATCCCACCTGTAAGCGCTGCTATCCGCACGGGCTGTCCTGCCGCTGCGGCGATTCGGTCGGCTTCAAGAGCATGCAGCTCCGGACGATCATTACCCTCGGCGGTGGCGCGATCATGATCCTGATGGAGTGTGCCGTTTGCAAGGAACCGGTCTGTAATTACACGGTGACCGATCTCGATGAACTGCGGGCCGAATACAGCGCCCATCTAGATTCGCCCAAGCACAAACCTAGGGGGAAGTGATGGCCGCGATTAGGGAAGTCCAGCTCGAATGCAAGCACTGTGACTGGACCAGCGTTCGCCTGGCGGTCCCCATCGAAACCGAAGAGCAGGTCCTCGAACTGGTGACCATGGCCTCGAACTACCTCGCACACATGGTCATCGCCCACTTTCGCGAGCTGCAAGCCATGCGCAACACCGTCCTAGGGATGCCGTCATGAGCGCGAAAAGCCCGCTCGGCAAGGCAATCGAGCGCACCTACGGCGGGTCGCGCGTTAGCCTCGATGCGCTGATGGCAGAGATCCAAGCTCAGGCCGGCTCAGGGCGTAAGGCCGCAAAGCTGGTCGGTGTCGGGGAGACGACATGGCGGCGCTGGCGCTCCGGGAACACGACACCCAAACCGGCCAACCTCACGAAGGTCACGTCGGCTGTGCGTGGCGTACGAGCCGCGTCCCGGCCGTTGTCGGCCGGCGGTCTGAGGTTGAAGACCCGGGATCGGCACGACGGCCGTGAGCGCACGATCAGGGGCGCCCAGTTGGGTCTGTCCGATTCGGACATCATGCGCATCGAAGAGGCGTACATCGCGGACGGTCCGGACGCTGCCGCTGAGGCGTTCGTCGACGCGATCGACGACGAGTTTTACCACGACTATTTCGACGGGGAACAGCACGACGAAGCCTCAGCCGAGGCCGGCGAGTACGGGGGAACCGTCTCCACGATCAGTTGGTAAGGAGTGAACCATGTTCAGGTCCCTACTCGACAAGCTCACACCCCGCTACCTGGTGGTCCAACACGACCACGTCACCTCCGCGATCGCACCCGTCGCCCGCTACTACCGGCACCACGCAGCACGCTCGCGGGCGCTGCGTGAGACCGCCAACCAAGCCCGTGAGGCAGCCCCACGGCTGCAAACCCGCTACTCCTGGGAGGTGGATACCCGTGCAACGATTTAAGAGCCTCTACGGCCGTCTCAGCCGGTTCTGGCACGCTGGCCGGCATCGGCAGATCACACCCCGGCTCGTCATCCCGCCATGGTCCCAACAAGATCCGCACTACCGCGATTATGTGTGGGCCGAAACGATCCAGCGGATGGCACACCGCCGCGCACTACAGACCGTGTAGTATGCTTGTAGCGGATGGTGCCGGACTTCCCCCCGGCACCATCCCAAACCCACTTACCGAACCCTCCACCAGAAAGGTAACCCATGGGCTATCTACTCGGCGGCTACCCGGCACCCGATCGGTGCCCGACCTGCAAACACGACCAAGAGGCACACGACACCTACGGCTGCCTCATGCCCTATTGCGACTGCATCCCCGTACCGGCCAGCGTGCCCGGATGGCTCACCGACCTAGGCAAGATGATCGGGGCGGGCGCTACCGCCGGCCTGCTCCTCGCCGCGTTCATCATCCTGATGGTCCTCGTCGCGGTCGCCATGGTCGGCTGCACACCCAAAACCAGCCCAACCCCAACACCATCCCCCTACCCGATCAAAACCATGCGGCAGGTATCGCCGTGAACGGCGTCTACATCCTGGAGTGCTACTACTGCGGCCAAGAGCATCAGGTCACCGATGAACAAGACCTGATCCGCGCTCTCCGCCATCCCAAGGGATGCAAGCAAGCCCACCGAAGCCCACGGCCACGGACGCCCGTGTTCGTCATCACCCAAGAGGAGAACCCCCGATGGTCTCAAGATCAGAGGAACAGCGCGACCACGTAGAAGAGAAGCACGACGTTCTAGCCCAGTCAGCGCCTGACAACGCGCGGCCGGTCATGGACGAGATCCGCGAGTTTTGCGTGATCTGCGTCAGCGCGACCCTATCGGCATCGCTCTATTGCACCCTGCAGGTCCGCGAAGATCATCAATTCCGGCTGCCAACCGGATGGACTGTGGAGCTCAAACAAGGCGAGCAGCAAATCCAGCGATACGTGGCAGGCTACCCGCGCAATTTCATCGATCTCTTCCGTCACCTCGGCGAAGCTGCCGTCGTCCAAGTACGCATGGAGCAATCGCCGGTCGGTGTCTGGGCCAAACTGGAATGGTTCGGGCTGCGCGTGTGCCCCGAACACATCTGGACGGCTCAAGATATGTGGAAGGCCGGCGGCAACAGAAACTGGCGGCCATGACCATTGTGCTGCTGATTCTGGCAGCGTTTTTCCTGGGGATGAACGTGCTGATGGGCCGTTTGATCTATCAGCTGATAGGGGCGATCGCGGACACAAATGCCCTGAACGCCGAACTGTCGCAATTGAGGGAAGAGTACCAAAAGTCTATTCGGTTACATACGGCGAGAGCAGGCATCAAACATGACTGACGAGCCGCTGAAGCCGCGCTTCAACGGCCTCATGGACCCCGTCTACCCGTGCCGGGAGATGCCTACCCGGCATTGCCCGGCCGTCTACGAAGCCGCGTGCGGGGAGAGCCGGCCTTGCGCACGGTTCGAGTCGAACGATGAGACACCCTGGCTCCCCGAGCTCGCGCGGCCGGAACCGTGCGACAGCTGCACGGAGACCGGAGCTATCTGCACACACACGTCTTGATTTTGGAGACGGCACGAAACTGGCTCTTGACAAAGGACCGTCCTTCGGGGCGGTCCTTCACTCATGTCGTACGGATGTCCTATGATCACGGCCATGATGACGGCGATCGCGGGTGTGAGTGAAATGTCTGGTCAGGACATAGCCCTGATCATCGGAGCCGTGGCCACATTGGTAACCGCTCTGGCCGGCCTCGCGGCGGTCGTCATGCAGGCGAGCAAAAAGAATCTTGAGGCGACA
>Ga0070699_100002748_pt1 | contig 15694 bp, 11 predicted proteins | sample KBSK1503metaG_FD_65473 | JGI IMG/M metagenome (GOLD analysis project Ga0070699, IMG submission 65473) | Corn, switchgrass and miscanthus rhizosphere microbial communities from Kellogg Biological Station, Michigan, USA - KBS K1-50-3 metaG | ecosystem: Host-associated > Plants > Roots >...
GGAGAGCAGCAGCGGCCCGTAGCGCTTCACCACCACCCGTCGGTCGAGCAGGATCACGACGCCGGCGTCGGTGCGGGTGCGGATCAGCCGTCCGAAGCCTTGCTTCAGCTTGAGGGCGGCGTGCGGCAGCAGGTACCCCATGAACCCGTCCTCCCCCTGCTCTGCCAGGCGCTCCAGCCGGGCGGCCGTCAGCGGCTCCGACGGCACCTTGAAAGGTAGCTTGCAGAGCAGCAGGACCCGGAGCGCCCGCCCGGGAACGTCCACACCCTCCCAGAACGAGTCAGTGCCCAGCAGGATGGCGTTTCCCGCCTCGCGAAACCGCCGCAGGAGCAGGTCCCGGGTTCGTTCCCCCTGTACGAGAACCGGCCACCGGGGCGGGAGCGACGCGCGCAGCTCCGTGGCGGCGCGCCGAAGGGCCGCGTGGCTCGTGAACAGCGCAAACATCCCACCGTCGGATGCCCAGGCCAGCTCGGTGATAGCCCGAACGACACAGGCATCGTGGGCCGCCTCATCCTCCCGTGGATCGGGGAGATCGTTCGGGATTCCGAAGAGGCACTGTTCCGGGTAGTTGAACGGCGAGGGGAGGATTTCGCGGACGGTCACCGGCGTGGGAGGGAGCGAGAGCCCCACCCGCGACTCGAGAAAATCAAACTCGCCGCCGGCCGCCAGCGTGGCGCTGGTCATCACGACGGTCTTCACGCGGTCGAAGAGCGACTCCCGTAGCACCGGGGCGAGGTCCAGCGGCACGGCGGCCAGTGCGAGCTGTTGTCCCTTGGGCCCGGTCTTCTCCAGCCAGCGCACCGTCGGGACCCCGCCGGGACTGGGGCGCAGGGTCCGGTTGAGACCGTCGCTCACCGCCTCGAGCCGCCGCACCACACCGCGGAGCTCGCCGAGAACCTGGGTGCGTCGCTCGGTCAGCTCCGCCTGCGACATCCGGTCGGCAATGGTTTCCACGTCGTCCCGCATCCGGCGGAAGGCGCCGAGCACACCGTCGAGCTCGAAGGTCAATCCTTCGCTCCAGATTGGTGCCTTCGCGAAGTCCGCGTCGAGCCGATAGGGCGAGCCGCTCCGTTCCAGGAGGGCGTGCATCCGGAGGAACATGGCCTCGGACCCTCGACGCGCGTCGGCCAGCGCGGGCAGCAGGCGCTGGGTAAGCAGGTCGAGGCTCGCCCGGGAGAGCAGATCCATCTGGCTCCTGAGCTCATGGGCCAGCGTGGGCAGCAGGCCCTTGCCGTTCCGCTCGAACCGGCCCAGCAGCCGCCGGACGCCGCGGGTGGACACCGCGGCGCCGAGGTGGTTCGCGGCGACGTCTTCCAGGTGGTGCGCTTCGTCCAGGACCAGCCTCTGGTAGGGAGGAAGCACCGCCGCTTCATCCCAGTTTTCCTGGGCACCACGAATCGCGAGGTCCGCGGCCAGCAGATGGTGATTCACCACCACGACGTCCGCCTCGGCCGCCGCCCGTTTGGCCTTGAACAGGAAGCAGGGGTCGAAGTGCGGACATCGGAGTCGGGAGCAGAGGTCGGGCTCCGCCGCCACCTCGTCCCAGACTTCGCTGCTGGGCTGTACGGCGAGATCGCCGAGCGTCCCGTCGGCGGTGCGACTGGCCCACTCGGATAAGCCGAGGAGCTCCTGGAGCTTTTCAGGCTCGAGCAACGACTGCTGTCCCATCACTGCGGTATTCAGCCGGGCCAGGCAGAGGTAGTTGCGCCATCCCTTGAGCAGCGCGAACGTGGGCGTGTGGGACTCGTCCGCGAGCGCATCCCGGAGCAGGGGAAGGTCTTTGCCCACCAGCTGCTCCTGCAGGTTGATCGTGTTGGTGGAGATCACGGTGCGCTCGCCGTTGGCCCGGGCCCAGGCCAGCGCGGGCACCAGGTAGGCAAACGATTTTCCGATCCCGGTGCCGGCCTCCAGCAGCACGACGCCGCCGTCGTTGTAGGCATCGGCCACGTGGGCCGCCATGTCCCGCTGCCCCTGGCGGTCCTCGAACGCGCCCATCCGCGCGGCGACCGGCCCCCGTTCCCCGAGAGTCTCCACGATGCCCAGGGGATCGATTCGGGTTTCGGCTTTGACGCGCGGGACCTCGACCACCACGTACAGCTCGGTGGCGTCGTTGTTCACGATCGCGAAGCCGATGCCTCCGTCGTGCAGGCGCGCCGCGATCGAGAGGTCCGCCGGAGACGGCTCCAGTAGTCCGCTGGGATGATTGTGGAGGAGCATCTCGCCCCGGTCGGCGATGCCGGGAAGCGCCAGCACTTCCTCCGCGGTGCCGCGCGCCACGGGCCGCACCGCGGTGATGGCGCCCGCCGGGTCGACCGTGGCGACGAAGCACACCTCGCGCCCGCGCGCGGCGCGAATCTCCTCGGCGATTCTGACCCGCACCGCCGGCGTGAGCCGGTCGGTCACGTCTTGAGTTCCTTCTTCTTCGCGGCGGGAAAGAGCACGTTGTTGAGGATCAGCCGGTACCCGGGCGAATGGGGATGGGTGCTGAGGTCGGTGGGCGCGTCGCCCACCTGGTGCTGGGGATCTTCGGGGTCGTGGCCGCCCAGGAAGGTCCAGGTGCCCTGGCCCCGCTCGCCGTGAATGTATTTGGCCCACGGGGCGCCCGGCTCGTCGGCCAGCACCGTGACGCCGGGTTTGAGGGCGGTCTTGTTGAACGAGGTCGTCAGCCCGTAGAAATCCGGGATTACCTGCCGGTGGTTCTGCACCAGCATGGTGGGAACCGGGTCGATCTTGGCGCTGAAGTTGAACAGCGTGAACGCGCCCAGGGGCTGGCGCCGATCGGGAGAGTTGACCTGGTGTCCGTCGATTTCGGAGTAGACCGCCATCGAGGGCGACAATTCGAGCCGGGCGTTCTGGAACGCAAGCGCTCGATCCCATTTCATCTTGTCGGCTGCCGCCACATCCATCGGCGTGCCGTCGGCAAAGCTCGCCGCGATGTCGACCCCGTCGCTCGCGAGCGCGAGGTCCAGCGTCTCCGTGGCGGTGCACATCGCGAACAGGAACCCGCCCCGTTCCACGAAGGCCGAAATGGTCCGCGCCACCGCCTTCTTCTCGGCCGGCACGTTCGCAAAGCCGAGCTGGCGCGCCGTGCGCTGGTTCCGGTCCACCATTTCCTGCAGCCACGGCGCCCCGGCGTAGGTCAGGTAGAACTTGGAGTACTGGCCGGTGAAATCTTCGTGATGCAGGTGGAGCCAGTCGTAGGTGCGGAGCCGGTCGCCGATGACCTCGGGGTCCCAGACCTTGTCGAAGGCAATGCCGGCGTACTGCAGGGCCATCGTGACCGCGTCGTCCCAGGGCGCGGCGTTGGGGGGGGCGTAGACCGCCACCTTGGGCGCCTTCTCGAGGGGCACCGCGTCCATGTTGCCCTGGGCGAGCTCGGCCCGAATCTCCGCGGCCTGGCCGTCGTCCAGCAGGGTAGCCGACACACCGGCCACCGCGGCATCGCGTTGCGTGGTCGTGTCGGCGGGCAGAAGGAAGGAGCCGTTCCGGTAGTTGAGGAACCACTCCGCCTTGCTGCCGCGCTCGAGCACGCGGAACGTGACGCCGTAGGCCTTGAGATGATCGCCTTGGGTCTCGTCCATGGGCACGAGCAGCCAAGTCGAGCGGCGTGAGGGTGCGATCCGGATCCCCGAATCCCCGGCTCCCCGGATTCCCGCGACGCCGACAGCCGCCGCCCGCACGAAATCCCGGCGCTTCATGTCGCCGGCACCGCTCCCCGGGCGACATCGAGCAGCCGTCGAGCCTGCGGAACCACCGCGCTGGTCGGCCAGGTGACCAGTAAATGCTCCAGGGCAGCGATGGCCAGCTCCTTGCGCGCGGTCTTGAGCAGCAGGCCCGCCAACGCAAACTCGGCGGCCGCTGCGCTCGCCGGGACGCCCTGTTCCACGACGGTGCGATAGAGCCGCTCGGCCTCGGCGTTGTGGCCTGTGCCGGCGTGGACTCTCCCGGCCATGAGCAAGAGCTCGCTCCCGCCGTGATCCGGCGCCAGCGTCGGCGCCAGCTGCATCAGCGCCGTGGCCGCGCCGGCGCTGTCCCGGCGCTCCAGCCGGTAGAGGGCGTCGCCCAGGGCGGGGAGCGAGTCTTCCTCGATCACCTGCAGCAACCCGAGGATGGAAATCCGCTCGGTGGCCGCGGGGCGGTCGCCCGTGAAGGGGCCCGCTTCGGTGAGCATCGTGCGCGCCAGGGCCAGGTCACCCCGATAGAGAGCGATTCTTCCTCGCACCGCTTGCGCATCCACCGAGCTGTCCGCGACCAGCAGGCTGTCCGCCTGGGCCAGCCGACCGGTACGAATCCAGCCCAGGGCCAGCCGAAGGGCCAGGCGCTGGCGGTCTTCCGCCCCGAGAATCGGAGCCAGCTCGCGGAATCGGCGGTCGGCCTCCTCCACTCCGCCCTCGTCAACGAGTACGCTCACCAGGGTCGACGTGGCGCTTGCCGCCATCGACGGGGTCGCGGCCGGATCGCCGGCCAGCGTGGCGAGCAACCGCCGAGCCGCGGTCTGGTCGCCCGCGTCGGCGTACGCTTGCGCCGCTTCGAGCCGGATCCGCGCGCGCTGGGGACCCTGGGCACGATCTCCCATGAGCTCCAGCACCATCGCACGGGCGGCGTAGTGCTCCGCGGTGGATGAAGTCCGCAGATCGTCGAGGACTTCCTGGAGCGCATCCACGCCACCGTTGCCCGCGGCCGTGAGCGCAGCCGTGATGCGCTTGGCGCCGGCCAGCGGTTCGCCCCACCGAATCAACAGCGCGGCGGCGAGCCGATCGCCGGCCAGATCTCCGTCCTTGCCCAGCTCGCGGAGGAGCGCGCTCCGTCCGGCCGGAGGGACCTGGCCCAGGATGCCCAGGGCGGCCCCGCGATAGCCGGGCACCTTCCGGAGTGCCAGCGACCACTCCCGCGCCGCGCCGGCGTAGTCGCCCTCGGCGGCGGCGAGCTGTCCGAGCTCGGCGGCCATGGCGTCGGGGCGGCCCAGCTTCTGCCGACCGAGGACGTAGGCCGCTTTTGCGCTGGTGCGATCGCGGGCACTGTAAGCCGACAAGCCCCATTCCTGATACGGCATCTCGCTGGCCGGCTCGAGCGCTGCCCATCGCTCGACTGCGACCCGCGCGCTGTCCGGCTGGCGCGCCGCGGTCCACACCCGGATGGCGACACCCAGCACCCCGGGCGACGGATCGTGCTGCACCGCTGCCTGCATCGGCGCGATCATCTCGGCCAGCCGACCGAGCGGGGTCAGCGCGCGCTCCAGCCCCATCAGCGCCGACAGATCGTCCGGCCGGGCGGCGAGATGGGTGCGCCACGCCGACGCCGCACCGGCATAGTCGCCGCGGCGCTCGAGCTCCAGCGCGCGAGTAGTGGCGTCTTGCGCGCTCGCGGCCGTCGCCACGCCCAGCGCCACCAGCGCGAAGATCCCCACGCGGATCACGGGGCGCCTCCGGTGAGGCGGCGGAAGTAATCGGTAACCAGCCTCCGCTCCTCGGGGGACAGCCGCTGCAGCTGGTCCCACGTCGGCAAGCGGATTTCTCCGTCCCGGCCCGAGAGCTGGGCCCGCAGCGAAGGAGGCAGCCGGATCTCGCCGGGCTTGGCGGTCTCGCTTTGTCGTTCCTTCCGCTCATCCTCTTCGCGGCCGGTCAGGGTGCGGCCGGCATCGAGCATCCGGCGGAACAACCGTTCCTGGCGCGCTACCATTTCGCGATCGATCCGGCCGCGCTCCAGCGCACGCGCCAGATCGCGCGCTTCGTCGCCCATCTGCTTGGCCTCGGCCTGTCCTTGCGCGCGGAGCCGTTCCAGCTCTTGGGCAAGGGCCCGCTGCCTGGCGGCCAGCGACTGCAGCTGCTGCTGAATGGAGGCGGAGCCGGCCATGGGCAACAATCCGTTGGCATCCTGGCTGATCTGGCCCTGCTGATTGGCCAGCTTGGTCATTCGTTCCATCGCCTCGGCGAAGCCCGAGCCGCTGCCGGCGCCGGAGACGTCGTCCCTCGCGCGGAGCAGGCCGTACGCGGCCACGTTGAGCGCATCCAATGCGTCTCCGGCGCGGTCGGCCGATTCTCGCGGGTTGCCCGAAGCACTGGCCGCCGCCTCGCGGGCGCGGGTCATCTGCTGCCGGGCTTCCGCGAGCGCCGCCAGAATCTGGGGCGAGACCAGCGCGTTCTTGCCGGTGGCGGCGCCGACCTGCTCCAGGAGCTTCTGAACTCCCTCCTCGAGAGCCCCTTCGGCGTTCCGCGCCGCGGCCTGCGTCCCGCTCTGCCGGAATTGCTCCGTCACCGCGAGCTGGCGCTCGGCGAGCCGCGTGGTTTCCAGCAGCGCGCGATCCAGCTGCGCTACGACCTCCTCGCGCCATTCCTGCTGCTGGCCCTCGCGCTGCTCCTCCACCTGGTCCTTCACCTCTTTCATCTTGCCGGCGGCCTGTTGCCCGGACCGCTGCGCCTGGCTGGATTGCTTGCGCTCGGCCGCCTGCGCCGCCTGGCGCATGTCCTTGGCGGCGTCGCGCGCTTCTTCGGCCGCCCGCTTCATGGCCTCCTGGCGCTGCTCCGCTTCCATCTGCTTGGCTGCCTGCTCGAGTCCGGCGGCTACCGAGTCGGCGCGCTTGGCCATGGCGCGCTCCTCCAGGGCAGCGCGAGCGCTGTCCGCGCCGGACACCTGCTTGTTCCAGGTTTCCTGCTGCTCGGCCAGCTCGCGGGTTTCCTGCTCCAGGGCGGCGAGCTGGCCCTCGAGCGCCGCCCGCTTGAACATTTCCCGGCTGCGCTCCAGCGCCTCCCGCAGCTTCTGCTGGCTGTCCCCGAGCTTCCGCACCGCCTCCTTGGTCCGCTCGCGATCCAGCGCCTTGAGCGCCTCCTGCAGCTCGGCGAGTTGCCGGCGCAGCTCGGGTGAGAGCGCCTGCTCCAGCTGCTCCTGGACCTCCTTGAGCCGCGCCTGAAAGGCCGAATCCGAGAGCCCCGCGCGCTCCGCCGTCTTGCGCAGCTCTTCCAGCGCCTTCTGCACCTGTTCCGCCTGATCGATCAGCTGCTCCTGGCGCTCGGCGACGGTCTCCGCCTTCTTGGCGGCCTCGAAGTCGAGCGCACTCTCGGCTCCGCGTTGCTGGGCGCGCCCGAGGTCTTCGGTTTGCCGTTGCGCGCTCCGGCTTTCGGCCACGAGAGAATCGAGCTGCTTCTGGATTTCGCGCGCCCGGTCCTGCTCCGCCACCCGGAGCTCGGGCTTGGTCGGCACGATGATCGCCACTTCGCGTGACCGGCCGGTTTGCCCGGCCGGAGAGTTGTCGCGAACCCGCGCCACGATGCGCAGCGTGTCGCCCGGGACCAGGCCGAGCGCGGCCGGATCGACCGAGGCCGGGAGAATGGCCCGGTCCAGCGCCTGACCGGGAAGCGGGAGACGCTCCTCCGAAAGCGTCCGGCTGGCGCCGTTGTGAGACACCCGGCGCTCCAGCACGATTTCCGTGAGCCCGTGGTCGTCGTGCGCGTCGAGCACCAGGGGGAGCGAACCCACCGCGGGGGCGACGGTGTCACCCGCCGGAACCGGGATCTCGACCACCGGCGCCAGGTCGGGAAGGATGCGCACCAGCAGGACAACGTCGTCGCCGGTGAGCGGTTCACCATCCTGGCCGCGAAGCACCAGGCGATAGGCCCCGGAAGACGCCGGAGCGAGCGTGCCCGCGAAGCGCGCCCCATCGAGCGACAGCGCCGCACGCACGTTCCCGAGCTCCCAGCGGGCGGTGCCGAGCGGCACGGTGGCTTCGCCCTGCGCATGGAGTCTGCTTCCGGCCGGGAGCAGGAGCGTGTCGGCGCCCACCGGAGCCGGCTCGTTCTCGAGCTTCAGGTACGAGGGGTACTGGATGGTCACCGCGAACGCGGCGAGGAACGCCGGCCGCCGCACGGTGACCTCGAGCGTATCCGAGGAACGCCGGCCGTCGGTGATATGCGCGAAGAGCGCTTCGGTGAGGGGCCCGGCGACGCGTCGAGCCTGGCCCAGCGAGTCCAATGGCACGGCGACCGGTTCCCAGGTGGTGCCGGGCGATCGAGTCCACAACGTCACCGCGCGGCGGCCGGGCGCCGAGACCAGCAGCGCCACCGAGTCTCCCGCGCGGATCACCTGCTGGTCCGCCGTCAGCCGGAGCGGGCTCGCCATCATTTCCATCGCCAGCCGCGGCCGCCAGAGCAGCGCCGCCGGACCTCGACGGATCCCGGCCGCGCCGAGCAGTAACCCGCAACCGACGACGCCCACGGCGGCGCCGGCGAGCAACCTGCCGATCCGGCTGCGTTCCCGGCCGAGCGCGGCCGGCGCGCGCGCCGCCACATCCAGTGCCGTGGCCTGGTCTGCGGCCGCGCGAAGGCCGTCGCTGGTACCCTCGCTCGGGGGCTCCAGCAGCCCGCGAAGCGCGCCGCGGCGCCACTCGGTGTGCTCCTCGAGACGCGCCGCCAGGCGGTGCGAACCCAATCCGCGCGCAGCGCGGAACACCAGCGCGAGACAAACCGCCCCGGCGAGGAGCGCGGCAACCCACGCGGCCGGCACCCAGATCGGGGTCCGCAGCAGCCCGGCCCGCGCGCTCCACGCCGCCAGGGCCAGCACGAGCAGCAAGCCGGCGAGGGCGGCGACACCGCCGAGCCATGCCATGCGCCATACCAGAGGGCGCGCGCTGGCACGAAGGGCCTGTTCGGTGTGGCTGCCGGTCACCGGCCACCCCCGACCGCGTAGACGAACAAGTTCACTCCCATACGCAAGGCGGCCTCGCGCTTCTCGGGCGGATCCTTGTGAACCTCGGGGTCCTCCCAGCCGTCACCCAGGTCGGTTTCATAGCTGTAATACACGACGAGCCGGCCCTCGAGAAAGATCCCGAAGCCCTGCGCAGGCTTGCCGTCGTGCTCGTGGATCTTGGGAATCCCGCGCGGGAATTCATACACCAGGTGGTAAATGGGATGATCCAGCGGCACTTCCACCAGCGGCCGGTCGGGAAAGAGCCGCGCCAGCTCCCGCCGGATCGATTCGTTCATCCCGTAGTTATCGTCGGCATGAAGGAATCCACCCTGCTGAAGATACCGGCGCAGCGTCGCGAGCTCGGTCTCGGTCCAGCGCACGTTCCCATGTCCCGTCATGTACAGGTACGGCACCTGCCAGAGGTCGGCATCGGCGAGCGTCACCACACGCTCTCGCGGTGCGACCGGCAGCGTCGTGCGCTCTGCCAGAGCCGTGAGCAGATTGGGCAGGCTCGACGGATTGGCGTACCAGTCCCCGCCGCCATCGTAGTGCAACCGCCCGATGGTGAGCGAGGGTTGCGCCGCTGCCGGGGGCGCCGCGAGTGCGAGAACGAGCAGCGCCTGTCTCATGGCTTCGGCTGCTCCACCGCGAGACGGTAGGCGTCGTTGCGGGGCACACCGAAGAGATCGGTCAGCAGGGCGGCCACTTCCTTCCGTGAAACGCCGGCCTCCAACAGCCGCGCCGCGGCCGGGCCGGCGCGAGACGTGCCATCGTCATCCGGCGCCGGGGCCGCGCCGGCAATCAGCACCGTGCATTCGCCGCGCGTCCCCGCGCCATCATGGTAGTGTGCGGCGAGCTCCTCCAGAGATCCATGGCGGAATTCTTCGTGAATCTTGGTGAGCTCCCGGGCCACCACCGCGTTTCGCTCCGCGCCGCAGACCGCTGCAAGATCGGCGAGCAACCCGTCGATCCGGCCGGGCGCTTCGAAGAGCACGGTGGTCCACTCTTCCCGCGCGATGCGCGCCAGGAACCGGGAACGCTCCGGACCCTTGCGGGGCAGGAACCCCAGGAAAAGGTACCGGTCCGCCGGAAAACCCGCCGCGGAGAGTGCCGTGGCCACCGCGGACGGACCGGGAATGGGAACGACGCCAAATCCGGCCTCCCGCACCATGCGGACCAGCTCCGCCCCGGGGTCGCTGATGGCGGGGGTGCCGGCGTCGGTGACCAGGGCCACGTCCTCGCCCACGCCGAGCGCCGCGAGCACCGCGCGAGCCGACCCGGGCTCCGAATGCGCGTGCGAGGAAAGCAGGCGCGGATGGGCGCCGAGGTGGGAGAGCAACTTTCGGCTGTGTCGGGTGTCTTCGGCGACCACCACCGGCACGCGGCGCAGAGTTTCGGCGGCGCGCGCGGTCAGGTCGCCGAGATGGCCGAGCGGAGTGGCAACGACGAAGAGTGTCCCGCTCGGCACAGCATCACGCAGCGAGGTGTTTCGCGATTTTCGCCTCGAGGGCGGGCCGCTGCGTCAGACCGATGATGGTGTCGACGTGCTTGCCGTCTTTGAAGAACAGCAGCGCGGGTATCGACCGGACGTTGAACCGCATCGTGGTTTTCTGGTTGGCGTCAACGTCGATCTTGGTGACCCGCACCTTGCCGGCGTACGACGTGGCCAGTTGCTCCAGGATCGGGGCGATAGCGCGGCAGGGACCACACCACTCCGCCCAGAAGTCCACCAGGGTAAGCCCCTTGCCCTGCTCAACCTGCTCCGAGAAATCGGTGTCGTTCACGTGGCTGATGTTGCTGTTCGCGTTCATGTTGTCCTTGGCTCCTGTTACTTTGTTCTCCATGCCCGACCAGCCTCGCATCGCCCATGTGGGCGTCGCCGTGCCGGACATTGCCGCCGCGCTGGCGTTCTATCGCGACGTGCTGGGACTGACGCCCGGCCCTCCTGAAACGGCCGACGGCGCGACGATCGTCTCACTCACCCTGGGCGAGAGCGCGGTGGAGCTGCTGTCTTCCCAGGATCCCGACAGCCCGATTGCCAGGTTCCTGGCCAAGCGCGGCGCCGGTATTCATCACATCTGCTATCGCGTGCCCGATCTCGACCGCGCCATCGAGTCCTGCCGGGCCGGGGGTTACACGCTGGTGGACCAGGTTCCCCGCCGCGGCGCGGGCGGGCGCCGCATTGCCTTCGTGCATCCCAAATCCACGGCCGGCATCCTGCTCGAGCTTACTGAGTAATGTCTCCTTCGTCCGCGTCGGGCGCTTCACAGGGTCGCGCTGGATTGCCGGCGGCGGCGAGTTCCACGTCGAGCACCATCCAGCCGCCCTTGATGCGGAGCATCGTGGCCGGGATCTGCTTCATGCAGCCCTGGCGGTAGATCTGGACCATCAGGCGACGGCGGTTATCGTCGCTGCCGTCGGGCATGTCGGAAACGATGCGGGAGCTGTCGGCGCGAAGGTACGACTGGATCACGGCCAGCCGCTTCTCGTAGTTCTCGGGGACTCGGGTTTGCGCGGCCGGCCCGCGTGAGGAGCCCCAGAGTTCGGACATGCGCGTCAGGTTGCTGTCGGCGGCGGCACGCATGAACTCGCGCAACGCCTGGCTGGAGGATGCCACCGGGGTGGTCGGTGCACTGCCCTGCTGGCCGCCGCACGCAGCGAGCATCGCGGCCATCGCCAGGACTGTTTTCCGCATCGGAGGCCCTCCTTCTCGGGAACGGCCGAACATGCAAAAATAACCGGACCACCACTCCCGGAGCAACGAGCGCCCATGCGGCTGTACGTCAACATCGACCACGTCGCGACGCTGCGTCAGGCGCGTCGCGCCGAAGAGCCCGATCCGGTCGCGGCGGCCCGGCTGTGCGAGGCTGCCGGAGCCGACGGTATCACCGCGCATCTGCGCGAAGATCGCCGTCACGTCGGCGACGCCGACCTCGAATCGCTCGCGCAAACCGTCACGACGGTGCTCAACGCCGAGCTGGCCACTGCTCCCGATGTGGTGGCGCTGGTCTGCCGGCTTCGGCCGTTCCAGGCCACGCTGGTGCCGGAGCGGCGCGAGGAGGTCACCACCGAAGGCGGACTCGATCTGAGCCGCGGGGACGCCCGCCTCACCGACGCCATCCAGCGGCTCTCCGGCGCCGGCATCCGGGTCTCCTTGTTCATTGACCCGGACCCCGCCGCCATCGACGCGTCGCATGCCCTCGGTGTGCCCGCCATCGAGCTCCACACCGGCAGGTACTCCCACACCTGGCGCCAGGGAGCGCACGCGCTCGATCAGCTTTCGGCGGCGGCCCGGCACGCCCGTTCGCTGGGGCTGGCCGTGCACGCGGGGCACGGGCTGACCTATCTCAACGTCCAGCCCGTGGTCGCCATTCCCGAAATCGAGGAAGTCAACATCGGCCACAGCATTATGAGCCGGGCCATTCTGACCGGGATGACCGAGGCGGTGAGCGAGATGCGCCGCCTGATCGACGTGGCGCGGCCGCGTTGACCACACTCGGCAGGGACCCTACACTTCCCCCGTCGGTCCGACCCCCTGCACATCCCTGTCCCGAGGCCTCGTGAACGCTCCCGTCGGCCGCCGTGAGTTCTTTACCCTGGAGGCGGGAGAGTACCTGGAACGGCTGGCGTTGCTCGCCGCCGGCGCGAGTGCGCCCGACGGAGAGGACCTGGTGCGCTATGCGAGGGCCCTCCGCGGCGCGGCGCTCATGGCCGGACCCGCGGGCTACGCGGTCGCCGCGGCGGCGATCGAGAGTGTGGCCAAAGCGGTGCGGGATGGGGGGGTGGCCTGGACCCCGGTGCTCGGGGAGCGAATCAGCCAGTCCGTCGAGGAGTGCAAGTCGCTTCTCCACCGCGTGCGCGAATGGTCGGACGTCGACCGTGAGCGGTGTGACAGCATAGCAGAACGGCTCGACGGCATGATCGGTGTGGCGGGCAAGCGGCCCGGCCTCGGGGGGATCGGCAGCGGCCCGGGACTCTCCGCAGGCGTGCGCGCCTACGTGGCCCGCGAAGCCGCCGCCGTGGCCGGCACGCTCGAACAGGTGGCCGAAACAGTCGAGCGCAGCCCTTCGCCCGAAAGCGCCGATCAGTTGCTCCACCGCCTCCAGCCGTTGCGCGGCCTGGGCGCCCTCCCCGGCCTTTCGCCGCTGCCCGAGCTGTTGGAAACGCTGGACCTCACCATCGCCTTCGCCTGCCGAGGCGGGGCCTGGCCCCGGGCGGCCGGCCCCGCCTTTCGGGCCACCGCCGCGGCGCTCTCCCGGATGGCGCGCGACATCGCCGAGCTGGGCATTCCGCAGCACGACTCCCATGAAATCGTGCAGGCGGCCGAGTTGCTCCGGGAAGCCTTCGCCCACGAGAAGGATGTGGTGCCGATCACCGCGCTCCTGGCCGACGGCGACACCGACGGCATCGTGACCCGGGGTGCTCCCCGAGAGATCAGCACCGCCTCGAGCGGTGTCGCGATGGAGCTCGCCGGGCTCGCCGACCGCTTCCGCCACGCCGTCGCGCAGACCCGGGAGGGCGTGAGCCGCACCGCGCGTTCGCTCGCGCTCAACGCCCTCGGCCTTTCGGTTCGTGGACTGGCGCTGAGCCAGGGCGTCAACCTCGCGACCAGCGGGTTCCTCGCCCGGGTGGACCGGGAGACCATGTCGGGTCGTGCGCTGCTGGCCGGTGACCGGTTCGCGGAAATCCTCGAGCTCGCAGTCGCCGCGCTCAGCACCGCGGCGGTAGCCGAGTCGGTCGCGGGGCTCTCTCTCGCGCTGGCGCCGCTCTCCGATGAGCTCGACCGCACGGCCGGAGCCGGGGCAAAGCCGGTCGAGCCCGAAGAGATCGAGATCATCCCCATCGAGGCACTGGCGCCCGAAGCCGGTCTCGACGCCGACATTGTCCCCATTGAGTCCCTGTTCTACGACGCGCCGGTCCCGGCGACGCTCGCGTCCCCGGTTCTCGCCTATTCGCCGTTTGAGCAGACCTTCTCGACCCTGTTCATGCTCGAGCATGGCGGCGCCAGGGCCGCGACACCGATCGTTCCCATCGAGTGGCTGGCGCCCGAGAGCGAGCCGGCCGCGGTGTCGATCGACACGCTGCTCTACCGGGGGCGGCGCGCCCTGGAGCGGGCCGACCTCGTCCGGCGCGAGCTCGACGCCGCGCTCCGGGTTCGCCGTGGTCTCACCGGGGTCGAAACCCTGCTGGAGGAGCTGCTCGCGCTGGTTCCGCTCGCGCTTGACGACGATCGCTGATCCCCCGAACCGCCCCCGGTGGCGCCGGCCGCTGCTCACCGGCCTGGCCGTCGCGATCACCCTGGGGTTGCTGTACTGGGTGTTGCGGGGAACCTCGCTCGTCGAAGTCGTCGCCCACCTCCGCGCCGCCCGCCCCGCGCCCCTCATCGTCGCCGTCACCCTGGCGACCGCGACCTTCCTGCTCCGCACCGCGCGCTGGCGCGTGCTGCTGCGAACCAAGGAGGGTGGCCCGGTTCCCTGGTCGGCGCTCTGGCACGCCACCGCAATGGGCTTCATGGCCAACAACACGCTGCCGCTCCGGCTGGGTGAGCTGGTGCGGTCCTATGCCGCGAGCCGACTGGGCGGCGTCTCGCTCACCGCCGCGCTCTCGTCCATTGCGGTCGAGCGGGCCCTCGATGCACTGACCCTGGTAGGGTTGCTCGCGCTCGCGCTGTTTCAAGCCGGGCTTCCTGCCGACACCGTCGTCGCCACCGGGGTCGGAGACGTGCGGCTCGACGCGATGGTCACCCGGGCGGGCATCCTCTGCGTCGTGGTGTTCGCCGGCGCGCTCTTCGTGGTGCTGTTCCCCCTCGTCGCCGAGCGGCTCATTCGTCTCCTGGTTCCGTTTCGCCGGATGGCCGAGCGCCTGGTGGCCCTCGTCGAGGGTCTCCGCCAGGGGTTCGGCGCCCTGCGCTCCCCGGGCCGCCTGGGCGCGGCGGTGTTCTGGTCGGTCACCCACTGGCTCCTCAACGGCGCGGCGTTCTATGTCGCATTCGCCGCCTTCGGAATCCAGGTCGGCTTTGCTGGCGCGCTGCTGGTTCAGTCGCTGCTCACCTTCGGGATCGCCGCACCCTCCACCCCGGGGTATTTCGGTGTCTTCGAGCTGGTCGTGGCCGGCGCACTGGCACTCTTCGGCGTCCCGACGGACCTCGGCGTCGCGTACGGTATCACCTATCACATCACGACGTTCGTCCCCATCACGCTGCTGGGACTCTGGTCCCTGGCCCGCACCGGGCTCCGCGTGCGCGATGCCACCGGTACCTCGACATGACCGAGCCGCTGTCCGGTCCGGCGCACGCCAAGGCGAACCTTTTCCTGAGGGTGCTTCATCGGGAGACCGGCGGGTTCCACGGCATCGAGACATTGTTCTGCCGGCTCGATCTCGCGGACGAGTTGGTGGTGCAGCGGACCAACGCGCCGGGCGTGACCCTCGAGGTGGATGGGCCGGACACCGGCCCTCCCGACGCCAATCTCGCGGTACGGGCGGCGCACGCGGTGCTCGACGCAACCGGACGCCGGTTCGGAGTCCATATCGCGCTCACCAAACGGATTCCCATCGGGGCGGGCCTGGGCGGCGGATCGGCTGATGGGGCGACTGCGCTGGCGCTGGTGAATCAGCTCGCGGGCAACGCGATTCCCCGCGCCGAGCTCCTGCACCAGGCTGCGCACCTGGGCGCCGACGTGCCGTTCTGTTTGAGCGGAGCCTCGCTGGCGCTGGCCTGGGACCATGGCGAGCGGATGCTGACGCTCCCAGCGCTGCCCGCGGCACCCGCGCTGCTGCTCACTCCTCCGGTGGCCGTCAGCACCCGCGAGGCGTACACGTGGCTCGACGCGGCCCGGGGCGACTCCGTCCGCCGCGGAGCCCTTTGCCTCGATCCCCCGGCGCTGGCCGGCTGGAGCGACGTGGCCCGGATGGCGGGAAACGACTTCGAATCGGTGGTATTCGGGAGATTGCCTGCGGTCAGGGAAGCCTTTGAAGCGATGGCACGGACCCGTCCGCTCCTGTGCCGAATGACCGG
>Ga0070699_100002749_pt1 | contig 15693 bp, 15 predicted proteins | sample KBSK1503metaG_FD_65473 | JGI IMG/M metagenome (GOLD analysis project Ga0070699, IMG submission 65473) | Corn, switchgrass and miscanthus rhizosphere microbial communities from Kellogg Biological Station, Michigan, USA - KBS K1-50-3 metaG | ecosystem: Host-associated > Plants > Roots >...
AGAGATCGGGCCAGCCGTTGCTCTTCCTTTCCATCTCCGTAGTGATCCAGGATCTCGGAACCGACCATGGCGATAGCCTACATCCCGATGTCCCGCGAACTGAACCCGGCGCTTCTGAAACGACATTGACCGGCGGCCACGACAGACCGAGAATCACAAGCCATGAATAGCGACTTTTCACGGCGGGACTTCCTGGCGCTCATGGGAGCCGGGCTGGTGGCGTCGACCTCGGCGGCGCAGACACAATCGGCGCAGAGGCTGTTCGCGTATGTCGGCTCCTGGACCAAAGGGCCATTCGGCGTCGGTGGTGGCGGCGGCCTTCATGTGTTCTCCGTCGACATGATCAATGGCGCCCTGGCACCCGTCAGTCGAACCACCGGGCCTGAGTTCGAGAATTTCAACGTCGGATACATGGCCGTTTCCCCGAACGGGCGTTTTCTCTACGCGAGTAACGAGGTCGAAAACTACGACGGCAAGTTCAGCGGCGGCGGCATGCTGACGTTCGCCATCAACCCGCAGGACGGCTCAATCACACATGTAAGCACACAGCCGTCCATGGGCGTCTATCCCGCCTACGTGGCCATCGACAAGGCCGGCTCGCGGGTGATCGTCGCCAATCACGGCAACTACGATCCATCCGTAAGGGTGGTCAAGAAGAATGGCGTTCCGGAGATCGAGAAGGTCTGGGACGACGGGACGGTGGCGCTGTTTCCGGTACGACAGGACGGCACGCTGGGACCCGCCTCTGATGTGGCCATCCTGGAGAGAACGCAGAGCGTGGACGAGTACTCGCAGCGCAGCTCGCATGCCCACTCGGTGAATTTCGATCCCAGCAATCGCATCGTGTTCGCGTGCGACAAGGGCACGGACCGTGTCTACACCTACCGGGTGGACCGGGCGGCCGGCACGCTCACGGACGGCAAGACGTTCCCGACGGCGCCAGGCATCGCGCCGCGACACTCGTCCTTCCACCCGCGTCTGCCGTACGTCTTCGTCGTCAACGAGCGGGAATCGAGTCTTTCGTCCTACCGCTACGATGTGAACACGGGCGACGTCAGCCTCGTTCAGACCGCTTCCACGATTCCGGCGGGCTATACCCAGCGGAGCTCGCCGGCCGACGTGCATGTGCATCCGAACGGAAAGTTCGTCTACAGCAGCAATCGCGGGCATGACAGCCTTGCCATCTGCCGCATAGACGAGGCGACAGGACGGATGACGCTGGTGGAGATCGTCCCGACGCAGGGCTCGACGCCGCGCGCGTTCAACTTCGACCCGTCGGGCCGGTACATCTTCGCGGCGAATCAGGGCACTAATAACATCGTGACCTTCGCGGTGGATCCCGAGAGCGGGAAGCTGACGCCCACGGGCGCGAAGGTCGACGTCCCGAAGCCGGTGTGCATCCAGTTCGCGACGCTGTCGCACGCATGAGATCCAGACCACAGATTCCAGCGGAGATTGAAGACTACCGTGATGAACGCTGGCGCCGCGAGGGAACGCGGCAGGTCGAGACCTCCCTAGACGCGGAACGCTTCATCGAGCAGATCGGCTTCGCCGCGTGCCTGACTGATTCCCGACGGCCAGGGCCGTCGCTCTACGTGGCCGTTTGCGGGCGCCGCGACGCGATGATGCCGCGCAACGTGCAGAAGGATCCCGAGGCTTCCCTCACGTGGGCGCTGAAGGACGAGATCCTGAGGCGCGGCAAGGTCTACTATGCCAAGCTCGCCCGCGGCAAAGCCATGTTCCTCGCGCCGCGCATGATCCCCTATTTTCACGCCATCTGGGGCGTGCGCCGATCGGAGGAGAAACGGCGGCTGAGCAGGAACGCACAGGCGATCCTGCGCGTGCTCCGCAAGGAATGGGAGACGAGCACGGCGGACCTGCGTGACGAATCCGGCGTGAAAGACCGCACGGCGTTCATCAAAGGCGTGGAGGAACTCCAGGCCGCGATGATCGTCGTGCCGAGCGAAGTCGTGTATCAACCGAAGTTCACCTACATCTGGACGCTCGGCGTCGGACGGTTTCCCCAGGCGCTGCTCCGGCGCGTGAGTCGCGAAACGGCCCTGCGCGAAATCGCCCGCTGCTTTCTTGCCGGGGCGGGAATGACGATTCCCGGAGAGATGGCCCAAGTAACAGGCCTGCCGCGGCCCGAAGCCGGACGCGGCAATCGTGCGCTGGTGGCCGAAGGCTTCGCGACGATGCCCGCGCCCGGGGTCTATCGGTTGGCCGCAGGCCGCGCGGTGCAAGAGGCAGGATGCAACTCAATTGCAAGCTAGGATAGCGACGTGTAGATTGCGGGGACAGAGAACGAGAAACAGCGAGGGAGAGAAGCTGATGCGGGAAATGCTCAGTGGCTGTGCTGCATTCCTTTGGTTGATTCTGCTGCCCGCGCTCGCGTTCGCGCAGACGGAGATTAGAGTCTTCGTGGGCGGAGCGGTGACCGAGCCCGTCAAGGAGGCAGGCGTCGCCTTCGCGCGCAGCTCTGGTAACAGACTCGTATATGTCACTGACACAACAGGCGCGTTGCAAAAGAGGCTGGCCGCCGGCGAGAAAGCCGATCTGGTGATCGTCGCGGCGCCTGGCATGGAGATGCTGCAAAAGGGGAATCTGGTCGTGACGGGCAGCCGGATCGATCTTGCGCGCGCATTGATCGGTGTGGGGGTCCGGGCCGGCGCATCCTCGCCCGATCTTTCGACGCCTGACACATTCAAAGCCGCGCTCCTCAAGGCCCGATCGGTCTCCTACGTGAATCCGGCTTCAGGCGGGACATCTGGAACCTATTTCGAAGGCCTGCTCCAGCGCATGGGCATTGCCGAGGCGATGAAGGCGAAAATTGTGTATCGGACGCAAGGATCGGAAGTGGCGGACGCCGTCGCCAAAGGCGAGGCCGAACTCGGCATCTCCTTCACGAGCGAATTACAACCCAACAAGGGTGTGAGGGTGGCTGGCACTCTACCGGCCGCGATCCAGTTACCGACGATCTATGCGGCGGCTATCCCCACGAGCGCCGGAAGTGGCGACGTGGCGCGAGCCTTCCTGCGCACGATCGCGGGCCCAGAGGGCCGTGCGGCGTTCACGAAAGCCGGCCTCGAGCCGCTCGGCCCCGCGCGCTGAACGGAGTTCACCTCATTTCTGACGCGGCGTGAGTGCGCCGCGGAGCTTGTCGGCGAGCGATCCGAATCCCTCCGAGGATGCGGCATCCTCGCGTTCGGTATACTCGCGCACTTCCTCGGCCTCGTGCGCGTCCAGTACTGCTTTGATGCTGAGACGAATGCGGCGGCCTGTCGCGTCAACCTCGAGGACAACGACCTCGACGTCGGTGCCGACGGGAAACGCTTTGGACACATCCGCTTCTCTGGCGACGCCGGTCTCGCTCAATGGGATGAGACCAGTGCGCCCAGGGGAGAGGAACACGAACACGCCGAACTTCTCGTGACGCTCGACCTTGCCCGTGACGCGCGCGCCCGGCACGATCTCAGGTTGCGATGGCGCCTTGCCGGCGGCGCGCGCTGAACCTTCCGGGACGAGCGCGACGCCGATCCGCTTCTTCTCGAGGTCGATGCTCAGGATCTCGAATGCGCCCGTCATCTCCGGGGCCATCGCGGTGGACCATCCATTCGATCGCCCCGTGGGAGCAAACGTGGACGCGTGCGCCAACGCTTCGACCCCGGGCTCGAGCTCGACGAACGCGCCGAAGTCCGCCAGGCGTGTCACGCGGCCGGTGTACACCTGGCCCACCTCGTACGTTTCGTGGACTCTCGACCACGGATCGGCGGTGAGCTGCTTCAACCCGAGGGAGATCTTCTGCTTGTCCTCGTCAACCCGCAGAATCTTGACGGTGATCTCGTCGCCGGGCTTGACGACCTGCGACGTGTCCGACACACGGGACCATCCCATCTCGGATACATGCAGCAAGCCCTGCACGCCGCCACCCAGGTCGACGAACGCGCCGAACTCGCGCACGGAGGTGACGCGCCCGGTCATCACCGCCCCGGCGGCGATCGATCGTCGGATCTCGACGGCGCTCGCCCGCTGCTGCTCCTCGAGAAGCGCGCGCCGCGAGACGACAATGTTCCTGCCGCCTTCCTTGTACTCAATGATCCGAAATTCGTAGACACGCCCTTCATGCGCCGACGGATCCGTGTTCCGGAGGGTGTCGATCTGAGAGATCGGACAGAAGGCGCGCTGGCGGGCGATGCTCACTTCGAAGCCCCCCTTCACCGCCTTTTCGACCTTGCCTTGCACCGGAAGACGAGTGTGAAACGCGTCTTCGAGCTGCCGTTGGGTCGCGGCGCCTCGTGCCAGCCTCCGGGAGAGCGTCAGTCCCCCGACGGTCGAGACGACGGTCGCCTGAATGCGGTCGCCAACGGCGACCTCGATCTGGCCGTCGGCGTCCTTCAGCTCGTCGATCTCGATCGTGGCTTCGCCCTTGCCGCCGACGTCGACGAAGGCCACCTCGGGGCCAATCGCGACGATCGTGCCCTCGATGGTCTGGCCCTTCTCGACGCGCTTCGCTTTGATCGAAGCCTCGAACATCGTGGCGAAGTCTTCGGTCGGTTCGGTCACGGCACGCTCCTCAAAATCTAACCCGGCTGCCTCTCGAGGCGGTGGCGATGACAGTCGGGACCGAGTCTGGTGATTATACGAGGCAGGGGTCAGGCGCTCCGCCGCTTAGCTCCCCCAACGCTGGATTACGGCCTACAATCTGTCTGCAGCGAAGCTGAATTTCACGCAAACCCTAGTGTCGAACGCCACCTCGGAAGCAGACGTTCAACGGCTTCGAGTTCTCCGGCTACGGATGGGGTCGCCCGCGCTGGTGCGCCGGCGGCTTCCAACAGGAGGGTGGTTATGAAGGCGCGCAGGATCGGGCTCGTGTCTCTGTCGGTCACGTGTGCGGTTGCTGCCTTGGCGAGCTTGCTGGTGGTCCGGGCGCAGCAACCGGCCGCCGGACCACGGGCAACGCTGTTCGAGAACGCCCGCCTGATTGTCGGCGATGCGAGCGCGCCCATCGAACGCTCGGCGTTCGTCATCGTGGGTCAGAAAATCACCGCGGTCGGCAAGACTGGAGAGATCCCGCTTCCGCCCGGCGGCGTTCGCGTCGACCTCACCGGCAAGACGGTCATGCCGGGATTGGTCGATGCTCACGTCCACATCGGCTACGCCACCATCACCACGGGCGAAGGCACGACGGACGATTGGTCGATGGAGCACGTGCTCGACCATCTGGACCGGTTCGCGTACTCCGGAACGGCGATGGTGCTGAGCCTCGGCAGCGACAGGCCGGATTTCATCGATGCGCGGTATGGCGACAATCCGGCCACGTTCAAGGATCTGCGGAAAGTGTCCGAAGAGGATTCCTTTACCGGCGCCAGATACAACACCGTCGGGAGGGGCCTGGCCTGGCCCGGCACCGGCGCCAATCGGAGCACGACGTTTTATCCGGTCGTGAGCCCGTGGCTCGCCACGAACGCCGTGCGTGAGCTGGCGGCGCAGAAGGTTCCATTCGTCAAGATCTGGCAGGAAGATCGGAAAGGATTCAAAGACCCAGACAGCGAAGAGCCGGCCGTGCTCACGTCGGCAAGTTTACGAGCGGCAGTCAGTGAAGCGCACAGACTCGGTCTCAGGACGATCGGCCACATCAAGACGCTGGCGCTCTGGAAAGACACGTTAGAGGCTGGAGGCGACGCGGCGACCCATCAGCCGATGGATTTGCCGGTCGACGCCAAGTTGCTCGCGCTCGCCAAGGCGCATCCGAATTTCAAGATGATTCCCGCCATCACCCCAAGCTTTGTGGGCGGCAGCGCGCCTCGCCAGCCCGGTCAGAGACCAGAATGGATGACCGATCCGCTGCTCAACGCGCTCGTGTGCCCGGTCACTGTTGAGAAATGGGGCCAGACGTTCGAGAAGAACAAGACGGTCCCGCCCCCGACCGGTGACCTCTCCGTGCGGAACATCGCGACGCTCTACAAGGCGGGCGTGCCCGTTATTTTCGGCAGCCACGATGCGGGCGCCAACAGGCCCCTGGGCTGGGGCAGCCAGATGGAGCTGGAGGCGTTCGTGAACTGGCTTGGCATGACGCCTCAGCAGGCGATCATTTCTGCGACCAGCGCGTCGGCCGATTTCCTTGGCGTCGGCGACCGGCTGGGGAGAATGGCCGTGGGCAAGGGCGCCGACTTCATCGTCCTGGACGCCAATCCGTTCGATGACATCAGGAACACGCGAAAGATCAGCCAGGTCTATCTCAGAGGTAAGAAAGTCGATCGCGACGGCATGAAGGCCAAGTGGGCGGCTCAGTGCAAAGCCGCGGGACTCTAGAGAGACGTGGCGGAGGCAGGCCTCAGCCTGCCTCCGCAGCGCTATGTCCGCCGGCCCTGCGACCGGCGATCTGCTGACCGATCGTGACCGTCGATTTCAAAGCAGCACTTCGGACGTCCCGTACGATCACAACATTCGTTCACGTCGACGCCCAGAGCCTCAGTCAGGAGGCTTTCCAGGGCGAGACATACGGCCGGATGCTTTCCGGTGAGCGCTGCAAGTGGACAGCCGGCGCCGCGAATAACATAGCCGCCGTTGGCTTCCACATGAGTGACGGCGCCCAGCTCCTTGTTCAACAATTCACTCGCCGCCGAGACGCGAGAACGGAGGCTGCCCGTCGACCGCCTTCCGAATGGCAACTCGTTGGCCAATCCCTTTCCGGCCTCGCGCATCAGCGCGTCCACTTGCTTGGCTGGAAGCGCGTTCGCAAACACTTGGAGGAGCTGCGTCAGCAGGGGTAGGTAGGCCTGCGACAGAAGCTGTTCAACCTCCGGGGTCAGTTGGAAGAGATGAAACGGCCTGGTGGTTCCAGGCCGTCGTCCTAGCCGCTGCACGACGCCGTCGCGCTCCATCGCTGTGATCTGCGCCCGCACGGCGTTGGCAGTCAGACGCAGCGCGGAGGCAATATCAGCAACGGTCAAGCCGCCATGCTGAAGGAGCGTGACGATCCGCCCGCGGCTGGTATCGAGGAGCTGCTTCCTGAGCATCAAAATCGATCTCGGCGGAGACCGCGACAGGACCTCTACCAGTCGCTGCCGACCCCACACGATCTTTGATTATTACGTTCGTTGAAAGTGTGAAAGTAATTATTACGTCGGTTGAAAGTCGAAGTGCGTTCAACGTTTCGGAGTCATGTTCGGTACGTCCATTGCTAAATAAACAAGATGCCGCTTGATTATCTTTGCCAACTCGGCGGCGAACCGCGGTGATGTTCCTCGCGTTCGGCAATGGAGGGAGCAATGAAACGATTGGCGCTAATCGCAGCCATCTATGCGATCGCCCTTGGAGCAGCGATCGCCGGTCAAACGGGTTCGGGCCCGACGGACGGCCGACAGATCTTCCGGTTCAATACGTTTGGCGATGAGCAATTGTGGACCGACACTCTGCAACTGCACAAAGCGGTACAGTCGGTCTCCCCTGCCGCCGCTTTGAATGTCGGTTTAAAGGTCGACGTCGAGGTGCTGCCCGCAACCGTGATCGACGCGCTCAAAGCAGGCACCGTGAATCTGAACGATCCGGCCGTGACCGTTCAGCTACTCGCGCTCAACGCCGTCGTCGGCGTCATCGGCCGCGTCAGTGCGACAGGTGCGCTCCAGTCGATCGGCATCACCTGTGCGCTCTGCCACTCGACTGTGGACAACTCGCTGGCTCCCGGTATTGGCAGACGGCTGGACGGCTGGCCCAATCGGGACTTGAACGTCGGCGCGATCATTGCGCTCTCGCCGGTGATAGCGAGCAATCCGACGGCGGCGGCCGTCTACACCGGGTGGGGACGGGGCAAATATGATGCGCGACTGCACGCGTTCAACGGGACCAGTTTCATTGAACTGAACAGATCGACGCTGCCAGTAGTCATCCCCCCGGCGTATGGTCTGCGACAGGCAGGCTTCGAGACCTTCACCGGCGACGGCCCGATCTCCTACTGGAATAGCTACGTCGGGGTCACGCAGATGGGTGGCCACGGCAGCTTCAGTGACCCGCGAATCGGTCTCAGCATCACCCAGACCCCCGACCTGGTGACGCCCGCATTGCCTGCCCTGCTGGATTACCAGCTCTCGCTGCGAGCGCCGGACCCGCCACGAGGCAGTTTCGACGTCGTGGCCGCGCAGCGAGGGCGGCAACTATTCAACGGTTCCGCGCGATGCGACATGTGCCATACGCCGCCAGCCTTCACCGACGTTCTCAGAGGACCGAGTCGAACTGTGCCCTTCCTTCACGCGCCGTCCGAAACGAGCATGGAGCCGGCATATGCGTCGCGCAGTGCAACAGGAAAGTATCGGACCACGCCATTACGCGGTTTGTGGCAGCATCCGCCGTATTTCCATGACGGCAGCGCCGCCGACCTGCTTGCGGTGGTGAACCACTACGACAAGGTGTTGTCGCTGGGGCTGACCGCAGCGCAGAAGACAGACCTCGTCGAATTCCTGAAATCCTTGTGAAAGGAGCAAACCGCGATCTTGTGAATGATCGAGTCAGCGGCTGAAGCCGTGATCGCGCGCGAACACGATCGCCTGCGCACGGGACCACACGCCGAGCTTGTCGAAGAGGTTCGATGCGTGATTGCGGACCGTCTTTTCGCTGATCTGCAGGCTTTCAGCGATGTCCGTGTTGCTCAACCCGTCGGCCATGAGCGCAAGCACCTGACGCTCTCGCGGGGACAGGGCCGCGAACGCCGAATCACTTATGGCTTCCTCGGGCTGCAGAAATGCGAGAACGGCCTCCTTGAAACGCTGCCACGCCGGTTCGTGCTCGAGGAGAATGTGATTGCGCGAGTCGAGCTCGACAAACTCGGCTCCCGGAATGCCGCTCGCCAACAGGCGCCCCTCCTCGATCGGTATCGGCTCGTCGGCGCGCGCGTGCAACACGAGCGTTGGCGTGCGCACCTCACCGAGTAACGCCGTAATGTCTACCGCGGAGCGCGCCTCGAACAACGTCGCGGCGATCTCGCCCGTGGTCGTCTTCAGGCAGAGGTCGTTGAACCATTGCAGCTGTTCGGGGCTGCCGCCGGGAATGAAGCGCGACGTGAAGACCTGCCGGAATGTCGGATTGTCCTTCCCCCACGCCACCCGCGCCAGGTCGATCATGGCGCGGTGCGCCGACTCGGTCGCCGGCGTACCACGCCGCAACGCGCCGCGCGCGTAGCCGCCATACAGAATCATCCGAGCCACGCGTTCCGGATGCTGGATCGCGTAGCGGATGCACGTCGCCACACCTTGTGAGATGCCAAACAGCGTGACCGGTCCGGCCGGTCGAGCGGCATCGATGACCGCTTCGAGATCCCCGGCCCATTGATCGAGCGAGAGGGGGCCGCCGTGCCACTCGCTCATGCCGCATCCCCGCTCGTCGAAGCGCACGAACCGGTAGTGCGCGGAGAAGAACTGGATCCAGTGTTTCCAGACAGGGCTTTCCCACTCGTATTCGAGATGCGTGAGCCAGTTGGCCGCTTTGACGACGACCGGGCCCGCGCCCGACTCGGCCCACGCCAGGCGCGTCCCGTCCGACGCGCTGACATAACGAACGTGCTGGCGAAGCCTCGACGGCGTGGTCATCTGCCTGACCGGGACATTTGTCTGACGTCCGGGCCAGCAATCTTAGCCGAACCGGGACAAAGCGCCGATGGCCCACTCGTCATGGCGGGTGCATTCTCCGGAACAGGAGGAATGCCATGCTGAAACGTTTGCTGTTCTTTGTTTACGGTGTCGCGTCGTATCTGATCTTTCTCTTCACCTTTCTCTACGCGATCGCGTTCGTCGGAGGGTTCGCCGTGCCCAGCCGCCTCGATGGCCCCCTCCAGACGTCACTGCCCGAGGCCCTGGCAATCGATTGCGCGCTCTTGACGATCTTTGCCGTGCAGCACAGCGTGATGGCACGGAAGTGGTTCAAGGAACGCTGGACGCAGATCGTCCCGTGGGCAATCGAGCGCTCCACGTACGTGCTGTGCGCGAGCCTTGCGCTGCTCCTGCTGTTCTGGCAGTGGCGTCCGATCGGGATCCAGATCTGGTCCGTCGAAAACACCGCCGCCCGCGTCGTGCTGTGGACGCTGTTTGCCACCGGCTGGGCGACCGTCCTGACGGTGACGTTCCTCATCAATCATTTCGACCTGTTCGGCCTGCGACAGGTGTGGCTGCCCCTGATTGGAAGGCCGTACGTTCGGGTGTCCTTCCGCACTCCGCTGCCCTATCGATTCGTACGGCATCCGCTCTATTTCGGTTTTCTCCTCGCGTTCTGGATGACGCCAACGATGACGCTCGCGCACTTCGTGTTTGCCTTCGCAACAACCGCTTACATCGTTCTGGCGATTCAGTTCGAGGAGCGAGATCTCGTGTCCGAACACGGTGCGGCGTACGAGGAGTACCGGCGCACGGTGCCCATGTTGTTGCCCGGACGCGGACGACTGCCGGTCACGGCGTCGGCTGTCAGAAAAGCGCTCAACTGCGCCATCACAATCCCGGAGAAATCCCGGCGCAGTCCCGGGACTTCTGACCGACGCGCCGGATAACTTCCCTTTCACCTTTTCAGGTATTTCCAGGAGGTTCTATGAAAGTCGAACGATCGACGATGCAATACGCGTATTCCCTGATCGGCGTGCTCGTGCTCACGGGCTTTTGGCCTTCCCACGCACTGGCGCAGGATGCCCGCACGCAAACATCGCAACATCACGGAACAACATCGGACCAGAAGGCGCCAGCGAGTGACCTTGTGAAAGTTGTCCGGGAATCGACCGAGCGCTTCCGTGATGTGAGGGTGGCTGAGGCGGAAGGCTACCAGCTTCTATTCGGCTGTGTCAGCGGAGCCGATTACGGGGCGATGGGACTCCACTACGTGAACCTGTCGCTGGTGGGCGACAGCGAATTGGACGCGACGCGACCTGAGATCGTGATTTACGAGCCCCAGGCAGACGGTCGCCTGCGGCTCATCGGCGCAGACTATCTCGTGTTTGCGAACGCCTGGGATGCGGCGCACCAAGGTACGCCCCAGCTCATGGGACAGCTCCTGCATCTGTTCGAAAGCCCGAACCGCTTCGGGCTGCCTTCTTTCTACACGCTCCATGTCTGGGCATGGAAGGACAATCCGAACGGTGCCTTTGTGAACTGGCACCCCCAGGTGTCGTGCGACGCCTTCAGCGGCCAGACTCCATGAGTCGAAGCGCCATCTCCAGGGAAGGGCAGCCGCCCGGCTTGCCCTCCCCATCAGTTGTGCCTCCGCCGTGCAGACATTGGCCGGCGGCGATGCGAGCATAACTGGAGGAGCGAAGTCGGACCGACCGGTCGTATCGAGCGGACGCATATGCCGCGCGCCAGACATTTATCTTGCCGGTCCCAGTCGGTCCCGCGCACCGCCGCGCGCCTTCACCTGGCGACAACGATGAGAAACCGCTCTAACCCGCACTAATACGGGGGAATCCAGGGGTCACGACGCACCTGCATACGAGGGCGAGTTTGGTACATCCGTTGCCCTTGCTGGGTCGGACCCCGAATGTGGAGCCAACTCTTTTCTCGACTTCAGCGCACTCGGCGATGGCGGCGAAGAGCTGCGCGCGTGGCAGTACCGATGCTGCTCACACTCGTGCCTGCGCTCGCCGCGGTACTGGTGTGGGTTGGAATGGAGACCGCCAACCCCGTCGATAGTGCTGCCCCCTCATCGATAATTGCCGCGGACAACCGCGAGAGTACGGTTCCGGCGGTCCAACCGGTTTCATCACCGCGCCAGGTATATCCATATTCCGTCGTATCGGGAGGGGTACATTCGACGGAAGAGTTCGCGGCAGCGCGCAATGTCGATCCGGTGGTGGCGCGCCACTACGATGACGTGGCGCCAGGCACCCTCCGCGCCGAGCGCGTCGATGCGCCGCGTCTGGCTTACATGTCGTACCGGGTCGGCGATCAGATCTACTGGACGAAACGCAGGCTGATCCTCCATGAAGGCGAGCAGATACTGACCGATGGCGAGACCACGATTCGCGGGCGGTGCGGCAACCGTCTGTCAGACACTCCGATGGTGCCCACATCAGGCCAGGAGCCACTCGCGGATGTGTTCGACTGGCCCGTGGATGCCACGGAGCATGCGACGCCTGACGGCACTCGACCCGGCGTTGTCGCCGGACCGGCGGCCGGCGGCCGCCAATCGGCGATGTCATCGTCTTACTCGACTCTTCTCACGGGAGACCCTACAGGGTCAGACGTGATCCCGGAGGAGGAGGAGACTGGGGCACCCTTCCCAGGGCCGCCATTCAGTAGCCTAGGGCTGGCTCCATCGATATGGCTGCTGCCGGCGGGGGATGGCGCCACCGGTCCTACCCTGGGCGTACCCGCGCCGGACCTCGACGATCACGACCCACCCAATCCTTCCGACGGACCCGCCGGTCCGTCGGTCACACCCGGTGGTCCGCACGATGAACCTGGGGGTCCATCCGGCGAATCCGACGATCATTCCGAGTCGGATCACTCCTGGCCGAGTGTCCCCCCCAGTCCCCTGGTACAGTTGGACACCCCCGAGTACCATGTGCAATCGATTGCGCCGATACCGGTTCCAGAGCCTGCTTCGTTGACGCTTCTGGCGACCGGCGCGGCGTGGTTGCTGTTCAAGGGCATTCGCGCGCGCAGACAAAAACGATAGCGCCGTGCCTGTCACGCTCATCCTCACCATCATGATTGCGTTGGCAGGGTTCCGCGCTGAGGCGCAGCAACGGACGCAATCGGAACCGCAATTGGTGGCCGAGGTAGCGAGGGCACTTCAGGGCGGTCGCGTTCGAACCGGATGGTGTTGAACAATCCCGAACGAGCGCTCGCCGCGACCTCAACACGCGTGCGGCTCGAAACGCTCCACCAGGGGTTTGGGAGGCTCTCGGCACCCCGCGCGAACGTCGCCTATGCCGAAAGCGCGTTTGCGGTGAAGCGGATGTTGAATCTACCGGGGCACCCGCTGTCGTGACCCTCTTGACCGACCTGGCGAACGGCGCTGATTTCGCGACCGTGTTTCACCAGCGCATGGCCATGCCCTACGACGACTTCCAGCAGCTCATCACCCAGCAATAGGGCTTCGACGCCGGCACCCGAGGCTGCGTCCGCTTGTACAGCAGGTCGTCCGGGCTGGTCAGTGACGTTCCAAAGATCGTATTGATGCAATCCGTGAAGACGTGCGAATCGCTATGCGCACGCCGCGTCGCGCGCCGGTCGAACGGTCGGACGTGGCTTTCGAAATTCGCGGTAGTCAACCACGCACTCGTGTGCGGCGAGAAAGTTCATCAGCTTCTTGTATTCCAACGGCTGCATTCCAAACAGCTGAAGGACGGTTCGATAGCTGCCATCTGACGTCTCGAGTGCGCGCCGCAACAGATGCCGAAGGTCAGCGCGCGTGATGTCCCGGTTGATGAACTGGGTGTACACGTCATCCCAGAACCGCTGCTGACCCGACACGAGCAGCGCAAACAGCTCATCGGAGCGCCTCCGGCGCCGGTCCTGCTGCGAATGGAGCTGACTGCCGGGCATTGATGCGACCGCCGGAGGAAGGTGCTCTGCGTTGATCTGTTCGCCGACCGCCATCGATACCATCTGCTCGACCACGTTCTGGAGCTCGCGGACGTTGCCTGGCCATCGGTACCGCTCGAGAAGCGACAGCGCGTCTTCATGAATCGTGAGACCGCTCCCTGCATTCGCCATCGCATGCCCGATGAGGGGTCGGATGTCCTCCTTGCGATCGCGCAGTGGCGGCACCGTGATGTGCACCACCTGAATCCGGTAGAGCAGGTCTTCGCGGAACTGGCCGTTGGCCACCATGGCCCCCAGATCGCGGTTCGTCGCGGAGATCACGTGGACGTCCGCGCGAACGACGGCCGCGTCCGATCCGACCGGATGGAATTCACCATTTTCAAGGAACCGCAGCAGCAGGCCCTGCATCCGTATGCTCATCTCGCCGATTTCATCGAGGAACACAGTGCCGCCGTGCGCCTGCTGCAGCTTGCCGACCTTGTCGCGGTACGCCCCCGTGAAACTGCCCTTGACATGTCCGAACAGTTCCGACTCCAGGAGCGCTTCCGAGAAGCTGGCACAGTTGATCGCCACGAAACGCTGCTGCGCGCGCGGTGAGTGACTATGGATGAATCGCGCGACGACATCCTTGCCGACGCCGGTCTCACCAGTGATCAAGACTTTCGCGCCGCGCTGCGCGACGCGCGCCGCAATTTCCAGCACCCGTCCGAGCGCGGGGCTGTTCCCCACGACCACGGGGCCGTCCGCGTGAGCAGCTCGTTCGTTACCCTGAAGCAGTCGCATCACTTGTGCCTTCGCCTACACGTGAAATGAGTCGCGCGCCGGATGACGCGGCGTCTCGATGGTTGTCTGTACTCTCACTCACACGTCGGCCGGATCCTGCGCCGGGTGAAGCGGCCTCTCGACAGCCGGCATCTTGGGTGTTTTGAATTTCCCGCCTGGGCCCAGCTCCTCACTGGTACCGACCATCAAGCGAAACGCGAGGAAGGCCGCGATGGCTATCCACCCACACCCAGTCGCAATCCAGAGGGCCGTTCGGTCTGAATGTGATTTCTGTTGCACGAGTTTCAAGTTCCGACTCAGCTAGAGCAAATGCGTCGCCATTACAGACTTCGTCACAAGCCAACGTACGAGCGTCATCATTGCCCATGTTTTCGGCCGAAGTCTCGTCCCAACCAGACATTTGATAGCAAAGGCGTTATCGATCAGCGCGCATCGCCTTAAAGATACGTATGGGGCGCTCGAGGAGAGATGAACACCCGTACTAAAGTCTGCCGCTCGGATGACTCCTGTCCGCGACCAGTCCCGCGTGTGTGAGCGCGAGCCGGTGCGATCGTCGTGAGCGGGTCCTGCGAAGCCTGCGTCGATCAATCGACCGTCGGGACCGCGTCGCTGACCTGTCCCGAGGCCCGCTCGCCAGAACCAGGCCTGTCCCCGACAAACGACGCTACGTCCAGCAGCGCCTCCAATCTCGCGGCCGCGTTGCGTACCGATGTCGGCAGCGGCGCATCGAGGGGCAGAAACTCCGCACCCGCGCGCCAGGGCAAGGCTGCGGCGATGATGTGTACGGGTCTGCACAGGCGCACAGCCTCGCCCGAGCCGCGTTGCACGCCCACCATATTCAGCAAGGCGACCGTTCCTTCGGCGACGTATTCCGGAAGGTCAAGAAGACAGCCGCTCGAGCTCACATTGACGGCGCGCGCGACGATGCGTCGGACGAGCACGCCAATCCGGCCCGCATGGCCGTCGAGCGGCTCGCCGGCAGCCTGGTCACCGGCGGCTGAGAACCCCACCACTCGAAACACGATGCGGTTTCGCAGCACCTCTCCAGCCGACACGACTGTAATGGTCGTGGGCTGCACGCGAAGCGCGACTCGCCGTCCGGCTTTATCCCGCATCTGGATCGTCTGTTCGCGCATGGCCGGCCGCGTTGCGGCGAGCACGGTAATTTCACCCGCGTTCGCGTGCTCAACGTATACGTCTTGCATAAGACGAAGCACCCCTTGGGCGCCGGCACTGATGAACCGAGTCGCGCGCCGCCGATCTGACATCACTGAAAGCCCTCACACGCGCGGCTCTCATGTCGCGTGATTACGTTGCGCGATAGCGGAGCAACGCGTATGCCCGTTACGACGACGATCGCATGAGCGGAGCGTTCACGGGAGATCATTCC
>Ga0070699_100002750_pt1 | contig 15692 bp, 11 predicted proteins | sample KBSK1503metaG_FD_65473 | JGI IMG/M metagenome (GOLD analysis project Ga0070699, IMG submission 65473) | Corn, switchgrass and miscanthus rhizosphere microbial communities from Kellogg Biological Station, Michigan, USA - KBS K1-50-3 metaG | ecosystem: Host-associated > Plants > Roots >...
TTGTGATCGACCGTGCCGAAAGTAAGATCCGGGCGTCTTACTTTCCGGCCGGCCTGGCGTAAACCATCAAACGCCTGCGGCGACGTCACCTCGTGAATGAGGTGCAGATCGATGTAAAGGAGAGTTGGCTCACCACGCGCTTCACGAACTACGTGGGCCTGCCAGAGCTTGTCGAATAACGTACTCATGAGATCGGATTTGTTATCCGTGTAATCTGTGGCCCGGTTTTAGACAGCGTGATAAGCGTGACGCATGTCGGCGACCTCGGTGACGGCTTCGCAAATCACTTCGCCAAAGTCACTCGTCGTCACCACGTACCCGCCAGTTCCTTTCGCGATATCGGCGGTGCGATAGCCGGCCTCGAGCACGTTCACGATCGCGCGTTCGATATCGCTCGCGTCCTGTTCCAGCCCGAACGAATGCCGCAACATCATCGCCGCCGACGCGATCGCGCCACAGGGGTTCGCTACGCCTTGGCCGGCGATGTCGGGCGCCGAGCCGTGCACGGGCTCATACAATCCGACGTCGCCGCCGATCGTCGCCGAGGCAAGCATGCCGAGTGAACCGGTGATCACTGCCGCCTCGTCAGACAGAATATCGCCAAAAAGATTCTCGGTCAGCAAAACATCAAAGCGACGCGGATTCGCGATCAAGTGCATCGCGCACGCGTCAACATAGAGATGTTCGAGCGTCACGTCAGGATAATGCTGTGAGACGCGCGTCACTGTTTGCCGCCACAGTTGCGAAGTTTCGAGCACGTTTGCCTTATCAACAGACGTAACTTTACCGCGACGCTTGCGCGCGGCTTCAAACGCAACCCGGGCGACCCGCTCGATCTCCTCGACCGAGTAGCGCATCGTGTTGTGCGCGACGGTCGTGCCGTTTGCAGACTCGATACCACGTGGCTCACCAAAGTACAGGCCGCCGAGCAGCTCGCGCACGGTAAGAATGTCAGCGCCGTAAGCGATTTCCGCACGCAACGGGGAACAAGCCGCGATTGACGGATATGAAATTGCTGGCCGCAGGTTTGCATATCCGCCAAGCGCGCTTCGCAGCAACAACAGCCCTGCTTCAGGTCGTTGATTCGGCGGCAGCCGGTCAAACTCCGGAGAGCCAACGGCGCCGAGTAACACCGCGTCAGACGCGAGACACGCATCGAGCGTCTTTCGCGGCAAAGGCGAACCGTACTCTTTAATCGCCACGCCACCGATGGCGTGCTCTTCAAATTCGAACCGATAACCTTGTATCGCGGCCACTGTTTCCAGCACGCGTACGGCTTCGGCAGTGACTTCTGGTCCAACCCCGTCACCGGGTAGAGTTGTAATTCTGGTTTTCATTGCTTAATTAACCTCAGGCTGCCGCGCCAACGACTTTTTCAACGCGTGCGCGTGTCGCGCTGCTGAGCAGGGAGATGAGGTCCTGATCGTAGACCCGTTTCTTTCGATCCGCAAGGTTTGTAAAACTTCGGTAAGCCGCGTCGAGCTCCGCGGCGGTAATGTCATAGCCAAGTTCGGTGTAGCGCAACGAGAGTGCGTGCCGGCCGGAATGTTTGCCGAGCACGAGCGAACTGGTCGGCACGCCGACTGATTCGGGCGTCATGATCTCGTAGCAAAGCGGATTATTAATCACACCGTGCTGGTGAATGCCGGCTTCGTGCGCGAACGCATTGCGGCCGACAATCGCTTTATTTGGCTGCACTTCGAAACCAACGATGCTCGAGAGCATTTGACTCGTCGGATACAGCTCGGAGGTTTTGATGTTCGTCTCGAACGGCAGACGATCCGCGCGCACGTGCAGCGCCATCACGATCTCTTCGAGTGACGCATTGCCCGCACGTTCGCCGATACCGTTGACCGTACACTCAACCTGGCGCGCGCCGGCTTCGATCGCGGCGAGACTGTTGGCGACGGCGAGTCCGAGGTCGTTATGACAGTGAACGCTGATGATCACGTCTCTATCTCGCACGACTCGATCGCGCACCTGTTGCACCAGGTACGTGTACTCCATCGGCGTCGTGTAGCCGACAGTGTCCGGCACGTTGAGCACTGAAGCGCCCGCATCGACGGCCACGTCCAGTACTTCACAGAGGTAATCGATGTCGCTGCGGGTCGCGTCTTCAGCGGAAAACTCGACGTCTTCGGCGTAGTTGCGCGCCTGCCGGATCGCGGCGCGAGTCATCTCAATTACTTCCGAGCGACTTTTCTTGAGTTTGTGTTCGAGATGAATGTCAGACGTGGCGCAGAAAGTGTGGATGCGCGGATGGACTGCATACTGCAATGCGTCGGCGGCGCGCGCGACGTCCTGTTCCGCGGTGCGACAGAGCGCGGCAACTTTGATTGTCTGGCATTGCGCCGCGACCGCCCTCACGGCGGAAAAGTCACCTTCCGAAGCGATCGGAAAGCCGGCTTCAATGATATCGACGCCGAGGTCCTGGAGCTTGTTCGCCATCCGGACCTTTTCCGTCAAATTCATTGAGCAACCGGGCGACTGTTCGCCGTCGCGCAAGGTCGTATCAAAGATGCTAATTCGGTTCTGTGGCATGGGAGTCCCTCCTCCGGGCAAGAGGAGATGCTACGGACGGATGGGCCAAGAGTCAAAGCTATAATCTTTATACTCAGATTAAACAGATTTATAAATCCGGACCTGCGCTGATCCGTCAAAAAATCCGCTTAATCCGTGGCTTATTTCCCGGGCACTTCAGCGATGCGGCGGGCGTATTCCTCGAACTGGCCAGTGTAATAAAGCCTCGTCAGATCCTGCTTGAGACTTGAACCCCGAACGCGTGCCCGGATCTCCCGGAAGATCTTTTCCTTCAGCCAGTAACCGTGATCGTAGCGTTCGCCGATTGTCGCGGCCGAGGCGAGCTTGTCCATCTCGGGCGTCGTCAGCCCGCGGCGCCAGGCGGCGTGGTAAATCAATAGCGCCTCCTGAAACGACTGGGTCGCAATCTTCCCAAACAAGACATTCAAGCCCTGCCAGCGTTCCTTGTGCGTATCGATCAGCGGCACCACGTCCGGATGCGGGTTGCTGCTAGTGCGATAGTCGAGCAGCGACACGCGGAAATCGATCTTTCGATCGCCGTCATAATCGTATTCAATCGTGTCCAGAAATCCGTTCTGATCCGTGTCCGTGTACTTCACCACCTCTTCCACTCGCGGCGCGATCGGCTTCGGCGACGGCGTCTTACTGCCGCCATGAAACTCGGCATTCTTATCCACGGTCCACGCGCCCCACTCGGCGCCCGCGAGATGGAGTTTTCGATCGAACACGCCGACGTATAGCTTGCCGCGGCCGGAATTGTCTTCGTCAAACTCTCCGCGATCGCCCAGTGAGTCAGCCTGCGGATGGCCGGAAATTCCCGGCTTTTCGTCCGGCGCAGCCATCGCCAGCTCCGCGTAATTGCCGCGGCGCCATTTTTTAGTCGAATAGAGATCGATGTCCTTTGGCCCACCAAAGCCGTGCATCGGGTAGTACATCTCCACACGTTCCCAGCGATGATCGTCGTCGTCTTCGTCAAACACGAAATACATTGTGGCCCAGCGCGCGTCGAAGAAGGCGTCGTAGCTCTTCTCGTGCGGCATGTACATCAGCTCGTCGATCTGGCGCCAGTTGTTCCATTGAAAGCAGCCGTTGAACTTCGGATTGCCCTTGAGCGCGGGATACTTGTGGACAAACTGTCGATACGGCACACCTGGACCACCCGCGCCGCGCAGCGACATGTCGTAATCGGTTTCGTTTCCCTTGGTGGAATCGTTGTCGAGATCGAAAGTTAGAAAAGCCTCACTGAGCACGCCGGTAAGTTTAGTGACGTCCTTGTCGAGCGGCGGGACGGGATCGAGCCAGCGCATAGCCATCTCGCTCGCGCCGTCGCCGTCGAAGTCGTAGAAAGCAAAGGGATTCTCCCAGTTCAAACGTGGATCGGGCAGCGACTGCGGCGGTCGGTGAACTTTGAGAAAAATCCCGTCGCCGTTGTAATCAGGTAACCAGTCGCAACAGCCCGTGTAACCCCAGTTATCGTTGCCGAAATCGAATTTGGTCCAATCGAGCCAGCCGAGCACGCCGTCTTTTTCGACGTCGATGAAGACCATCCAGTGCGACTCAGCCGGATCGAATTTCCCATTGGACCACTCGCGGCCCTGCGTGACGAATGCCTGTAGATCAGCGCGGCCATCGCCGTCGTTGTCAGCCCACTTGATGTTGATGTCGGTTTCGCTGTCGTAAAGACCATCACCGTTTTTATCGATCTGCATCACGTCGCCGACTTGATCGCCGCGTGTGTCGGTCGGCAGCATGTCGCCGTTTTCGTCGAGCCAACGCACGCGTTTGCCGTTCCACCAGCGCTCGAGAATGTCAGGCTTGCCGTCGTGATCGATATCGAGGCGAACGATTTCGTCGGACGGCGTAGTTGATTTGAGTGCGGTCTTGCGAAGATCAATGTTGCCGTTCTGCAAGAGAAGCATTATTAATGTCGCCAATGTTAGCTGAGCTGTCATATAGGCCACGTCTTATCTCACAGGATTTACAGGATGATCAAGATGAATCCTGATAATCTTGTGAATCCTGTGAAGCCAATCATGAAACCTGTTACTCGTCGCTCATTTCTGAAATCGACGTCCACGGCAGTTGTGGGAGGAGCGATACTCAACACACTATCTGTTAAAGGTCAGGACGGCGTTATTTCTAAATCAGCAGTTTGGGCTCGCATCAGCGACTGGGAATATCGACGCGGCAGTCTCGGTGGTCCATGGGAAGCGTGGCGCAAAGCGAACGACGACGCGAACGTTTGGACAAAAATAGAAGTCCCTCATTGCTTCAACGCCTACGACTCAGTCGATCCGGACGCGCCGTATTACCAGGGACCGGGTTGGTATCGCACGAGGATCACGCTTGCGAATCCGTATCGTGACGGCCGCACACTCCTACACTTCGAAGGCGCCGGACAGAAAACCGAAGTTTTCGTTCACACCGAAAAGGTCGGTTCGCACGTTGGTGGCTACGATGAGTTTGTCGTCGATATCACCGAGCAGGCGAAGAAGTTTGCGAAGCCGGAAGGAATTCCCGTCGCTGTATTGTGCGATAACTCGCGTGACCTGGAGATGATTCCGTCAAATCTGAGTGATTTCAATCTTTACGGCGGGCTTTATCGCTACGTGAACCTGCTTTACCTGCCGGCAATCTCACTCGAACGCTTACATATCGATACGGAGTTGCAGCCAAACGGCAAAGGCCGCGTGACGATCAAGGGCCGGCTCTACAATCCGGCGCAGCTCAAAGAGGAGCTTGAGATCAGCATCGCTGTTACCGACCCAAATAATCGTGTTATTCACTCGCTGACACGCAAGCTGAGTCCGTGGCTCGAAACTCAGAACCTGTCCACCTTCGCGATCAACAACCCGCTCCTTTGGTCGCCGCAAAAGCCTTCGCTCTATCGTTGCGCAATCACACTCAAGAGCGTTCACGGCGAAATGATGGTCAACGAACGTTTCGGACTGCGCACGTTTGAGTTCGTCAAAGGTGGCCCATTCAAACTCAACGGTGAACGCCTCTTGATTCGCGGCACGCAGCGTCACGAAGATCACGCCGGCGTGGCCGCAGCGATGACAGAGGATCTCATGCGCAAAGAGATGGGCTTGATCAAAGACCTTGGCGCCAACTTCATCCGGCTCGGTCATTTTCAGCAATCGCGCACGATCCTCGAGCTGTGCGACGAGCTGGGCCTGCTTGTGTGGGAGGAGATTCCGTGGTGCCGCGGCGGTCTCGGTGGTGACGTTTACAAAGAACAGGCTCGCCGCATGTTGCGCAACCTGATCGATCAGCATCGCAATCATCCCTCAGTTATCATCTGGGGCCTCGGCAACGAGAACGACTGGCCCGGCGACTTCGAAGACTTTGATAAAGACAAGATTCGCGCGTTCATGACTGAGCTCAACACGCTCGCGCACGCGCTCGATCCTTCGCGCCAGACTGCCATTCGCCGTTGCGACTTCTGTAAAGACATCGTCGATGTTTACTCGCCGTCGATTTGGGCCGGCTGGTACCAGGGCCCGTACACAGATTACAAATCGCGCACGCAAACGGAGATGAAGAAAGTCGATCACTTCCTGCACATGGAATGGGGCGGCGACAGTCACGCGCGTCGCCATTCAGAAACGGCCGAGCAAGTTATTACACGCGCTCCCACTGAAGGCGACTGGTCAGAGACGTACATCTGCAACTTGTTCGACTGGCATTTGAAGGAACAGGAGACGATGCCGGAGCTGACCGGCTCGGCGCAGTGGATCTTCAAAGACTTTGCCACCACTTTGCGGCCCGGAAATCCGGTGCCGCGCGTGAATCAGAAAGGACTCGTCGAACGCGACTTCACGTTGAAGGAAGGCTATTTCGTCTTTCAGTCGTACTGGGCTGAGCGTCCGATGGTCCATATTTACGGACATTCGTGGCCGTTGCGCTGGGGTGACCGCGACGAGGCGAAGCTGGTGAAGGTTTATTCGAACTGCCCGGCGGTGGAATTGTTTGTGAATGGTGTGTCGGCGGGCGTGAAGCAGCGAAACAGCCAGGATTTCCCGGCGGCCGGATTGCGGTGGCTGGTGAAGTTTCGTGAGGGTGAGAACGTGTTGCGTGCGGCCGGTAGTAAGGGGATCACGGACGAGATCAGGTTTGTGTATCAGACAGAAAAATGGGACAAGCCGGCGAAGCTCGTGCTGGAAAAGTCGGGTGTTGCAACAGTCGAAGTGAAACTGGTTGACGCGAAGGGGGTTCAGTGTCTCGACGCGCGAAACTTCGTGCGCTTTGCGATCGCGGGTGATGGAAACCTGATCGATAACCTCGGCACGTCAACTGCCGCGCGCAAAGTTCAACTATATAACGGGCGTGCTCAGATTAATGTGGAAGGAAAAGGGAAGTTCGTGGTGAGTGTTTCTTCCGAGGGTCTACCAACCGCTTTCGTAAATATTTAGCCATAGACTTGCGCGGATGACGCGGATAAATCATATCCGCGTCATCCGCGCAAATCTGCGGCTAAATATTTACAGAGAGAACGTGCCGTAGAACGCGCTGTTTTCACCGGAGCGCGACCAGGGCTCGCCGACGACCTTGCCGTTATAGAGCGCTTTCGACGTGTAGCCGACCTTCCGATTCTCGAGACCGACGAGCGGTGTGTACCAAACGAGGTTTGGCATCTTGCAGCACAAGTCGTTCGGCATTGCTTCGACGTTGATCGCGGCTTCTGTCGTGACGACATTGTAAGTGCGACCGTTGCGCTCGAAACTGATCGGCGCGCTGCGCACTTCAGCAACCGAGCCGAGCGCGGCAGCGTATTTCTCTTTTAGCGCGTTGACCATCGCCACTGCCTGCGCGCGCGAGGCATTCGCGTCGATGATGATCTCCGATGTGCGCGCGGCGTTGTTCTCGGCGAGATTCACGTCGGCGCTGACGATTGCGATTGCGCGCACGCCGCTGAGATCCACGCCCTGCCACTGTCCGTTGGTAACGCTCCACGCCATCATCGCATCGCGCCCGGTTGTTACCACTTCGCCGTTGTAGTGACAGGCGCCCGCAAACACGCTCGCCGTGCGAACCTCAACATAATCTCCACGCAGGTGGACGTTCTCAGCCTCCGAGCTGAAGACGAGCGCACCCGCCGCAATGATCATCGTTAACGCTGCAATTAATCCTTTTCGCACTTTTTTTACCTCCCGCCAAAGCAATCCACCGATTACACAGATTATAAGCCCTTGATCGCAGATGTATAGCATGACCTGTCCGGGCCGCACCGCTCCGGATCGACGCGCCGGTTGTCAGGCCCGATAACTTCCTGCGTTTCACAACACCACACGTGATTTGCCGCGTCGAGATATTCGTCGGCGCTGGTCGCGAGTCGATCGAGCATGAAGTATTTCTTCGAACGCAGCGATCCGCAGAATGGCGATTGCAGTGGCTCGGCTGATTTGTCAGGCATTGACACCTCCTGCTTTGGCCAACGCGCGGCGTACGAGCGTTTGGGCCAATGGCACTTTGTAAGCGTTCTTCTCGAGTGGCTTGGCGTCGGCGAGCGCGATCTTGGCCGCCTCTGCGAGCACCTCGGAGTTCAGATTCTTTCCGACTAAATACTTCTCTGCGTTCGGAACGCGCCAGGGTACCGGCGCAACGCCGCCGAGCACGATGCGCGCCTCTCGCACCGTTTGGTTCGGCGCCAATCGCACTGCGACCGCCGCGGACGCAAGCGCGAAGTCGAGCGACTCACGCTCCTTGAACTTCAAGTAAGTCGAACGCGCAGCCAGCGGCGACGCCGGCACAAAGATCTCAGTGATGATCTCTTCGTTCTTCAACACGTTTTCGCGGCGAATGCTTCCCTCCGAGGGCAATGTGAAAAACTTGTCGAGCGGAATCAAACGCTTGCCGCTCGATCCCACCACTGTCACTGAAGCGCCCATTGCCACGAGCATCGGCGCGAGATCCGAAGGATGCACGATGTACGATGGACCACCACCGATGATCGCGTTGTACTTGTTCTCACCGCTGGCGGCGTAACACTCGGAGCCGCCCTTCTTCAAACAGTTGACTTCCTCGAGTCGGAAGTACCAGCAACGCGGACGCTGGCAAAGATTACCGCCGACCGTGCCGAGATTGCGGATCTGCGGCGTCGCGATCGAGTGTGCGGCTTCCGCCAGACCCGGAAAACTCTTGCGCACGCCCGCGTGCTCTTCGAGTTCGGTCAACGTCACGAGCGCGCCGATCGTGAGCCCGCGTGCGTTCAGGGTGATGTTGTTGAGACCGCGAATGTGTTTGAGATTGACCAGCCGCGCCGGACGCGACGTGTAGTCTTTCATCGTGGTCAACAAATCCTGCCCGCCCGCGATCGGCCGGGGCGCCTCGTCGATGTCGCCCGCTCTACTGATCGCAAGCAGCTTCACAGCTTCCTGAACTGTTGCCGGATTAGTCCATTCAAATGCCTTCATTTTTATATCCTCAATCCGCGTCTTAGATCTGTGTAATCTGTGTACCCTTGCTGAGTCCCATCAGGATCTTGTCAGGTGTCACGGGCAGCTCGCGTACGCGCACGCCGCACGCATTGAACACGGCGTTCACGAGCGCGCCGACCGCGGGGATGATGCAGCCTTCCGCAATTCCGATCACTGCTTCGCGTTTGTCGTCGTCGTCGATGAGCGGTACCAGCTCGGGCATCTCCAAACTTCCCGGCACCTTGTAATCGCCCAGGCCCGGATTGAGCATCATGCCCAGGTGCGCGTCCATCACGCGGCCTTCCCACAAGGCCATGCCCAGCGACTGGATCATGCCGCCATTGATCTGGCTCTCCATCGTCAAACGGTTCAACGGCAGACCGCCATCCTGGATATGGACCATCTTGATCGGCTTGACGTGTCCGGTCTCAACATCGACTTCAACTTCGGCAAAGCAAACGCCGTGAACACCACGCGCCTGTAAGTCTGCGCGCCATTCGCCGTGCGAAGTAATGCCGGCGGCCGGTAACGACGCAGTCGCCTGTTGCCACGACAACGATTGACCGCCGGCCGAAACTTTGCCGCCGGCGAAAACGATCTCTTCCGCTTTCGCATTACCGAGCAACGGCGCCACGCGTTCAGCCATCAGCATGCGCGCCTTGATCGCCGCGTCTTTCACCGACGGCGATAACGACGGCGCAGTGGTGGAACCACCGGAAGGATTGGCGGCGCCCAGTTTCGAATTGCCGATACGTTCTTTGACGTCCTTGATTGTGAGTCCCAGCTCCTCGGCGACGATCGCGCGGGTGTAAGTGCGTGTGCCGGTGCCGAGATCCTGCGTACCGACCGCAACGTCAACCGAGCCGTCGCGTGCGATCGTCACATCAACCTTGCACTGGTTGTTGCCGCCGCCGCCCCACGTGCCGACCGCGCAACCGAGACCGCGTTTCAATGGACCAGCATTCCCGCCCGCGATCGGATTTCTTCTGGACCATCCGATCTCGCGTGCGGCGCGATCCAGCTGCCGGTAGTAGACCTCGTCACGCAGGTTCTTCTTACGAAACTCAACCGGGTCCAGCTTGATCTTGTAGGCGAGTTCATCCATCAGCGACTCGACCGCGAACGACGCTTGCGGATGACCCGGCGCGCGCATCGCGATCGACGAGTCTTCGTTCGTATGCAGCGCATAGATTTCACGATAGGTGTCGCCCATGCGATAGATATACGGCTGGCCCGCCTGCGAACCCTGGCCGAGACCGCCGAGACGATACTGGCGCGCGTTCAGCGCGACAATCGTTCCGTCCTTTTTCACACCCGCTTTCAACTTCTGCCACGAACCGGAGCGATTGCCCGCCATCACAAACTCGTCATAACGCGTGAACATCAGTTTCACCGGCGACTTCGTTTGTTTCGACAAACGGCAGGCGAGCATGCCTTCGAGACCGAGACCAAACTTCGATCCAAAACCGCCGCCCATATGCTCGACGCTGACGGTCACTGCACTCTCAGTCAGACCGAGTTCTTTCGCGGCGTCCGCGGCGATCGTGAACGTTCCCTGGGTGGACGCGTAGATCGTGGCCGTGTCGCCGCCGCGATAATCGACGACCATGCCGTGCGTTTCGAGACACACGTGATGAATGCGCGCGGAGATGTATTCACCTTCGACGATCGCGTCGGCAGTTGCGAAGGCTGCTTCAGCCTTCTGCGGATCGCCGTTCTTTCCTTTTTCCTGGAGGTTATTTTCTTCGGCGACGACTTTCGGCGCGTCGGGTCGAATGGCGGCGTGTGCGTGGACCACGTGCGGCAGCACTTCGTAATTAACTTTGATTGCGCGTAGTGCGTCGCCCGCGATCTCGGGCGTGGTTGCCGCGACTGCCGCCACTGGAGCACCGGCGAAACGAACTTCAGTCAACGGTGCCTGGATGATCGCTTTCACGCCGGGAATCTTCGATGCTGCATCGATATCAACGCTCGTGACGCGTGCGTGAGCGTGCGGGCAACGGAGCACACGCGCGTAGAGCATGCCGGGCAGACGCTGATCGTAGGTGTAACGCGCTATGCCCGCGACTTTCAGTGGTCCGTCGACGCGCGTGAGCCGCTGATTGAGCAAGGTGTGCTTGTCGTTTGGTCCCCAACCCGGACCCGAATCGGCGTCGACTTCGATTTCGACCATCTGCTCGACGCCGTTGACGACGCGCGGCACCCGGATCTTCTTCTTCGGTTTGGGTGATGGTGACGGTTGTGCTTGTGGCTGTTGCATCAGTTTTCCCTTTTATCGATTCAGCCGGCAGTAGACTTCGCGGCTGCGAGTGCCGCTTCGAAGACGCGCGGATAGGTGCCGCAGCGACAGAAGTTTCCTTTACACGCTTCACGAACTTCCGCGAGCGTCGGGTTTGGATTCTGCTTCAGGTACGCGGAGATCGTGGTGACGAATCCGGGTGTGCAGAAGCCGCACATCAGCGCGTCGTGTTCGACAAACGCAGCTTGCACGGCGTTGGGACTTTCGGGTGAGCCAAGACCTTCGACCGTCGTGACCTTGCGGTCGACCGCATCGACGGCGAGTACCAGACACGAGTAAGCAGGCTTGCCGTCGAGCAGGACGGTACACGCGCCGCACGTGCCCACGTCGCACACGAGTTTCGGACCAGTGACGGCGGGTTCGAGATGATTGCGCAATGCGTTCAGCAACGTCGTGCGCGGCTCGACCTGAACGTCGCGCGGGGAACCATTAACGTCGAGAGTGATCTTGACGTTGCCCGAGAGCGTTGTTGGTGTGCCTGGTTTTTCCTGTGCTTCAGCTTCGGTCCAAAGGTGGTCGGCGATGGCGGCGCCCGCGCCGGCGATACCTACACCTTTCAGAAACTTACGCCGTCCCGGGTTGTGTTTCTGGTCTTCACGATCGTCACGAGACTTGGTCATCGCTTATCTCCCGCGGTTGTCGAGTGTCTGGATTATTTTCTTGACAAGAAAATAAGTGCTCACTATTGTTCGCCCGCTGTCCGGTTAATTGGTAAAACCATTTGCGGGCAATTCGTTTTATGTTGGTCGGCATAAATTAGCACCAAAGCGGTTTCACGCAAAGACGCAAAGGCGCAAAGGCGCAAAAGCGCAAAAGAGAAATTATGGACGCCGGTTTTACTTTGCGTCTTTGCGCCTTTTCGTGAGAAAAGCTTTCCGAAATCGAGGATTCTTCGATGAGACAAGTATCTGCAATCTTCGTGATGCTGTTGTTCATCTCAACAGCCAGCGCACAAAAACGCGTCACCCCAAACCCCAAGACCGATTGGTCAGTCGCGCTCGTTGAGTCGACGATGAAGCGTTATCCGACTGCGAAAGATCTCGGCTCGTGGGGTTACGCGAAATCGCTCTACCTCTACGGCCAATACCTCGTTTACAAACGAACGCACGATCCTCGCTACCTCAAGTACATCAAAGACTGGGTTGACATGCACGTCGACGATCAGGGCGTGGTGCGCAGCACCAACGCGCAGGGCGAGGTGCGTGAAGTGACCTTCGACAACCTCGACAGCATGCTGCCCGGCAACCTGCTCCTACTGCTCTACCAGGAAACGAAAGATCCGCGTTACAAGCTCGCCGCCGAACGCATTCGCAAACGCTTTGACACCTATCCACGCACCAAAGACAGCGGCTTCTGGCACGCCACCGGTAAGAGCCGCGAGTGGCAGTTGTGGGGCGACGGCGTGTTCATGTCGATGCCGTTTTTAGTGCGGTATGGCGCGATGTTTGGCGACAGTAAGTACACAAATGACGAGGCAGTGCTGCAATTACTCACTTACTGGAACCACCTGTACGATCCGCGCACAGGCCTGATGTTTCACGCCTACGACGAGAGCGGTCAATCGACCTGGGCCGACAAAGACACGAAACACTCGGCGGAATTCTGGTGTCGCGCGATGGGCTGGTATGGCATGACGATGATCGAAGTGCTCGAACTATTGCCACGCGATCATCCGATGCGGCCGCTGTTGGCTGGCCAGGTCATGCTGCTCGTTAAAGCGTGGGCGCGTTATCAGGACGAAAAAACCGGACTCTGGTACCAGGTCGTCGATAAAGGTGACAACCCCGCGAACTGGCTCGAGACGTCGAGCTCCAGCATGTACACCTACGTGACCGCGATGGCCGTCGATCGAGGCTACGTAGAGAAGAAATATCTCGCGGGAGTGAAGCGAGGGTACGCCGGCGTCCTGACAAAGATCTCTCTGGACCAGGAAGGGCAAACGAGCCTCACCGACATTTGCGAGGGCACGAACGTCGCCGATCTCGCTTATTACTTCGCGCGCAAGCGCAACCTCAACGACTTCCACGGCCTCGGCACGTTTCTGATCATGAACGAGAAGTTTATGAACAAAACCCTCAACGGCAGCAGCCGCACATTGTGGCAGCCACAAAAAGGCACATAACAGCGCAAATAGAACAAGTCAGGAAGAGGGCTTGCCCCCGCTGATCAGAGGATTCACTTGAGCGGGGGCAAGCCCCTCTTCCTGACTTGTTTACTTCTACCGTTCTTAATTCCACTTTAGTTAAAAACTGAAAAAGTCTTGACCTGGGACAAAATTGGTATTATAAGTTTCGCGCTCAGTTCCAGATTGTTATGACCAATTCCAATGCTAACAGGTTGAAAATCGTTCAGCCTGTCCGGTCCGGGCAGACTACTGAGCAGGTTGTGGCTCGTGTTTACGAGCTGATCAAACGTCAGGATCTGCAACCCGGGGAACGCCTACCGCCAGAGCGCGAGTTGTCGAAACAGTTGGGAATCAGCCGGCCTTCTCTACGGGCCGGCCTGAGCTCTTTGATCTCGATGGGTGTGCTCCAGTCGCGCCAGGGAGCGGGCACGTTCATTGTCGATGGTCCTCCAGCTCTCGACAGTGAACCGCTCCGCTTGCTGGCGCAACTTCATGGTTTCAGTTTCGAGCACATGTTTGAAACCAGGTCCGTGCTGGAGGTGGGCGCCGCTGGTCTGGCCGCCGAGCGCGCCACCGGGGAACAACTCGCGACGATGTCGGAACAGATCGCCGACATGTTTGCCGCATTGAAAGATCCGCAGCAGTTTCTGGTACACGACGTGGCGTTTCATCGTGCCGTCGCGGCCGCATCAGGCAATCCGACTTTAGCGACCCTCGTCGAGATGGTGTCGGCGATTCTTTACGAACGGCGACGCGAGACGATCGAGCGCGCACACGACTTCAACGAGGCGCTCGAGCTGCATCGCCGGGTTTATCGCGCGATTCGCGCGCGCAAGCCTGACGAGGCGCGGGAAGCAATGCGCGAGCACATTGTTCGTGCTCAGCGCGCATTCGCGCTTGAAGAGAAGCAGCAACAGGCAAAGAACGAGCAGAGAATAGAGCCTTAACAGTTCACCCCGAGGCGTGCCGGCTGCCTTTTGTTATTCGTCAACCGCCGGCCATAACAAGGAAAACCAGTTTTGCAGTTTTGATTTGGGTAATCCCGTCGTCTTTTTAATTAAATTGTCCTAAGTAGAGACAATTTCACGGCCACCAGCCGTTCGCCACGAATCGCAAAACTCGAAGGAGGAGTCCGATGTTCAGTTTTCTGCGTTGTAAGCCAACCGTCCTGATGGCCATCTTCGCCTTGCTCGCTTGCGGCACCCTTGCGTACTCGCAAACGATTACCGGCTCAATCTCAGGCGCAGTAACGGATTCGACCGGCGGCATGATTCCCGGCGCCGCCGTCACGCTGACCAGCGAGAAGACCGGACAAGCGCGCGGCTCCACCACGAACGGCGAAGGCCGTTTTAATTTTGCGGCCCTGCAACCGGGCACTTACGCCGTGAAAGTTGAACGGCAGGGTTTTCAAACTCTCGAACAGCGTGGTGTGATCCTGAGCGCCAACGAGAACCTCGCGCTCGGCGATCTCAAGCTCCAGCCGGGACAGGTGAGTGAAACTGTCAGCGTGATGAGCGAGGGCGCGATCGTCGAACGTGAAAGCAGCGACCTGACTGCGCGTCTCACCGCCGATCAGATCAATTTGATCTCGACTAAAGGTCGCGACATCACGTCGCTCCTGCGCCTGTTGCCGGGCACGTCAAACAACGACGACATCGAAGGCGCGGGCGACGGCTTCGGCACTGATCTGCCAAACATCTCCGGTCAGCGTGGCCGATCGACCGTGCCCACTATCGACGGGCTGTTCGCCGGCGAGCCAAGCGGCTCAAACAAACTGAGCATGACGATCAATCAGGACGCCGTCGCGGAAGTCAAAGTTCTCCGCAACAACTACGGCGCCGAATACGGCAACAACGGCGGCGCGATTATCAACATCGTGTCAAAGGGTGGCGGCAAGGACTATGCGGGTTCCGCTTATTACTTCCTGCGCAACGAATCGTTGAATGGCAGTCCGTTCTTCAACAACAAAGCGGGTTTGGCGAGACCGCTGTATCGACACCTGTATCCCGGCGGCAATATCGGTGGTCCACTGCCGCTGCCGCGCTTTGGCGAAGGCGGGAAACTCTGGTTGAAAGACAAAGCGTTCTTCTTTTTCGCGTATGAGAAGCCGCACCAGATCACGCCCAACGATCCGCGTTTCGTGACCGTGCCGACTGATCTCGAACGTCACGGAGATTTCTCTAAATCGATCAACTCCAACGGCGCGCAGGTTTTCGTTCGCGATCCACTTAATCCGGGCACCGGTTGTAGCGCCAGTGACACGACCGGATGTTTCCGCGATCCGAGCCGCGCCACGGCGTCGAATCCG
>Ga0070699_100002752_pt1 | contig 15676 bp, 13 predicted proteins | sample KBSK1503metaG_FD_65473 | JGI IMG/M metagenome (GOLD analysis project Ga0070699, IMG submission 65473) | Corn, switchgrass and miscanthus rhizosphere microbial communities from Kellogg Biological Station, Michigan, USA - KBS K1-50-3 metaG | ecosystem: Host-associated > Plants > Roots >...
TCGGAAAGGTCGACGACCTGTTCGCCGGGCGCGGCATTACGAGCACCCACACCGCGACGAATGCGGATGCATATCGGCTCATTCGAGAGGGACTGAAGACCGACGACTGGCGACTGCTTCTCGCAAACGTGATCGAGTTCGACCAGAGCTGGGGCCATCGCAACGACGTCCCCGGATTTCTCGCCGGACTCGAAGAGCTCGACCGGGCCCTCCCGGGAATCCTCGAAGGGGCGCAAGCGGAAGACCTGATTATCTTTACGGCGGACCACGGGAACGATCCGACGACCCCTTCCACCGACCATGCAAGGGAGCGGGTTCCGGTTCTCGTGTACGGGCCGCGGGTGCGGGCCGTCTCCCTCGGAACGCGGCAGACCTTTGCCGATGTCGGGCAGACGGTCGCCGAGTTTCTGGGAGTGGCCCCACTCGCGGCCGGCACGTCTTTTCTCCGCGAGGTCTGGGGTGGCTGACCGGCTCATCGAGGCGGCGCGCGCCGCACAGCTGCACGCACACTGCCCCTACTCGCATTACCGGGTGGGGGCGGCGCTCGAAACCACCGACGGCGCCGTCTTCGTCGGATCCAATGTGGAGAATGCCTCGTTCGGTCTCACGATCTGCGCCGAGCGGTCCGCGGTCTTCACCGCGGTGAGCGCGGGAGCGCGCAGTTTTCGTCGGATCGTCGTGGCGACTGACTCGGAGCCGCCGGGTCCCCCATGCGGGGCATGCCGCCAGGTATTGGCTGAATTCGGATCGGAGCTCGAAGTGGAATCGGTAGGACCAACTCAATCCAGGCGCTGGACCATCCGGGAGCTCCTGCCCGACGCATTTACCGGGGAGCTGCTTCCGTGAATCGTGTTTCGTTGCTTGCGATGATTGCGGCCGCGGGCATTCTCGCGGCGTGCCAGGAAGAGCTCACTACGCCGGTCGACTGCCCCGAGCTCTGTCCGGGGAACAGCCTGATCGTGCTCGACACGACGATCGAGGCCGTCTTCGACCGGGACAGCACCTTCACCGGGTATCTCCGGGCGACGGACATTCCGGCGCTGCTGGTCTCCAACGCCCTGCCGGCGGGAGACGCGCGCTCGTGGGCGACGTTTCCACGCCGCTCCGATTCGGTCACGGTGGACGGACTCGCGCATGCCCTGACGCTGGATTCCGCCGCGATCACCTTTCACGTCCTTGCGCTCGACAAGACGGTGACCGGGACCCAGCTCGTCGTGCACCGCATCGCGCCCCTGGTCGATACCAATACGACCTTTGCCGAAATCGATGCCCAGCTCACGCCCGGAAGCGAGATCGGCTCGATCGCGGTTTCCGATACCGGAAACGCCCGGCTCGTCCTCACGGGCGATGCACTCCAGAACATCGCGGTGACCGAAGCGGACAGCTTCCGGCTGGGGATCGGGCTTCGGCTGAACGCGCCGTCTCCAACCGGCATCCGCCTGGCTTCGCTGAATTTCGATTCGCGCCCTCCGACGATGACGCTCTACGGCAAGATCGTCATCGCCGACACCAGCAAGGTGCGTCAGACGCTCACGGCGGTGGCCGATTCGGCCAACTACGTCATCACCGCCCCCGCGCCCCCCGGACAGGAGCATCTCTTCCTCGGCGGGAAGCAGGGCTCGCGCGCGATTCTGCGTTTCATCCCGCCCGCGGCGCTCAAGGATTCGGCCATCATTCTCCGGGCGACACTCGAGCTGACTCCGGCCGGTCCCCAGCTCGGACTCGCCGGTGATCCCGCCAGCCTCGAGGTTCGCGGGGTGCTGGCCGACGTCGGAGCGAAGTCGCCCTATCTCAGCGGAGTGAACGCCTCGGCGCAATTGCTCGCGGGTGTCAGCGCGGTCCAGAGTGTCGATATCCGCAATATCGTCGCCACCTGGTTCGTCGCCGGCGCACCGCCGAGCACACTGATGATCGGCATCACTCCCGAGGGTGGGAGCTTTGCGCGCCCGGAGTTCTTCTCCACCCGCTCTCCGTCGGGCCGGCCGCGGATCCGGATTACCTATGCGTTACCCTCGCAGCCGGGGCACCCATGAGATCCCGACTTGGCTCGATCCTGCTGGTCGCGGTCGCCGCGGGACCCCTCGCGGCGCAATCGTCGCAGTTCGGCGTCCGGGGTCTGGGGTTGCCGATGCGCCCGTTGTCGGTGCGGTCCATCGGAACCGGCGGGGGCTTCGGGCTCTTCGACTCCGAATCGACGTTCAACCCCGCCTCGATCGGACTGGTCTCTTTCACCCGGGCGAGTTTCCAGACCCTGCAATCGTGGCGACGGTCGGTCAGTCCCGCGGGGGTCGCCACGGCGCAGGACAATCGCTATCCAGGCATCTTCGTTGCCGGACCGGTCGGAGGGACGCCGCTGGCCATTTCGCTCTCCTCGAGCGGTTACACCGACCGGAATTTCTCCATCGCGTCGCGTGATACCCTCGTGTTGCGCGGCGTCCCGGTCGAAACCACCGACACGCTCCGGTCGCTGGGCGGCGTGAGCGACGTGCGCGCGGGCATCGCCTGGCGCGGCTCCACGAATCTGCAGGTCGGCCTCGGCATTCACCTGCTGACCGGGTCGAACCGCATCAGCAGCACGCGGCGGTTCTCCGATACCAGCTATGCCGGCGCTGCGGAACAGTTCACCGTCTCGTACCTCGGCATGGGGGTATCCGCGGGCGTCGTGGCCCGGCTGGGGCGCGCCGTCTCGCTCGCCGGCCTGGTGCGCGCCGACGACAAGCTCCACGTCGAGCGCGATTCTTCGCGCGTGGGGACCACGAAGCTGCCGGTGACCCTGGCGGGCGGGGTGCGAGTCCAATTCGGCGACCAGCTCCTCGTCGCCGGAGGTGCCACGTACCGTACCTGGTCCTCCGCCGACGAGGACATCGTCAATCAGGGCGGCATCGGCAGTGTCAGCACCACCGAGGTCAATGTCGGGCTCGAGTATCTGCGCGATCCGCGCCGGCCGAACAACTTGCCGCTCCGGCTCGGCTTCTATCGTGCCCGGCTCCCGTTTCCGGTCATCCGGGGACAGAACATCAGTGAGACGGGCATTTCGATCGGCACCTCGAAGCGGTTCGTCGCCGACCGAGCCGGGTTCGACATCGCGCTCGGCGAAGTCTGGCGAAAGGGGGGCGCCGGCTTTTCGGAGCGCGCCACCCTCCTGACCTTCGGAATCTCCGTCCGCCCGTGAAGCGCGTCTATATCGAGACCTACGGCTGCCAGATGAACGTGGCCGACACCGAGCTGATGTTCGGTGTGCTGAGCCGTGAAGGCTATGTCCGTGCCGAGGAGCCCGAAGGCTCGGATGTGATCCTGGTCAACACCTGCGCGGTTCGCGACAACGCCGAGCAGCGGGTGATCGGGCGGGTGGGCGAGCTGCAACGCCACAAGCGGCCCGGCTCCGTGCTCGGGGTGGTCGGCTGCATGGCCCAGCGGCTGGGTCCCCTTCTCCTGGAAAAAGTGGCCAAGGTCGATCTCGTCGTCGGGCCCGACGCCTACCGCAATCTCGGGACGCTCATCGGCAACGCAGTCCTCGGCCAGCGCGCGGCGGACATCGAGCTGCGCTCCTGGGAGCACTATGAGGACGTGCCGGCGGTGCGGGAGCCCGGACCCACCCAGTTCATCACCGTCCAGCGTGGTTGCGATTATCGATGCACGTTCTGCATCGTTCCGACCACGCGCGGCCCGGAGCGGAGCCGCAGATTGGATGATGTGGTGGCGGAGGTCCGCGGCGTGGTGGAGGCAGGGGCCTCCGAAGTCACGCTGCTCGGCCAGACCGTCAACTCGTGGCAGCAGGACGGGCACGACTTTGCCGACCTGCTCCGCGCGGTCGGAATGGTGCCGGGGGTCCGCCGGGTCCGCTTCACCAGTCCGTATCCGACGGACTTTACCGACCGGGTCATCGAGGCCATGGCCACGGTCGAGGCGGTGTGCGAGCATGTCCACCTCCCGGTCCAGAGCGGTGCCAACGCGGTGCTCAAGCGGATGCTGCGCCGCTACACTCGCGAGGAATACCTGGACGTCGTGGCCCGGCTGCGAGCGGCCATGCCGCGCATTACGTTCAGCACCGATATCATCGTCGGATTTCCCGGCGAGACCGAAGGGCAGTTCGCCGAAACCGTGTCCCTGGTCGGTGCCGCCGGCTTCGACGATGCCTACACCTTCAAGTACTCGGTGCGCGATGGCACCCCCGCGGTGAAGCTTCGCGATCACGTTCCGGACGACGTCGCCTCCAACCGGCTCGACCGGCTCATCTCGGTTGTCCGGCAGCAGGGCAGGGCAAGGAACCTTTCGTGGGTCGGCACCGAACAGGAGGTGCTGGTGGAGCGCCCTGCCCGGCGTGGCGCCATGATGCTGGGGCGGACCCGGAGCAACCACCTGGTGCTTCTCGATCTCCCCGCCGAAGCCATTGGTCAATACCATCACGTACGGCTGACCGGCACCACCGGATCTACCTTCACGGGCTCGGTCGTGTCCCCACGCCTGGTGGTCCTATGATCGAGAACAAGGTCGAAGTACACGTGGAAGAATCTTATGCCCAGCTCAAGGGGCACTTCGAGGGCTTCTGCGGCTGTGACGTCTGCCACGCCGATGTCCTGGTGTATGCGCTGAACCGCCTGCCGGCCCGCTATGTGGCCAGCCGCGAGGGCGGGGTGATCACCGAGCTGAGCCTCGACAAGAATCAGAACCGCACGACCATCGACGTCGTGGTGATGGATGGGATCCGGAAGGTGATGGCCTCGCCGCGATGCAAGCAAGCCGGGCCGCGGCCGCTCACGCCCTAGACCGCCGTGGTGCGATCCCGCTCGTGCTGAGCTTCGAGGCCGGTCTCGCGACCGGCCTCTCGCATTTTCCGGCCCCGTTGCTCGCCGGCTCACTGCTCACCGTGCTCTTCCTGATATGTGCTCGTGATGCCCGGTCCTGGCTGTCCGGCGCGTCCGCCATCGGCTTCTGCCTCGGGCTGGTCACTCGCGCGGCATCTCGACACGACTGCGCCGCGCTCCTTCCCGCCGGCCGGATCGAGATCACGCTCGAGCTCCTGGAGCCGGTGCGGAGCGGCGTCGCCGGTGCCGGCGTGGCGGGGTGCCGGGGGGAGATTGCCCTCAGGGTTCGCGGAAGCGAGCTGCGACCGGCCGGATCCCATTGGAAGGTGACGGGACGCTGGATCCCCAACGTGCGGTTCGGTGGGAAGCCGGACGGGATACTCGTCGCTCAAGAGCTGTCTCCAACCCCCATCTCCCAACTCCCAACCCCAGATCAGCGTCTTCGCAATTGGCTCTCCCGCACAACCACTCACCTCTACGGCTCCCGCGCCGGCCTGGTGGATGCTCTGCTGGTCGGCGGACGGGGCGGGATCGACCCGGCGCTCAATGCGGCCTTCGCCCGGTCGGGGCTCGTGCACCTCCTCTCGATCAGCGGCTTTCACGTCGGTGTGATCTTCGGGTGGGCGGTCTTCCTCCTGCGCGGAGCGCGGGTCCGGCGTGAATCATCGGCCGCGCTGGCGGCCCTGCTCGTCGTGCTCTACGTCTCCTTCCTGGGTTGGCCCGCTCCCGCCGGCCGCGCGGCCCTCCTCTGCGTGTTAGTCGCGTGGTCCACCGCCCGGCAGCGTCAGCCCGCGGCAGGACCGCTTCTCGCACTGACCTGCCTGGTCGCGACGCTGCTCGATCCGTGGGCGATCTTCGATCTCGGTGGGTGGCTTTCGATCGCGGCGCTCCAGGGCGCCATGACCTTTTCACGCTGGAGCGACCGCGCCCTCGGCGGGCACGCCGCTTCGCGCATGCTCTTCGCGTCGGTGGGCGCCACCCTGTGCACCGCGCCGCTCACCGCCGCCGCGCTGGGCTCCGTGGCGCTCGCGGGAATTCTGCTCAACTTCGCCGCCATCCCCCTGGCCGCCGTGGCGGTGCCGGCGGTGCTCGCCAGCGTCGTGCTCGCCCCCGTGGCAAAGCCGATGGCGGAAGCGCTCGCATCCGGTGGCGGGCTCGGCCTCGCGGGGATCGAGGCGCTGGCGCGGGCCGGGAGCGCGCTGCCGTTTGGCGCCTTCACCAGCCCAGCGGGACCTGCCGCGGCGCTACCCTGGCTCGTCCTGCTCGGCGTCGTGCTGTGGATGATCGGGCGGCGCAATACCGCGAGGCGGGCGGCGCTTCGGCTCGCCTGGGCCGTGGGAGCGCTGGGGACCGTCGCGCTCTTCCCGGTCCGGGCTTTCGTGCTGCCTCACGAGGGTCCCGGCCTCTCGCTACATTTCCTGAGCGTGGGTCAGGGCGATGCCGCGCTCATCCGGACGCCTGCGGGACGGTGGATCCTGGTGGACGCGGGACCGGCGAGTCGCGAGAGGGACGCGGGCCGTGACGTGGTGCTCCCCTTTCTGATTCGCCACGGGGTCCGGCGCCTGGCCGCGTTCGTGCTCTCGCATGCGCATCTCGATCACATCGGCGGCGCTCCCGCGGTGCTGGACGAGATCCCGGCGGAGGTGATCCTGGATCCCGCCGAGCCGGTCGACGAGCCCCATTACCTGTCGCTGCTCGACCTGGCGGGGGCGCGCGGCATGCGCTGGCAACCGGCGCGGGCGGGAGACTCGCTGGTGGTCGATGGCGTGCGCCTCACCGTGCTGCACCCGGACACGGCCTGGGCAGGGTGGCGCGCCGACCTGAACGACGATTCGATCGTTCTCCTTGTGCGGTTCGGCAGGTTCGAGGCGGTGCTGGCGGGCGACCTCGGCGTCCGGGCCGAATCGCTGCTCGCGGGACGGATCGGACGGGTCGATCTGCTCAAGGTGGGGCATCATGGCTCGGCGGGATCGAGCGGCGCACCCTGGCTGGCGGAGCTGCTCCCCCGGGCCGCGGTCGTGAGCGTCGGAGCCAACCGCTACGGTCATCCTGCCGCCACGGCCCTGGCGCGGCTGGCGGACGCCGGGGCGGAGATCTGGCGCACCGATCGTGAAGGCAGCATCCGCGTGACCGTGCAGGAGACGACGATGGTGGTCCGCGGGCGGCGCACCACGCGCGTATACCGGATTCGGCCCTGAGGAGACGTCATGACGCTGCCCAACACCTCGGTCATCACCATCGAGCGCTTCATCATGGATCGCGAGCGCCAGATTCCCGAGGCCACCGGCGAGCTCTCGAATCTTCTCTACGACATCGCGCTCGGCGCCAAGATCATCGCGTCCGCCGTGCGGCGCGCGGGGATCATCAACATTCTCGGCTCGGCGCATGCGATCAACATCCAGGGCGAAGAGCAGCAGAAGCTGGATGTCTTTGCCAACGACGCGCTCAAGAACTCGATGTGCTACACCGGGCGGGTCTGCGTCATGGCATCGGAAGAAGACGACGAGGTCATCCCGATCGCCGAGGATATCCCCCACGGCAAATACGCGGTCCTCTTCGATCCGCTCGACGGTTCCTCCAACATCGACAACAACAACCCGGTGGGCACCATCTTCTCCATCTACCGGCGAACCTCGATGGAGGGCCACGGCACCCTCAAGGACGTGCTGCAGCCGGGCCGCAATCAGATCGCCGCGGGATACGTGATGTACGGCTCCAGCGTGATGCTGGTCTACACCACCGGCCAGGGCGTGCACGGCTTCACGCTGGATCCGACCATCGGGGAATTCGTCCTCTCGCACAAGAACATCCGGACGCCGGTCCAGGGGAAGTACTACAGCGTGAACGAGAGCTACTTCGGCCGCTGGCCGAAGGGCATGCAGCGGGCGGTGCGCGGATTCCATGGTGATTACCCCGACCGGATTCCGGGAAAGAACAGCCGTTACATCGGCGCGCTGGTGGCGGATTTCCACCGCAACCTCGTGAGCGGGGGGATCTTCCTGTACCCCGGGGAGGTGGCCAGGCCGGCCGGAAAGCTGCGGCTCTGCTACGAAGCCAGCCCGCTCGCGTTCGTGGCGGAGCAGGCGGGGGGTGCGGCCACCGACGGCGTGCGCCGGATCCTCGACCTGGTCCCGGAACAGCTGCACCAGCGCACTCCGCTGGTCATCGGTTCCGCGGGCGACGTGGAGTTCGTGCGCCAGATGCTGAGCGAGGACCCGGCGTGAGCGAATCGTCCCGGCGGAATCCCGCGCTTCTGCCGGTTGCGCCGCTGTACGGTCCTCCCGACTGGCATGCCGATCCCGGACTGCCGGGGGCCTGGCCCTACCTCCGAGGCATCCAGCCCTCGATGTACACCGGGCGTCTCTGGACGATGCGCCAGTACGCCGGCTTCGGCACCGCCGAAGAAACCAACCTCCGCTTCCGCACCCTGCTCGCCGCCGGCCAGACCGGGCTCTCCACCGCCTTCGATCTCCCGACCCAGATGGGGTACGACTCCGATCACCCGATGGCCGCGGGCGAGGTAGGCCGCGTGGGGGTCGCCATCGATACCGTGGATGATCTCGCGGCGCTGTTCGGGGAGATTCCCCTCGACCGTGTCTCGACCTCGATGACGATCAACGCGACCGCGGGGATCCTGCTCGCGATGTACGTGGTGGTGGGCGAGGAGCGGGGAGTGCCGCGGGCGCGGCTCTCCGGGACGATCCAGAACGACATCCTCAAGGAGTACATCGCGCGGGGGACCTACATCTTCCCCGCCGAACCCTCGCTCCGGCTCATCGCCGACATCTTCGCGTTCGTGAGCGGCGAAGGGATGAACTTCAATCCGATCTCGATCAGCGGCTATCACATGAGGGAGGCCGGCGCCACGGCGGTCCAGGAGGTGGGATTCACCCTCGCCAATGCCTGCGAGTACGTGCGCCATGCGCTCGATCGCGGCCTCCGGATCGAGGATTTTGGTCCCCGGCTTTCGTTCTTCTTCGCGTCGCACAACGACCTGTTCGAGGAAGCCGCCAAATTCCGCGCGGCGCGCCGGCTCTGGGCGCGGCTGGCGCGGGAGCGCTTCCACGCCGACGAAGCGACCTGCAAGCTCCGCTTCCATACCCAGACCGGCGGGGTGACGCTGCAGGCGCAGCAACCGCTCAACAACGTCGTCCGGGTCGCGGTGCAGGCGCTGGCGGCCACGCTCGGTGGCACCCAATCGCTCCATACCAATGGATATGATGAGGCGCTGTCCCTCCCGTCGGCGGATGCGGCGACCCTGGCACTCCGGACCCAGCAGATCCTTGCCTACGAGAGCGGACTCGACCGGACGGTGGACCCGCTCGGCGGCAGCTATTTCGTGGAATCCCTCACCGACCGGATCGAGGCGGGGGCGCTGGCGCTGATCGAAGAGGTCGACGCGATCGGGGGCGCGGCAAGAGCCATCGAACAGGGATTCTTCCAGAAGCGAATCGGGGAGAGCGCCTACGAGCTGCAGAAAGCGGTCGAGGCGGGTGATGTGGTCGTGGTCGGGGTCAACCGGTTCACGGTCGATGAGCCGCCGCCGCGCATGGACGTACCGGACTTCGCGGATCTCGAGGCGCGGCAGAAGTCACGGGTGTCCGAGGCGAGGAAGCGGCGGGATCAGGGGGCGGCGCGTGCCGCCCTCGCGGCCCTCACGAGCGCGGCGCGGGGGAGCGATCCGCTCATGCCCCGCATCCTCGACGCGGTAAAGGCGAGGGCGACCATCGGGGAGATCAGCGACACCCTCCGCGGAGTCTGGGGACAGCACCGGCCATGACCCCGATCGAGCACCACCTTACGGTTCCCCGGACGGCGCGCTATCTCACCGAGGGAGAAGTCGAATCCGCCGGGGAGGTGTGGTTCGTCCTGCACGGGTACAGCATGCTGGCGGCGGTATTCCTGAAGTGGTTCGAGCCCGCGTTCCGTACCGGCCGACTGCTGGTGGCTCCGGAAGCCCTCTCGCGGGCCTACTTCGACGAGGGCGGGGGCCGGCGAGTCGGTGCCTCCTGGATGACCAAGGAAGATCGGGACGTGGAGATCGAAGACCAGATCCGCTATCTCGACCTCCTCGCCGGCCAGGTGCTGACCGCGGTGCCCGGCGAGCCTCGCGTGCAGATTCACGGTTTCTCGCAGGGCACCGCCACCGCCTGCCGGTGGGTGTCGTTCGGCCGGATCCGCGCTGAGCGCCTGGTCCTCTGGAGCGGTGGGGTGCCGCCCGACTTGCCGCTGGACCGGTACGGCCCGGTGCTGACCCGGAGCGGACTCACGCTGGCCATCGGGTCACGCGACAAATACATCACGACGGCCGACATCGACCGCGAGCAGACCCGGCTCGCCGCCGCCGGACTCACGCCTCCGGTGCACCGGTTCGACGGTGGACACCGCGTGGACGCTGCCCTGCTGCGCACTTTCTCGGAGACACCATGACCTCGCTCGTGAGCGCGATCGGAACCTTGCTGCTGCGGGAGCTCGTGACCCTGCGAAAAGAAGTCGAGGCGTACCCCAGCGATGCCGATCTCTGGAAAACCGCCCCCGGCATCACCAATTCGGGAGGGACCCTGGTGCTGCATCTGACCGGGAATCTCCAGCACTTCATCGGAGCGGTGCTCGGTGGAAGCGGATACCGGCGCGACCGGGACGCTGAGTTCTCGACCCGCGGACTCTCTAGGGAGGAATTGATTGGACGGGTAGAGCAGACGACGGCCGCCCTCACGAGAACGTTCGGCGTCTTGACCGACGCCGTGCTGGCGAGCCGTTATCCCGAACCGGTCGCCAAGGTCCGGGTCAGCACCGGCGATTTTCTGGTCCATCTGGAAGGCCACCTGGCTTACCATCTCGGTCAGATCGATTATCACCGCCGGATGATGACCGGAACTGGTCCGCTGCCGGGCTCCCTGTCACCAGGGAAGCTGGTGTCGGCAGAGCCGGATGAGTAGGTACATTGATGCTATCAGCTATCGGCTATCTGCTCTCGGACAGGCTATGGGCCGACCGATAGCCTGACCGATAGCCGGTAGCCGATAGCCCATAGCTCCTCGAAGAGGAATACCATGACCGTCCCCCGCCGCGGCTTCCTCGCGACCCTGAGCGCCTTCGCTGGCGCCGCCGCCATCACTCCGCGCGGGTCGCTCCACGCGCAGACGGCCCAGGGCTGGGACATGTCGTGGCTCGACGGCCTCACCGGGAAACACAAGCAGGTGTTCGATCTGTCCGATATGGAAGTCGGCCTGGTCGTGGTCAAGAACTGGCTCGACGCCTGGCAGGAGGTGTACGGGCTCAAGCACCCCGACGTCAACGCCATCGTCGGAATCGGCGGCCACGCATTTCCGATCAACGCGAGCGACGCGCTGTACCAGAAGTTCCCGATCGGCGAGCTCTGGAAGGTGGACGACCCGGCGACCGGAAAACCCGCGCTGCGGAACATCTTCCTCGACGGGGGCGATGCCAAGGTGCGCCCGCTGCAGGCGCGCGGGGTCATCTTCTGGGAATGCAACAACGCGCTCCGCAACGTCGCCGGCCGGATCGGCCGCGCCGTCAGTCGGCCCGCCACCGAGGTCTATCCCGAGCTCCGGGCGGGATTGAATCCGGGAGTCATACTTGTTCCAGCCCACACCATGCTCATCGGTATGTGCCAGGAACACGGTTGCTCGTACGAAGCCCTTTAACGTCCGCACACTCACCGGAGCCACGCCATGTCCCGATTGATCCTGTTTCCCCTGCTGGCCCTGGGCGGGACCTCGTTGCTCACCGCCCAGACGCCGACCATTCCTCCCGCCGCGGAGCAGATCGCCGGGGCGGTGCTGCCGCTGCCCGCCGATCTGCGCGGCAGCGCCACCGTCCTCGGCTATGGCGCCGACGGCAAAATGACCACGCTGCGCAAGGGCACCGGTGAGATGACCTGCCTCGCCAGCGACCCGAAGCAGAAGGAGTTTCACGCGTCCTGCTACCACAACGATATGGAGCCGTTCATGGCGCGGGGCAGGGCGCTGCGCGCCTCCGGTGTCACGGGCGGCCAGGTGGACACGGTGCGCTTCAAGGAAGTGAAGGAAGGAAAGATCAAGATGCCGAAAAGCCCGGCGGCGCTGTCACAGCTCTTCGGTGAATCGTACGATCCGGTCAAGAACGAAGTGATCAAGCCCCAGACGCTGTACGTGCTCTACATCCCCTTCGCCACCGGGAAGAGCACCGGCCTCGCCGAAAAGCCTTTCGGGAAGGCGCCGTGGGTGATGTTCCCGGGCACGCCGAAGGCGCATATCATGTTTACGCCGGGGATGTAGTGGCTCGTGGTTCGTGGTTCGTGGTTAGTGAGCGTGGGCGAGAGCACCAACCACTAACCACTAACCACTAACCACTAACCACTAACCACCAGTCACGAATCACTAACCGGGGCCTACGGAGAAACCGTAATCGTGATCGAAACGACCGGCGGCACCCCGGACGATGTGAACCGGATGCTGAAGAATCCGAGACCGGTGATGTTGAGGTCATTGTAGGTCGCGATGCCCGCGCCGTCGGTGTTCCTGGTCCGGTGGCCTCCCAGTGTCCCGATCCCGCTGTTGAGCGCCGCGGTGACCGAGATGCCGCTCTTGAGCACCGGGTTGTCGGACGCATCGAGAACCTGAATCACCGGTTGCTGAACGAAGTCCTTGCCGCTCCGGGCGCTGGACGACGGCTCCGTGACGATGACCAGCCTGGCGGGGGGACCGGCGATCAGCACGATGGTCGGGGATACGACCTCCGTGAGACCGGGAGAGGTAAAGCGGAGGGTATGGTTTCCGACCGGACCGGTGAGTTGGAGATCGCTGAACGTTGCCCTCCCCGTCGCTCCAGTGTTGACGGTGAGGGTTCCGCTGAGGATCGCCGGACCGCTTGCGACACTCACCGTCACCGGCACCCCACTCTGGCTCACCGCGGCGCCGCTCGAAGTCTCCAGCTGAATCACCGGAGCCACGGAGAAGGTGACGCCGCTCGACGCCGACGCCGGCGGCGCGGTCACCAGCGCGAGCTGGGTGGCCGTCGGCACCGGGGCGGTGATGGCGATCGCGTTCGACGTCACCCCGGCGAGTCCGGGCGCGCTGAATCCCAGGGTGCGATCCCCCGCCGTTCCGGTGATGGAGAGGTTCGTGAACGCCGCCACGCCGGAATTATCCGTCGTGGCCGTGGCCGTCCCGCCGAGCGTGCCGCCGCCGCTCGCGATCGCCGCGGTGACCACGACGCCGCTCTGGCTCACCGCCGATCCCGAACCATCGCGGAGCTGAATGACCGGCTGGATCGCGAAGCTGGCTCCGCTCACCGCCGAGCTGGATGGCTGAGTCGAGATCGAGAGCTGGGATGCGGGCACGATCCCGACGGCGATGGGGTTCGACGTGGCGCCGTTGAAGCCGGACGCGCTGAACCCGAGCGTCCGGCTTCCCGGAAGCCCGGTGATCGAGAGATCGGTAAACGTCGCCACACCGGAGTTATCGGTCATGACCGTCGTCGTCCCGCCGAGTGTGCCGCCGCCGCTTGCGATCACCGCCATGACCGCGACGCCGCTCGTGTTCAGCGCCTTTCCGGCCGCGTCACGAAGCTGGAGCACCGGCTGCTGGGCGAATGGCACCCCGCTGGTCGCGGAGCTCGACGGCTGCGTGGTGATCGAGAGCTGATTCGACCCGGCCACCGTCACCGAGATCGGGTTCGAAGTCACCGGTGCGATACCGGGACTGCTGAACTGCAGGGTGTAGCTCCCGGCGGCCCCGGTAATCACCAGGTCCGTAAAGGTCGCGGTTCCGCTGTTCCCCGTGAGGACCGTGGTCCCGCCGCCGAGGGTCGCACCCGCGGGGCCTGAGGCGATGGACGCGGTAATTGCCACTCCCGACGCGGCGACGTCATTTCCCGACGCATCCCGCAGCTTCACCGCAGGCTGCACTCCGAACGGCACTCCGCTCTGTGCCGTGGCGGAAGGCTGGGTCACCATGGCAAGCGCGGTGGCACTTCCCGCGCTGAGCGCAATGGGCGCCGAGGTCACCCCGGTGAGTCCGGGCGCGCTAAACGCCAGGGTGACATTGCCGCTCGGGCCGTTCAGGGTGAGGCTCGAGAAGGTCGCGATGCCGGCAGAACTGGTGGTCGCGCTGGTGCTCCCGCCCAGGGTCGCGGTACCCGAGGCAACCGTGGCGCTCACTACGATCCCGGCCTGACTGACCGGGTTGCCGGACGCGTCCTGAACCTGCAATGCCGGCTGCGGCGCCAGGGGCTGCCCGCTCGTTGCAACCGAGGGTGGCGGCGTGGAGAAGGCGAGCCGGCTCGCGGGACCGGCCACGGTGTTGAAGGGAAAGCTGGTGGCCGGCGCCAGTCCGCTGGAGGTGACGGCAAGGGTATAACCGGTGCCGGTGCGATTCAGCGAGAGATCCGGGAAGGTCGCGATTCCGTTGACCGCCTGGACGGTGGTGGTGCCGCTCAGCGTGGCGCCTCCCGGATTGGTGCTCAAGGCGATCGAGACCGGATTGGTTGCCCCGGTGACCGTGCCGCCCTGGTCGTTCTGAATCGCCACCTGTACCGCCGGAGTGATCGGCTGTCCCGCGGTGGCGTTTCCCGGCTGCTGGACGAAGATGAGCCGGGTTGCCGGCCGGGGAGTTACGGATACCAAGGCGGTGTCGGCCTTCCCTTCGGCGGTGGCGGTGATCAGCACCGGACCCCCTACCGCCATCCCCAGAACCATTCCAGTACTGGTTACCGCGACGATCGATGGTGCGCTCGACTGCCAGATCATGAGCCGATCGGCCAGGGGACCGCCCTGGGCGTCGTACGCGGTCGCGGTCAGGTCGGTGGACCCCCCGACGACAATCCCGGCCTGGTCGGGGGTGACGGTCACCCGGGCCACCGGGACCGGCTGCACCGTGATGACCGACTCACCGGCGACGCCGTCGACCGTGGCGGTGATGTGAAAGGGCCCTCCCAGCGCGTTGGCGGTGATCAGGCCGGAGGGAGAAACCGAAACTGCCGCCGGATTGCTCGAGGCCCAGACGACGGTCCGTCCGGGAACGGCAATTCCACTCGCTGTCTTGGCAGTGGCGGTGAGCTGAGCAGTCCCGCCCAGGACGAGGCCGCCGGTGCTCGGTACGACCTCGACGGTCGAGACCAGCAGGACGCTGGCGACATCTGCTCCATCTTTCCCACAGGAGCCGAGCGTGGCGAGCGCCAGGAGACCGGTGGTCGTGGTGCGAAGATTCATAAGAGTCAGCCTAGCCGCCGAATCTTGGCCGTGCACTCCATATTGTGTAAAACTAGCAACGATGTGGAGTTACATCATGAGACATCAGGTGAAGTATCATGGTGCGTCACCCCGAACATTCTCGGTCTACCCTGGCTTTGGAGGGAGACGGCTGTACGAGGAGCAAGAAACACGCGCAGGTTGTGGCAGTGGGGAGGTTCGGAGCTATTGGCAGCTGCTTGATGTCGTGAAGGGAACCAGGCTCTGCTGCTATCGAACGGCCCCTAGTGGAAGGTGACGGTGGCGCTGTTGGTCATGGCCGCCCCGTTCAGCGTGCCCGTGATCGTGGCCGTGCCTGGGGTGGCCGAAGACGTCAGCGTCGCCGTGTACGTCCCGTTCCCTTTATCGGTGACCGCCGAAAGGCTCCCCGCCGTCGTGGCCAGGACCACCGAGGCACCCCCGCTGGTCAAATTGTTCCCGTTGGCGTCCTTGAGCTGCACCGTGATGGTAGACTTGCTGTTCCCGTTCGCTGCGAGCGACGTCGGGGCAGCGGTGATGGTCGAGGTGACAGGGGAGGCCGCGCCTGCAGTGAAGGTGACGGTGGCACTGTTGGCCATCGCCGCCCCATTCAACATGCCCGTGATCGTGGCCGTGCCGGCGATGGTGGAAGACGTCAGCG
>Ga0070699_100002754_pt1 | contig 15671 bp, 12 predicted proteins | sample KBSK1503metaG_FD_65473 | JGI IMG/M metagenome (GOLD analysis project Ga0070699, IMG submission 65473) | Corn, switchgrass and miscanthus rhizosphere microbial communities from Kellogg Biological Station, Michigan, USA - KBS K1-50-3 metaG | ecosystem: Host-associated > Plants > Roots >...
GCACGCGCACGCTCTGGACGATCCTGAGCACCCACGGTTTCTCGGTGGCGGTGGTCGGCTGGCCGCTCACACAACCGGCGCCAATCGTCCGTGGGTATCTGGTGAGCGACACCTTTCATCGCACCGCGGCGATGCCGTCCGGCCTCGACGATCCGTCGGCGATTTACCCGCCGGAGCTGCAGCCGGAGGCGGTCGCCGCGATGGAAAGCGTGGAGTCGAACAAGACCGCGGGCGTCGTGACCGCGTCGGCGGGTCTCGAGGAACGGTACGAAACGCCGGCGCGGATCGATCGCGCGTACGAGCGCATCGCGCAGGCGCTCGCACGCTCGCGCCCCCCGCAGGTGACGTTGACGCGGTATCAGAGCCTCGATCCGATCGGCCACTACTTCCTGAGGTACGCAACGCCGTCGGAGTTCGGCGATGTGACCGACGACGAGCGGCGGCGGCTCGGTGCGGTGCTCGAGCATCACTACGCGCTGATCGACGAAGCAGTGGGCCGAGCGATCGCGAGCCTGGAGCCTGACGATCTCCTGCTCGTCGTGTCCGGCTACGGCATGGAGCCGCTGGGGCTCGGCAAACGGCTGCTCGAGCGAGTCATCGGCGATCCCGAGCTGAGCGGAACGCACGAGAACGCGCCCGACGGATTCCTGATGGCGTACGGCGGCGCCGTGGCGCGCGGCCGTCTGCAGGCGCGTGCCTCCGTGGTCGACGTCATGCCGACGATTCTCTATTTCCTCGGGCTGCCGACCGGGCGCGACATGGACGGCTACATCCGGACCGATCTCTTTCAACCGTCGTTCATCGAAGATCGTCCGATCACCTTCATCCCGACCTACGACCGGTGACGAGGCGCGCGCCAACCATTCGCTCGCTCGTCCTGCTGACCATCGTCGGCGCCGCCGCGATCGCTCTCTTCAAGATGCGGCGGCCCGCCGATGCGAACGCGGATCCGGCATCGCCGCGGCTGGCGTGGGTGGCGACGGCGCACCAGCTCGGTCCCGTCGGCTATCGCGATCCGGCAGGCGCCGTTTCTCCAGACGGAGAGTGGATCGCGTACTCCGAAGGCCGATTTCTTCGCGTGCAGCCCGTCGACGGCGGGCCGGTGGTTGATCTTCCGCCGGGCGACGCGCAGATTCGAAATCTCTCGTGGCATCCCGACAGCCGGAGCATTCTGACCGACGGCTTCGAGACCGCGAACGGATGGGGAATCTGGGACCGCGTCGCGCGAACGCGCCGCCGCATCTGGCGCGACCGCGATGACGTGCGGCAGGCGACGTGGTCGCCCACCGGCAAGCTGATCGCCGGCGTCATGAATGCTCGCGACGGCCAGGAGGTGTGGGTCTTCGATCCGGACGGCAAAGCGACACGCGTCGCGAAGCCGACAGCGCACATCGGCTTTCCGGCATGGACACCGCGCGGCGAGGTTGCCTGCATCGCCGCGGTCGACGGCCGCCAGCGCATCACGATTCCATGCGGCGGCGCGGCAGTGCGTACCGATCCTGATCTCGACGCGTACGGTCCAATGGCGTTTTCATCCGACGGTGCGACCGCGTACATCGCGCTGGCGAACGAAGCGGGCACCGTCGACCTGTGGGCGGCGCCCGTCGCCGGAGGACGCGCGCGGCGCCTGACGTTCTTTTCGCGCGACACCTACGCTCCAAGTCTCGCGACCGACGGCTCGATCGTGTTCCGGGTTCAGAGCTATCGCACCGCCGTCGCGATGGCCTCCTCAGATGGCGGTCCGACGCTGCCTCTCGCCACTTTTCAGAGTGAAACACCGTCGTGGGATCCGACGGGACGCTGGCTCGGGATCACGTATGGCACGTGGCGGCGCGTCCCGGACGATGCGAAGTATCCGGACATCGCGCAGGACGTTGGAATCATCGCGGTCGATCCGACCCGTCCGGCCACGGCGCCGGCGCAGGTCGTGCACGATTCGGCCTCTGAAGATCAGTCGCTGTGCTGGTCGCCGAACGGCAAGTGGATTGCGTTTCACTCGCACAAGGATCAGTCCGACGACATCTGGCTGCGCGCCGCTGGAGGCGGCAGCGAACCGCGGCGCATCAGCTTTCTCGGACGCGGCGCCGAGACCGGATGGCCGCGCTGGTCGCCCGACGGCAAGTGGCTGCTCTTCGAAGGGGCGAAGCCGCCATCGCGGCGCACGCTGATGTTCGTCATCGGCATCGATCAGGACACCGGCGCCCTCACCCACGACGCGCAGGAAATCACCGTCGCCGCGCCCGACATCGAAATCGGTCACGCCGAATGGCTGCCCGACAGCAAGCGCCTCGTGATGATCGGCAGGGAAGGTCCCGGCCGCCATGCGATCGTGACGCTGTCGCGCGACGGCGGCGAGCCGCACGTCGTGCATCGATTCGCGTCCGAGCACGACACGCCGGGTCTCGGCGTGTCGCCCGACGGACGGGCCGTCGCGTTCATCGCGCCGGCCGCCGACGGCTTCTTCCAGCTGTTCCGCATGCCGCTCGCCGGCGGCGCGCCGATCCAGGTGACGAGCGATCGATCGAACAAGACGCAGCCTGCGTGGTCGCCCGACGGCAGGCAGATCGCGTTCACGGTGTGGAGCTACGACGCACAGTTCTGGAGGTATCGATCTTTAAACGCGTGGGGCCCCACCCCCATGCGCTGACGCGCGGGCCGTAGCCCGCGCGCGTATTTAGAACAGAACGTCGCAGATGGGCCCGTGCGGCAGGCGCCGAGGCGCGCGGGGGTAGCCCGCGCGCGTATTGAGAACAGAACGTTGCAGATGGGCCCATGCGGCACGCGCCGAGCCGGTCGGGCCGTTGCTTCGCGCGTATTTGAGAACAGGATGTCGCCAACATGAGATCAATGGGGTATTCGCTCATCGTGGGGATCATGGCGGCTGCCCTCGGCGGCTGCTCCGCGTCGTCGACGACCACCGCCGGAAGCAGCGCACGGCCCGCGGCGCCGTCATATCTCGACTACTCCGGTCGCGACGATGTGTTGAGCGGCGGCGTGAAGATGATTCCCATCGACACGCCGAAAGGGAAGTTCAGCGTCTGGACGAAGCGCATCGGGAACAATCCGGCGATGAAGGTGCTGCTGCTGCACGGCGGACCTGGCGCGACGCACGAGTACATGGAGGCGTTCGACAGCTATTTCCCGGCGGCGAGCATCGAGTACTACTACTACGACCAGCTCGGCTCGGCGTACAGCGATCAGCCGGACGCACCCGAGTTGTGGGAGGTACCGCGCTTCGTCGAAGAGGTGGAACAGGTACGGCAGGCGCTCCACCTCGATCGCAGCAACTTCTATCTGCTCGGACAGTCGTGGGGCGGCATCCTCGCGCTCGAGTACGCGCTGAAGTATCAACAGAACCTGAAAGGGCTCGTCATCTCGAACATGATGGCGAGCATCCCGGCATACAACGAGTACGCGCACAAGGTGCTGATGCCGCAGATGGATCCGAAGGCGCTCGCCGAAATCCAGCAGCTCGAAGCGGCGAAGAAATACGGCGATCCGCGGTACATGGAGCTGCTCGTGCCGAATTTCTACACGCAGCACATCCTGCGCATGCCGCCGGATGAATGGCCCGATCCGGTCAACCGCGCGTTCAAACGGATCAACGAAAAGATCTACGTGCCGATGCAGGGTCCGAGCGAGATGGGGGCGAGCGGGAAGCTCGAGAAGTGGGATCGCGTCGCCGACCTGTCGAAGGTCTCAGTGCCGATGCTCGTCATCGGCGCGAAGTACGACACGATGGATCCGGCGCACATGGAGAAGATGTCGAAGCTCGTGCAGCACGGCCGGTACCTGTTCTGCCCGAACGGCAGCCACATGGCGATGTACGACGATCAGAAGACGTACTTCAGCGGCCTCGTGAAATTCATCCAGGATGTGAATGACGAGCGGTTTTGAGCGAGTGGTTCTCGCGGCGGCAGCGGTCGCCGTGATGGCCGGTTCGGCCGATGCGCTGCTCGTGTCGCTCGACCGTGCCGACATCAGACGCGCGTTGGACCTGGTTCAGTGGCCGCGCACGGATCAGGATCGCGCGCGCTTCCACGCACGGTACATCGTGCGTGTGGGCAGCGCGCCCGCATATCAGACCTCCGTCGATACGATCGAGACGATCACCGAATTCCGCCGGATGGTGCGCATCGCCGAGCAGCACGCGCGGATCAACGACACGTTCGCGCGAGGCGGCCGGATCCAGGAAGCCGAGGAGGCGCTGCGGCCGTACCGCGGCCGGCTCTCGGTTGTCGCCCACGTCAAGTTCGGCCCGCACGTCACCGGCGTGCCGGACATCGATCTGACCTTCGCGGATCCGAAGGCGCCGCGCGCCATCGACCTGCGGCGCGCGCCGATTTACGCGCTCGACGGCACGCTGATCGGTGCGGACATCGAGGCCATCTTCACCAGCGCCTCAATCGGTCAGACGACACAGATCGCGGCGGTCCGTCTGCGCGACGCCGAGCTCGCACGCACGGCGATCGATTTCGGCGATTTGGACTGACGCGACTCCTCGCGTTGGCATGACGCACAGCTTCGCCGGACTGGTCAGCTCTGTTCACGACGCACTGGAACCGTGCCCGCGCGCAAACACGTGGGACGTGACAGTGCTGTGCAGGTTGTACTACTCTGTCTTCAGCGATCATGGCTGACCACTCTGCCATTGAATGGACTGAGGCGACTTGGAATCCAACGACCGGCTGCACGAAGATATCTCCTGGCTGCGACCGCTGTTACGCCGAACGTATCACTCAGCGATTTCCCACGAACTTTCCCAGCGGTTTTGAGCTGACGCTTCGACCGCTTGCGCTCGATCTCCCATTACGGTGGCGCAAGCCCCGAACCATCTTCGTAAATTCGATGTCAGACCTCTTCCATGGGGACGTACCGGACACGTATATCGCGCAAGTGTTCGACGTTATGGCGCGTTGCCCCCAACACACGTTTCAGGTGCTCACCAAGCGCGCAGTTAGGCTCGCGAGCCTTGCGCCGCAGCTTCGTTGGCCGCCACATGTGTGGATGGGCGTGTCAGTCGAATCACCCGCGTACACATGGCGAGTCGATTACCTTCGAAAGGTTCCCGCCGCTGTTCGCTTCATTTCGGCGGAACCGTTGCTCGCCGCGCTGCCGAGCCTCAATCTGTCCGGGATTCATTGGCTGATCGCTGGCGGCGAGAGCCAGCCTGGTGCGCGACGCGCCGATATGAATTGGTTCCGGGATTTACGGGACCAGTGCGTCGCCGCAGGCGTTGGCTTCTTTCTCAAACAACTTGGTGGCCATCCTTCGAAGCGAAGCGGCGAGCGCGCTTTGCTCGATGGACGCCGTTGGATCGAACCGCCGTCAACGGTACCGTCGGAAAATGTCATCCACGATGTCGCCAGCGACCGCTTTCGGAGAGCAGAAAAATAGATAGTAGATCGGCGCGTTGACGCTGTTCCGCATCGCAATTGGTTCCGGAACGTATGCAAACCCCGCATCCTTCAGCCGCTGCCGATACGCCGCAATCAATCGGTGGTTGCCCGCTTTGAACCACGATTGGCCCCCGAATAAGGTTGGTTGCCGATCATAGGCGGCTTCCCGCCTGCTCATATCTCCCCAGACCCGAGTCAACATGTCCGCACGGCTTTCTGAGACGGTATCTGCCGCTCTCCACAGTACGTTGCGATTCGCACTGACGAGCATGAAGTTGAAAAAGATCTCAACGGTTTTCATCGCGGCGATTTGGGTCAGCAGTGCATAGTCGACGCTGAGCCCGTACGGATCGAGAAGGCACAAGCCGCGCGCAAAATCCTCGAAGCGGCATCGCATTAGTAGCTCTGGAAGGATGTCGCGGTAGTCTCCAACATGTACTTGCGCCGTAGGTCGACGGCGGGCGAGCTGACGGAGGATGTCCGCCTTGCCGGCGTTCAATTCTATGAAGTGGTACTCAGAAAAAGGTGGGTCAACGTTCAATGCGCGTAGTGCGCCGGCTGCCTTGAGCTCCTCGGCTTCTGAGTCCACCGCGACTCCGGCACCAGCGAAGGCGTCAATGTATACGTAACGTTTCGCCCAACGTTGCGTCTGCAAGATTCGAGTGTACGCAGTCGCGTACTTCTCGATGATTTCATGTTTGATCTGTGACCACGGGTTCATCCGGTCTAGCTCGATGTCGCTCGGCACCTCAATGACGTCGATCGGCGTTTCCGAGATTCGATTATCCTCGCCACAGAATCGACAGGTAGGCGAATCGCGGTCTAGCAACTGGCCGCATCCAATGCAAACGATCGGAGGCATCGTTCGCCGACGATGATATAATCAGTCATCACTCTTTAACGCGCTCCGGCGAGAGCGCGAAGAGGTGCCATGCCAGTCGTTCTCGACGCCGACCGCATCAGTCGAAGCCTCACGCGCATCGCCCACGAGATTCTCGAACGCAACCGCGGCGTCGACGAGCTCGCGTTGGTCGGCATCCGGACCCGCGGCGTGCCGATCGCCAAGCGGCTGGCGCACGCGATCCGCGACATCAACGGGCACAACGTCCCGACGGGCGCCCTCGACATCACGCTCTACCGCGACGATCTGATGCGGCATGCGGTCGGGCCGCAGCCGCTCATCCGGAGGACCGAGATCCCCTTCTCGATCGACGACAAGAAAATCCTGCTCGTCGACGACGTGCTGTACACGGGGCGGACGATTCGGGCGGCGCTCGACGCGCTGATCGATTTCGGCCGCCCGAAAGCGATTCAGCTCGTCGTGCTCGTCGACCGCGGGCACCGCGAGCTGCCGATCAAGGCCGACTACGTCGGCAAGAACGTGCCGACGTCGCCGACCGAGAGCGTGCAGGTCCACCTGACCGAAGTGGACGGCCGCGACGAAGTGGAGATCACCGAGTCATGAAGAAGGATCTCCTCGGCATCGGCGACCTCACGGAAGACGAAATCCACCTGGTGCTCGACACCGCCGAAGCGATGCGCGAGATCGCGCAGCGCCCGATCAAGAAGGTCCCGACGCTGCGCGGCAAGACGGTCGTCAATCTGTTCTACGAGCCGAGCACGCGCACACGGACCTCGTTCGAGATCGCCGAGAAGCGGCTCAGCGCCGATACGCTGAACATCGCGGTCGCCGTCTCGAGCGTCGTGAAAGGCGAGACGCTCGCCGATACCGCGCGCAACATCGAGGCGATGGCGCCCGACATGATCGTCATCCGCCACGCCTCGTCGGGGGCGCCGCACCTGCTGTCGCGGATCTGCCGCTCGCGCATCATCAACGCCGGCGACGGCATGCACGAGCATCCGACGCAGGCGCTGCTCGACGCGTTCACGATTCGCGAGCACAAAAAGAAAATAGCCGGGTTGAAGGTGACCATCGTCGGCGACCTCCTGCACAGCCGCGTGCTGCGGTCCAACGTGCTGCTGCTGACGCGCCTTGGCGCCGACGTGTGGGTGAGCGGGCCGCCGACGCTGGTGCCGGTCGGGCTCGAACGGCACGGCGTTCGCGTGTCCACCTCGATCGACGAAGCGGTCGCGGACGCCGACGTCATCATGATGCTCCGCATCCAGCAGGAGCGGATGCACGGCGCTTTCTTCCCGTCGCTGCGCGAGTACTTCTCCACTTTCGGCATGACGAGGGCGCGCGTCGCGCGGGCGAAGCCGGACGTCATCATCATGCACCCCGGGCCGATGAACCGCGGCGTCGAGATCGATTCCGAGGTCGCGGACGGTCCCTACTCGGTGATCCTCGAGCAGGTCGCCAACGGCGTCGCCGTCCGCATGGCGGTGCTGTACCTGCTCGCGGGCGGAAGCGAAGGCGATTGATTCGGCTCGGGCTGACGAGAGAGTGACATGTCGACCATGTTGTTGAAGGGTGGGCGCGTCGTCGATCCGGTCAACGGCCGCGATGGCGCGTTGGACGTGCTGATCCAGGGCGATCGCATCGCGCGCGTCGGCCGCGATCTGGCGGCAGAGGGCGCCGCCGTCGTCGAGATCCCGGGCGGCTTCGTCGTCTGTCCCGGCCTGATCGACATGCACGTGCATCTGCGCGAGCCGGGCCAGGAACACAAGGAGACGGTCGCCACCGGAACGGCGGCCGCGGTCGCGGGCGGGTTCACGGCGGTCGCGTGCATGCCGAACACGAGCCCGGTGAACGACAACGCCGGCGTCACCGAATACATCCTGAAGAAGGGGTCGGAAGCGAACCTCGCGCGCGTGTATCCGATCGGCGCGGTGTCGCGCGGGCAGCAGGGCGAGCAGCTCGCCGACATCGCGGAGCTGCGGCAGGCGGGCTGCGTGGCGATCACCGACGACGGCCATCCGGTGGCGACCGCCATGCTGATGCGCCGCGCGCTCGAGTACACGCGCATGTTCGACATGCCGGTCATCGAGCACTGCGAAGAGCAGACGCTGAAGGGCGACGGCGTTGCCCACGAGGGCTACTACGCGTCGGCGCTCGGCCTGCGCGGCATTCCGGGCGAGGCCGAGTCGATCATGGCGCTGCGCGACATCTCGCTCGCCGAGCTGACTGGGGGCCGCGTCCACGTCGCGCACATGAGCGCGCGCCAGACGCTCGATGCGGTGCGGTTCGGGAAGACGCGCGGGGTTCGGGTCACCTGCGAGGTGACGCCGCATCATTTCGTGCTCACCGACGAGCTGCTCGCCGCGCCGGTTCCGTACGACACGAACGTGAAGATGAATCCGCCGCTGCGCGACGCGGCGGATCGCGACGCGATCGTCACCGGCATCGCCGATGGAAGCGTCGACGTCATCGCCACCGATCACGCGCCGCACCATTACGACGAGAAGCAGGTCGAGTTCGACCGCGCGCCGTTCGGGATCACCGGTCTCGAGACGGCCGTGTCGCTCTGCTTCGATCGGCTCGTGCACGCCGGCCGCATTTCGCTGGCGCGGATGATCGAGCTGCTCTCGGTGAACCCCGCGCGAATTCTGAAGGTGCCCGGCGGCGCGCTGAGCGATGGCGCCCCGGCCGACATCTCGATCCTCGCGCCCGACATGAACGTGACGGTCGACGTCGCGCGCATGCGATCGAAATCGAAGAACACGCCGTTCGCCGGCTGGACGCTGCGCGGCGGCGTCGCCGCCACCATCGTCGGCGGCCGCTTGGTGTATGTGAACGACGCGATTCAGTGGAGCGCTCTGCGGCACGCACAAGTGGAGCGCTAAGGCACGCCAGTTGGAGCGCGGGGCCCTTCGACGCTCATCCTGAGCCTGTCGAAGGATGAGCGCTCAGGACCGAGCGGAAGACAGACATGAACAGACCTGCGGAGATTCGTGAGAAGGCGCTGGCCGACCTGCAGCAGTCGGCGATTCTCATGCTGGACGGCCACTTCGATTACGGCAACGGATATCACGGTCGCGCGTACGTGAATCCGCATCAGTTGTTCCGGCACCCGTCGACGATCTGGCGCTTCGCCCAGGACCTGATCGATCTGCTGCCGTCCGATCTCGTGCAGAAGACCGAAGTCGTCGCCGGCCCCGTCACCGGCGGCGCGCTGCTCGCGCACACGATCGCCGGCCTGCTCGACAGCCGCCGCAGCCTCACGCATCCGCCCTGCAGCTTCGCGCCGTTCAACTACGATCCCGGACGCGGCTTCGCCCTGCGTCAGTTCTACCGCGCGGAGCTCAGAGGCAAACGCGTGCTGCTGGCCGACGACGTGCGGAACACCGGCGAGACGTTCGCACGGTGCGCCGCGCTCGTACGGGAAGCGGGCGGATCCGTCGTCGCGACCGCCGAGATCTACGATCGCTGCGAGGCGATCACCGATCTCGGCGTGCCGAACATCGCGCTCGTGGAATACAAGGCGCCTCAGAATTACAGAGCCGCAGATTGTCCACTTTGCAAATCTGGCATACCGATTACGAGATTCTGAATTGCGGATTGGGGATTGCGGATTGATCGCGAATCCACCAATCGACAATCCCCAATCCGAAATTTACGAACGGCGCCGCTGCCACCCGATTCCCACCGACACGACCACTGACGGCGTATAGCGGTGTTCGGTCGTGACCGTCGGCGCGAGATACCTGCCGTTCGGCAGTCGCTGCGGGATTGAGTAGGTCTGCGACACGGTGTTGTAGAGCGGCAGCGTCGCGTCGCCTTGCACGAAGAGGCGCACCGTCGTGGCGCGCGCCAGCTCGTAGCCGGTCGTCAGCTCGCCCTGCAGCCCCTGACCGCTCCACGATTTCTGTCCTTCGCCGAGGTCGGTTCCGCCCCAGCTCAGGCCGCCGCCGAAGTACGCCGTGCGGTTGGCCGTTGGATTCGTGAAGTAAAGCCCTTCGAGCTTCAGCAGCGAACCGGCGACCGCGCTGCTGCGCGACGGGTAGTACCCGCTGCCCTGGTCGAAGTGATAGTTGAAGAACGAGAAGTCGACGCCGAATCGGTCGAACTCGGCGCGATACCCGAAGCCGAGCGCGGGGACGCCGTGGGTTTGACTGCCGAAGACGCCGCCGTATCCGAGCCGCGCGTGCCAGTACGCGTCGGACTGGACGCGCCGCGCAGGGAGATCCTGAGACACCGTGACGTTGGTGCGATCGACGATCGCCATGCTGCCCAACGCCTCGCCTGTGACGAGGGAACGCACCATCTGACTGTAGACCGCCGGCAGGTCGTCGAGACCGACGGCAGTCATGTCGCGGTGGCCGAGCGGGCCGGCGAGCGTCACGACGATCGTGTTGCCGAGCCTCACGTGCGACAGCACATAAGGCAGCCGGCAGCCGGCCGCCGCGATGCGCTGTCCCGCCAGCTCGAACTGCTTCTCGACGAGCAGGAGCGCCGCGCTCCGTTCGTCGGGCGACAGCGTGTCGTGAGCCTCGTCAATCGAGATGCAGATCTGTGCACTGGCCGCCGTCGCGGCGCCACATACGAGAACGGCGGTAAACAGCGAGGAGCGAAGAAGATGACTGCGCATCGAATCCTCCGTGCGGCCAAGAAATTGCCGCTACCGGGGAATGCGCAGAGGGCGTCCGAACAGGCTCATTCTGAAAAGTACGAAGTCTGAAGTACGAAGTCTGAAGTACTTCGAACTTCAGACTTTCTATGGTACCAGTCGCAGCCGCCCGATCGCCCCGCTTTCGATGTCGGAACGACTCATTCGCATCTTGCGGTGACGAACGAGACGCCAGTCGGCGAGGAAATCGTCGTAGTGCGGCGACAGCGCGTGGCCGGACTCGCCGATCGCATCGAGGAAGCGGCTGTCGTTGGCAGGTGAGAGATCGATGATCTCGCGGTAGCCGGGCACGAGGTGCTGTTCGTAGCGGAGGTCGGCGGCGACGGTGCCGATGTTGACGGTGCTCCAATCGCCCTCAGCGGGGACGGATCGACTGAGCAGCGGACGCAGCGCCGCGACCGCATCGAGTCCCTGGTGCGGGAACACGGCGTGGTGCACGGCGTCCCATCGCCAGCGGCTCATGTCGCCGCCGAGCCGCCTGGTCAAATCGACGACCGCCTCGTGCAGCGCCTCGGTCACCGCATCGTCGCACGATTCCACCTGGGTCGTCGTCTTGTCGTCGCACCACGACGTGTCGTTGGTCGTCAGCGTGTTGATGATGAAGCGCGTGGTGAACGAGAACTTCGCCTGATACGCGTCGGTGACGAGCGGACCGAGATCGTCGGCCGCGATCACAGGCACGAGGTGCCAGAACCACGCCTGGAAAATCGCCGTGGCGGCGCTCCCGGCCGTCGCGTCGAAGTTCCATGGACGAAGCGTCTCGACCGCGTTCCGATCGGCGTCGGCCGTCGGTCGCGCGTGCGCGAGCAGCAGCGGGACGAGCGCCTTCGCGTGGAGCGAGACGGTGTCGGCTTGCATGCGTGCGAAGTCGTCGGGCGTCAGCTTCGTTCGTCCCTTCAGAAGGTCGACGATCCGCTGCGCGCGGTACGGCTCGTACCAGTCGAATCCGAGGTTGTAGGGATAGCTGGCCGGCGCCGGACGATGGTTGGCCGTGACGATGATGTGCGACGGCGGATCGTACAGGTGCGGCAGTTGATCGAACGGTACCCAGCCGATCCACTCGGCACTGCCGCTCGATCCGTCGGCTGGAAGCGTGCCGTCGCCCGTCCTGCGAATCGGGATGCGCCCCGGCGCGTAGTAACCGATGTGGCCCTCGACGTCGGCGTACACCCAGTTCTGCGAGGGCACGACGAAGTCGCGCAGCGCGGCCGTGAAGTCGTTCCAGTTGCGCGCCTCGTTCATCTTCAGTATCGAGACGAGCGTCGAGTCGTCCGGATCGAGCGCAGTCCAGCGGAAGGCGAGCGGCTCCATCGGCGGCGGCTTCGGCGTGCGCTTCGACTCCGCGGCGTTCGCGTTGAGCGCGTCCGAGATCAGCGGGCCGTGTCGCGTCACGCGGACGTCGATCTGCACAGGATCCGCGCCCTTGACGGTGATCGTTTCGGGAATCACGGTCATCGGCTCCATCGCGCCGCGGAATTCGGCGGCGCGTCCCTCGGAATCGAGCCGTTCGCGGTAGAGATCTTCGACGTCCGCCGCGACGTTCGTCGCGCCCCACGCAATGCGACGATTGCGTCCGAGCGCCACAGCCGGCGCGCCCGGCAGCGTTGCACCGATGATCTCGAAGTCGCCCGCCGTCACGTGCGCGAGGTACCACGTGGACGGGATGCGGGTGCCGAGATGCGGATCATTGGCGAGCATCGGCTTGCCGCTCGCTGTCAGCGTGCCGTCGACGACCCAGTTGTTCGAGCCGGCGCCTTCGGTCGGGTAGGGCTGGAAGGGCGGGATCGGCTGGAAGGGCGGGATCGGCGGGAAGGGCAGGATGGACTGGAGGGCCAGGACAGACAGGTAGGACTGGTGCGCCACGAATGCCTGTGGTGCCTTTCCTGCCTCTCCTGCCTCTCCCGCCTTTCCCGCCTGTCCCCCCTCGCCTGCCTCTTCGCCGTCGCCGACGATGCTGAGGCCGTGCTCCGCGTACAGCGGCATGAGCTGCTTCATCCGATCCACGCCGACCGCGCGCACGAGATCATGGCGGAGCATCTCGAACGAGTAGTTTGCGCTGAGATCCCACGCCATCATCTTGACCCACACGACCACGTCCGGGCCCGTCCACGGCTCGGGCTCGAAGCGGAGGAGCGAGAACTCCGGTGGAAGCCGGCTGCCGTGATGCGTCGCAATGAACGCGTTGACGCCGGCGACGTAGGCGTTCACCTGCTGCTTCGCCCAGTCGGGCGTCGCGTCCCAGGCCGCGCGCGCGGCGCGGCCGAAGCCGACCGTGCGGAGAAAGCGATCCTGCGGGATCGTCGCGGCGCCGAAGATTTCCGAGAGCCGTCCGTGGCCGATGCGGCGCTGAAACTCCATCTGCCACAGGCGATCCTGCGCGTGCGCGTAGCCGAGCCCGAAGAACGCGTCGTGTTTGGTCGCGCCGAAGATGTGAGGGATGGCGTCGGCGTCGCGGATGATCTCGATCGGCGCCGTGATGCCGGCGACGGTGACCGTGCCGTCGATGACGGGAAGCGAGCGCCGTGCGTATTGGTAGATCGCGGCCATCGTGATCGCCAGGAGCACGACGATCGCAGCCAGCGCTTTCAGCAGCAGCGTTCGCATGCCAGAATCATACTCATTTGCAATTTCAGGTTGCAGAATTCAGATTGCAGATGGCTGATCGTTATGGCCGATTGATTGCTGATTCGTGCAGATCTCCGATTTGAAGCCGGTGCTCGACCGGCTCTACGCCGAATTCAATTATCCAGAGTCGGCTGCCGATCCGATTCATATCGTTCGGCGGTACACCGCGTCCGACGATCGCGAGGTGGTCGGGTTCGTCGCGGCGTCGCTCGCGTTCGGGCGCGTCGCCAGCGTGCTTCAATCGATCGAGCGCGTGCTCGCGATCATGGGTCGCCGGCCCGCAGAGTACGTTCGCGCGTTCGAGCCCAAGCGTGATGCCGCCGCGTTTGCCGGCGTCGTGCACCGATGGACGCGCGGCGTCGATCTCGTCGCGCTCGTCTGGTTGATGCGGCAGATGATCGATCGCGCCGGCTCGATCGAAGGATTCTTTCTCGAGGGGCACGACGCGTCCAGCAGCGACGTGGCGGCGACGCTCGACAGCTTCTCGACGCGTGCGCTGAAGCTGGATCTCAAGTCGGCGTACGGACGCGTGCCGAAGCGGCCGGGCGTCTGCTACTTCTTTCCGCGTCCGTCCGCGGGATCGGGCTGCAAGCGGCTCAACCTGTTTCTCCGGTGGATGGTGCGCCGCGACGCGCTCGATCTCGGCGTCTGGTCGCGCGTCGCGCCGTCGCAGCTGATCGTTCCGCTCGACACCCACGTGATCCGCGTCGGTCGGTGCCTTCGCCTGACGCGCTACACGAGTCCCGGATGGCGGATGGCCGTCGACATCACGGCGTCGCTCCGTCGTCTCGATCCGGACGATCCGGTCAAGTACGATTTCGCGCTCTGCCACATCGGCATGATGAACGCGTGCGGCTTCAACCGCGCGCAGGCAGATTTGGCCTCCGGGGGGAAGGGGCCCCCGGATGCTCAGTGTCCGCTTCGCGGTCTGTGCCGGCCACGCGTGCGTACACCGCGGCCGTCGCGGCGACCATCCGCTCGACGGTGAAGCGCTCGCGAACGCGCGCCAGTCCCGACTCGCCGAGCCGGCGCCGGAGAGGCTCGTCCTTCAACACGTGCACGATCGCCCGCGCGAGCGCGGCATGGTCGCGCGGCGGCACGAGCAGTCCGTTGACGTGATCCTCGACGACTTCGGGAATGCCGCCCGCCGCGGTCGCGACGATGGGCCGTCCGCACGCCATCGCGTCGAGGAGCGACGTGCCGAGACCCTCGGTGACCGAGCTCATGACGAACAGATCGAAGCCCTTGATGCAGCCGATCACATCGGTTCGGAATCCGGGGAGCAGCACGTGCTTCTCCAGATTGCGCTCGCGCACGAGACGCTCGAGGTGCTCGCGCAGCTCGCCTTCGCCGAGCACGATGAAGCGCGCGTCGGGAATGTCCTGGACGACGAGGTGCGCCGCTTCGATCAGGTAGCGCTGCCCCTTGTGCGGCACGAGCGCGGCGACGTTGCCCACGACGGGAGCCTGGTGCGGCAGCCAGAACGTCTCGTGGACGTTGACCGGCGGCGCCGCGGCGACGTGGTCGACGTCGATGCCTTCATGAATGGTGACGGTCCGATCCGCCGGCACGCCGTCCGCTACCAGCAGTCGGCGGATTGCATCCGACGCCGCGATGAAGCAGCCGACCTGCCGGTGTTTCCACCGCGAGAACGCGTTGCCCTTCAGGTGAAAATCGACGCGGCGCGACGCGACGAGCGCCGGCGCGCGGCCGCCCGACGCCGCGCCGAATGACAGCGCGAGGCCTGCCATCGCGATGGCGTGCGGATCGTGCGCGTGGATGATGTCGGGCCGCAGCCGTTTGACGACGCGCGCGAACCGCCACGCCGCGGTGAAGTCCATTTCGGTGCGCGGGGCCAGCGGGATGAGCTCCAGCCCTTCCTCGTCCGTGCGGCCGGGGCCCCGGCCGCGCTCGCTCGCGTTGCCGCGCTCGCTCGCGCTCAGGGCTGCCGTCCGGCGCCGCAGCTCGCCGTCAGGGTGCGCGACCAGCGCCGCGCGGTGTCCAATCGCCCGCAGTCCGTCGACCGTGAGCAGCACCTGGTTCTGACCGCCGCGCCACGTGCGCGCGGTATCAACGTGAAGGGAGAACATCGCGGGGGCTGGTTGCTGGTTGCTGGTTG
>Ga0070699_100002755_pt1 | contig 15668 bp, 11 predicted proteins | sample KBSK1503metaG_FD_65473 | JGI IMG/M metagenome (GOLD analysis project Ga0070699, IMG submission 65473) | Corn, switchgrass and miscanthus rhizosphere microbial communities from Kellogg Biological Station, Michigan, USA - KBS K1-50-3 metaG | ecosystem: Host-associated > Plants > Roots >...
TCTCCGATTTCGCAGGGACCCCGGGACTGCGGTCCTCAGTTACGCACTCTACGAGTGCGCGCCTTCCGGTCCTCGGCGCCGGACCACGATCTGGCGCACCTGGGCACCAATTCGCTCAGCATGAACCGGCGGCTCCGGGCTAAGCGACTACAGCTCGCCCAGCACCCTGATCCTGTCCGCTCCTGCGACGATGGCCGCGCGCGCGAGGCTGAGAAAGAGACCGTGATCCAGCGCGCCGGTCGTCGCCTTGAGCGCGGCCGCCGTGCTCTCCGGGTCTGAGACCCCCTCCGGGAAGGTGAGGTCCACGATCAGGTTGCCGTTGTCCGTGCGGTAGGGGCCGCTCCGCCCCTCACGCAGCTGCCAGGTCGCCCCGACACGCCCGAGCCGCACAGCCGTGTGGCTCCATAGGAACGGCACCACCTCGACTGGCACGAACGTGCGCCCCAGCCTGTCGACCAGCTTGCTCTCGTCGGCGATGACCACGAACCGCCTGGCTGCCGTCGCCACCATCTTTTCGCGGAACAGCGCTCCCCCATGCCCCTTCACGAGCCGCAAATGGTCATCGATCTCATCTGCGCCATCTACCGCCAGATCGATTGCGCCTGGCGGGTCCTCTACGACCTCCAGGCCGGCGGCACGGGCCAACTCGGCGCTCACACGCGAGGTCGGCACGACAGCCACGCGCCGCCCAGCCAACCCCTCGATGAAGAAGCGTGCCGTAGTCCCGGTTCCGATCCCCACCACCATGCCAGGCTCCACCAGCTCCAGCGCGCGCTGAGCTGCAGCCCGCTTCTGCGCTACGTGATCAGCGGACTGCATCACGCAGCGCCCGGATCCCGGCCGCGACACCTCCTGGGTATCCGTACACGGAGCTGCCGGCAACGAGAATGCTTGCACCGGCAGCGACCACCAGTGGTGCCGACTCCGCGTCGATTCCCCCGTCGACTTCGATGTCCAGCTCTGGCGCCAGGTCCCGCACACGCCTGATCTTGTCAGGGCTGGTCGCGATGAACTCCTGGCCGCCGAACCCAGGCTCGACCGTCATGACGTTGACGAGGGCCACGTAGGGCACCAGCTCACGCAGCGTCTCGACCGGTGTGCCGGGATTCAGGACCAGCCCAGCCGTTCTGCCGGCCTCGGCGATCGCGTGGACAGTCCGGTAGAGCGAATGGGTGGACTCGACCTGAACCAGTATGTAGTCGGCGCCGGCTCGGGCGAAGGGCTGAACGTACTGTTCTGGTCGCTCGACCATCAAGTGAGCTTCGATGGGGAGGCCCGGAGCCACCCGCCGAACCGTCTCCACGATGGCCGGCCCAAAGCTGAGATTGGGAACGAAATGGCCATCCATCACGTCGACCTGGATCCGGTCGGCGCCCGCGTCCATCGCCTCGCGCACCTGTTCGCCCAGGCGCGACAGGTCTGCGGACAGAATCGACGGGACGACCTGGATCACGCGGCTCAGGAGAGCATCGCGGCCGCGGCGCGATCGACGATGAACTCGGCACCCGCGATCATGCCGGCAGGCACGGCGCCCCGCTCCGCCTGAGCAAGCGCTTCGGCCTTGTCCTCCCCCGTTACGACGAACACAGTCCGCCTGGCGTCTCGAAGCACAGGCAGCGTCAGGCTGACTCGATCGGGCGGCGGCTTTGGTGCATGATGGACCGCGACCGTGCAGCCCGTTGCCACCAGTGCCGGGTGGCCTGGGAAGAGAGATGCCGTGTGCCCGTCGGGCCCCATGCCCAGCAGCACCAGGTCCAGCGGCGACAACCAGCGAACGACCTGGTCGTAGAGCTCGGCACCCTCTTCAGCGCCAAGCTCGGCCGGCATGCGATGCACCCCTCCGGGGTGAACGCGGTCGAGCAGCTCCTTCGCCATCCGATAGTTGCTCTCCGGATCATCGGGCGCCACGCAGCGCTCGTCGCCGAAGAGAACGGTCACCCTCCCCCACTGGAGCGACCGCTCCGCCAGCAGCTGGTAGGCTCGCCTCGGCGTCGAGCCGCCTGCCAGAACGAGGCTCCGGGTGCCCGAGTGAATCGCTTTCGCGACCAGATCCGCCGCCGCGATCGCAACCGACTCGGGGTCATCGAGGACCCGCAGATTCAACGAAGGGACTCCAGCAGGACGGATGCCCCGGCAAGCGCGCTCTCGAAGACCTGGTCCCGGCGGCTCCGCCAGAGTACGTGAAGGAGCAGGTCTGATTCCTCTGTCCTCGGCAGCACCAGTCGCTGGCGGACGGTTTCGGCGCCAAGGGTGATCGTGAGCGCGGCGTGGTTACCACCAGCCCGATCGCGTTCAATAGACATTCCGAACGGCACGCTCTCGGATTGCCCCGTCATGTCCACGGCCAACAGCTCGCCTTCCGCCACGTGCTCGCTTGGGGCAGAGCGGAGGGTCACACGCACCTGCCGACCGTCCTGAGCCTCTGCCAGGCCCTCGGTGGCAGCCTCGCCGGCCGTGCCAGTGCTGACGAATCTCCAGCCAAGAGCAGCCGAGGCCCAGCCCGCCAGCAACGCCGGTCCGACCCTGCTCGAGGGTTCGACGCCGGCTGCTTCACAGCTCATCTGTTGCAGGCCGGCGAGCAACGGCCGTCGTTCGCGTGGCGCGAAGAACTGGCCGATGGCCTCGCGCCAGGGCCGCATCCGGTCCCACCTCAGGTCCGCTATCCCGACCCTTCCCCCCATCAGCCCGGCCAGGTTCAGCAGCCCGTCAACGGGGCGCTCGAGATAGGAAGAGTCGACGACCAGGACGTCCGAGAAGTCGAGGACGTCGCGCAATGCCTCCTGGTCCAGCTCTTCACGCCCCGACCACCACAGGAAAGTTGAGATGTCGGGTACGAGCAGAGCCTCCACCAGGCTCGCCGTGTGGTCGACCGCAGCCCCGCGCACTTTCAACAGCACCTGCTGGCCCTGCACCGGGAAACCGCTGAAGAGGCGGTGGGCCTCCGCCGCGATCGTTGCATCAAGTGTTCCGCCCCCATCGCTGCTGCCCAGGTGCACGACGATCGCACGCATGGGGTGCATTGCCGACAGCTGACCGACCAGCTGGTCGCAGGCTTCCGCGCGCTCCTGGTCACCAACTGTGACGACGAGGTTGAGCACGCAGTTCCGCGGGTGCGGATGCTCCTGCCCGGGCACATCGTGCTGGCGCAGCTCGAGATCGAGACGCCGCAGCTGATCGATCACGGTCTGCAGATCGGTGTTCGTCGCATGCCAGCGGCGCGTGCGAACCCGGTCCGGATCGAGTGGGAGTACTACGGTCGGTGCCACGTCCGGCCGTCCTGCGCCACCAGCCGATCAGCTCCGGGAGGGCCCCACGTGCCGGCGGGGTAGGTCTCCAGCGGGGGCTTGCCTTGACGCCAAACCGCTTCGATGCCGTCAATCAGGGCCCACGCCGCTTCGACTTCGTCCGAGCGCGTGAACAAGGTGGGATCTCCCAGCATGCAGTCGAGCAGCAAGCGCTCATATGCGTCGGGTGCGTCCACCAGGAATGCCGACGCGTACAGGAAGTCCATGTTGACGCTGCGAATGGTCAGAGTCGGGGTCGGGACCTTGGCCCCAAACCGCAGCGAGATGCCCTCTTCGGGCTGGATGCGCAGCGTTATCGAGTTCGGTTCCAGGTCCCGCTCGGCCTCCCGCCCAAACGTAAGGTGTGGTGGCCGTTTGAACTGGACGCGGATCTCCGTGACTTCTTTGGGAAGCCGCTTGCCTGTCCGGATGTAAAAGGGTGTCTCCGCCCAGCGCCAGTTATCGACCTGGCACTTGATCGCCGCATAGGTCTCGGTCTGGGAGTTGGGGGCGACATTCGGCTCCTGACGATAACCCGGCACGTGGTTCCCCAGCACCCAGCCCTCCACGTACTGGCCTCGGACGGTCTGGGTCGCGACCTCATCGGACGCGAGCGGCCTGATCGCCCTCAGCACCTTCACCTTCTCGTCGCGGGTGCTCCCCGCTTCGAGTGCTACCGGAGGTTCCATCGCCACGAGTGTGAGCAGCTGGAGACCGTGATTCTGGATGATGTCACGCAGAGCGCCGGCACGATCGTAGTAGGGGCCGCGCAGCTCGACCCCTAGCGGCTCGGCCACTGTGATCTGGACATGGTCCACGTGCTGGTTGTTCCAGACCGGCTCGAAGATGGAGTTCGCAAACCGGAAGGCCAGGATGTTCTGGACGGTCTCCTTGCCCAGGTAGTGGTCGATTCGGTAGATGTCCTCTTCGTGAAACGCCCTCCTGAGCACCCTGTTCAGCTCCCGCGCCGAACGCAGGTCGCTGCCAAAGGGCTTCTCGACGATGATCCGGCGGTAGCCGCGGCCGCGGTTCAAGCCCGCCGCCCTGAGCTGCTCGCTGATCAGCGCGTATGTGGGTGGCGGCGTGGCGCAGTAGAAGATCGCGTTGCCGCCGGTATGCCGGGCCCGGTCGAGGTCGGCCAGGGTCTTGCTGAGGAGCTGAAACCCCTCGGCCTGGCCGAAGTTGACCGGCAGGTACGTCAGGTCCCGAAGAAACGCTTTCAGCACGTGCGGATCGACTGGCTGCGTGCGCGAGTGCTCCTTGATGTGCTCGCCGGCCCGCTCGCGGAACTGCTCCTCGCTGAGGTCGTCAAGCGCGGCCCCGACCAGCGCGAAGCCGGCAGGCAGGAGCCGGTTGCGGGAAAGGTTGTACAGGGCCGGCAGCAGCTTGCGCCCGCTCAGGTCGCCGGTGGCTCCGAAGATCACCATCAGGGCCGGGTCGGCCAGGCGGTACTCGTTCATGTCCCCGGCGAGCGGGTTGACGACAGGCTGAACCGCCACGTCTGTGCTCACACTTGGGGTCCCCGCGGACCAACCTCTTGGCCCACCGCCTGTTCAACAGCCTCGGCAAGCGCCGTCCACCCTGCCTCCGGCGAGGAGCCCAGATCGACACGCACCACCGGGTAGTTTCGAGACTCCAGAGACCGCAGGTCGCCGAGTGCCTGCGCTTGCTTCAGCGTCGAGAAGCCGTAAGGCTCGCCGGGGACTGGAACGTCCCGTGCGTCCTGCTGGACGAGCTGCAGGAAGAGCCCGACCGGCGGGCCTCCTTTGTGCAGCTGGCCGGTGGAATGCAAGAAGCGCGGACCGTAGCCCGCGGTGGTAGCCAGCCTGCCGCCGTCGCGCACGCTGGCGCGGATCTGGCGCAGGGCATGTGTGGAAGCCTCAGTGCTGGTCGTGTAAGCCATGATCGCGAAGTAACTGCCGTCTCTGGCGTGGCCCAGCAGGTCGGCCACCGCCTCTCCGGCCCGCGCCGCCGGCACTGCGGCCGCCTCCGGCATCTTGCCGCCGGCCACGAACTCGGCGAGCACCCCTTTTGTGTTGTCCTTGCTCTCCTGGACGTTCGGCTGGTCGAACGGGTTGATGCCCAGCAGCGAGCCGGCGACCGCCGTCGCGAGCTCCCAGCGCAGGAACTCTCCGCCAAGGTCGAGCTGGTCGCGCATCGTCAGCGTGACCACGGGCTGGCCGGCCTGCTCGAGAGCGAGCACCGCCTCGTCGGCCGGATCGTCGTCGACACGCACGTGGACGAACAGGCGGTCCGGACCATACGCCTCTGGACGCCCGATCGGTTCGCCCTCGACCGGCACGATGCCTTTGCCCTGCTTGCCGGTGCTCTCCGCAAGCAGCTGTTCCAGCCAGTAGCCGAACGTGGCCACTCTGGGCGACATCAACAGCGTGACTTTGTTGCGACCCCGATTGGCGAGCGCGCCCATGACGGCCCCCAGCCAGATGCCGGGATTCTGCTCCACGGGCACAGTGGCGTCGCAGGAACTGGCCATCTCCTGCGCTCGCTCGAGCAGCTCGCGCACGTCAATGCCCATCAGTGCACCGGGCACGAGTCCGAAGTAGGACAGCGCCGAGTACCGCCCGCCGATGTCCGTCGGGTTGAGGAAAGTCCAGCGGAAGTCGCGTTCGGCAGCAACACGCTCTAGAGGACTGCCGGAGTCCGTGATCGCCGCGAACTGGTGGCCCGGGTTCTGGGTGCCGGTCTTGCGCACCTCCTCCCAGAAGTACGCCATGTGGGACAGCGTCTCGGTCGTCGCTCCGGACTTGCTCGCCACGATGAACAGCGTCCGGGCGATGTCGACCTGCTCGCGAAGGGCCAAGATCGTCGCCGGGTCGGTCGTGTCCAGCACGTGCAGTTGGGGATATCCCGGGACGTGGCCGAACGTGTTCCGGAAGACGTCCGGGCACAGGCTGGACCCGCCCATCCCCAGCTGCACGACGTCGGAGTATTCCCTCCCGCCTTGCGCCAGCGCCTCGAACCTGTCAGCGCTCTCCAGCATCTTCTCCGGCACGCTGAGCCAGCCCATCCACTTGCCGGGTTCGGTTCCGGGCACCCAGAAGGTGTCGTCTCGCGACCAGACCCGGCGCGGGGCGTCCTCCGCCTGGAGCTTGGCCACGGCCTGATCCACGATTGGCTGCAGCGTCCCGAGCGAGTGCCACTGCCGTGGTCCCTTGCCCGCTCTGATGTCGCTCGCGGCCTTGTCGATCGTCTCGATGAGGCTGGCGAACGACTTGTCGAACAGTTCAACCCCCTCGGTCTCGAGTTGCTGGGTGACGTCTCGCAGGCTGATCCCGACCTGAGCCAGCTCGTCCAGGGTGCGATGTGCCGACGGCAGGTCCGCGTCCAGGCTTCGGCGCACTTCGCCGTGCTCCCTGAACGCTGCCAGGGTTGACGGGGGCACCGTGTCCACCGTGTCGGGGCCGATCAGCTCCTCGATGTACATCGTGTCCGGGTATCGCGGATCTTTCGTCGATGTGCTCGCCCAGAGGCAGCGCTGCGGCCGCGCTCCCGCAGCGCGCAGTGTCTCCCAGCGTGGCCCGCTGTGGAGCTGCTTCCAGTGTTCGTACGCGACCTTGGAGTTTGCGATTCCCGCCTTGCCGAGGAGTCTCGCCAGCCGCTCCTTATCAGCGGGGCTCGTCGCCGTTTCGATCTTCGCGTCGAGGAGCTTGTCGATCTTGGTGTCGACCCGGCTCACGAAGAAGCTGGCCACGCTGCCAACCTTGCTCGGGTCGCCGCCAGAAGACTTCAGGTCCTGCAGACCAGACATGAATGCGTCGACCACCTCGTCATAGCGCTCGGTCGAGAAGATCAGCGTGACGTTGATGTTGACGCCTTCGCCGAGCATCCGCCTGATGGCGGGCAAGCCCGGCTTGGTGCCCGGGATCTTGACCATCACGTTCGGCCGGTCGGCGCGGTGGAACAGATCGCGAGCCATCGCCACGGTGCCTTCCGTGTCCATGGCCAGCCGGGGTGAGACCTCGATGCTGACGTAACCATCGGCGCCACCGGTCGTGTCGTAGACAGGCCGAAACACGTCGGCGGCGGCCCGGATGTCCTCCAGCATCAGCTCCCAGAGGATGTGCTCGGCGTCGTGCCCCGCTGCGACCTCCCGGACCAGGGCCTCGTTGTAGTCGGTCGACCCGCTCACCGCCTTCTCAAAGATGGTCGGGTTGGAGGTCACCCCGCTGATGCCCTCTTCGCGCAGCCGGGCCAGCTCGCCTGAGGTGATGAGCTGGCGGCGGATGTTGTCCAGCCAGAGGCTCTGGCCCAGCTCCCTCAGCTCCTGGATCGGGCTGCTCATGACCGCTCTCCCTGATTCAACAAGTTGCGTGCGGCGTGGGCGATCTGCCCCGCCGAGATCCCGGCCGCCTCCATCAGCTCCTCGGGCTTGCCTGAGGTTGGCAGGCCTCGCACGGCGCAGTGGGCAACCCGCGGGGGGCTCGGGTCGCCGGCCAAGGCCTCCAGGACAGCAGCGCACATTCCGCCCTCCGGGTAATGGTCCTCCGCGACTACGAGGCGACCACCCGTCACAGAGCTCGCCTCGCGAAGCACCCCCACGTCCACCGGCTTCACGGTGTAGAGGTCGATCACGCGCACGGAGATTCCATCGCTCGCCAGCAGGTCGGCCGCAGCCAGGCAGTTGTGAAGTGTCACGCCTGCTCCGATCAGGGCCACCTGGTCGCCATCCGAGCTGCGCAGCACCTTGGCGCCCCCGATCGGGAACTGCTCATTGGGGCCGTAGAGCACGGGATAAGCGCCCCGCGTCGTGCGCATGAAAACGATGCCGTCCCGGTCGGCCATAGCGCCTGTCAGCTTCGCCGCGGACGCGGCATCGCTTGGATAGAGAACCGTGGAGCCGTGGATGACCCGCATTGCGGCCAGGTCCTCCAGCCCCATCTGGGAAGGGCCGTCCTGCCCGATCTCGACTCCGGCGTGGGAGCCGGTCAGCCGGATGTTCGCCTGAGAGATGGCCGCCATTCGGATGAAGTCGTACGCCCGAGTGAAGAAAGCAGCGAAGGTCGAGGCGAACGGACGGTACCGGCGGACGCTCATGCCGACGGCTGCGGAGACCAGCATCTGCTCCGCTATGTACATCTCGAAATAGCGGTCGGGATAAGCCCTGGCGAACTCGTCCGCGTGGGTCGAGTTGCTGACCTCGCCGTCCATCGCCACGACATCCGGCAGCGCCCCCAACGCGACCAGCGCATCGCCATAAGCCTTCCGGGTCGCCACCTTACTCCCGACCTCGTAGGTCGGCAGCTTGGCACTTGCCCCGGCGGCGGACGCAGGCCGCGTTACGGCAACTGGCTCGGGCTTCCGCGTGTACACCGTAAAGTGCCGCACGCCGCCCAGCTCTGCGATCGCCTGGTCCGCCATGTCGGGCGGCAGCGCCCTGCCGTGCCAGCCTTCCTTGTTCTCGATCTCGGCGAAGCCCTTGCCCTTGACGGTCTTGGCGATGACGACCGTCGGTTTGTCGCCACCCTGGCGCGCCTTCGCAAGCGCGCGGTCGATCTGATCGACGTTGTGGCCATCGATGACGATCGGGTGCGCACCGAAGGCCTCGGCCCGCCGCCGGTAGACCTCGAGGTCCCAGCCGTACTCAGTCTCGCCCCGCTGACCGAGCCGGTTCACATCGAAGATCGCAGTCAGGTTGGAGAGCTTGTAGTAACCGGCCTTGTCCATCGCCTCCCAGATCGAGCCCTCCGCCAGCTCGGAGTCGCCACAGAGCGCCCAGACGTGGAAAGGCAGCTTGTCCAGATACTTGCCTGCCAGCGCCACGCCGACCGATATCGGCAGGCCCTGTCCCAGCGACCCCGTCGCGACGTCCACCCAGGGTATGACGGGGGTGGGGTGTCCCTCGAGCCGGGAGCCGAACTTCCGGAAAGTCAGGAGCTCGTCGTCTGTGATGGCTCCGGCCGCCTTGAACATCGCGTAGCAGAGAGGTGAGGCGTGGCCCTTGGAGTAGATCAAGTGGTCGTTGCCCGGATTGTCCGGCTCGCCCCAGTCGTAGACGAGGTGCCGGGCCAGCAGCACGGCGATGATGTCGGCGGCCGACATGGACGAGGTCGGGTGGCCCGAGCCGGCCGCGGTGCTGCAGCGGATGGAGTCAACACGAAGCTGCTGACCGAGCTCGCGCAGAAACTCCGTGTCTTTGGCCGTCAGCTCCGATGTCACCGTTGCCATTACGAACTCCCTTCGATCAACGCGCTATACAGCCATCTCTGGCGGCGATACGCCTGCTCGTAGGCCACACGCGCAGCCTCGCGAGGTTCAACGTTACGACCTGGGTGCGACTCGGGTCTTCGCTCGATGCCCAGGTGTTGCAGCGCGAGCTCCGCCGCACCCTGGCTGGATGCCTCCATCGCAGAGTTTGAGACCAGCAAGGGCTTACCGATGGCGTCGGCCATCATCTGCGCCCAGACGGGCGAGCTCACGATGGCCGCACCGCTGGCCACGAGCCGCCGTGCCCCCGGCACTGTCTGGTCGAGAGCACGATCCACGCCCGCGAAGGTCAGAGCCACCGCCTCCAGACCGGCACGAGCGATGTCCTCGGCAGTGGTCGCTTGCGTAAGACCGGCGATGGCGCCACTGGCCTGTGGCGCGAAGCCCAGGCTGCGCTCGCCGCCCAGCAAGGGCAGGAACGTGATACCCGTGCTGGCCGGTCTCATCTGTCCGAGCCGCTCCTCCAGGCCGGCCTCTTCGAGGCGGAGGGTGCGCAGCAGCCACGCGTAGAGATTGCCGCCGTTGCTGAGCGAACCTCCGACGACGTACCGGCCCGGCTCCAGCAGGTAGCACCAGAGGCCAGGTGCCAGCCGCGCGGGCAACCGATCGGTCATTGCCCGTAGAGCGCCCGACGTGCCGACGGTCAGTGCCCGTTGACTGGGGTCGATGCACCCGCTGCCAAGGTTCGCCAGGGCGCCGTCGCCAGCAGGGCTGACCCACAGCGCTCGAGCGAGCTGCGGCCAGCGTCGGCTGAATTCGGGCCCGAGGCCGCGCATCTCCTCCATCTCCTGCGGAAGCTGCTCCTCCCGGAGTCCAACTCGCTCGAGAAGCTCGGCGTCCCAACCGCCGGCGAGCTGCCGAAGCCCCGTCCCCGAAGCCATCGAAGGACTGGTCGCAAGCTCGCCAAACAGACCGTTGTAGAGAACATCGCCAAAACTCACCCAGTGCTCGGTTCGAGACCAGACGTCAGGCGCCGAGTCACGAAGCCAGGCCAGCTTCGCGGGCCAATAGCTGGGGTGGATGGGGCAGCCGGTGCGCGCGCGCACGACCTCGTGATCCATCTCGCCTCGCAGGCGCTCCGCCTGCTCCCAGCTGCGGGTGTCCATCCAGAGGATGAGCGGCGTCGTCGGACGCCATTGAGCGTCCAGGCCTGCCAGCCCATGCCAGAAGGTCGAGACGCCGATCGCCGCGATCTCGCTCTGACGGCCCGCCAAAGCCAGCGTGTCGTCGACGACTTTCAGCGCCAGCCGCTCCAGCTCAGGCAGGTCGACCTCGGCCGTGCCGTCGGCCGCGAGCCGGGGCGTGTGCTCGATCTTGATTTCCGAGCCGGGCACCTGGCTAGCGTTCGACTCGAACAGCATCCCGCGGACCGACGACGTGCCCACGTCGAGGGTCAGTACAAGCGGTTCTAGCAAGCTAGGACGGCGTCGGCGGCGGTGGTGTGGCCGGTACGACTGGCTGAGTGGGCTGCGGAGCCAGCTGGGCTTGCAGGGCCTTCCTGTCCGCCTCGTAGGCCGTCGCCAGGCGGTCCAGGTCGGCCTTGGACCGGCTCTGCCCGGTCGCCTCGAGCTCGCGCTCGATTTCGGTCACCGTGACGTCCGATTCCGCGAAGAGCCGATCCCTGGCGGCTTTCCAGCGCGCGTCGCGGACCTGGACCGAGCTGAGGTCGCTGCCAGCTGCGCGCAGCAGCGTGAAGCGACGGCCTAGCGCCTGGACAGTCAGATCTCCGTCGCCTCGAGCGGCCATGTCTTCGGCTTCGCGCTCGCGAGTCTGGGCCAGCTTGATCTCCAGCTGGGCCCGGTTCACTCGGTCCATGTTGACCCTCACGAGCGTGGACTCGCCCGTTAGCTTGAGCGGATAGAGAGCGGAGTTGGGGTTCGCGAACGAGCTGAGCATGGCCAGGACAGACCCCACTACCACGGCGAGTACGCCTGCAATCGTGAGCGCGATGAAGGTGCCCGCCTTGCTCGAGTAGTGACGCTTCTCGATGCCGGGCACCGTTGCGGTGTTGTGATGGCGATATACCCACAGCGCCCGGCGCTCGGCGGCTGCCGCGAGCACGTTCGTGCGCAGCCGCGCGGCGGCCGCCGGCGGCAGTGTGCCTCCGGCCAGGGCGCGGACGCTCTCCACCACGCGAAGCAGGGCTTCGGCGTCGGGGGGTGCCGAGGCTCGGGTAGCCGCTCTCTCCACGTCGGTGCCGCCAATGACGTCGCTGATCGAGCCGTCGAAGGCGCGGAGGTCGTGGCCCCAGCCAGTGCCAGGGCGGCCATCCAACTCCCGGAGTGCGGAGACTAGCCAGGCCCGAAGGCTGGCGGGCTCCGCGTTCAACGCGGGCGCCAGATGGTCGACACCAACCTGTCCAAGGATGCGGAGCGTGACGAGCTCGTAGTCGAAGTGGCTGAGGCGCGTCAGCGCGCCGCGAATACCGACGCCCGGCGGCCGGTGCCGGGCAGCGGTGCTTGCGGCAAGACGCAGCAGCCAGACATGGAAGGCAGGGCTGTCGCCTTCGAAGTTGTGCAAGCCGTCGAGCGCCCTCTTCAGCGCGGCGGCCGCGACGGATTCGGCCTCCGTCGCATCGCCGGTCAGTGCCAGGCAAAGGTCGTAGAGAGCGTCGAGGCTGCGGTCGAAGAGGGTCGCCAGGGCCTCACGTTCGTAACGCTGAGCGCGCGAGACGAGTGTTGGGTCCCAGACGCCGGTTGCGATCACTGCCTGTGCCACGAGGGGATGACAATAACGATAAACATGGTCTCCACGGACGCGTTGGCCGCGGCTCGCGTGGCAAATCGGGGAGGGGCTTGCACCAGCGCTGCGATCCTGGCAGCGCTTGGCGCGCTCGGAGCTCACGCTCTCCCACACCTGGGAGCCGCGACAGTGGCGCTGGGCGCCACGGTACCTTACGGCGCTCCGGCTTTGCTGGACTATGTAAGCCTGCCTGGACGGCGGGCCCCGCTTGACTTGCGTGTGGAGGCACTCGCCCGCACTCACGGCATCGTCGTCAGGTCCCACTCCGGGCTGGTGGTGCGGGGCCGCAGGCTGCGAGTCAGGGCAAACGAGGTGCTGATCGCGAACCTCGCGGTCGGGCAGGAGGCGCCGGGAGTCTACGGCACCTGGGGGTGGCACCCCCTGCGCCCGCGCACGTATTCGACGGGCGGTCACAGTGTCGTCCTTGCGGAAGTCGAGGGCCGGTCGTGGTTGGTGGTCGATCCCAACCACGAGGGCGTTCAGCGGTGGCCTCGGCCGGGCTGGGCAGTGACCGTTACCCGCATCCGGCGGGATTAGCCACGGGTTCTACGTTTCGAACCCTTGAGCACGCCCTCAAGCAGCAGAAACGTAGAAGTCGTGAGCCTCAGATCCGGCTGGCCAGCTGCTCGACCTGGCTGACCATCCCCGCGAGGATGTCCAGACCGGCGTCCCAGAACCCTGGATCCGTGATGTCCATCCCCACCCTGCGGACGGCCTCGGCCGGTGCCATCGAGCCTCCATACGAAAGGAAGTCGAGGTACGCGTCCACGAATGCCGGCGTCCCGAGCTCGCGGTAGCGCTGGTAGATCGACAGCGCCAGCAGGTTGCCGAACGCGTACGCATACACGTACCCCGGCGCGTGGATGAAGTGCTCGACGTAGCTCCACCAGACGTCGTGTTCGTCGGTCAGCAGCAAGGAGTCCCCGAACATGGCCCGCACCCTGTCCTGCCACAGCGCACCGATCTGCTCGATCGACAGTTCGCCCTCCGATCGCCGAGCCGTATGGACTGCGTCCTCGAACCGGTTCATGGCGACCTGGCGGAAGATCGTTGCGAAAGCGTCCTCGACCTGGTGGCAAAGCATCGACAGCCGCACCCTGGGGTCCGGTTCCTGGGCCATCACTGCGTCGAAGGTCAGCGTTTCGCCGAAGACCGACGCCGTTTCTGCCAGCGTTAGCGGCGGATGGTAGTCGAAGATGTGGTTCCGCTCGGCGGCCAGCACGTCGTGCAGTCCGTGGCCCAGCTCATGGGCAAGCGTCAAGGCATCGTTGAGCTGGCCCGTGAAGTTCATCATGACGAACGGGTGAAGATCAGGTGTGGCGAAGGCGCAGTAGGCGCCGCCCTCCTTGCCTTCCAGCACCGGCGCGTCGATCCACCTCCTGTCGAAGAAGTCCTCCACGATCCGGCCGGCACGTGTGGAGAAGCGGTGGTACGAGGAGAGCACCATGTCGCGGGCGTCCTGCCAGCCGATGCGCCTGGTGGCCTCCTCGAGAGGGGCGTACCGATCCCACTCGTGCAGCTGGTCCAGGCCCAGGAGCCGGCGCTTGACACGGTAGTAGCGCCCGACGAGGTCGTACCGTCCCGTCACCGCCTCTACGAGCGCCTGCACCGCCTCGTCCGAGGTCTCGTTGCCCAGGTTCCGGGAGCTGATCCATGTGGGGTACTTGCGCAGGCGGTCGGATATCGCCTTGTCCTGCAGGATGACGTTGAAGATGTAGGCGCGGGTGCGGACATCAGCGCGCAGCGCCCTCCCGACTGCATGACTCGCATGTTCCCGCAGACCGCGGTCGGCTTCGCGGAGCATCGCCAACGCCACCGGCAGGGGGACCTCGCCTCTGTCGGCCCCCAGGTCTACACGCACGGCGGCGCACAACTCTTCGAAGAGCCGCGACCATGCGCTGGTGGCCGTCGGGCTGATCTCGGTCAGGAGCCGCTCTTCGACCTCGGTGAGCTGGTGGTTGCGATACCGGCGCTCCTGCTCGACGGCGTGCCGATATCGAGCAGCTCGCGGGTCGGCGAACAGCCTCTCGCACTGCTCGTCGGTCAGCGCAGCGACCTCGAGCCCGAAGAAGACGAGATGGACCCCCCGCTCAGCGGCCGACTCTCGGTTGCGGGCGACCAGACGCCCCGCACCGTGGTCGCGGGTGTCGAGTGAGTGCAGGAGGTGCGCGTAGAGGCCTGGCTTGGCGCTGCTCACGTAATGCTGTTCCAGGGACTCCATCATCGCGGTGAACTCAGCTGGACTGAGCTCTGCGATCCGGCCTCGATACGTTCGGTCGAACTTCTTCGCGAACTCGAGGGCCTCCGCCAGGGTTCGCTCGATCGCCGGGTCGTCCGGCGAACTGTAGAGCTCGTCCAGACGCCATCGGACGTCCTCGGCGCCAGTCATGGGAGATACGGCTTGACCCACCGAGGGCTAGGTTAACTGCTCACAAGCCGTGCGCGATGGCTTGACACCCACTTGCAGTGGCGCTAAAGTGATAGCCAATTTATCAGTAACCCTGTAAGTGGGCGGGAGCGAAGAATGACCATCACCTTGCCGACAATAAACCTCGGCAGCTCGGACACGCTGATCTTCATCTTGATCGGGGTCATTGCAGGCATCCTGGCGAGCACTGCAGTCGGTGGGCAAAGGCACAGCCTCTTTCTCGACATGATCGTCGGCGTTATCGGCGCGTTCTTCGGCCGCTGGATCTTCGGGGTCTTCAACATCAACCTGGGACCGGGAATGGTGCCCGAGATCATCGAGGCGTTCGTGGGCGCGTTCATCTTGCTGTTGATCGTGCGTGCCGTGGGCGGCGGCTTCGGGCGCAGAGCGGCCTGACGCCGGCTGGCGTGTCTCTGGGGGGCTGAGGACCGGTCTCCTCGGCCCCCCGACCCGGTGGTCCGCTGCTAGGACGCGACCTGGCCGACGATCCGAGAGATGACCTCGCCGAGGTTCGGCCCCGACTTGCCAAATGGAACGGCCCGAAGGCGATGGCTGTAGACCATCTGCGCCACGTCTGTCACGTGTGAAAGCTCGACGATCTCCGCGCTGTCGTAAGCCGCTTTGGCCTGGGCGGCGCGCGCGCAGACGAGGTCAGAACGGTGGCCGTCGACCTCGAGTGCGATGCTCAGCTGGGCGACGAGGCGCAGGATCGAGCGTGGGAGCTCAATTTCCGGAAACGTCGAGATGCCCTCTGCGATGCGAGCGCGGATCTCTTCCTCCCGTCCGGCGTGCCGGTCGTAGAAAGCAGCCGGATTGTCTTCCCAGCTCGCGCGCTGCTCGACGATTTCGACGCGCCGTTCCAGGTCGCGGATGCCCTCGACGTCGACGCAGAGCCCGAAGCGGTCCAGCAGTTGCGGCCGCAGCTCACCCTCCTCCGGGTTCATGGTCCCCACCAGGATGAACCGCGAAGGGTGCATCACCGACACCCC
>Ga0070699_100002756_pt1 | contig 15667 bp, 12 predicted proteins | sample KBSK1503metaG_FD_65473 | JGI IMG/M metagenome (GOLD analysis project Ga0070699, IMG submission 65473) | Corn, switchgrass and miscanthus rhizosphere microbial communities from Kellogg Biological Station, Michigan, USA - KBS K1-50-3 metaG | ecosystem: Host-associated > Plants > Roots >...
CGTTGCGCAGGCTCCACCCATCTACAGCGCCAATCTCTGACGGCGGCGTTTCGGGTTTTTCGTCAGCGGGGATTTCAGCGACGGCTGGTTTCTGAGGGACCGGAAACTCTTCCGCGATCGCCGCAGCCGGTTGCTTTCGCTGCGGGTTGATCAGGCTTTCGTAATCACCGGTTTGAGACAATCGCGACACCTCTCGTAATCTAACTGTAAACGGCTAAAGAGTCACGGATTCCGACAGTTAATCCGTCTTTTTCCGTGTAATCAGCGGTTTAATAACCTCTCGTAAAGCTGCTCCACGCGCCCCAACTGGGCCTCACACGAAAACTGTTCCAGCACGCGTTTGCGCCCTTGCTCACCCATCGCCCAGGCCCTCCCCGGCTCGGTCAGCAACGTGACGAGCCGCGACGCCATCGTTTCGAAGTCTTCAGGCTTGACGACGTAGCCGGTTTCACTATCGACCACCGCCTCGCGCGCGCCGCCCACGTCAGTCGCCACGACCGGCCGCCCGGCCGCCATGTATTCCAGGATCGAGTTTGAAAAACCTTCCACGCCCTTCGAGCTCAGAACGCAAACGTCCGAGATCGCGAGCAGGTCGGCGATGCGATTACAACGACCGATGAAGAACGCACTCTCCGCGAGACCCAGATCCGACGCCAGTTGGCGCAGGCCAGGCAGCTGTTCACCTTCGCCCGCGAGTATGAATGAGCTGTCGGGCACTGCCGCGCGCGTGAGTTGTGCAGCGCGCAGGAAAGTCGCCTGATCCTTCATCACGTGACGCATGTTCGCGACGATCGTCACGAAGCGACGGCTGTTCGGTAAATCAAAACTCTGCAACAACTCCGCTCGTTGTGCGTCAGCGCGTGGCGTGACGTGAGCGGCGTTGAGGCCGTTATGAATCGTCACTACTTTCTCCGGCGGCAAGCCTTCGGAGATCAGTTGCGTGCGGATGGCTTCCGCGTTTGCAACTATCGCACTCGCAGCGTTGAATGCGCGCCGCTCGAGCCAACGCTTCGCGGGCGAGCGTATGCCCTCGGTCTCACGACGCGAGGCAATGCGCGCGGGCACACCGGCCAGTCTCGCCGCGGCAGTGCCGAAGATGTTGGTATAGAAGTCGTGCGCATGGACCAGGTCGATTTTGTTTTTGCGCATTAACGAAGCGAGCCGCGAGAGTTGCTTCATCGCGTTCACGTTGTAGAAGTTCTGGAGCGGAAATGAAGGGATATCGTGAAAGCCGAGGCGTTCGACTTCCGCGCGCAACGGTCCCTGATTGCTCAGTGAAGCGAGAAACAAACGATGCTTGCCACTCTCGTGAAGCAGACGTGTCAACTGTACGGTCTGCCACTCGGTGCCGCCCTGATGGAAGCTATCGAAGAGTTGTAAGACGTTGGCCATTTAGGACACAGCCTGCGGGACCTGGCTGTGAGCGACATCGCGCCAACCGGCGGGATGATTGATTGGTTCAACCGCGCGCCGCGCGAGAATTTCATCAGCGACGCCGTCACCGAGATCGCCGAGCACGCGAATATCCTGGCGTGTAAACGAAGTGAGCGGCCAGCGAAATGTTTCGAGCGCTTCGCGAACGATGGGAATATTCTCCGGCGGGTATCCGAGCAGGTAGGCGCCGATCCAGTCCATGGCAGCGGCATTTCCGCCGGCGAGCAGCAGTCCCATCGGCAACGGTTCGGGCGAGAGTGGTCCATTGCCCTGCCCCGCGACGATCGCGTCAGTGATGTGAATCACGCGACGCTGCACGGTATCAGCCATCGTGCCCTGCGGCGTTCCGTAAAGCAGAATGCGGTTGAGATCGAGACACGTGCGCCAGATCGTGTCGTTGCCCGACCACGAGCCTTCAATGCCGAAGCGATCGCCTTGCAAACGCAGCAGCCGGTAAAACTGGTTCGCCGCCGTGCGCCATACACGTCCGGCAGTGTGCGACTTCGTCATGTTCTGTCGATCGTGAATAAACTCGAGCGCGCGTTTCAGGTCGCTGCTGCCGGGATAACAATCACCGCCGAGATCGAAGCCGCCGATGCGATGATGCGGCAGATACTCCTTGTTGCCGTTGATGCCGATAAGGTTCTTTAGCGCGCAGGTGATGCCGGCCTTCTGATGAGTTTTGAGTTTCGGCAGATTGACGATGACGTCCGCTTCAAGAATCTCGCGCGCGATCAGGTAACGATGACAACCGGGCGCGTGCGTCTTCGCCATCAGCCGCGGGTCATAGCAGGTAACGCGAAAGGCCGGATCGTCGCGGGTGATCGGTTCCAGCAAACTCTCGCCCGCCAGATCGAAGAGCACGAAATGATCTTCTGACTGCACGTTTTCATCGGCGATGCGCACGCCGTCCACGAACGTTGCGACAGTGCGGCGGAAGTCGCGAATGCCCTTGAATCGCGAATCCTGACGTTGAAGTCGTTGAGACCAGCTATCGAGCTCCGCATTTTTGAGGAGCAGCTCGAAATCACAACTCTGTATCGGCGCGTCGCCGACCATTACCTCAGACGGATCGGCGAGCAGCACTGCTTCCGTTGCCGCCTGGACCAATGATTGATGCGTCAGCAACGGCGGCATACCCCATGGTCCACTGTTCTCGTGCATCACGAAGTTGGGTTTGATCACGACTTTCGCGCCGCGCTCTACAACCTGGCCCAATGGACCATTCGCGACCGAAGCCCAGCCAAGCATCTCGCCCATGCGCACCAATGCTTCGCTGACACGGCGCAGGCTGGATTCGTCGTAACGCCTCGCACCGACGTCGACTGCCGCCACGCGCGGATCAAATTGTTGCCGCTCTTCAGTCATGTTTCACTTCACTAACCACCGGCTGCCACTTATTCGCCGCCGTCCGCGGAATCTCGTCAACGATCGAAACACTCAACTCCAGTCCCGGCAAGTTTACACCGATTGTGTCAAGGATTCTTTGCTTGTTTTCTTCGGAAAAGCCATTTCTCGGCACAATTTGCAGTTGCACGGAATAGTCCGCGCGCTGCACACACATGAATTCCTTTACCGAATAATCTTTCAACATGTGCGGCAGCTCCTCGCTCATTACCCAGCGCCCGTCCGGTAGCCAGAGACGCGCGCCTTCGCGGCCAACGATCTCATGCAGGACAAACGCCGGATGCCCGGGCGCGTTGCCGGCCGGAAAGCGAGCCACGTCGCCGATGCGATAACGGAGCATCGGCATGCCATCGGCGTGCAGTTTAGTGACCAGGATCGGAGAGAGCGGGTCGTTCGTTTCCGGCTCGACGAGCACGTTGGGCCAGTCAATTTCGAAGTCCAGCGTCTGGTCAGGATCGTATTGAAAACCCATCAAGCCCACGTCACGACTACCGTAACGTTCGTGTACTGGTCGCTTGAAAGCTTGCGAGATCACATCCCGGTGCGCGGGCAAAAGTTTCTCGGCGCCAGTGACGAAACATCGTGTCGGGTAACCGGGTTTGTAACCACGCTCGAGAATGTAGCCGGCGAAATGGCCCGCGGCGCTCGCGTAGGCGACGATGCAGGCAGGTTTCCAGTCTTCAAACTGGCGGTGATAATTCTCAAACACTTCCGGCGACAGACGGAAACAGTCAAACCAACGACGATTGGTTTCGAAGTCGTGATAACGATCGCGCAGGCTGTCGCGATTGATCGGATCGAGATTGTGACCCCAGAAGAACGCGGTGCTCACGCCGGTCGGGGCACCGATTCGTTGCATTGAATACTCAAGCCCGCTTTCGCGCCAGCCGATTTCTTCCGGGCCCAGCCAGACTTCGGTCGGCGTTCCGGTTGAGCCGCCAGTGGCGTCTTTGATCAGCAGCTCCGGCGAGATCTGTTTTGAGATCAGATCCTTGCCGGCACCGCGGATGTCGTCGCGTTCGAGCACGGGCAAGCGTGCAAAGTCGTCGAACGAGAAATCTGCGCGCGGATCGAAACCGGTACGGTTGAAGACTTCGCGATAGTAAGGAATTTGATCGGCCGCTTTGCGTACGACCGAGCGCAGACGTTTCAATACCAACTCACGACGCTGCTCTGGTCCAAGCTCCTGTAACGCAACGCGTGCGGACATTCCCTGCGCGTACGCCGCCTCAGCCTGGCGTCGCGCCGGATGCATTCGGCGACGCAGCCGCCCGGCAGGCAACAAGATTCGACGTGACAGCGTTTCATGAATCATTTCTGTAACACGACCACGTCGCCGTCGCGGCTCACGATCTTGAAGCCGGCGCTTTCAAGGCTCGCCAACATGCGTTGCGTTGGTTCCTGCCCCACTATTCGGTCGTGAAGCTCCATGACGATCGTCGAAATGCGCTCACGGATTGTCTGCAACTCGTGCTCGACGAGCTGCAACTCCGCGCCTTCGATGTCGCAAATCAACGTCGCCCGTTCAAAACCGTGCTCATTCAACAACCGCTCCAGGGTCACTGTCGCAACCACCACCTGCCGCTCGCCGCCATGCACGCTACTCGCCAGGATGTTGTCGTCTACATTGAACGCGATCGTCTCGGCGCCATACGAAACCGCGGCATTAATTATCTTGAACTGACAACCATTCCGCGCGCGATTGTCTTCGAGCAGCGGCAACAGCGCCGAATTGGCTTCAACCACCACGTGCCGCTCAGGCCGGCGCAAGCGACGGTTGGTAAGACACGAAACAACGCCGATACACGCCCCCAACTCAACTACCGGCAGTTCCGGATCGATAAATCTGCTTAACGCCTTGCGCTCCGGTTCCTCATACAAATCCGACAACAGCAGATCGACGACATTCGCCGGCACGCGATCCTTCGCGATCAGGAATTTACAACCGTCGAGCCGGACGATGTCCGTCGGCATACCGACGAATCTGCCCACCTGCCAAACCTCGCCGCGCCGCCACGTCGATCTCAACTTCTGCGCCACCACGTCGAGCACACCGCGAGCGCCGTCCTGTTGAAACGCTCTGCTCAGTACGCGTGCTTTATGTGCCGGAGTAACCAACCGTTCAACTCCTCGTCACCGGCTCACCGACTGGCTTGAGCGACGGCCGCCAGAACCGCGACAGTTGCCGCTTCACGTAACCACGCTCCTCGATCGTCGGTAAGCCAAGCAAAAGAATTCCCGCCAGAAAGATCACGCCAAACACAGCAGCACAGATGATCAGCATGCCAAACGGTCTGAGCCCGTATAACATCGTGCGCACAAACGCCGTGATAACCGCCGCCGTCGCCGCCGCAATCGCGATCTTCCCCACATCTTTCAACAACGCGAGGTCACGAAAGCGAATGTCCAACATGCCGCCGATCTTGATCCACGTCGCGGCCCGGCCGATGATGTTTACGCCAACCACCACTGAGATGGCCCAAACCAAACCGAAGCGCCTCGTCCCCATCCACATCGCGACGAAGAGCACGGCGACGAGTGCGGCATATAACTTCGGTAGAAACTGCCGGTGCTCCGCGTAGGCGCGCATGATCGGATCGGAAACGAGGATGCTAAGCGGCAACATCGTCAGGTTGATCGCAAAAATAGGCCAGCTCGACGCGTACTGTCGGGTAAACAGGAACGTCAGGAACTCGCGTCCCATCACAATCAAAAATGCGTACAGCGGCAGATAGACCAGCGCTAGCTTGCGTGAGACGCGCGCGGCGAGCGCGAGAATCTCGCGATGATTGCCCTGCTTCTCCAGGAGACTGACCTGCGGAATCATCACCGCGCCGACTGACTCGCTCAACATGCCCACGAGCGGAATGTTGAAACAGCCGATCGCGTAGATCGCGAACGTCGCCGGATCAAACTGATTCGAGACGAAGTAGTTCGGCAAGTCTGTTTGTAGAGTGAAGAGCAGGCCGGCAACGCCAAACGGCAACGCGTAAGACAACTGCATACGCAGCACGGCCCAATCGAAACTCACCCAGAAGCGCGGAAAACGCGAGCGCAGGTAAAGCAGCAGGATGATCGTCTGCACGATCCCCTGGACCAGGGCGGCGTAGATCAACGCGCGCACCGAGCCAAACACAATCGCGGCCAGCACCAGTAAACCGGTCTTGGTCAGTTGCGCGCAGATGATGAAGACAGTCGAGAGTCGTGCTTCCTGGTGTGCGACCGACACGACTTCGAGGTACGACGAAACCACCCAGAAGAAGATAACGGCGCCGATGATGTAGGCGTGGTTGACGAGTTCCGCGCTGTGAAAAATCGTGGCGAGTAGTTGCGGAAACAGAAGCAGAACGAGCGCGCCGAGGCCGCCCATCAACAGGTGAAACAAAAGGATGTTGAGGATGATCTGGCCCTGGCGATCTTTTTCGCGCGGCAGGAAATAGAAGGCGCTCATCTGAAAGCCGAGCGGCAGCAGGGCGAGCGCTGTTCCGACGACGAGAAATGCCTGTTTGTAGAGTCCGAATTCCTGCTGGCTCAGGCGACGGACGAGCAGGAGTGGAAGAGCGATACTGAGGGCGAAGGCTAAGATCTTGGCAACGAGCAGCCAAAGCGCGCGGACGGTTAGGGAGAGACCGATTTTGTCAGGAGCATTCAAGACAAATCCTCAGCGGGGCAACAGGCGAACGAAATTCTCACGCAAAGGCGCAAAGACGCAAAGGAAATCTCAAAACCCTCTTTGCGCCTTTGCGCCTTTGCGTGAGAAATCTTGTCAACGAAAACACGAAACTCACGAATCACGATTACACGTGCGCGACGACGCAGTAGAGCTTTCCGACCCTCACGATCTCCTGACTCTTGAAGCCCGCCTCGCGCAGCAGTTGTTCGATGCGCGCCTTGCTGTAGAAATAAACATCGCAACCCTTGCGCGCGAGTCGCACCTTTCGCACCGGCGCGCGCCACGTCCAGAATCTCGGACACGAGATGAGCGCTTTGTCAGTACTGACTTCCCGCATGCGCTTCAACACCGGCAGCGGATCGCTGATGTAGTCAAACAACCCGATTCCGAAGCTTACATCAAACATCGTCTCGGGTTTGTAATCGAGCAGATCCGTTTGAATAAACGTGCAACGGTCGTCGAGGCCTTTGTCCTGACTCGACTTGCGACACACATCGATCATCACTTCGGCGATGTCGATGCCAACCACTTTCGCCGCGCCTTTGCGAGCGAGCTCCAGCGAGTACATCCCGTTGCCGCAACCGACGTCGAGAAACTTTCGATCCTTGACCGGCTCGCAATGCTCGATGGTAAAGGTGTAGCGCTCGTACATGTCTTTCCGGAAGATCTGGTCCAACGCATTCGCAAACCGCGATTTGCGATGGGTATAAATCCGCTGGAAAGCATCAGCTTCGCTGTTCCAAAATGCTCTTTGAGCCTGAATCTCGTTATTCAAATCTGAAGCACCTCTCTCACCGTGGTAAATTCAAAATCTTTGAGCAGACGCCGTAAACGACTCTCCGTTTGATCTAAATTGCGATAGTGACGAAACTTTTGCGAAGCCGACAGATTTTTTATGCGCGGCTGTCCGGGATCGATCTCCCAGGGATGCAGATAGAAGACGGCGGCACGGCCCTGCTTATTGACCTTGCGCATGCAGAATCGGGTGTAAGAATAAGGAAATAGACGGAAATAGCCGCCGCCGGAAAACGGAAAGCGGCGGCCCGCCATCTCCAACACGCTCATCGGAAACTCATACAGCTGGTCCGTGATCTTGTAGGGCACGAGCGGCGCGTCGGCAATCCCGTAGTCTGGATGAAAACCGACCGGGAAGACTGACGAGTCGTAACGAAAACCGTACTTTTCGAGTGTCGGCAGCGCCCAGTCTTTGGTTGTGTTGACCATCGAAAACGACGGCGCGCGAAAGCCGATCGGAGTTGACTTGACGCCCGCCTTGTCGAGCGCTTCGAGTGCCCTCGCGAGGTCAGCGTCGAACTCTTCGGGAGTGATCTCGGTCAGCAAAAGATGGTTGTAACCGTGTACACCGATCTCATGTCCCCGACGTTCGACTTCCTGGATCAGATCCGGCGCCCGTTCTGCCACCCAGCCAAGCACGAAAAACGTGGCTTTGACGTTCTGCTCATCGAGTAAATCCAGGATTCGCGTGGTGTTGCGGCGCACGCGGAATTCACACTTGTCCCAGTCGTCGCGTTTGATCACGCCCGCCAGGTTGTGCACACAAAACCAGTCTTCGAGGTCTATCGATAAAGCATTCTTCATAACCGGTAACTAAGGTTCGCGGTGGGGCTCCCAACGCGTATAACTCTCACCGCTGACAAACTTCACAAACGCGATCAGGGATGCCAGATTCGTGATTACAAAGTACTGCGGCAACGCCAGCAGACGAACATTCCAACCCAGCTTCTCTAGCAAAGCTGAGACCAAAGCCGCGAAATAAAACGCCACCTGGGCCACAAACAACACCGCATAAAACGCCTGGCGCGGCGCGAGAAATCCACTCGTGATAAAGATCGCGATCAAAAACAGCGGCACCAGGTAGCGCATGATTTTGTGCGACCACAACTGGACCGCGTAAAAGCCGCTGCGAACCGGATTCAGCACCGAGCGATTACGCCACAGATCGGCAAACGTCTGCGAGATGATGCGAACGCGCGCCGCCAGCTCGCGTTTGGCCTGGCGATTCGGTTCTTCCATGCAAACTGCTTCCGGTATGTAAACCGCACGCAGTCCCTGCTCGACCATCGTCGTCGCGATAATGAAGTCGCTGCACGCGTCGTTGTACAAAGGCACGTACGCCGACTTGCGCACTGCGTACATGCAGCCGCAAACGCCAATCAGCGAACAAACATTGCTCTCGTGCCGCTTGAGAAAGAACTCATAATTCCAGTACGACTGTGTGCCCGCGCCCACGCTCGACTCTTTCACGTCCTGATAAATCACGCGTCCGGTGGCACAGCCCACACTCGGGTCAGCAAACGCCGGTGTCAGCAAGCGCACAATGTCCGGCTGGTAATGAGTCGTGGCGTCTGAGAAGACTATGATCTCGCCGCGCGCGACGGTGACGGCGGCATTCTGTGCCGCAGTCTTGCCGTGTCGCTCCGGCTGGCGATGCAGACGCACGCCACGCGACGCGAAACTCTTCGCGATCTCGTCGGTGCGATCGCTCGAACAATCGGAGGTTACGATGATCTCGAGGTGAGACTTGGGATAGTCAAGCGCGAGCGTGTTTTCCAACTTCGCCGCGAGGTCGCGCTCTTCGTTGTACGCGGCGATGATGACGCTGACGGAAGGCGTCCAGGCGGCGCTGTGGACCGGTTTCGGCCGGATCTTGCTGAGCAGGGAAAGCAGCAGCGGATAGCCCACATAGGCATACCCCACAGCCGCCACACTCAGCCAGAAGATTACCTCCACAATATAAACTCCCGTTGCCACCAATCCATCCACAGATTACACCGATTGCCTAAATTTATCCGTGTAATCTGTGGATAACGTATGCTACCAAAAAATAGAAGCTGCGACGCAGTGAGCGCAGCAGCCTGATCGACCCTCGCAACAGCTTACACTGATCACACAGAAGATCCTATACAGCGACCTCTTTCTCCTCCATGTCGAACATCAGCGACTTAACGTGGTTGCGCAGTGCCAGCTCGAACTGCTTGGCCTCCTCTACCTCAGTGAACGAGAGGGCCCGTAACTCCTGCTCGATGCGCCTGCGGTAATCAGATACCAACGAATCAGAAACGCCTAATACCGCTGCCACTTCCAATTGTGTCGAGTGGTCCGGGCTCAAATAGCAGTACCAGAGCACGCCGATAATGCGGTTGTATTGCTTGACTTTACCGCGCACGGCTTCGTTCAGGCTGGCGAGAAACTGGTCTACAAAACCGGCAGCTTCGCGCTCCGATTCACGGCGAACCAGCCCTTCTTCGGGGTTTTCACGCTTATCGACCGGCTCGTAACTGTTGCTGTTTTCGTTGTCGCTGTCGTCTCCGTCCAGCGGCACGAGGTAGATGTCCATCACCGGCAAACGCGACATTACCAGGCTGCGCAGAGTGCGCACATCTACTGGCGAATCGACCGCGTCCAGCACGGAAACGATGAGATCTTCGAGATCGGCGTTACTGATGACTATCTGCGAATCGCCGGTGCAACCGACCATGCGCGTGTCTCGCTGGCGCACCGGAATGATTTGTACGCGCTGTTCAACGTCATGACTGCCGCGGCGCGACTTGTCGCTTTTCCATTCACTCAGGCCGTAAACACGGTCCGCGAGGCGCCGATGCGGTTCGTCGTCAATGCCGGCAGAGTCAAAACGTCGAAAATTCGTGCTTGATTGGATCAGAGTCGAGATACGACGGGCGAGGCGGTAGCTTTCCGGATGGCGTTTGCGCAGCTCGGCGGTCAGTAAATTAGTGAGCTCGATCTGGCTGATCTCGCATTCGATCTCGTAATCGGTCATTTCCGTCTCGAGATAGTGTTCGAAACGGTTTTTGCTCAGTAGTTGGACAAACAGTTCCTGCGTCAGATCGGTATAAGCCGCACCCGCGCCTTCCTCGACCAGGAGACCCGCGCTGCGCGAGGCCCTGACGAGCGGATGATGCGAGACGATGCGGTGCAGGTCGGTCCACAGCCGGTTTACGTCCGACGAGCGCAGACTATCGACCCACTTGGCAGTTTTACCCGCGCGGTCGCGGCGCTCTCTGGGCATCGGCCGCTTGGCGGTGGTTCCGAGGTCTGCTTTTTCAGGATCTTCACTAATGGATTTCACAGGATTGTCCGTCTTGGCCCTACTCTTTTGGGAGCTCGTTAGTTACTGAGTTTTGGAGGGTTCTGCGTTTTTTGACAGAGGATGTCTAGAAACTCCTGGAGTGCGTCACAGTGCGCTCAAACGGCTCGTGACGACGAAGGCATCGTAGCAGGATCTTAAAGAATGGGCAACAATTTTTTACTTTGTTAAAAATACTTCGAGCAAAGTCTGGAAAGTGAGGGTAATTGTGTGTTTTGATACGTTGAATCTCAGGGGAACGAATGAAAACCTCAGTCAGCACACTTCCTTTTCTGAAGACGGCCGCTTGTCCCGCTTCGGCGACCTTGCTCTCGTTCCAGGGCAAGACGTTGCCGGCGAAGGCGGCGACACAGGTCAAACAGCATCTCGAAAGCTGCGATTTCTGTAATGCCGAGTCGCGGTTACTGGCGCACCACAAGCCGGGTCGCAAGGGTCTAAAAGCGCCTGAGATGCCGATTAATTTGAGGATTTTGGCGGAGGCGATACTCAATCGCGGATGACGCGGAAGAAATCCGGATTTTTTCCGTGTTATCCGCGGTAAAGATCTTCTATCAGTTCACCGTACCGTTCATCAATTACTTTTCGTTTGACCTTCAAGGTGGGTGTCAGCTCGCCGCCGTCGATGGTGAACTCGTCCGGCAGCAACGCCACGCGCCTGATCCGCTCGTAGTCCACGAGCTCCGCGGTTAACCGCGCCACATCCCGCTGCACGATCTTGATCGCCGCCGGAAACTTACTCAGCTCGACTCGATCCTTCGGCCCTTTCTCACCCGCTTCTGCCAGCGCATGATTCAGGTTCTCCCAATCTGGAACGATCAACGCCACCGGCTGCTTCCGCCCGGTCCCGACTATCACTACCTGGCTCACAAATTCACTCTCTTTCAAAAGACTCTCGATCAACTGCGGCGCGACGTACTTCCCATTCGATAGCTTAAACAGATCCTTCTTCCGGTCCGTGATGTACAAATGTCCGTTCTTCGCGATGTAGCCGACGTCACCGGTATAAAACCACCCGTCCTTCAACACTTCTGCCGTCGCTTCGGGCTGGCCGTAGTAACCTCGCATCACGTTCGGCCCGCGCACGAGAATTTCACCATCAGGCGCGATCTTGATTTCGATCCCGTCGAACGGTATTCCGACTGATCCAACGTGGTTGTTCCCGGGCCGGTTTGCCGAAACGATGCACGTCTCGGTCGCACCGTACCCCTGCAGGATCGGTATGTCCGCCGCGAGATACGAGTACGACAGCGCCGGCGATAATGGCGCACCGCCGGAAACGAAATACCGCAAACGACCACCCACGCCCTCGCGCCACTTAGAAAACACCAGCTTGCTCGCGAGGCTCTGCTTGATACGCAACTGCGGCGAGACAAAACGTCGCTTGTCCTTCAGCTCGCCGAACCGCTGACCAACGGCGAGCGAGCTCGTAAAGATCGATCGCTTATACCCCTTCTCCGACATTCCCTTCTTGATGATCCGGTGATAGACCTTCTCAAAGAGACGCGGCACCGCGGTCATTACCGTCGGCGCCACTTCGCGCAGATTTTCACCTACCTGATCGAACGATGCCGAGTAGTAAACGGACACACCGCAATAACAGAAGACGTAAAAACCATCTCTTTCAAAGATGTGCGACAGCGGCAACACTGACAGCGCTACGTCCGTTGGTCCAATCGGCAAACCGTCCCCAATCGACATCACGTTTGACATGAAGTTGTTGTGCGTCAGCATCACGCCTTTCGGCTCGCCGGTGGTGCCTGACGTGTAGATGATGGTCGCGAGATCCTCGGATCGCACCGCCTGCAGGTAGGCGTCGAATGCACCGGGACGTTCCTGGGCCAGCTCGCGTCCCTTTTGCTCGAGCGCCGTCAGCGAGAAACCGTGTGCGATATCTTCCGCGACGTCTTCCTCGAAAAAGATCAAATGTTCGAGTGGGCGTTTATCCAGCACCGGCTTGACGTGTTTGTAGAGCCGCCGGTTGGAAATGAAGATTGCGCGCGATCCGGAATCGGAAAGAATGAAGTCAACCTGTTCGAGCGCCTGCGTTGTGTAGATGGGAACGTTGATCGCGCCCAGGCTCAGGATGGCGAGATCCGCAATGGACCACTCGGGCCGATTCTCGGAAAGCAGCGCAATGCGATCGCCGGGTCGTATGCCGAGCGCGGCGAGACCGAGTGCGACACTCTTAACGCGTTCGACGAAAGTCGCCGCCGTGATATTGAACCACTTGCCGTCATCGCGGTGATTCAGCGCATCTTGTTTGTTGTGACGTAAAACCGCGGCGAGAATCAGGCCGGGAAGTGAAGATGCATCCTGGGGAGTTGAAACTTTTTTGGGCATGAATCAGTGTTTTTCCGCGGAGACCTGCGGCTCCGAACTGGTTTTACGTCTGCGCCGGCGCGTGGGCGCGTCTTCGACGCGACTGTCGATCGTGGCAATCGCCGCCAGTACCAGAAACAGCAGCGCGTTTGAAGTCGTGTGGAGCGTAAAGTCAAAAAAGCTGTGTATCAGGACTGCAAAACAACCGGTCAGCGCCGCGAGCGCAACGCCGCGACGGAAATCATCGCGCGACTTCGCCCGCGAGATCGCCTTGTAAAAAAGCAACACTACAAAACTCAAAGCCAGCACGCCACCAACGATGCCCGCATCCGACAGCACTTGCAGGTAATCGTTGTGCGCCTGTTCCAAACGATAGAGTCCGTTGCGGGTGTCGTACCTCGTGTAGATCACGCCGAACGCGCCGAGGCCCGTGCCGATGTACGGATGCGCTTTGATGATGTCGAGCGTCACCGCCCAGAAGTGCGCGCGGCCCGTGGTTGGGTCGTCAGTATTCACAGTGTCGATAAAACGAGTAATCGAAAACTCGCCGCCGAGCAGAATCACACCGAGAAACAAACTGAACAGTAACGCGCCGGTCATCGCGAAACGTGCGGCCACCCGTTTCAGCCTGCCTGACTTCTTCAATCGCCGCTCGCTCGGCTTGCGCCAGATCGCCGTCACGATCACGAGAAACACGATTTCCGCCACGAGGCTGATGATGCCGCCGCGCGAAGCCGTCATCACCAGCGCCACTCCCATCAGCCCGGCAATGAAGAGATAAATGATTCGCTTCTCTTTATCGACCGCGCCGGCAAACAGCAGACCAAGCGGCAAGGCAATCGTGAGCTCCATGTAACCGGCGAAATGGTGTCGATTGATAAACGGACCAAACGCCGTGCTCTGGTTCAGCTCGCGAAGCCAGTAAACCTTCGTGGGACTGGTGAACGATTGCGTCAGGCCGAAGATCGCCAGCAGGAAACCAAAGACCATGATCGTTCGCACGAGCAGTCGCAGTCGATGCGGGGTATCGACAAACACGAGCACCGCGGCGAAGTAGATAAACAAACTGGCCAGTTGGACCAGCACCAGCCTGGTTGAATTCGGATCGAGCGAGAGGGTGTTGACGAGCCCGATACTCGTCGCGCCACCCGAACTAATCTCACGCAACGGCAGCAATTGGACCAACCCGAGCGCGAGCACGCCGAGTAACGGCAGTTGCAACAGGTTGCGACTCGCTCGCAAGGTGCCCAGGCTCCATCCATCCAGCGCCCAGCACAGCAGGATCGTGAGCGCACCGAGATTGAATATACCGAGAGCCCAGTAATGAACCGTTCCGTAAGCGAGCGCGGAAAGCACGATCGCGACGCAGATCACGAGGAAGGCAAACCGACTCGGCACCGTATGCCGGATACGATAAACACCGCGCGACGGAGCATTCGTCTCCGCCGGCGGCTTCGCAGTCTCGGCCAACACTACGCTAGTTTCTGCGTTTGAAACTGAAGTCGTCATACCAAACTGAACCAAATATCGGACACATCGGCACTTCCTCGCTGGCGCACGAGACGCGCATAAACCTGATATTCACGGCTTCCGTGTTGTCGCCGGTTTTGAAAGAGAAACTGACACGCCCCCAATCGTTTGTGCCGCCGGGCGCCATATCTGAGGACGCGAGCACCGCGCCGTTCGTCGGGTCAACGATCTGAATCAGCGGCGCACTTCCGGATTCAAGCTTTTCCGTGCTCACGTAATATTCGAAATCGTACTCGCTCCGCGGCGCGACTGGAACGAGCTGCCCGGCAGTGATGCCGTCAATGTTACCGCGTACCTGAAAAACAAAACGCAAACTACGCGCGCCGCTATGACCCTTGTTTGGATCGATGCCGATGCTCACGTTCGGCGGGCTCTTCACTTGCCAGCCAAACACAGTCTCGGCCCCATAAGCCAACGGCTCTTCGAAACTGGCATCGAAAATACTCCCGACTTCCACTCGATACTTCTCCGACGTAATGTCGTTCCACACCTGAACGGCGTCGTGGAAGTGTCGTTCGGCGTTCAAGGTGGTGACGATCGACTGCGCAGTCTCTTTGTTTGCCTTCTTATCTTCGGCACTCAAGCCATTCCAAAGACGCAGACCTTCTTCAAAATGCTTTTGTCCGAGCAGGTAAAGTGCAAGCTGGCCTTGCGCGGCGGCGCTTGGTCCAACCGACCGCTTCAATCCTTCGGGGTCGTTACCGTAGATGGCCCAGATTAAATTGAACTGTTGTGGACTTAATTCAGGATCTGCCTGGCTGGCGAGCCGCAGCTCGGCAAACGCCTCATCATAACGGCCGTTTCGGATTAGTAGATTGCCGAGATACCAGTGCGGATACGAATACGACGGCGCGAGCGCAACCGCGCGCTTCAATGCCTGTTCCGCTTTTGCCGGATCACCCGCCTGCTCCTGCGCCGTTCCCAACGACATCCAGAAGCGATAGTCGTAAGGCGATAGACTGACAGCCCTTTCGTATTCGGCGACAGCCGGACCCTGCTGGTCCAACGGCAGGAGCTTTTGTGAAATCTGGGCGATGCGCCAGTGTGGCAAGGGATCCCGGGGCGCCATCGACACCGCCATCTGTGGGACGTTGAGAGTGCTGTCAGCCGGATTGGAATACTCGGCCAGCGTGTTGCCGAGGTACCAGCGAACGGCATAGTAAGACCAGACTCCAGCC
>Ga0070699_100002759_pt1 | contig 15658 bp, 11 predicted proteins | sample KBSK1503metaG_FD_65473 | JGI IMG/M metagenome (GOLD analysis project Ga0070699, IMG submission 65473) | Corn, switchgrass and miscanthus rhizosphere microbial communities from Kellogg Biological Station, Michigan, USA - KBS K1-50-3 metaG | ecosystem: Host-associated > Plants > Roots >...
CGGTCATGCTCGAGGAGATCCACGAGCACGCGCCGGAGATCGCGGCGCTCCTGCCCGCCTTGACCGAACGCCTCGGGGATTGGACCGAGCAGGCGCTGGAGCGCTACTACGCGGCGGCGCCCTCCATCTCGATCGACTACGCGGTCATGGAGAAGAGCACCCGCGCGCTCGTGGCGCGCGCCGGATTCGCCTGGGACGACCTGGGCTCGTGGGCCGCGCTGGCGGAAGGCGCCGCGCGCGATCCGCGCGGAAACGTGTCGCGCGGCCGGACGGTCCTGATCGACTCCGACGGGATCGTGGCCTTCGCGGACGGCGGGATGATCGCCGCCCTGGGCGTGAAGGACCTCGTCGTGGTTCGAACGGGGGATGCCACGCTCGTTGTCTCGCGGGACCGTGTTCAAGACGTGCGGGCGGTCGTGGAGCGTCTGAAGGGGGAGCCCGATGGGTCGTCGTTTCTCTAGCCGCGGCCTCTTCGCCTGGCCGGCGGTGGCGGCCCTGCTCCTTGGGACCGGATGCGGGAGGTCCGGGGCGTCCCGGCCGACCCCCTCGGATCCCGGCGTCGTTCGAGGCCCCGGCCAAGGTCGTCCGGCACCAGGCTCCGAGGCCGGCCAGCCCGCCACACCCCGGGCCAGCGCCGCCTCGAAATGGGACCCATCCGAGGAAATCACCCCCGAAGAGCTGGCGACCATTCCGGAGCCGCTCCCGGCCTCTTCCTCCACGCTCAAGGCCTTGGAGGATCAGCCGATGAAGACCGTGCCGCAGGCGCCCTCGGAGGCGCCTTCCGGGGCCTCCCAGACGCAGGGGACGGCCGTTCCCGAGCCGGTCCCCGGGACGCCCGTCTGGCGGGTCCAGATCTTCGCCTCCGACCAGCGCGAGGAGGCCGAGCGGGTAAGCCACGAGGCCTCGCTGGCCCTCGGAGCCTCCGCCTCGGTGGAACGGGACGGCGCGCTCTTCAAGGTCCGACTGGGCCGCTTCGCCACCGAGGCGGAGGCCCAGGCCCTCCGCGAGCGGGCCATCCACGCGGGTTACCCCGGGGCGTTCCGAATCAGGACCATCCGTTGACCAGGAATTGGAGTCGATGCCGGAACTGAGAAAAGATCCCGTCGTCGGACGCTGGGTCATCATCGCCACGGACCGCGCTCGAAGGCCCTCGGATTGGAACGGAGGCCCGCCGGCCGAGTCCCCGGGAGGGGCGTGCCCGTTCTGCCCGGGGAACGAGCGCTTCACGCCGCCCGAGGTGTTGGCGACCCGGGAGGGCGGGACCGGGGCGAACGGGCCGGGGTGGAGCACGCGCGTCGTCTCCAACAAGTTTCCCGCGCTCCAAGTCGAGGGCGGGCTCGACCGGCGCGGCGAGGGCATGTACGACCGGATGAACGGCGTCGGCGCCCACGAGGTGATCATCGAGAGCCCCGATCACTTCGCGGAACTCTCGGAGCTCTCGCTGGCAGAGATCGAGCGCGTCCTCCGCGTCTATCGCGACCGCATCCTCGATCTCAAGAACGACACTCGATTCCGGTACATCCTCGTCTTCAAGAATCACGGCGAGGCCGCCGGCGCCTCGCTCGCGCACGGGCACACCCAGCTGATCGCGACGCCGATCATCCCGAACGTGGTGGCCGAAGAGTTGGAGGGGAGCCTCCAGCACTACCGGCGCAAGGAACGGTGCGTGTTCTGCGACATGGTGGAGCAGGAGCTCGAGGACGGGTCGCGTCTCGTGACGCAGAACGAGGAGTTCGTTTCCTTCGAGCCGTTCGCGCCGCGCCTTCCGTTCGAGACCTGGCTCCTCCCGCGGCGGCACGTCTCCTCCTTCGAGGAGACCGATCCCGCCGCGCTCCCCGCGCTCGCCGCCGTGCTCCAGGAGACGCTCCGGCGGCTCCACCGCGCCCTGAACCGGCCTCCGTACAACTTCCTGATCCACAGCGCGCCCTGCGCCGAAGCGCGGGTGCCGCACTATCATTGGCACATGGAGATCATGCCCAAACTAACCAAGGTGGCCGGCTTCGAATGGGGCACCGGCTTCTACATCAACTCGACGCCGCCCGAAGAGGCCGCGGCGTACCTCCGCTCCGTGGACCCATGGCCCAGCGCTTCCGCGTCGCGTTCCTAAGCGCCGAGTGCGTCCCCTTCGCGAAGGTGGGCGGCCTCGGCGACGTGACGGGCGCCCTGAGCCGCGCCGTCGCCGACCTCGGGTGCTCCGTCGCGGTCTTTCTCCCGCGTTACGGCGATCTCCGCATTCCCGAGGAGGCGTCGCTCGAGCTGGTCTCGAAGATCGACGTTCCGATGGGCGGCGGGGACCAGCCGGCCTTGATCTACCGGCTGCGCGATCCCGCCCATCCCGCGCACCTCCACACCTTCTTCATCGCCAACGAAAACCACTTCGGACGAGCCGGCGTCTACGGGGACCCGGCGACCGGCGAAGCCTTCGCGGACAACGCGGCGCGATTCGCGTTCTTCTCGCGAGCCTGCCTCGAAGCGCTACGTGCGGTCGCCTACGCGCCGGACGTGATCCACGCGAACGACCATCAGACGGCGCTGGTGCCCGCGTATCTCAAGACGCTCTATGCGGAGGACCCGTTCTTTCAGATGACCGCGGCGCTCCTCACGATCCACAACCTCGGCTACCAGGGTGTGGCTCCACCCGAGACGATGGCGCTCGCCGGGTTTCCGGACGAAGCGTTCTATCCGCTCTCGCCGTTCGAATTCTGGGGCAAGATGAACTTCTTCAAAGCGGGGATCCACTTCGCCGACGTGCTCGTGACGGTCAGCGAACGGTACGCGGAGGAGATCCAGTCGGGCGAAGAGTTCGGCTTCGGGCTCCAGGGGACGCTGAACGCGCGGCGCGCCGACCTGATCGGGATCCTGAACGGCATCGACGTGCGCACGTGGAATCCGCGCACCGACCGTTTCCTCGCGGCTCGATACGACGCGGAGAGCCTGGATCTCAAGGCAACCTGCAGGGCCGATCTTCTCGAGCGAATGGCGCTCCCATCGAAGCCCGACCTCCCGCTCTTCGGAATGATCTCGCGACTCGTCGAACAGAAGGGGCTCGACCTCATCGAAGCGGCCGCGGGCCGGCTCTTCGCGTTGCCCGCGCGCTGGGTCTTCCTCGGATCGGGCGAGCATCGCTACGAGGCGTTCCTGGAGGCGGCCGCGCGCCGGCACCCGGACCGCGTCGCCGTGCGGAAGGGCTTGGACGAGCCGCTCGCGCACGCGATCGAGGGCGGGGCGGACTTCTTCTTGATGCCCTCCAAGTACGAACCGTGCGGACTGAACCAGATGATGAGCATGCGATACGGCACCGTGCCGGTGGTGCGCGCCACCGGCGGTCTCGCCGATACGGTGGTCCCCGTCGGAGGGAATCCGGGCGAGGACGACGGCACGGGCCTCGTCTTCGAGAGCTACCGCCCCGAATCGCTCCTCGGAGCCGTCGAGGCCGCGCTCCGCCTCTATGGGAATCCGACGGCGCTCCTCGCGGTTCGACGGAACGGCATGCGGCGGGATTTCTCCTGGGAGGGCTCCGCCCGCAAGTACCTGCAGGTCTACCGACAGGCGAACGCGGCCCGGCGCATGGGAACCGGATTCGGCCGATGGATCGACTCGATGGACCGCGGTCGCAGCGGACCGAGCGGAGGCGCACTGAAGCAGGGCCTCCCTTGACGCAGGGGAGGCAGGACGATAGAATTCCCCTCGCTCACCGACCATTCGATCGAGAGCGGAAGTAGCTCAGCCCGGTAGAGCCCCACCTTGCCAAGGTGGTTGTCGCGGGTTCAAATCCCGTCTTCCGCTCCATTTTTTCGCAAAATCCGCCATTTTCTCCTATGAGCGCTTGCCCCCTCCCCCAGCACGTGCTAGTACTTCCTCTCGGCGCCGACTCGTCTGGATCGGCACGACGTTCACGAAAGGAGAGGTGCATGCCCGCCAAGAAACGCGCTACGAAGGCGAAGAAGAAGACCGCTTCCAAGCGGAAGCCAAACGCTGCGTTCATGAAGCCCATGACGCCCTCGTCCACCCTCTCCGAGGTGATTGGCTCGAAGGCGATACCTCGCACGGAAGTCACGAAGAAGCTCTGGGCGTACATCAAGAAGAACAAGCTGCAGGACGCCAAGAAGCGCACGATGATCAACGCGGACGACAAGCTTCGCGCGGTCTTCGGAGGAAAGAAGCAGGTCAGCATGTTCGAGATGACGAAGCTCGTCTCGAAGCATCTCAAGTAGACGTCGGACTCATCCACGGCGCCTGATCGAAGCGCCCCGCCACGGACGCCGCGGCGGGGCGTGCTGCTTTCCGAGCGCCGTCGGGGAGGATCGTGGACACGCTGGAGTCGGGCCGCACCTTTTCGCACTACCGCATCGAAGCGAAGCTCGGCCAGGGAGGCATGGGCGAAGTCTATCGCGCCACCGACCTGAAGCTCGGCCGTTCCGTAGCCCTCAAGATCCTGCCCCTCTCGGCGATCCACAACGACCCCGACGCACGCCAGCGATTCCGGCAGGAAGCCCGCTTCGCCTCCGTGCTGAATCATCCCAACGTCGTCACGATCTACGCCGTGGACGAGGCCGATGGTCTCGACTTCATCGCGATGGAGTACGTCGAGGGGGAAACCCTCCGCGCGCGCGCGCGTCGCGCGCCGGTTCCGATCGACGAGTTGATCACGTTCGGCGTCCAGTGCGCCGAAGCGCTCGGCGCCGCGCACGCGATCGGCCTCATCCACCGCGACATCAAGCCCGCCAACATCCTGATCACGCCGAAGGGGCAGGCGAAGGTGCTCGACTTCGGATTGGCGAAGCACGTCCATGACCCCGACGCCGTCTCGAGGGTCCTCGGCGACCACGTCCATGAGTCCAAGCCGGGCGAGGGCGACACCGCCGCGCTCTCGCTGACTTCCGCGGGAATCGTCATGGGCACGCTCGGGTACATGTCGCCCGAGCAGGCGCGCGGGGAGGTGCTCGACGCGCGAAGCGACATTTTCTCGCTCGGCTGCACGATCTACGAGGCGGCCACCGGGAAGGTGCCGTTCCAAGGGCCGAGCACGCAAGCGGTGATGCAGGCCACGTGGACCCAGGATGCCGCGCCGCCGAGTCGGATCCGTCCCGAGCTTCCGGTCGATCTCGACGCGATCCTGGGGCGAGCGATGGCGAAGAATCGCGACGACCGCTATGGTTCGGCGCGGGAGCTGGCCGACGTGCTGGATGGCCTCCGGGAGGGGACCGAGGCCAGGAGCGGCGCGATAACCGGCAGCCGCGCGATCGCGACGCGCGGTCCGAGCAATCTCCCGGCCGCGCTCTCGTCGTTCATCGGCCGAAAGCGCGAGCTGGCGGAAGTCCGCCGCCTGCTCCAGACGACGCGCCTCGTGACGTTGAGTGGACCGGGGGGCTGCGGAAAGACGCGCCTCGCCATCCAGGTCGCGAGCGACTCGCTCCACGAGGTGCCGGGCGGCGCCTGGCTCGTGGAACTGGCGGCGCTCAACGATCCGGCCCTCGTGCCTCAGAGCGTGGCCACCGTCCTCGGGGTGCGGGAGGAGCCGGGGCGGCCCCTCCTCGCGACGCTCGTCGAGGCACTCGCGCAGAAGACGCTCCTCCTCGTGCTCGACAACTGCGAGCACCTCTCCGCATCGTGCGCGGCGGTCGCGGGCGCGCTTCTCACGTCCTGCCCGAATCTCCGCATCGTGGCAACGAGCCAGGAACCCCTCAACGTACCCGGCGAGGTGCTCTGGCGCATCCCGATGCTCGGCGTTCCCGAGCTTCGTGGCGTGGGGGCCGCGACGCGCGACGCCATCGTGCGATACGAGGCGGTTCGTCTCTTCGTCGATCGGGCCGCGGCCACGCACCCTTCGTTTCAACTGACCGATCAGAATGCGGCCGCGGTCGCGCAGATCTGCCGGCGCGTGGATGGGATTCCGCTCGCCATCGAGCTGGCGGCCGCCCGCGTGAAGGTCCTCGCCCCCGATCAGATCCTGGCCCGCCTGGAGGACCGCTTCAAGCTCCTGACCGGCGGAAGCCGCACGGTTCTGCCGAGGCAGCAGACCCTTCGCGCGGCGGTGGACTGGTCCTACGACCTCCTCGGGCCGGGGGAGCGGACGCTGCTCAATCGGCTGAGCGTCTTCGCCGGCGGCTTCACGCTGGAGTCCGCGGAGCAGATCTGCGGCGACGAATCGCTCGATTCACTGGACGTGCTCGAAATGCTCTCGACGTTGGTGGACAAGTCGCTCGTCGTGCCCGAGGAGCAGCCGGACGGCCGCGTCCGCTACCGATTGCTCGAGACGATTCGCGACTATGGGCGCGGACGCCTCGAGGAGGCCGGGGAGCGGCCGGAGTTCCTCCGGCGGCACGCGGCCTTCTACCTCGCGTTCGCCGAGGAAGCCGAGCCGGAGCTGACGGGCTCGGACCAGGCGCTCTGGCTCGACCGGCTCGACCGGGAGCACGAGAATCTCCGGCAGGCCATGACGACGTTCGAACGGGCCAAGGACGCGGAGCCCGGGCTGACGCTGGGCCGCGCGCTCTGGCGATTCTGGTGGGTGCGCGGCACGTGGGCGGAGGGGCGCACGCGTCTCGCCGCGCTCCTCGCGGTCGAGACCGCCACGCCGCGGACCTCCGCGCGCGCCCGCGCGCTCCATGCGGCGACCGTGCTCGCGCGGGGCGAGGGGGACTACGCGGCGGCGCGGCCCCTGGGCGAGGAGGCGCTCGCCATCGCGCGCGAGGTTGGAGACAAGCGGGCAACGGCTTCGGCGCTCTTCGAGCTCGCGAACATCGACAACGACCAGGAGGACGAGGCGGCGGCGCGCGGCGGATACGAGGCGGCGCTCGCGCTATTCCGCGAAGTGGGCGATAAGCCGGGGACTTCGGGATGCGTTCACAATCTCGGCGTGCTCGCGGAAATCGCCGGGGATTACGAGATGGCAAGGGCCCTGTACGGCGAGGGGCTCGTCATCAATCGGGAGATCGGCTATCGGTCGCGGGAAGCGGCGAGCCTCAACGGACTCGGCGGGGTGGCGTTCTATCAGGGGCATCTCGAACGTTCTATAGAGTGCCACGAGCAAGCCCTCGCGATCCAACGGGAGCTGGGGGATTCCCGGGGAACGGCATTTTCCCTGCGAGAGCTCGGCGAAGTGGCCACCGCTCTAGGGGATGCCGCCGCGGCGGCCGAGCGCCTGGGCCAGAGCCTCGAGATCTACCGGTCTCTGGGCGACCGCCTTGGCATCGCCAGCGCCATCGAGGGGTTTGCCGCCTTGGCGGCCTCCAAGGGACAGCCCGAGCGCGCCCTGAGGCTCGCGGGGGCGGCTACGGCGGTCCGGGAGTCGATCCAGGCGCCCATCGCCGGACCTGATCTGGAGCGGCTGGAACGCTATCTGAAATCAGCCCGGTCGGATCTCGGGACTGGGGCCGCGGCGGCCTTGGCCCAAGGCGGCGCCCTGCCTCTGGACGAGGCGATCGGCGCCGCTCTGGGGGGCCTCTAAGCCCTTGATTCCCATTGGGGAATGGAGTATCCTTCACCCAGTTCGTCTCTTGGGGGGAGGCGACCTCCCCACGCATTGATATCCGCCCGACTCGGCAACGCTGCGCCACACCACACATCGGGGGTGAGATTCGCCATGTTGAAGCGTTTCGTCGTACCCGCCCTACTTTCCGGCATCCTCGTTCTTCCGGTTTCGCCGGCGTTCGCGGCGTCATCCGCACCGGGCGATACCAGCACCACGGTCACCCTCTTCGATAATTTCTCGAGCGACACGCCGGGTCTCGCGCCGAATCTCACGATCCCGGGCGCCCCGGCCGGCGACTTCCTGACGCTGAGCGAAGCCTCCGGAACCGTTCGCGTGAACGCCATGATCGACGGGCTCACGATGGCCGCGCAGATGAAGCAGTCGAACGGCGCCGGGGGCGTGGCGCTCTTCGCCTGGCCGGCGCCTCCACCGCCGGGCACCGAGCGGATCACGGTCGGGTGGCGCGCCGTCGCGCAGGACGACAATCCCATCACGATCGTCGCGTGCACGGTGCGCGGCACGAACGGGGCGCTTGTCGCGTCGATCGAGTATGGAGAGCACGGGACCTTGACCTGGAACGGCCTCGCGGGGGCGTCGGAGGCGATTCCCGTTCTCTATCGCCAGAATCGCAACAACGCGTTCGTCCTGACGGTGGATCTCATCGCGAAGACCGTCAGCCTCTCGATCGACGGCGTGGCGATCGCGGGCTTCCAGAACCGCGCCTTCGCACAGGCCACGACCGGCGTCGCTCGAATCGGGTTCGAGGCAGGCGGGACGGCGCCGCAGACGTTCGCCGCCGATGACCTCTTCGCGGCCGCGTTCGCGCGCGCCGTGGATCACAGCCCGGCCGTCACGGCACCGGCGCTCGTCACGGGGGCCGAGGGATCGGCCATCGCCTTCAGCGTTTCGGCCGCCGACCTCGACGGCGACGCCATCACTTCGTTGGCCGCCGCGCCGCTTCCCACGGGCGCCGGTTTCACCGCGAACGCGTCGAACACGTCGGGCAGCTTCGCGTGGACGCCGGACTTCACGCAGGCGGGGAGCTACTCGGTCGTCTTCACCGCGCAGAACGCGCTGACCGGCACGGCGGCGACCTCGATCGAGGTGAGCGGCACGGACCGTCCGCCGGTCGTCGACACGCCGGCGTCGGTCGCGGGCGAGGAGCGCGGCCGGGTCACGTTCACGGCCTCCGCGTCCGACCCCGATGGGGACGCGCTCACGTCCCTCACGGCCGACCTCTCGGTTCTTCCGGCGAACCACGGCGCGACCTTCACGCCCGCCGCGGGGAATGCGACCGGCGTCTTCGACTGGTCTCCCTCCCAGGGGGCGGCAGGCGTCTACCCGATCGTGATCACCGCAAGCGCCGGTGGCGCGAGCGCGCAGGGGACGACGACGGTCTATATCGCGACGCTCGGCACCAGCACCGTCGGTCGATTCATCTGGACGCCGACGAACGAGGACGTGGGCGGCTCGTGGAGCGTCACGTTCATCGGAACCAACGCCCAGTCCGAATCGACGGAGTTGATCGTGCCGCTGACGGTCCTCCCCGGCGGTGAGGCGCTGCGGGCGACGACGGAGAGCGCGGCGGCTGCATTCACTTCGTCACGCGAGCCCAACCTGGCTCCCCAGGCCGTGCAGAAGGGGCCCGTGGTCAGCGCCAACGGAAGCACCACGGGCAAGGGCGGCGACACGATGACGCTGACCGCGACGGCCACCGACGCCGGCACGCTGGCCGCGCGGTTCACGCCGCTCCGGACCGGCGCCACGACGACCTCGACCGCTCGCACGGCGCTGATCACCTTGACCGCCGACCTGACGGGCCTTCCCGCTGGGAACGACGCGCAGTTCATCGTCGACGAGGATCCGGTGGTGAACGTCCCCGCGCTGGTCACGGGATACGTGAGCGCGACCGTGAACGTGCACGTCGGTGCCGCCGATCCCGATGGCGATCCGATCGACACGTTCTCGCCGGATCTCTCGACGCTGCCGGCTGGGAACGACGCGACGTTCACCCTCAACGGGACCAACACGCTTGGCACGCTGACCTGGACGCCGACGGTTTCGGACTCGGGCAGCTTCTTCGTGACGTTCACCGCGACGAATCGTCTGGTCGGGCAGAATACGACCGAAATTCGCATTCACGGGGCCGCCGCCGCGCGCATCTACCAGGCGAATGGCCGGAAAGTCTCGCTCTCTTCGGCCAAGCCGTACCTATGTCTTCAAGTCGAGCCCATCGGCGGATCGTTCACTCTGGACAACGTCGACTTCACGTCGATCGCGATGATCTCGGTCGGAACGGGGTCGGTCACGCGCATCTCGGCATCGCCCTCGAAGACGATCCTCCTCGGCGACCGCGACAACAACCTGATCGAGGACGCCACGGTCTGCTTTTCGAAGGCGGACCTCCGCCTCCTCTTCAGCCTGCTCCGCGGATCGAACACGGTGCCGATCCTGATCGAGGGCAATCTCCTCACCGGCGGCCGGTTCCAAGGCGGAATCGCCATCGAGGTGAGCGCCGGCGGCGGCAAGCTGGCGGCGGGGATCTATCCCAATCCGCTCAATCCGCGCGCGATGCTCGGGTTCACGACGACGAGGCCGGGCTTCGTTCGCGTCCGACTCTTCGACCTGAACGGCCGCATGGTGCGTCAGGTGCTCGACACGCCGACCTTGGAGCCCGGCTACCACGAGGTGGCCATCGACGGTGCCGACTCCGAAGGGCGCCGGCTGGCCTCGGGCGTCTACTTCTACCGGGTCGAAGCCCGCGAGGGATTCAGCCAGGGCCGCCTCGCCGTCGTGAAGTAGCGAGGAACACCTCAATCTGCGACGCCGAGAGGGCGCGCGCATGGGCCGAACCGCCCGGCGCGCGCCCTTCGCGCTCCCGCCCCATGCCGCGCCCACCCGCGCGCCGCGCTTGCGGCGAGAGGCTCCGCAGACTATGTTCTCGCGATGGCTGCGCGACGCTTTCCCCGATCCACGGCCGTGCTCGAGGAAATATTCGCGTTCGTGGCCGAGTTTCTCGCCGCCGAGGGGATCGATCGGGAACGCGCGTTCGACCTCGACCTAATTCTAGAGGAGCTCTTCACCAACATGGTCAAGTACAGCCGGGAAGGGAAGGATCAGGTCGAGATCGCCCTCGCGCGCGACGGGGAGGGGGTGCGCCTCACCCTGCGGGATTTCAACGTGGATCGTTTCGACGTGACCGGGGCGCCCGACGTGGACATTTCGCGGCCGATCTCCGAGCGAAGAGCGGGAGGGCTCGGCCTTCACCTGGTGCGCCGGATCGCGGATCGCTTCGAGTATGACTACCGAGACCGCGTCAGCACCATCACCGTCTGGAAGAGGCTCTGATCCCCATGTTCGAGGTACGGTTCGTGAATCCCACCCAAGTCAAGCTGGTCGGCCGCCTGGACGCCGCGCAGGCCGAAGCGGCGACAGCGGCACTCCGAACCCTCTCCGGCTCGGCCGTCGCCGACTGTTCGGAGTTGGAGTACATCTCGAGCGCCGGGATCGGCGTCTTGATCGAGACCTTCAAGCGCCTCCGCGACGCCGGCCACACCCTGACCCTGGCGGGCATGACCCCCCGGGTCCGGAACGTATTCGCCTACGCGGGTCTCGACCGGGTCCTCCGAATCGAATAGATCCGGGGACGACTTTCTCACCAACCTTCGCCCGGGTTCCCTGTACGTATGGCTAGAGAGGACGAGGAGGATCTGGTGGCCCGGTCTCTCGAGGGGGACACCCGGGCCTACGGCAGGCTGATCGACGGCCATCAGCGGGTCCTGTTCAACCTGGCCTTCCGGATGGTGAACGACCTCGAGGACGCGAGGGACCTGACCCAGATCGTCTTCATCAAGGCCTACGAGAACCTCTCGACGTTCGATCGCGGGCGCAAGTTCTTCTCCTGGATCTACCGGATCATGGTGAACGAATCGCTGAACTGGGTCGCCCGCCGGAAGTCCGTGGAGCCGCTCGACGAGGGGATGGAGACGCCGGACCTGGGTCCGGATCGGATCGCGGAGTCGAACGAAATGAACGGAATCATCGAAGAGGCCCTGACGGAATTGTCGACCGACCACCGGCAGGTGATCCTCCTCCGGCACTTCGCGCAACTGTCGCATCAGGAAATGAGCGAGCTGCTCGAGATACCCGAGAAGACCGTCAAGTCGCGCCTGTTCACGGCGCGAAGGGTTTTGGGCGAGATCTTGACCAAGCGAGGAGTGAGCCTGGCATGACGCACGACGAAGAATTCAAGGACGGCCGCGACGAGGCCGTATCGCGTTCTCTGGACCGGATGGGGATGGTGGAGCCTCCGGCGGACCTCAAATCGAATGTGCTTCGCGCGATCGATGCCCGCCGTCCCGCGCCGGTCCGGATGGGGTGGATCGAGGGGCTTCGGGAGAGTTTTCGCCGACGCCCGCTCCTTGGCGCCGTCTACCCGTTCGCGGCCGGCGCGGCCACGGCGGCCATCGTATTCACGCTCCTCTCGGGGGGCGCGCGCTTCGATCGAACGAGCATGTCGGGGGCCATGGCTCCCGGCGGGTCGGCCGGCGCGGGCGACGTGGGGGCCCGTGTCGACGACCAAAGGTACGAGATGAATGGGGCGAACGTTCATCTCACGGCCGTTCGTAGCGGAGACGACGTGCGGGCCGACGTCGAGGCGCGCTCTCCGGGGGACGTGGAGATCACGCTCAAGTTCGATCCGCACCGACTCCGGCCGGTGACCTTCCACCAGGATCGCGAGTGGGAGGGGAAGCTGGAGTGCGGATCGGGATGGCTCCGGATCCAGCAGCGAGGGGACGTGAAGGTGGAGTTTCGATTCGACGACTTGGGTGCCGGTGATGCACCGATTGAAGTGACCATCGAAGCGGATGGGGGAACCGTGCGGGGAGTGCTTCAGACCAATCCGGTTTGAACGAATGTGCGATAGTCCGGGACGTGTCGACTCGACGCGCCCGGCAGCCGGGGGGGATGTCTTCACAAGGAGGAGCAGAGAATGAGCGGGAAGCGAATCGTGATCGTGGTCGGTGTGCTGGCGGCGGCGGGCCTGGGATACGCGTCGATGAAGGGCTACTGGCCGCCGAAGAGCGGTCTCGAAGGGACCATCGGCGGCGCCAAGCGGTATCAGGCCCAGCAGATCACCGATAAGGACGTCGTGACCCAGGATCCCCAGATGGCGGAGCTCGTCGGCAGCAGCCTGTTCCATGGCGAAGATGGAACGCTGGTGTTCCATAAGAAGGACGGCACGGTCGAGTTCCAGAAGAAGGACGGTACGGTCGAGTTCTACAAGAAGGACGGCACCGTCGAGTTCCACAAGAAGGACGGCACGATCGAATACGGCAAGAACAAGGGTACGGTCGAGTACGGCAAGCAGAACGACATCATCGTGTTCTATAAGAAGGAAGGCACGGTGGAGTACAGCAAGCAGAACGACATCATCGTCTACAAGAAGAAGGACGGTACGTCGGAGTACTTCAAGAAGGACGGCACGGTCGAGTTCCACAAGAAGGATGGGACGATCGAGTACGGCAAGAATCCGGGCACGGTCGAGTACAGCAAGACCGGCGGCACGACCGAATACTCGAAGACCGGCGGCACGACGGAATATTCGAAGACGGGCGGGACGACCGAGTACTCGAAGACCGGCGGAACGACGGAATATTCGAAGACCGGCGCGGTCGAGTCCGGCAAGTAGTCGACGAGATCATCCGCGGAAGCGGGGCAACGAGAATCAAGCGAGGAGGCGACGCGTGAGAGCGCGGCGCCTCCTCGTCGTGTTAGGATGCGGCCCGACCCGGAGAATCCGCCACCCCCTCATGCACGCTCGCTCACGAAAGGCCGTTGCCGTGCTCCCGTGGCTCCACGGGGCGCTGCTCGCGCTGTTGCTGGTGGTTGCGCCCCCGCCCGCGAAGGCCGAATTCCGGACCATCGAAACGGCCGACCTTCGCCTCCTGGTCAACGGATCGGCGCTCTCGTTCATCGCCCCCTACACCGCCCGCTGCTTCGAGAACTCCCTTCGATTCCACCGCCGGCTCTTCGGCTACACCCCCTCCGAGCAGGTGAACGTGTTCCTGGACGACTTCACCGATTTCGGGAACGCGGGCGTCTGGGTCAATCCCCGGAACAGCATGATCGTGCACGTGGCTCCCGTGAACTTCGTCTACGAGACGGGCCCGTCGAACGAGCGGATCAACTTCACGATGAACCACGAGGTCGTCCACGTCGCCGCGCTGGATCAGGCCGCGGGGAGGGACCGCTTCTTCCGCGGGCTCTTCCACGGCAAGGTGCGCGAGACGTCGCGGCACCCCGAGTCCATTCTCTACCAGTACCTCACGGTGCCGCGCCGCGCGGCCCCTCGTTGGTACCACGAGGGGATCGCCGTCTTTCTCGAAACGTGGATGGCGGGGGGGCTGGGCCGCGCGCAGGGTCCGTACGACGAGATGGTCTTCCGGTCCATGGTCCGGGACTCGGCTCGAATCTACGATCCCTTGGGGCTCGAGTCCGAGGGGACGAAGGTCGACTTCCAGGTCGGCGTGAATTCCTATCTCTACGGGACCCGCTTCATGACCTACCTGGCGAACGAGTACGGTCCGGATTCGCTCATCGACTGGGTGGCGCGACGCCCCAGGAGCAAGCCTTCCTTCGGCGCGCAGTTTCGAAAGGTGTATGGCCGCTCCCTCGGCCAGGGATGGCGCGAGTGGGTCGAGTGGGAGCGGGGATTCCAGCGCACGAACCTGGACTCGATTCGCCTCCACCCGGTCACGGAATCGCGCGACCTCTCGCCGCGTGCGCTCGGATCGGTGTCGCGCGCCTTCGTCGATCCTCAGTCGCGAACGCTCTACGCGGGCGTCTACTATCCGGGGGCGGTGGCGCACCTGGCGGCGATTCCGCTCGACGGCGGCCCGTCGAAGCGCCTGGCCGAGGTCAAGGGACCGGCGATCTACTTCGTGACGTCCCTGGCGCATGACGCCGCCGGGAAGACCCTGTTCTACACGACCGACAATGACGACTGGCGGGACCTCCGCGCCCTGGACCTGACCACGGGGAAGGCGCGCTCCTTGATCAAGGACGCCCGTGTGGGGGACCTGGCGTTCAACGCGAAGGACCGCTCGCTCTGGGGCGTCGGCCATTGGAACGGCTATTCGACGCTGGTCAAGAGCGTGCCGCCCTACGAGAAGATGTCCCGGATCGCCTCGTGGCCGTACGGGCAGAACCTCTACGACCTGGACATCTCACCGGACGGGGAGCAGCTCGTCGCGTCGGTCGCCGAGATAAGCGGCCGGCAGACCCTCCGGCTCTGGCCGACCACATCCCTCGAACAGGGGGACACGACGTCGGCCGTGCTGCACGATTTCGGATCGTCGATCCCGACGTCCTTCGTCTTCGCTCCGGACGGCAACTCGCTCTACGGCTCGTCCTATTACACCGGCGTCTCGAACATCTTCCGATACGACTTCAACGGCGATTCGATGAGCGTGGTGACGAACGCGGAGACGGGTTTCTTCCGCCCGGTGCCGCTCGGCGGCGACTCGCTGATCGCCTTCCGCTACTCGGGCCAAGGATTCGTCCCCGTCGCGCTCACCACGCGCCCGCTCACGGACGTGAGCGCGATCACGTTCCTCGGGCAGCGGCTGACGGAGACGCACCCCGAGGTCACGACGTGGATCGCGCCGTCGCCCGCGAGCGTGAACCTCGATTCGCTCAGCGCGTCGTTTGGGACGTATCACGCCCTGGGAAAGATGGCGCTCACGACCGTCTACCCGATCGTGGAGGGCTACAAGGCGGAGACCGCCGTCGGCCTCCGCTTCAACCTGTCGGACCCGGCGGGGCTCCACGCGATCGAGTTCTCGTCCACCGTCACTCCGGCAGAAGGGGTCCCCGCGGACGAGCGCTGGCACCTGACCGGCGTGTATCGGCACGGCGCGTGGGACGTGGGGGCGCGGTGGAATCCGGCGTCGTTCTACGACCTCGCCGGTCCCACGAAGGTCAGCCGGAAAGGGTATGGAGCGAACATCGGATACGAGCACGCGCTCCTCTACGATCTCCCGAAGTCGCTCACCCTGAATGCCGGCGTGAGCGGCTACGGCGGCCTCGAGCGCCTCCCCGACTACCAGAACGTCGCCACCTCGCCGGGGTTCGACAAGCTCCTCTCCGGCTCGGTCCGGCTGGCCTACAAGAACCTTCGCG
>Ga0070699_100002761_pt1 | contig 15654 bp, 17 predicted proteins | sample KBSK1503metaG_FD_65473 | JGI IMG/M metagenome (GOLD analysis project Ga0070699, IMG submission 65473) | Corn, switchgrass and miscanthus rhizosphere microbial communities from Kellogg Biological Station, Michigan, USA - KBS K1-50-3 metaG | ecosystem: Host-associated > Plants > Roots >...
CTTGGGAGAAAGACCTATGAGATTTTCGCCGGATACTGGCCCTTTGCACCCAAGGACAATCCCATTGCCGTCAGATTTAACGCGGCTACCAAATACGTTCTCTCACGCGGCGATGACAAGTTCGACTGGAAGACCACCCACAAGCTATCCGGGATCGATGCAGTCAAGAAACTGAAGGCAACCAATGGCCCAGACCTTCTGATCCAAGGCAGCTCGACGCTTTCTTCACAACTATTCAGCGTGGGTCTCATCGGCAGGATGCATATCGTGACATACCCAGTCGTGATTGGCAAAGGCAAGCGGCTTTTCGCCGAGGGGACACTCCCTGGGACCATGAAGCTTGTGAGCAGCGTTGTCTCTGAGTCAGGCGCAGTGCTTTCAATTTATGAGCCCACAGGTCAGAAGCCTACCTTATCGTCGCGTGATCCCGAAAAAATAAGCGACGTGGAGATCAAACGCCGCGAGCGCGTGAAGCGTGAGGGTTGACCCCTGGTCAGCGTAAAGTGAGCCGCTATGCCAGCAGCTTGATTTGGCAAAAGCCGGCGTCAATTGCGTTCGCGCAGCCGACAACTGGGACTCTGCGCGTTTAGAGGCATTTTTCCCTGGGCAACCACCAGGACAGGCTGGCTTCGAGCCGCTTCGCGTCTGCTCCCAAGCAGAGTCCACGCCCGCCCCAGCGCCATGTTTTCGCGATCCCACTCGGGAAGATCACCCTCGGGGACAATGACACCAACCGTTGGCTGGCTCTGGCAGGTTCGGAATTTAGTTTATTTCTATCTTGACAAAAGAGCGTTACGCAACAAGGGCTAGCAGAGAATATAGGTATGAGCGTCGTGGCTATTGCGTATATTGAAACTGGCAAACGCTGGGCTAGGTTCGGCACTTTGAATAAAATCGCAAACAGCCTAAAGGGTGGCGTTAAAGAGGAAATACCCGCTGTCTGAGATGGTAGAATATGACTTATGGACAAAATGACTTCTCAAAACGACAATTCAGTCAAAGACTACCTTGCTTCACTCGATGAGCAAACCGTAAAAGATAGCCATGTGCTTATTGAAATGATGCAGCGAATAAGCGGACACAAACCAAAGAAATGGAATGCAGGCACTCTTGGGTTTGATACCTACCATTACAAATACGACAGCGGGCGCGAAGGAGACGGTCATGTTATTGGTTTTTATCCAAGAAAAGGTAAGATAACCGTGTACCTGATGGATGGCACGGCGCGCCACTCTGAATTGCTGGCTAAGTTAGGTAAACATACTACTACGGGGTATTGTCTTTATATCAAGCGGCTTAGTGATATAGAGCTACCAATCCTTGAACAAATCGTGCAACAGTCTTATGAGTATATAAAGTCCCAAGACGGGCATATACACCGAGTATTATGGCAAACTGAAAAATAGGCTCTTCTGCCTACGTTCTGCCACGTTTGAAATGTGCGGGGTAACTACATTAAATTGCCTGATCATTGGAATTGTTCAACGAGGTGTTTTACCGCTTGTCTCATTAATAACTTTACTTTTTTCATGGATTTGTAGGCTGATATTCAACCAAAAAGTAAAGTAAATTATGCGGCACTCTGTAGTTTATAGTCGTTGGTAGCATTGATAGCTGATGTTTGAAATGCGTCAACTATCTACACCATGATAGGAAAAGTTATACCAGAACCCAAAGCCAGCCAACAAAGCCCCCTTCGGGGATGCTTCGCGACCTCTCAGAAGTGCACCGGGATAATGCACCCCGTTGGGCAACTCACTGAAGACTATGTTCAAGACACATGAGATTTCTATCGGACCAATATTTCGAGTTTTGATTGGCACTTTGGGAATGCTTGTCGTTGTAATCGGATTATTTCTCTCAGTGAGAGAGGTCTGGTTTGCATTTCAAGGAGAGTGGTTGAGATTCTTATCCGCCTTACTTCTTCTCCTAATTATGTCTGGAGGTGGATCCCTCTTGCGCAGTGCTATTCGAGGGCGGCTTTCCATCCGTTCCTATCGAGTAAAAAAACGTAGCGACTGATTGGGGTTTCCCGTTTCGACGGCGAGTTTCGTGCCAACCATTTGCCAGTAACGCCAGCCGTTAGAAGAGATATGATCTAACATATTCAAAATGTACTTGAATAGGACTTGAACCTAAGACCGCTAGGTTCCTAGTTCAAGTCTGTAATAAAGTAAGCCTGATTTAAGACCTGATATAAAATAGAATGAACAAACAAACCCTCACCAGAGAATGGGGAGGGTTTGTTGGATGAATGGGGATGACCAGTGAAATATTTCTAGTTTTTACTTTCCCACTTGGGCGAGCAAATTGCACTAGCTGATTCTGATTTTACACAGGAATCATTTATCGTCCACTTACAGGATTATTGAGAGGTATTACATTCTTGAAAAGAAGGAGATTGCTTTGTCGTCGCTTCGCTCCTCCTCGCAATGACGTTTAATGTTTTGGTTCCTTGTATAATCTGGCTTATGAAACCTACTGAACTACCTATCCTGCCTTTTGCAAATAAAAAGAAATGGACTGACTGGTTTGTCAAGCAACATGATAAGTCCACGGGGGTGTGGTTGAAACTTGCCAAGAAGAACACCGGCATCGCCTCTATAACTTATGAAGAAGCGTTGGAGGTGGCCTTATGCTATGGCTGGATCGATGGACAGAAGGGGAGTTTTGACGACCAATATTGGCTGCAAAAATTCACCCCGCGCGGACCGAAGAGTATCTGGTCGAAGATCAATACGGAGAAAGTAGAGCGACTTATCAAAAGCGGCGACATGATGCCAGCGGGACTCAAAGCCATCGAAGCCGCGAAGAAAGATGGTCGCTGGGATGCGGCGTATGCTTCGCAGAAGAATATTGGCATCCCTGAGGATTTTCAGTCCGCGTTGGAGAAGAGCAAGAAAGCCAAAGAGTTCTTCGCCACGTTGAAAAGCTCTGAAAGATATTCATTCCTGTTTAGAATTCAAACTGCGAAGAAGGCGGAGACGCGTGCCAAGCACATTCAGCAGTTTGTGGAAATGCTGGCGAGGAATGAGAAGTTTCATGAATTTTTGGCTAAGAAAAAGTAATCGCTTACAAGCATCGTAAGTCTCTAACCACGGGGTCACGGAGACACAGAGAAAAAACTAGAAACTCCGTGACTCAGTGTCTCTGTGGTCCAAAAAGGATTCACAACCTTGATGATCTGCTTATTCAAGATTCGCTAATTTTGCGGCGTGTTTTCCCATTTCTGCTTTCAATTCTTCTGGTTCCCTGATCACAAAATCAAACGAGAAGATGGATATCTGGCGCGCGAGCCAATCGAGGTCTTCCACACTGCCGCGCATGATAACGCCACCTGTAGTTGGTTCCAGAACCCCAAGCACGTCGAAGACTTCTGTTTGGGCTACCTCCATGTCTGTTTTGAGGAGGAGTTCAAAGGAGTATTTGCGCGGCATGGTAGCTACGGATTGCATCATGTGTGCCAGTGGGTCAAAGCCTTCAGGGCGATTGAAATGCGCGTTGAGGGTATCGATGTGAGTGATGCGGTCTAAGCGAAAGGAGCGCAGATCCCGGCGCAGGTGGCAATACCCAACGACATACCAGCGTTGGAGATAATACGTGAGACCATAGGGATCGAAATCGCGTTCGGTATCCTCGCCTTGATCGGAATGATATCCGATGTGGACGCGTTGCTGGAGTTGGGCAGCGCTACTCATATTGCTGAGTACTGTTTCGCTGGGCGGCGTGGAGGGAGTCGTGTTTTGGTCGAGTGTGATGGTTTCAGTTAATGCCCGTACACGGCTTTTGAGATCGAGCGGCATCACGCGTTCCAGCTTGGCGAAGGCGCTTTCGATAGCGCGGTCGGTATCGGCGAGGTTGAGGCGGCGGGCGGAGATCAATCCAACGGTCAGGGCGAGCGCTTCTTCGTTGGTAAACATCATCGGCGGGAGTTTGAATCCCGCCGACAACACATATGCACCGTTGCGTCCGCGTTCCGCTTCGATAGGAATGCCGAGATCCTGCAACATGATGATGTACCGCCGCAGGGTGCGGATGTTCACTTCGAGCCGCTGCGCCAACTCCGAGCCGGACATGCGTCCATGCGCTTGTAATAGTGCCAGCACAGCGAGTACGCGTGTAGTGGGATGATACATAACGGCGAGTATACAGCCGTTTAGGGTCTACCTGTGAGTCGCGAACGCGGGGTTGGAGATAATCTCAATACTTCAGGCTTTCGTATGAGCCGACGTTTCAGAAACTTTGAAACTTCCTGGCTCCAGAGTGTTGACTGAGCCAGTTGCGCGAGATGGTGTTCGTATGCCTCCTGGTCTTGAAAACCTGCGAACCACACGAAGACATGTTCACCTTCGCGAACCGGCAATCTCGGAAATGTATTGGGGCTATCCTCTGTGACAAAATAGGCAAGCAGTTGGGCGTCCGTTTCCATCAATATGGGATACATGGTATTTTCAAAGTAGTGGATGAAATCGGCCTCTGCAGGTCGATTGAAATAATAGATCGTGGCTGCGACAAAACCTGCTTGTTTGGCGCGACTGCCGAGGGGAGGACGATGTCCATTGAGCGAGAAGCCAGATGTGGGGTGGGCGAGGCGCAGCAAAAGGACATTGTCCGAGTCGATCATCGTTGCATTGGCGGCGTCACGATGGGCTCTCCAGATGGGTCCGCTGTAAAATGCATTCAGCGACTGTTCACGCGCGGGCATGTCGTTGAATCCACGCAGCCATACAAATTGATTTGAGTCATCCAGGTTATAAAACTGACCAATAACCTGAATACCCACGGCTTCCTGCGTTTCGACGAACTCACGGTCGAAGAGATCGATCAGTTCATCGCGTTTGCCCGGGTGAAGAGCGTACTGCCTGAGTTCCACAATGGGGGAATAGATGCGTTCCTTCATACGCGCTTGAACTCCATGATCCAGTTTGTTTCCCAAGTCCTGCCGCCATCGGCTGAGAGGGCCTGCTCCCATTGACATGAGTCCGTCGTAATCTTTGACCAGATGAAGCGACTATAAACATGCAGACCATGATTGGTTTCCTGTGAATAGAATTCACCACGCCCATCTTTGAAGCTGCCAATCATGGGAATATCCAGAACGCCCATTCGGTCTGTTGACCAATGAATGCTCCATTCTTTTGCGGCTGGATTAAACAGACGCAGACTAATTGCATGGACTGGGCCTGTTTGCATATAGATGATGTTTTCATCCAGGTTGCCAAGTCCATTCATAATTTTTCGATCCACGGTGTCGCCTTCAAATTCCAGCCACTCGGTAGAGCCTTTCAGGCGATCCTTTAGCATGCGGTGGTGGACTTTCCATGTGCCGAGCAGGAAATCAAAATCATTTCGTCCGTCGTTTTGGGTTTCCATATTTTGCTCCTTTATAAAACCTTTTTGCCACAGAGACACAAAGTCGCTGAGATCTTTAGAAGATTTCTCAGCGTCTCAGTGACTCCGTGGCGAATTATTTGACTCTTTCGAAGGTGTTCATCCAGTTGGTTTCCCAAGTCTTACCACCGTCGATGGAAAAAGCCTGTTCCCACTGGGCAGAATTCGCAGTGATCTTCGACCAGGTGAAGCGACAGAAGATATGTTGCCCTTCCCAGACTTCATGAGAATAAAATTCGCCCACTCCATCTTTGAATTTTCCGATCATGGGAACATCCAACAAACAGCTTGTGCCCGCCGCCCAATAGATGCTCCATTCTTTTGAGTTAACATCGAAGAGGCGTAACGTGTAGCCATGAGCTGGGCCGGTGGTGCGATTCATCACCACTTCGTCCATATGACCAAGTCCATTGAGTAGTTTTTTCCCGACGGCTGTCCCATCGAACTCCTCCCATTCTGTACAACTCTTCAACCTTTCTTTGAGCCGCCGGTGACGCATGATCCAGTTCCCGACCAGGAAATCAAAATCGTTCCGTCCGTCATTTTCTGTTTGCATGTTTGCTCCTTATAAAATGTGTTGCTATACATTCACTATAAAGAGAAATGCGGACAGGATCGTTCCTAATTTGGATGTGAAAAACGCGTCTTTCTCCCCGACTTTTGCCTGCTGTTGTACAATTCTGAAGATATTTATCTGGAGGATTTTATTTATGAAAGCAGCCTTCGCTCTGCTCGCAGATACCGAGACTCACAATTTGGTGCGGAAGTTGTCATGGGATATCCATCGAAAATATCGCACAGGAATTGATATTTGCCGCTTGCCGCCTCATGTTTCACTGAAACAGCCTTTTGAGATAGCTGATTTGGATGGTCTTGAAGGCTACATGCCTGAATTGGCTGGCACTATTTCTCCCTTTGAAGTTAACCTGACAGGGCTTGAATTGATTGAGGTAAATATCAACGGATTGGAAACAGGAATCTTATGGATGAATGTGCAGGAAACAGAACTGCTTCGTAATCTCCATAACCAACTCAATCAAGAACTGACCACACGCTTCGGCGACGTCTCTGCCGCGTTTGATGGACCTGACTATCATTTCCACATGACGGTTGCGATTGGCGGTCAACCGATTGAAACATATAAGAAGATATATAACGAATTTGAAGGTCGCCTGAAAGACTTGCAATTTACAGTGGGGGATTTAGGAATGTTCGTATACGATGAAATTGAAGAAAGTAATTCAGGCTACATCATTTATAAGATGATGCTGCTTGGATGAGGCTTTGATCAAAATTTGTCCCGAGCCTCTCCACTTGACGCAAACCTTCATCAATAAGATAATCAAACCACATTCCTATGTCTAACTCCCTTGATGACGCGGAAATCCACCGAATTGTGCACAATGTTGTTCAGAATGTGATGGGACCTGCCGCAGAGCGGCAGCCTGTACAATCAGCAGGTAAAAAAGTAGTTGCTATCGGCGCAGATCACGGCGGATTTGAGTTGAAGGAAGCGCTCAAGAGTGACATCAGCGCGCTGGGGTTTGAGGTCAGTGACGTGGGCACGAACAGCAAAGATGCAGTGGATTACCCCGATTTTGCGCATGCAGTGGCACAGTCCGTGGGCTCAGGCAAGGCTTGGCGCGGTATTGTGATCGATGGCGCGGGAATCGGAAGTTGCATCGTCGCGAATAAAGTCCCTGGTGTGCGGGCGGGCATGGCGTACGATATTTCGTCTGCCAACAATAGCCGCGAGCATAACGATACAAATGTGCTGACACTCGGCGCGGGCTTGATTGGCACGGCTCTTGCAAAACAAATCGTTAAAGTTTGGCTGACTACTGATTTCGCCGGTGGACGCCACATCCCGCGTGTGGCGAAGATTGTGGCTGTGGAGAGGAAGTATTTGAAATGACTTGTCATTGCGAGGAGGGCGTAGCCCGACAAAGCAATCCCCAGATCGATTAGGAGATTGCTTCGCCCCCTAAGGTCGCTCGCAATGACGGAATGAAACGCGGTGGTCTCGATATGCCTTCGGCTATCGCCTCAGGCTACTCGACCACCGGAGTGTTGATGAAATAGAGAACTATGCCCAAACCCGATCCAAAACTCGTTGAACAAATTGTAGAGATCATCACTCATGAAGTGCTTGCCGCGATGGCGGAGCAGGATGAACGCACCGCGCATCCTGAAGCCTTTCAATGCAAGTTTGAATGTGCCGATCAACTCTGCGTAAAAATGTGTATGGATAAAGCGGGAAATGTGGTCAGCGCGGGGGCAGAGAGATTGACTTCCACATTAGGTGTTATTCCCAGCGATTTAAGTATTGCAAGCATGATTGACCACACTTTGCTCAAACCCGATGCGACCCAGCAAGAGATCGCCCAGCTTTGTTTTGAGGCGCGCAAACATGGATTTGCTTCCGTATGTGTAAACCCAACCTGGGTTCCGCTATGTGCGCAACTTCTTCAAGCTTCGTCAGTGAAAGTCTGCACGGTGATCGGATTTCCGCTCGGCGCAACTTCCTCCGAGACGAAGGCATTTGAAACCGAGACAGCGATTCGTCAGGGCGCGACCGAGATCGACATGGTCATCAACATCGGCGCGTTGAAGGCGCGCGATCTGGAAACTGTCGCCAAGGATATTCGCGGCGTGGTCAATTCCGCGCATAGTCACGGCATTATCGTGAAAGTCATTATCGAAACCGCGTTATTAACGGATGAAGAAAAAACGATTGCAAGTTTACTCTCGAAAGAAGCGGGAGCTGACTTTGTCAAGACCTCCACAGGCTTTGCGGGTGGGGGAGCAACTGCTCATGATGTGGCGTTGATGCGCAAGGCTGTCGGTCCGGAGATGGGTGTCAAAGCCTCAGGTGGAGTCCGCACGTTTGAGGATGCTGAGAATATGATCAAAGCTGGAGCCACGCGCATCGGCGCGAGTGCAGGGGTTAAGATCATTCAAGGGCCAAGCAAGCAAGATCCGGCGAAGAGCGAAGCAGGCTCTTCATCTAATAATAAAAGTTATTGAGTACCGTAGGGACGACCCATCAAATTGATCGAGATGTTCGTTCTCGTTGGGCGGGTCGCCCATGTTCAGGAGCAAATTATGCTGATAGCAAAAGTCATTGGCACAACTGTATCCACGATCAAAGACGAAAAGTTGCACGGGCGCAAGTTATTGATTCTGCGCCAGACCGATGAGCATGGCACGCCAACGGGCAAACCTTATGTGGCAGTGGACACAGTGGACGCGGGTGTTGGCGATTTGGTGCTGACTGCGGCTGGCTCATCAGCGCGGCAAACCAATATCACCAAAGATACTCCGGTCGATTCGGTCATCATGTCCATCATCGATTCGTTGGAAGTGGATGGCGAAGTTGTCTTTCGCAAATCATAATCATGCCGAAGAAATTTTTTACCGATACCGATATCGAAGAATTGCATCGCAAAGGCATCAAGTCTTTGCAGATGACAGACGATGTTGTATTGACGGATCTGGCGTACGAAAAAGCCAAACGTTTGGATATTCAATTAATTTATGACCGCGCGGACAATCCGCCTGCTGCACCGGTTCGTCCGTATCTTTCGGATAAAGAACCACAACGTGCTCAGCCGAAAATTGCTCCTGTTCCTTCGGCATCTTCTCAAGCTGATAGCGATATCGCCAAGCGCATCCGTTCCGCGGTGCTGGCAAAGTTGGGGAATCAAGTGGATGCGAAACTGCTTGATAACATCATTCACCGCGTAGTGAAAGCGACAGGGTTGAAATAATGTTATTCGGACGTGTGCGCGGCAACGCAGTCTGCACGATCAAGTATCCCGGCACGGAGGGCTTGAAACTACTCGTCGTCCAGCCATTGAATAAAAAACTTGAACCAATTGGTATCCTCCAAGTCGCCGCAGATGTGGTGCAGGCTGGCCCGGGTGACTTATGCGTGATGGTCCGGTCACGCGAAGCCGCGCTGGCAATGCGAGATGAAAAGTTTGTGCCCATTGACCTGGCGCTGATCGGCATCGTGGACGAATTGGAAGTGAAACCCGATGGTGAGTTTGAGTATACGTTGCGAAAAGGTGTAACTCAGTTTACATGAAAGTATCTGGTGGTCGAGTAAGGTCGAGCGCTAGCGAGATCCGTATCGAGACCACCCTGTATCAAAAATACTTTGCTTAGGTATGGTCTCGATACGCCCTCGAAAGGCACTCGGGCTACTCGACCGCCGAACTTCTCAGAAAATAAGAAATATTATGATCATCGGAAAAGTCGTCGGAACAATCGTCACCACCATTAGCCACCCGCATTACAAGAATCGCCGTTTGCTGGTGGTGCAACCCATCCTCGTAGACGGTGAATCAGCGGACGAGGATTTCATCGCGCTCGATAACACCCAGGCAGGAATCGGCGACACTGTGCTGGTTAACCGCGAAGGCAATGGCGCGCGTCAGGCCTTGAACATCCCTGACGGGTGCGTGATCTCGGTCATTGTGGGGATTGTGGATTCGGTCTATTTGGAAAACTGAAGTCGATCAAACTTTCATAATTTAGTTTCCAACTAATTCTTATCAGGTTTCCTGAGAATTTGCATTGCGCGGCGCACGCGTTTCCAGGCTGCTTTAACGAGGTTTGCCTCTTTCGAATTAATTTTGTGAGGGCTGTAACGTGCTTCAACAAATGCTTCGGTCATTGAGTGTATGTCTTCATGCACCGATGGGATTGCATTCGTCAATGTACTCGCATACTCAGAAGGTGTTTGCGATGACTTCCGCTCCACTCCCTGCTCATTGCCGCGACGAATCATCGCAAGATAGAAAAAGTAAATTTGTCGGCGTGGATCAAGCGCGCTAAGGCGAAGCAAACCCGGGCGAGGAAAGAGGCGTATCCCTTCCGTTCGAGAAATAATTCTTTGCCACGCATCCCCGATCACGCTCGACAGCGTCCTGCGGGTTTTATCCGCATTTTTGCTCAGCCACTGCCAGACAAAGAACAGCCAACTTGCTATAGGTAGCTTGCGGAATGTGGCTTGAAAGCCGCCGTGTTGCCTGATAAATCTTGCGAGCGAGAAACCAATAATCACAAGCAACGCTCCCCACAAAAGAATTGACCTGATCAACATCAGGATTTGATTGTTCGTAAGTAACGTAGGATCCGCCAATGGATCTAGTGGAGGCGGAGTGGGTGCAGGCGGGATTGGAGGATATACCGGAATGTTTTTTCCGAGCAGGAGGAAAGGAATGCTCAATAATAGCGATAGAAGAAACCAAACCAATTGCCCAACAAAGAAAATTATACTGATTAGAAAGTCGAGCAATATTCTTATCAAGGAGAATAAGCCAAAGTTATCACCAGATGGCAGGAAACCAACCACAACGATCAGAATCAAGAGGAAGACAACACTATACACTACCCATTGTCTGGCTAGGTTGTCTGATGCAATAGGGATGTGTTGATGATTCCAGCGGGTTTGCAACGATATCAAGCGACTCAGGCAAAACAGGGCAAACCCAAAAATAAAATAGAAAAGCGCGCCTGTTTCCGCACCTGAGAAACGGCTCAAGCCCGTAAACGAACCATCAAGCTGGTTGAACATTGCGTTCAGGTTGACGCGCGTCACAACGGTCATTATCACCAGACCGATTCCCACCTGGAGGGTCAGATTAACCAAGCGTTGGTGAGCTGGCAGGATATCCTTTTGAACAGGGGTTGCTGCCTTGCTTAGGGCTGCTTCCTGGTCCAATCCGATTTCATCGAGTAATTTCAAAAATTGACCAGATACATACCAGACTAGCAAGGCGAGGGACAAAGTAACGCCGAACTCCAGGTTGAATAGATTTGCAAGGTTGCCGCGAGTGAATGATGAAATATCACTCATAAGCGAATCAGGACCATTGGCAAAAGACAACAAGGTTTTCGTAAACACCACAATGACCATCCATTGAGCGCCGAAGGTAAATGCCCATTCCCGTTTGAAAGGGATCAGGTTTTTCGTTCGCTTGTACGTGTAAAGACGGTCAATTACTATGAACAACGCTATCCCTGCGATGATGTCTGATGACCACCCTGGTATTGCATTTCGAATCAAAACACCAATAGTCATTGCGAAACAGGTCATCATCAGGAACACCAGTGTGTAGCTGATAAATCGAAATGTCTTTTGGTTTCCAGTTATGTTGAAATTCGAACTGTGATTCATAGGTGTTTCGATGCCTGCATCCAGATTTTTAGGTCGCGCTCCGTTGTGATCTGAAAAACCTGTATGTCAAGAATTTTAGCGCGGCGCATAACAGACTCATCAGAGGCGCTCCTGCCAGCCAGGATCAATATTGCATTCTGCCCCTTTCGACGCGCCTGATAGAGTTCGTCCAGTAAATCGTCACCTGCCTGTCCTGTAATCACGATCAATGTAGTGCCCCAGGCAAGCTGATGACGCTGTTGTTGGATCAAGGGAACAAGTGCTGAATTATCAATGGCTTCACTCCGCGCCAGCGTTTCCAATAAACGCATCAGGTGCAGTTTTCCCTTTCGCGGAGGAATGGCTTGTGGTTGGCTATTGGTCTCCAGTGGATCGCGACCATTCACCAGCATCCCGACGATTTGCTTTTTACCGATGATCCAATTGGAAATGGAAGCCGCGATCACAATTGCCAACTCTGTCGAATCAATACGAGTCCGATAATAATAGTCCTCGGCGTTGAGGTTTAACACGACAAATGTTTCGAGCGCGATGGAGGGCTCGAACAATCTGACCTGCAATTGGCCCGCAGACGCGGAGGATTTCCAGTCAATCCTCCGGAAAGAATCGCCGGAAATATATTCGCGCTTGCCAAAGACACGGGTCGGGTCTTCGAACAAAGGCAGGGCATGCCGCAACGTCCCATGCGGTGAATAAGAAGGAATTTCGACGGTAGCGAATGGAATGATCTTTGGATAAACCACTAGATGGTCGGCCTGGTTTTCCGCGCGCAGCGATTCGCCCAACCCCAGAATATCGCCTGTGGAAATGGCCAGGGGCCCAATTGGATGGTAACCCCTTTTGGAGGCTTCGACAGAATACTCGAAATTCGTGTCAGAGCGTGAGCCCAGGTTGGTCACCGTTTGGAAACTACGTGGCCCTGCAAGCGCTACCGGCAACGAATCGCGGAGTTCCAGCCAGGGGAGTGGCAACCAGCCTTTGTTTTTCACATGCAGATTAATTTTTATTTTTTCGCCCAAAAAGGCATGGGTATTGAAGTGCCTTTTGGTTTCAACCTGTGCCAAAGCTCTGCGAACCCACCATGAGCCTGCCACAAGTCCGCCAATGACCATATAGGCTAAGGTCAAGGCAAAATCACCTCGCATGAATGCAGCAACCAGCAAGAGCACGACGATCAGGGGGAGAACCGCGCCAGACATAAGGGTAATCTCTAACTATTCACATTGCCCAGGTCGAGCGGCGTTCTTTCCAGCACATCTGCCAGAATTGTCTGCGCTGTATGGCCGCGAAGTTCCGCTTCAGGGTTGAGAATGAGACGATGGGAAAGTGTCAATGGTGCGAGTGTTTTAATATCATCGGGAATCACATAATCGCGTCCGCGAATTGCTGCCAATGCCTGCGCCGTTTTCAGCAACGCCAGACTCCCCCGCGGACTGACTCCCAATGCCAGGTCTGGATGAGTCCGTGTGGCTTCGGCCAGAGCGACAATGTAATCCTGCAAAGTGGCGTCCACATTGATGTCCCATATCCGCTTTTGCAGAGAGAGCAATTCATGTCCATCCACCACCTTGCTGAGCTTGGTGATCGGATGTTCGCGCCGCAGATTGACTAAAATTTGACGTTCATCCGCCCGGGCTGGATACCCCAGCGAAAGCCGCATCAGGAAACGGTCCAACTGGGCTTCGGGAAGTGGAAATGTACCTTCATACTCGATCGGATTCTGCGTTGCCAGCACGAGAAATGGACGCGGCAGATCGCGCGTCACGCCGTCAACAGTCACCTGTTGTTCCTGCATCGCCTCCAATAAGGCCGATTGCGTGCGCGGTGTGGCGCGATTGATCTCATCCGCCAGCAGGATATTGACGAATATTGGACCGGGCTTGAATTCAAACTCTCCACTCTTCTGATTGAAAATCGAAACGCCGGTCACATCGTTCGGCAGTAGATCCGGCGTGCATTGGATACGCTTAAAGCTGATCCCCAGACTGGTTGCCACTGAACGCGCCAGCATTGTCTTGCCAGAGCCAGGCACGTCCTCCAACAGCACGTGTCCTTCACACAGCAATGCCACAAGGATGAACTCGATTGTCGAGCGCTTGCCCACAATGACATTTTCAATATTTTCGATCAAAATGTGAACAAACTTTTGAGCATCTTCCATGAACAACTCCCTTGATTCAAAGAATTTGTTGTTCTCATTATATCTCTCAAAAAGAGACTTGCATTTAATAAATTATCTACAGATGCTGAAATGCACTCCCACTGGGCATCCCTGATGGATTTGCAATCTTCGGCATTGTAGGGATTGTGGATAGCCTGAGTGTGAAGGGATATCTCAACAGTTGGTTTTTAGTTAATACTTTGAAGCCATTCATCAACTGTCTTATACTGTTTTACATTACGAGAAACCAAATATCGCTTTGCCAAGTCACTAACCTTATCATCGGGATTAATAATCTCGATTACCTTTGCTGACTGTGTCCATGCTCTATATATAGTTAAAAGATCTATATCGCTATCAGTAAAGCCAACTCCCCAAAAAGTAATAACGTCGGGTTTTCGATCTTTTATTGAGTCAAGGATTATTCTCGCGATTGGATGTTCTTTGTAATTTTTCTTCGTTCGCGGTGGTAATATTCCACCACCAGGTAGACTCCCTAATGGCAAAGGCGTTCCAAGCCACTCAGGGTTCCCAAATTCAAATCCATTATTAAACTCTACAAGATTTAATGACCCGTGTGGTTTGCAAACAACGATGTCCTCTGATGGTTTTTGGACAGGGGCATATTGAAAAGAAATGGAATTTTGTTTCAATCCAATTTCAAGCAGAGTATCATAGTTTAGATTCAATATCAGATCTCCGTTTTTTACTTCACCGATGACTTTTTTAGTCTCGACAAGCTGTTTGTAGCCCTGCCCTTGTTCAAAAAAACTAGTAGCCATAATAAGCATCAATGGAGTTTTTATGCCATGATATATAAGATTCTGAAGGAAATCAAACCTAGATTCGTCATTTATGTTATTAGCATCTCCACTGCCGCTATATAAAAACAAACCCTGTAGGAATCCTGGCGGTGTCCCTTCTACATCCCAAGATTTATTCCTGTGAATCCATACATATTCGAATAATCCCTCCACGCTTGCAAGTCTTTGTTGTTCCAGTTCATAAAATAAAGGTCTACCATCTTGGTTTGACACTTTGTGGCCAAGAGATTCTAAATATCTGTCAAGAAATGGATGCGGATTAAAATTTCCCCATAGCTTCTGAGCGAAGTTAGAAATCAAAGGCGGATGTTGTTCGGGAGGTAAATCTAATGAAATAGCTTCTGCCAAGCTTGCTCCTGCACCAACTGTTATATGCCTCATTTGCGCTTCTTCTCCTGTGTCAATATCTTATGCCATCTCTTTAGCAAAATCAATAATGCTTCTCAATCCCCCAAACCCGAACATCTTGTTCTTCTCGGTCGTCTCAATAAAATGCCGCAATCATTTTTGGAATTCTGCGGTTGATTAGGGCAGGATGACACCATCTCCAAAATCGAACTGCAAGCTGGTGCCTTTCATTTTTTCCATAAATAAGGCGTCCAATTGCTGGCTTTGTTCTTCAGTAAATTGATTTCGCCAATCACCGATATCTCCCTTGCGGAAGTGAGTTGGAACACCTTCGCGCTGAGGAATCCAGTCAAAGTTTGTGGTCTCGCTTGATTTCATGGATTTGAAACTGCTCAGGGCTACGACACGGTCAATTAATTGTGAATCAGCTTGAAGGTTGAGAAAAGAGGCGATGCGGGCAACACTGTCAGCGTGATTATTCTTCATATCCTCATATTTCAGGAATAGAATATTCTTATCACGCTGGCTGGCTTCCCACCACGGCAGGACGTGGTCAAAGTATGGACCGAATCCGACATCACTAGTAAGAAAAAGTTGGAAATGTTCATCCCATGTGCCTTCATAGCCGCCTTTGCTTTGATTGTGAAAATAGGTTGAGACCGCCACATCCTTGGGGTTGCGTGCCACATAAACAATTTTTGCGGTGGTGTTGTTGAGACGCGGCATAAGCGGGTAAGGCAGGT
>Ga0070699_100002762_pt1 | contig 15648 bp, 7 predicted proteins | sample KBSK1503metaG_FD_65473 | JGI IMG/M metagenome (GOLD analysis project Ga0070699, IMG submission 65473) | Corn, switchgrass and miscanthus rhizosphere microbial communities from Kellogg Biological Station, Michigan, USA - KBS K1-50-3 metaG | ecosystem: Host-associated > Plants > Roots >...
CATCTCCGGGCCTGGCGAATGGCGCGCGAAGAGATTCTCGCTATCGTGTTGGAATGGGTGCGGCTAGTCATCGAAAACTATTACGCGTTTGCCGGGCAGCCTGCTGACCGCGAGCGACTCTTCCAACGAGCGTTTCCAGAGACCTTGTGGCGACGCATTGAAGCCTTCATGCGTCATCTGACGGCGCTTCCATGCTGGGTGGACAAGAATCTGAGTAGCACAGTGTTCGGGGCCAAGCAAAACCGCGACTTTTGGAAGAGGGTGTTTGAGACGGGTAAGACGCCGTCGGGCGTTCGGGTGCTGGCTCAGCCGTTGGAGCTGGTGAAAATGATTCAGGAGGAGCCCCTGAAAGGGGGCGCCGCGTGAAGCGTCTTTCCGGCAGCCGAAAGGTGGAACGAAGCCTAAAGAGGGTTCGTCAAGAAACAAGAGCGACGCTGAAAGAGCTGAACCAGCACGCTGGAAGGCTGATGTCGCGCGGAGAGTACTTGGCTGCTAACGAGCTGGCAGAGCGCGGTCGGTTGATCAGCGATTTCGATATCCGGCTGGACGCACTTCGAAAGGAATGGCGTGCCCTGTGGGGAACCAAAGAGGCGGCTGATGCCAAGGACTCCAAGACGCCCCTGTGGGAGTTCTACCACCCGATTCTCGAGGCGCTTGAGGCCTGTGGGGGCGTGGCCTCGAGGGGAGCGATCGAAAACCGGCTCGAGGCTAGCTCTATGTCTCACTTCCAGGCCGGGGACCTGAGACTGGCGGGCAGGAAACATACTCCGCGGTGGAAACTCATGGTACGCCGCGCTCGAAAGGCGATGACCAAGGAGAAGTACCTCGAGGACGCTGGCGGAGCGCAATGGCGAATCACGCCCCTGGGGCGTCAAGTTGCACAGGGGAGCGTCAAGGTCACAGCTGGAGCCTGATGCGATCGCGCTGGCCCACGGCGCCGATGAGTGGAGTCGGCACACTAAAGTAGACTAAAAATAGTGTCGATTCGGACGCGGTCTAAATCGGGTAAAGCCGGAGCGGCGGGGAGCCTCCCACCCGAATCTCTCCCGACCCGAAGCGCGAAATGGGAACGGGAGGACACGCTTTACCACCGATTTATGTATATCCGAATTTTCGGCCACGATGAAGAGTAGAGACGCGCAGTTACCCGAGAGCGTTTTGGAGGGGTTTTCTGTATATCGGCGTTGTCGGCCAAGCGGCGGCCTATCAAAACGCCGCGCTCGGAAGCGATTCGCTCAACAGCCGATTGGACCTCGAAAGAAGAGCGCGATTTGAAGCCTTGAAGAAGGGAAGGAGGAGGCGATGTAGCGAACCTGGCGGCTAAATCTATTGAAGATGGTTAGGTAGGCAACCCAACGGTCGCGGTGAACTCGCATGCAGGCGCAGTCGCCCGCAAGGACCTCGTTTGACGATTCGCTAAGCCATTAGGCCGGCTGAGTACTTCCGACGGATGTAGAGGCGAGAAGGCGTCAACCGATCGGCCCGTATTCTTAGCCGACTCCACCGGGATGCTCGCTTCACCGAGACCACCGCGCTAATGCGGGGGAAGTGGCCGATGCGAGCTGCCCTGCAGTCTTGAGCTCATTGCGTATGGCTGCGCCGGACGCACGCTACCAGCAGCATCGGGGGCACGGCCATCGTCGTTTCCTTGTAGTCTGGTACCCATGACAAGCGGGCCGCGTGTTGCACGAGTGTTCGTCTCCTCGACGTTCCTCGACGCCGTCGATGAGCGCGAAGTCCTCGCTCGGCGTGTGTTCCCGGAGCTCCGGCGATTCTGCCGGGACCGCGGCGTGACGTTCGTTGAGGTCGATCTCCGGTGGGGCATCACCACGGAGGATCAGGCGGAAGGCCACGTACTGCCGATCTGCCTGTCCGAGATCGACCGTTGCCGCCCCTTCTTCATCGGCATCCTGTGCGATCGGTATGGATGGAGGCCAGAGAGCTTCGATTCCACGGAGCTCGAGCAGTTTCCCTGGCTGGCCGACTTCGAGGGCTGCAGCATCACGGAGCTCGAGATGCTCTACGGTGCGCTATTGAAGGCGGACGTTGCGGAGGCGGCGTTCTTCTATCGGCGGTCGCCGAAGACTGCCGACATAGAAGACCGCCGCGCCGTCGATCGCCTGGCCGATAGGATGCGCCAGAGCGGCCTTCCTTTTCGTGACGCGCTGGATGGTGCCGAGGCGATCGGCGATGCTGTCCTCGAAGACCTGTCGCGCGCCATCGAGCGGCGGTGGCCCACCGCGGAGCAACCGGACGAGCACGATGCGCGGGCAGCAGCCTATCGTTTCTTCGCCACCGAAGACACTCTCGCCTACGTGGGGCGATCCTCGGACCTCCAGCGTTGTCAGTCGCACCTAGCTGACACGGGCCCCCCGCTTGTCGTCACGGCACCCGAGGGCGTCGGAAAAACCGCGCTACTCGCGAAGCTAGTGACGAGCACCCGAGCGGACGACACGCCCGTCATCGAAGCTTACCTAGGGTCGGTTCCGGGCGGCGCGGATGCGCGCCAGCTCGTGACGTTCATCGTCACCGCGGCGCGCCGGCGGCTCGGCGAGGGAATCACCTCTGACGTCGATCCCGATCAGCTCGCACTCTCGCTGGATCGGTGCTTCAGGTCTGCGACCGGAAAGCTCGCGATCGTGATAGACGCGGTCGATGCGCTCGAGGACCGCGAAGGGGCGCTCGATCTCGGATGGCTGCCGCGCGAGATCCCGGATCACGTCCGCATCCTTCTTTCGAGTCGGCCAGGGCGGCCGATCGCGGCGGCGAAGGGACGCGGCTGGAGTCATCACGAGATCACCGGTTTGGAGCCCGCCGAGCGCAAGGAGGTGGCCGAGGCGTTTCTCGCGCGCTTCGGGAAAAGGCTGGAGCCCCGTCAGCTCTTGCGCTTGTCCGAGGCCGATCGCCTTGCCAACCCGCTCCTGCTCCGAACCGTGCTCGGTGAGTTGCGCGTGGTGGGCCGATACGACGCGCTCGACGAACAGCTCGGACAATACCTCGCGGCGCCCGACGCTTCGCATCTGTTTCGCCTGGTCCTGATGCGCCTCGAACGGGATCTCGGTGATGCCGGACCGGACGTCGTGCGAGCCTCACTCACCGCGCTGTGGGCTTCACGATATGGCCTGTCCGAACAGGAGCTCGCCGCGGTGGCCGGCAGTCGCGAGCAGCCGTTGCAGCGACGCATCCTCTCCATGCTGGTGCTCAATCTCGGCGAGCATGTGAGGAGCGTAGGCGGGCGGCTCCGCCTTGCCAGCGACGCCTTCGCGGCGGCGGTGGCCGAACGCTACCTGGCGGATGCCGCGGCCGTCGCCACCGCTCACGAGCGCCTCGCTTCGTACTTCGAGGGCGTAGAGCTCGGGCCGAGGAAGGTCGACGAGTATCCCTGGCATCTCGAGCGCGCCAACGCCCTCGAGCGGCTGCACGCGTTTCTGGCGCAGATCCCGGTGGTCCTTGCGTTCCCCGCGGTCGACGGGCAGTTCCATTTCGAGCTAAGGCAGTACTGGCGCGCGCTCGGCGCCGACGCGGATCCCGTCGCGACCTACCTCGAGAGCCTCGAGGCCGCGCAACGAGACGGACTCGATGCGGCAGCCCTGGAGCGTGCGGTGCACGAGCTCGGATTCTTCTTCGAGCTCGTAGGCCGCAGCGACGGCGCCCGCCTTCTGCGCGAGCGCGAGCTTCAGACAGCCGAGGACGCATTCGGGAAGGGCGATGCGAGGACCGCCGTCTTTCTCAACAATCTGGCCGAGCTCGATCTCAGACGCGACGGGGATCACGCGCGCGCGGTCCGGCTACTGCGCTTGGCACTGGGCGCACTGCGTCGCGGTCGAGAAGGCACAACTGAGCTGGCCGCATCGATCCTCGACAACCTGGGTCAGGCCGAGCGGGATCCCGGGCGCCGGGTCCGCGCGACACGCCGAGCGCTCGACGTCCGCTGCCGGCTGCTCGGCTCGCAGCATCGCGTCACCTTGCGGTCGATGAACAACCTTGCGATCGCCCTCAACGAAATGGGCAAGTACGCAGAAGCCGAGGCCCTCGCCCTCGAAACCCTGCGCGTGCGCACCGACGTGCTCGGACCGTTCGACTACGACACATTGGCGACCGCCTCTTTCGTGGCGCTGCTCGAGTTGGACCGAGGCTACGACGAGAAGGCGCTTGAGCTCGCGCGATCCGCCCAACGCGGGCTCGCCGCGATCCTGGGCGACGACCATCGCAGCCAGCTCGCGGCGCGCACGGTGGTCGAGGTGGCGCTCACACGGCTGGGGCGCCTCGACGAAGCGGAAGCCGCGCTCGCCGAGCGGGCTGCGCCCGGCAAGCCCGTGAACCTCGACCAGGCGACCTGGGCGAACAACCTCGGCCAGGTCCGGCGGCGACAGGCCCGCTTCACGGAGGCGGCGCGGCTCGTACGAGCAGCGATCGCGGTGGCCGCGTCGCCGGCGCGCGGCAACGAGCGTCTTCATGTGCTCTTTCAGATATCGCTCGGAGAGATCCTTGGGGATGCTGGACGGCCGAAGCAGGCCGAGACCGTGCTCGATTCGGCCGAAGCCGCCCTGCAAAAGAGCTCGCGGCGGAGCCCGCTCGTCCAGGCGCGCCTGTTCCACGCTCGTGCCGTGGCGGCGAGGGCTGCCGGCGACGACGCACGCGCCCGGCGCCTCGCTCGGCGCGCCCAGGCACTACGCGAGAAGTACGCGGGGATGGAGAGCCGATCGACGTTGGAATCGGGGCAGCTCCTGCGGACCATTCCGTTTCACCGACAGGACCGCCGCGCGGTCCAAGGGACGCAAGGCCACGCAGCACGTTTTTCTCTTCGAGGTGGGGCGTTTAGACCAAGGGCGGGAGATGCGCGATGGCGTCCCAGGAGGGCACGTGCTCGGCTGATTGACGCGAACGGCTGGTCAGAGTAAGACTTCACGAACTCCAAACGAATCCATCGGAGACACGCTCATGGCGGCTAGACCGCACGCGTTCGTAGCCATGCCGTTCGGCATCAAGCCCGGCCCCAGAGATCCGGACGGCAAGCAGCCGGACCCGAACCTCGAGGCGATCGACTTCAACCGCGTGTACGACGAGTATATCCGGCCGGCGCTGGAGTCGGCCGGGTTCGAGCCCTTTCGGGCGGACGAGGAGATACGGGCCGGCCACATCATCGCCGACATGTTTCAGGAGCTCCTCGTCGCCGACCTGGTCGTCGCTGACCTGACCATCGAGAATCCGAACGTCTGGTACGAACTCGGCGTTCGCCACGCGTTGCGCGCCCGCGGGGTCGTTATCGTATGCGGCGGGCGCGTGACGAACGCCTTCGATCTCTACACGGACCGCAAGCTGCGTTATGCCTTGAAGGACGGCGCGCCTGATCCTGCCCATCTGGACGACGACAAGCGCAAGCTCGCGGACATGGTGAAGGCAACAATGGACGCCTGGCACGGCCACAAGGTCAGCCCGGTGTATCACCTCATGCCGAACCTGCAGGAACCGGACTGGAAGTCGCTGCGGATCGGCGACGCCCGTGAGTTCTGGGAGCGCCACGAAGCGTGGGAACGACGGATCGACCTCGCCCGCAAGACCGGGCGCATCGGAGATCTGCTGGTGCTGGCGAACGAGGCCCCTATCGCGGCATTTCGTGTCGATGCGTGGATCACAGCCGGCAAGGCGCTGCGCAAGGCCGGCCGCTACAAATTCGCGCTCGAGCACTTGGAACACGGCCTCGACCGCGACCCGAACAACCTCGACCTTCTGCGCGAGATGGGGATATGTCTGCAGCGACTCGCCCTCGCCCGCGCCGCAGGGCACTCGCTCGAGCGGGCGCGGCAGCACTATCGGGCGGCGCTCGGGATATTCCCCCGTGATCCCGAAACCTGGGCCCTCCTGGGTCGTGTCGACAAGGATGCCTGGACCGCGGCGTGGGACCGCCCTGGCCAGACGCCGACGGAGAAGCACGAGGAGGCAGCATACGAGACCGCGTTGCTGCGCGCGGCGATCGACAGTTACGCGACGGCCTACCGAACTAGCCCAGGGCATTACTACTCGGGCATCAATGCGCTCACACTGATGCACCTCTATCGCTACCTCACAGACGACAACCGATACGATGCCGAGATGAACACCATGGCGGGGGCGGTCCGGTTCGCGGCTGGTTGCGAGTCGGATCCGAGCCAAATCTTCTGGGCGAAAGCGACGCTTGGAGATCTCGAAGTCCTCGTCGGCACGCCGGGAACGGTCACTGATGCCTACAAGGAAGCGATCGCGAACGAGAACGACTGGTTCGCACTCCACTCCAGTCGCTCCCAGCTGCAATTGTTGAAAGACCTCGGCTTCCATCCTGATCGCGTCGACGCCGGCCTCGCCGTGTTCGATCGCGCGCTGGCGAGGCTCAGAAGACCCGAGGGCAACTGGCAGCCACGGCAGGTCATCCTGTTCAGCGGTCACATGGTCGATGCCCCGGGTCGTCGGACAGCGCGGTTTCCCGCCGATAAGGAAGGGATCGCGGCGCAGAAGATTGCCGAGGCGCTCGAGACTCTCGGCGCCGGTCCCGATGATCTTGCGCTCTGTCAGGCGGCCGCGGGCGGTGACCTCCTGTTCCTGGAAGCGTGCCAGCAACGCGGTGTGCGCTGCCAGATCCTGCTGCCTCTCCGCGAACCGGAATTCATCGAGCGCTCCATCCTGCCGTCGGCAGGTGGCGACACATGGCGTGAACGTTACTTCAACATGAAGCAGCGTCTCCAGGATCCGGTCCGGGTTATGCCCGAGGAACTCGGCGCAGTGCCCTCGGGCGTCGATCCCTTCGAGCGCTGCAATTTGTGGTTGCTGTACACGACGCTGTCGTGGGGTGTAGACAGGGCGCGGTTCATCTGCCTGTGGAACGGTGGCGGCAGCGATGGTCCGGGCGGAACCGAGCACATGTACAACGAGGTGAAGAAGCGAACGGGCCAGGTCACGTGGATCGACACACGAAAGCTGTGGACCGTGTGAGACAGCTGGCCGGTAACGGATATGAGGAGAAGCGATGCCCACAAAGAAACGCTACACGGCGGTGTTCGTCCATGGTCTGGCCAAGAAGCCCGCGCCCGCTAAGCTGGAAGAGATCTGGCTCTGAGGACTCAGCCGCGACGACCCCAAAGGGGATCCTAATCCCCACCGTCCGCGAGACGGTGGCGGAGAAAACGAGGACGCGACCCGGCCGTTTGCCGTCGGGCCGTCGGGGCTTCCGCGACTAGCGGCGTCGCCCCGAATACGGTAAGAAGGTTCTCGTCGCAGGAGCCCGGTCGCCCAAGGCCCAGCCGATGGAGAAGACCATGACGCCAAGCGACAGTCCGAACGTCCAGGAAGCCAAGCAGATCCTCGGAGGTACGCACGCCACGCTGGACCGCATGCAGGACCTCGCCAAGGCCCTGCAGGCCGAACGGGCGTTCACGTTCGCTCGCCGCATTCTCGAGCGCGCGCTCACCGACGAATCGCTGAAACGGAATCTCCCCCGGAAGACGTACCTCACCCAGCAGTACGCGATCTGCACGTACAAGGACCAGGACCTGCCGGCACACCGGCGCCTGAACGAGGCTGAGCGCATTCTTGACGGCATCGAAAATTTCGGGGCAACCGCGGAGGAGCGAGTCGAGACCGTCGGGCTCTACGGGGCCATTCACAAGCGCAAGTGGGAAGTGGACGGGCAGAAGCTGAGCCTCGAGCGTTCCCTCCTCTACTATCGGCGCGGCTACGAAGAAGGCGTCGTGTTCAAGCAGGGCTACGCCGCGATCAATGCCGCCTATCTGCTCGACCTCATCGCGCACCTAGAGGAGGTGGAGGGAACCCACGATGTCCGCGTGGCGAGCGGCCCGGGAACGGCCAGGCGCGACGCGGCCGCGCTGCGGCGCGAAGAGGCCGCGTCGATTCGCAGGGACATCGTCGCCCACATCCCCCCGCTCGTCCAGGACCCGCCTGGACAGTGGGACTGGTGGCCGATCGTGACCGTGGCCGAGGCCTACTTCGGGCTGCGGGACTATGAAGGGGCGATGACGTGGTTGATGAAGGGCGCGGACCTGCACGAGCGCCTGAAGAAAAAGGGCGGCGGGATACCGGACTGGGAGTGGGAGTCGACGCTGCGCCAACTGGCATCGCTCGCTCGCTTGCAGGCTGGCGCCTCCGTGCACGACGTCGATGCGACGGCCCGCACGATCCTCGGTGCCTTCATCGAGCGTCGGCTCGGCAAGGGCGCGAACGCCAACGCCGCTCTGGGCTCGGCATTCGTTGGCAAGTTCGGGTTGGGGCTGTCGGGCGGCGGGTTCCGGGCATCGTTGTTTCACATCGGGGTGCTGGCCAAGCTGGCCGAGCTGGACCTGCTGCGGCGGGTCGAGGTCCTGTCGTGCGTCTCCGGCGGCTCCATCATCGGCGCCCACTACTACCTGGAAGTGCGCCGACTGTTGCAATCGAAGGCCGATGCGGACATCACGCGAGAAGACTACGTCGATATCGTTCAGCGGATCGAGCGCGATTTCCTGGCCGGCGTACAGCGGAACATCCGGACGCGCATCCTCGCCGAGTGGTGGACGAACATCAAGCTGGTGTTCAGTCGCACGTACACGCGGACCAACCGGGCGGGTGAGCTGTACGACCGCGAGCTGTTTGCCCACGTGCCGGGCGATGCCCCGGCTCCGGGCGGGAAGGCGCCATCGACGCGACATCTCGACGAACTGTACGTCACGCCGTGCGGCGAGGATAAGAGCTTCCATCCGAAGTACGATAACTTCCGGCGAGCGGCCAAGGTCCCCATCCTGGTCCTCAATGCGACGACGCTCAACACGGGACACAATTGGCAGTTCACGGCCTCGTGGATGGGAGAGCCTCCTGCGCTGCAGGATACAGAAATCGACGCCAGCGATCGACTACGGCGCATGTACTACCGGCAGGCGCCGGAGCGTCACCAGAAGATCCGACTCGGCGACGCGGTCGCGGCCTCGGCCTGCGTGCCGGGCATCTTCGAACCGCTCATCATGGAAGGGCTCTTTCCCGATCGAACCCTTCGTCTCGTTGACGGCGGGGTCCAGGACAACCAGGGCATCGCCGCGCTCCTGGACCAGGACTGCAACGTACTGCTGGTGAGCGACGCCAGTGGACAGATGGCCTCGGTGCGCGACGTCAAGGGCAGCTTCGCCACCGGCATACTGGGCAACACTCTGGGCGGAATCCTCACGGTCCTGCTTCGCACCAAAGACGTCCTCATGGCCCGGGTCCGCGAGGCCCAGTACCTCGACCTCGATGCCCGCCGGCGTTCCTCCTTGCTCCGCGGCCTGATGTTCGTGCACCTGACCAAGGACCTCGGCGTGCCGCCGGTAGACTGGATCCGGTCCGACGACCCATCGCCGGCGCCCTCGACGAATCCGAGGACCGGGTACGGAGTCCTCAAGGAGGTGCAGGGACTGCTCGCCGGCATTCGAACCGACCTCGACTCGTTCACCGACACGGAGGCCTACGCCCTGATGACCTCCGGATACCGGATGACCGGAGCAGACCTGGAGGTGACCAAGGTCATCGACGGCGTGCCCGAGTTCGTCGCGGTACCGGCGCCGAAACCCAACTGGCGATTCCTCGCGATCGAAGCAAGGATGCAGGCGTCCAGCAGCGACGCAAAGTCGCCGTACCAGACGCTGCTTCGACAGCTCCGGGTGGCCGGTAGCATCGCCTTCAAGGCCTGGCGTCTGCGGATCGGGCTGCAAGTGTTCGCGGCCCTGCTGGCCCTCGTCGTTCTCGGCGTGGTGAGCTTTGGTATGTGGACGGTGCTCACCACGCCGGTAGTGCGCGATCGCCCATTGGCTACGTTCGGTCAGATCGTGAAGGGCTTCCTCGAGATCCTCCTCACGCTCCTCGCGACCCTGGTTCTCGGCAAGACGGTCATGCTGGCCGTGCGCTACAAGAAGACGCTCCGGCGTGCCCTCATCCACGTGGGTATGGTCATCTTCGGGTTCCTCATCGCACGGATCCATCTGCACGTCTTCGACCGCGTGTACCTGCGCCTGGGCCGCGTGGTTCACACACCGAGGATCGTGCTGTGTCATGCGCACGACGACGGCGTCCTCGCCGCCCGTCTGGACGAGGCGCTGCGGGAGCACGGGTTGACCAGCGGCATTGACGGTCGCGACACCCTCGCTCCCACGGGACGAGGCCGCGAGGTCCGCACCCTCATCGCAACGTCGAAGGCCTTCGTCTTCGTCGCCGGCCCACGGTCGATCAAGTCTACGATCTGCCGTGCGCTGCTCACCGAAGCCGGCAAGACGACCACCAAGATCTTCTATGTGCTACCCGCCGGGCTCAGCGAGGCCGATCTGCCGGACCGGCGCCCGGAGGGCGCGGTCATCCGCGTCGCCGTCAGCACGACGGGTACGCTCGATCCCGACTGGAAGAAGCATTTCGTGTCCCAATTGGCTGAGGTGGCCGCCTAGAGTGCTGCGAACGCGGGGGTTCGGGCTCTGCAGCCTGAGATAGAGATGGGGCTCAGGAAGCTTCGTCAACGAACAAGGGCGGCGTCGAGATAGGGGGCGACCATCGAATCGCCTGCGTCGGCCCCCGCCAGCGACCGGCGCTAACCGGCCGAGAAGAGCGCGAAGGAAGGTCCAGACGCCCAGGACGAGGATCATCGCAGCTCCCAGCGGTTAGGGATGACGGGTTAGGCCGGAATTCTACATCAGGCCTTACCGATCGAGTTTTTGACCAGGACAGGGGGCGTGGCGTCGCTGGAACAGGTCGCAGGCGCGCTGGTGCGGGCCGGCTACGCACCCTATACGATAAGCAGAATCTCGAGCCCAATGACGACTTGTGCCGGTGCATCAGCGAATTCATGGTCGTCTGCGATGGCGCCGGCGGTCGCCTTTGGAATCAATCGAAGCTAGGGTCGGTTGGGCGGGTCAACGGCAGCGATTGGCATGTCGCCGGATCCCGCTGAAGGCTTCATGCTCGCGCTCGGCGCAGGCAAGGTGCGGCGATCAGAGCGGATCTTTGTCTCTTCGCAAGCAAAGCCGTGATCTAATCCTCGCGCCTGCCAGCCAGAAAGAGTGTCCGATTCTGCATCTCCTTGCAAACGGTCCCTCCACGCGCGGGCCACCACTGGATCGCACTCTGCAAGCAGGTCGGCCCACACCGCAGCGTCGCCGGGCGAAGATGCTAGTTTGAGCCGGTCTTCAGCTCGCGCCGCGAGACGCTTGGCGTCGGAACCGAAAAGCAAGGAGATCAAGCAGGCGAACGCATGGACACCCTCGACGGTCGCTGCGTTGACCGGTCCCCGCAGGATCGCGTGCTCGAAGTCGCCAACTCCATCGAAGTCGTTACCGCGCCGAAGCTCTTGCGCCGCACTCCACAGTGCGACCTCTAGGTCTCGAGCCAAATTGTGCGCGGTTGACATAAATCCGTGATCACCGGTGAGAAAAGGTGCGAGCCTTTCGAGCAGCATCAGCGCAAGACCTTGTCGATTGTCCAACCTCTCATTTTCCGCTACTATTATGAACGCCGCGCGAATCTTGCGAGCGATCACTTGCGCATCGTCCGTCGCTGTAACCGACTCCGAGATGACCTGACGTGCCACCTTCGTATGCACCATGGAGACCAACAACCGCAGTACTTCGGTCCAAGTCGAATCAGGCAGGTTCTTGGCGAAAAAGTCGACTAGGTGTTGCTGTGAAAGCGTTCGATCGTGTTCGAACTGCCGCAGGAAACTCGCGGCGCATAGATACTCCGCAAAGGTGCGGTGCACGAATCCGTACTGCTCGGGACCGAGCCGGGTCAGAATAAAGTTCCGCTCCATGAGTTGATCGATTACGTAATTCACTGCTTCGAGCGCTTCGCCACCGGACACCCGACGCTCTGCGAAGAAATCCAGTAACTCACAGCGCAGATCGCTGGATGAGAGCACCAAGTTAGATGATCCTGCAGTCGTTGAAAACATGCGCCACGCGATCCGCAGCAGAAGCGCCATCGTATCATCGCGATCCAGCAGACGACGACCACGACTTGACAGCGCATGTTGTGCCTCCCAGTACCAGCAGAGCACCTCCACTGAATGCCTGTATAGCTCTGTGCGCCGTGACGGCAGCTCATCGTGACGAGCGATAATGCACACGATAGTGAGAAGCATGGGATTCTCGAGCAGTTGATTCACCGAGTTCGAGGTGTTGCGCAACCGCTGAATACGATCGCGGCCCTGGCTTATTCGATCGGCATCCGTCTCAGTCAAGCTAAACCATTTGCTGATGAATTCTTGGATACGATCGTCGTCGAACGGCCTGAGCGACAATCGCTCGAACCTGTGCCGTCGAAAGGTTCCATACTGAAGCCCAAGAATTCGTGAGGCGATCACCGCAGCCTGACGGCGGGCGCTAGCGCCGTCAGTCAGGAGTTTTGTGATCTGGTCGGCGACAGACGCGCGTTTGGTAGCATCGAGTATCTCATCGACGCCGTCGAGGAGCCACAATATCGCATATCCAGCCCGCGCCAGGACGTCACGAGGATCTTCGTCCGACTCTAACCCGATGGAGCGACGAAGGTGGTTGAGCAGGAATTCTGAAAGCTCGAGATCGCGCCCGCTAGAATCGTAGGTTTTCAGCTCAACCAAAACGGGCACGAGGGCAGCCGCACGCCCCTGTCTGAGTATCTCTCTTGCGTGTTTCATAGCCAGCATCCGAAGGCAGGTCGATTTACCTGTACCCGGGTTGGCGGCAATCAAAACGCGACCGCCATCGGGATCTCTTACGAGTGAATCTAGGTCGACCGTCTCCTCCGCGTGGCTGAGCGATTCCGGTAGCGTGTCGGGCGCCAGGCGTGTCAACACCTCGGCGACGTATAGCTTCTCAAGAGGGACGGGGCGCATAAAATCATCGCGATTCGGTGGAACAAGCGCGGTGAAATCGATATTCTCGTTCTGAGTCAATAGCCCTGTCAGCAGGCGGTCAATCGATTCCTCGATTCGTCTTGGGACTTGCCCAGGCTCGGTCATGGCCCGCCTGCCTGCTTCGATGAGTCGGCCAGGCTCGGTCATTGCCGGCCTACCCGCTTCGATGAGTCGGAACACGATGCGCTTAAGATGCTCGTCAAGCGTAGCCCGAAACCTTTCGGGCGTGTCGTACTCGTTGACGCCACCGCAGATTGAGCCATCCAGGTTGCGGAACGCGGCGAAGAATGTCTCTACGTTGCGCCACTGGGCCAGAGGCGAATGCTCACCCTTCAACTCGGACGGTTTGAACGTCGGCTCACCTTTGCGCCGGTACACCACGATCTCCGGTCTGGTCTTCGCTTCTTTGCGCCCCTCGACCGCGTTCCAGTACTCCCACTCAGTGCCGGAGAGGTACCGCGACCCGTCTCCCTTGGTGTACTGCGGTGGCAACGGTGTGCCCATCCGCGCCCAGAGAATGACCACCACGATGTCGCACTCGGCTGGCTTGGGCAGCCCCTGGGCAATGGCCTCCTGCGGCGTCAGGGTGGCGAGCATGGGGGTGCCCGCGCCCGGCTTGTCCCACGCGACGACCTCAAGGGTGACTTTGCCGCGCAGCCCTGGCGCATATGGAAGCTGTTCGAGCACCTTGAGCGCGTGCGCTCGCTCTTCCGACACATCGCCGGGCGAGGCCAGGAACACACGCAGGGAAAGGGGCTGTGCGCTAGATGATCGGCCTCGCGTTGGATTTGGCACTGCTCTCTCAACCAGTCCACGGACTTGCTCAAAGATACCGGCATCAGCTTGAGCATCGGAAGTATTCGCAACCATATCTGCGACACTTTCCTGAAAGGGATTCAATGCAGTCTGCACGCGTATTCCGAGCTCCTCCTTATGGAGGGGCGTCAGATCTTCTTCGGAGTTCACGCCCTTTAGAACGAATGGCGCAAAGTATTCAGCCCAGTGGAGCAAAGCACCCCGGAAAGCCTCAAGAATTTCTTGAGACGCTTCATTAAGTCGACGGCGTATCAGATGATCGTGTTTTTTTCTGTCACCAGCTTCGCTGACTGTCAATACGGCGGCAAGGTCTAACTGTACTTTCCGTTTTAGCAGATCTAAGAGGAGTCGGCTGCCATTGTCCAGAGCCTCATCGAATTTTTTATATTGTGGTGCCATTCTTGGAATGGTCATTTCCAGGCCGAATCGCCTACAGTCGTCGAACGTTTTTGTCCGCGACTCGTTGTACAGAAGATCCGAAATGTCCCACGGTATCTTCGCCTCCTCACTGCTCGTGAGGATGCTATCGATCGCGTCCGCTGTGCGATTGGCACGCGCACTCTGGCTCAAGGAGAGCGTCAAACCGTGGGCATCGAGAGCACTGTATTTTGCGTATTCAAGTGCTCTCAAAAGCATCTGGAGACCATCTACTGTCGGTGCTCCCACCGATCGAAGAGATCGAAGCAGAGCTTCACCGCCTTCTACTCCACGAGCCTGACTCGTGTGCTCCGCGAATTCCTTAGCCTGATCGAGAACATGCTCTGCAACTTTGGAGAAGTTGTCATAGACTGCCGAATAATCGAGCTCGCTATGTTGCTCTTTGAGGACCTCTCGATCGAGCTTAGTAGTCTTCGTGTATAACTGGTGGAGATAGAACCGGCACAAACGGTCATTGGCTATCAGGTAATCTATAGCGGCATTTGCCAGCAACTCCTTACTTGCGGCGACGCTCGCTTGCCGTATTCTCTTTAAATCGTCGATCAGGAATTCGAGCGTACGTCGGCTATCCATTGGTACCCTCGGAGGTGACAGCAACTCTCAACATATTTGGAGCTTGAAGACTAGTTACTCGGCACTGCAGAGGTGCGTCCGGGCCAAGTAGCCTCGTCGAGGTCCCACCCAAAGAGAAGGAATGTCTGCGGCGTAGGGCTCATCCTCGATCCTGTCGCTCTTGAGCGCCCTCAGCAGAGGCGGCCCCGCTCGCGAGGCCCCGTTGAACGTGGGTCGTCCACACAATGACGTCGGTGCACGCTATCGCTCGATGCGTGCGAGGATCCGGCGAAAGGGGGGTCCTGTCAAGTAGCTTTCGGCGAGCTGCAGAGCGAAGACCGGGCATGCCGGGCTCTCTTCGATTGCACCTGGTGAGGGTTGTAGCGGTCCTGTCGTGGGACCGCTAGGGACCGATTTGAACGGAGCGTTTGCCTCTCGGCTTTAAGGGCCGAGGCAGCACAACAAGCTCTGTGTCCTACGGGACCAGCCCGCGCGTCGCGTCCTGCTCGTCCCTATTGTTCTAGGCTAAGCCGGCTCGTATATGGTTCGCGCCAAACGGTTGGCTGTCCTTGCGATGTGATGTCGATGACGAATAGGCGAGGGAAAGCAGATGGCGTCGTATGATTGGCGGGCATTCGAAGACGTCGATCTCGCTAAGCGTTCCCACGACGTGACGACATCGGCCGTGTCGACGAGTAGATGCGTCTCATCGCGCGGTTACGAGACTTGGGGGGGCGGACGCACCGACCGGCGCCATCGAAATTGCCGCCGAATTCGACAGATTCATCAATTCCGTCGCGGCCGTCAGTGTGCCGCAGCGACGCCTTCCGCGGGTCTTCGTCTCGCATCAACGTGGTGACGCCGTCGACCAGTTTGTGGCGCACTACCACGGTGAGCGGAACCACCAGGGCCTCGGGAATGAATTGATCGCGCCACAATGTGAGCAGAATGGCGGCAGGCACGTTTGCTGTCGCGAG
>Ga0070699_100002763_pt1 | contig 15647 bp, 11 predicted proteins | sample KBSK1503metaG_FD_65473 | JGI IMG/M metagenome (GOLD analysis project Ga0070699, IMG submission 65473) | Corn, switchgrass and miscanthus rhizosphere microbial communities from Kellogg Biological Station, Michigan, USA - KBS K1-50-3 metaG | ecosystem: Host-associated > Plants > Roots >...
ATGACGGGGATCTTCGGCGGCGACGTCTCTCGAGCAACATCCCGGTGAGAATCACAAGCAAACCAAAGACGAGAAACACAGGCAGCATCACGTAAGTGACGATGCCGAGGTAAGGATTGTCCGACGTTTGCGTGAGCTCAATGAGAAACAACAGCAGGATACTGACTACCGCGGCGATGACGATTACAACGCCCGCGAAGCTGAGATAGTTTCTAAGGAGGCTCGGAGATTTGGTGACTGCTTGTTTTTCGTCGCTCATCGAGTCAATGAGTTTGGACTAAACGCGCGCCTCCCATGCCGTCAGGTAACCGAACGAGCATGGGAGTGACGGGGGAAACGCTTGCTTGAATAACTACTGAGACGCCCTCAGTTGCTTCATGTGGTCCAGCAGCGCTTTTGCTTGCTCCGCGGTAACACCCTTTTCACCGTACGCCGGCATGTTCGGCGGCTTCTCCGGCTTCTTACCTTTCAGAATCGCGTCGATGTACTGCTCATCAGTGAGCGACGGATCAAACTTTTTCTCGACCTTCGGCCCGTGGCAGACCACGCATTTGGCTTTGTAATAAGCCGCCGGATCGGAAGGTTGTGCTTCGCCCTGCGCCGCAGCCAGACTATAAAAGACTGCGCTGAACGAGAAGATTGCGGTGGTTATGATCGCTATGTTTCGTAGTCGCTTCATCGTGTCTCCTGTCGCGGTGGACCGCTCACCACCGCTCAGTGCAACGTCCATGCCGACGCCACCTGGACCAAAAACTGTGGGAAAACTCCGCACACGTTGACTCTCAAGCGGGCTTTTTCACATCCGCTGGGAAACTTTCCGCAGCCACAGATCTCGCGGATTCAAAAACGCCAGGTCGCTCCCTTGTGACAACTCTTGCACGCGGAGAAGTCGTCGCCACCGAATGCACGCGTGCCATTGTGACAAGCGGCACAACTAAACGCACGTTCCGGCGCGTGATGATTGAGAGGTAATGGCGCCGAAACCTGACGGCCACGCGGCAAACCAGCCCTGACCTGGTGACACGCAGCACACGCCAATTTCTCCGGCGCGTCATGACTCGCGTGACTGAAGCCGACTCGATAAGCAGGCGCTTGCTCCGGCGTGCGCACCAAACGTCCGAGCTGATGACAGGTGCTGCACGACGAGATGTTTCGTCCATTCGCCTGAGCGTCAGGCGTGTGACAGCTAAAACAGGTGACGTGAGCATTCTGTCGCGAGGGAATCGAGAGTCCCACACCAGCTCGATTGCGGCGATGACAGGTGGTACAAGCAGCGCCACTGTGTCTCGAGTGATCGAACCTCGCGTCGAAACTGCGCAAGGGTGGAAACGCTTTGACCTTGCCGCTCTGAACATCCGTGTGACAGATCGTGCAGATCTCACTGGCTGAATTTGCGAACTGCGTTGCGTGACAGCCGGCGCAAGGTGCGTGTGCTGCTTTGCCGGGCAACGTTGGTTGCGGTGAGTTGTTCTCGCGTCGATGACACAGCAGGCACGGAAGTCGCGCGTGATTGCGGTTGTCGTGTTTGAATTGTGAGTAGTCAGTCGCTGCCGGTTGAAACACGACATGAGCGAAGACTGTTCGATCAGTTGACTGCTTTGGAATCGCCTCGCGGTGACTCGCAGGCACTGGCTGGGTGCCGAAAGCGAGGTGGCATTTCGTGCAGGCAAACGTCGCGTGCTTGTTTCGTTGCTCGAGCTCGTAGTTCAGGATGCCGCCGTCGTCGAGAGTGGCTGTGACATGACAGCCTTCAGCACCGCCACACGATTTCACCGCGACCTTCCGCGTTTCATCTCGCGTAGTGTTCATCGCAGTCACGTCGTGACACTGCGTGCATTTCAAATCAGGATGCGCTTCATGTCGAAACGCACCGGCTGACAGGCGATCGCGCCAGGCACTCAGCGTCCACCAATCCGTGACGTTCATCGTGCGGGCGACGTTTTGATCGAAATCGACGGCGCGTGCACCGGTGACAGATGGTTTGTGACACGTATCGCAGTTTTGCGGCAGCGGCGCGACTTCAGTCTCCAAGTTATGACAGGTGAAGCACGTCGCGTGAGTCAGTGGCCGCGTTTTGAAGGTTCCCTTCTTCAACCAGAACGCGTCGTCGAGGTTCTTCGGCGGTTTGGTAACGAACTCATCGTCTGACTTGCCCTGTGGCTGATACGTTTGATGACAGTCAGCGCAATCAGCGTCGGCGTGCTTATCGTGCGGGAAAAACACGCGGAACTCCGAGATAAAATTCACTGCCTTTGCGGTTGCGAGAAACGGTTCACCAAGACTAGGAAACGGGTGGCGCGACGTTTCGACAGGCGTGGCTTTCACGTGACAATTGGAGCAGATCCTCGGAACGGGCCGCTCGCGCGCGAAGAACTGTTGCCGGTGACAATTCAGGCACGACGCGTGTTCGGGAAACTCGGCGACGTCAGGAAACGCCGCGTCGCCGGCGCGAACCTGCTTCCAATTCTTGGTGGGAAACTTGTGACACGAACTACATGCGAGTTTCTGTGCCGTGACGTGAGTGGTGTGCGAAAACGCTGAGTAATCAACCGAGGGCGTGCGTCGTTGCGCATTGGCCGGAATCCCGGACAAAGCAAAAGCGAGAAGCAGCAAGATAAGAAAACAGGTTTCACGCAAAGGCGCAAAGACGCAAAGAAAATCGCGAGAAACGCGGCAGCGCTTTGCCCCTCTGCGCCTTTGCGTGAGAAATCTTCTACGCATAAAGAGCGGGTTATTCCCGGCGGCCGAAGTAAAGGCGCAGCGACGTGTAAGGCAAATGCGCGTGGTAGTTCTGCGGCCGTGGTCCCACGATCGGGCTTTCGTTGTAGTTGTAATACTGATACCCAACATTCCAATCGAGCCGCTGGTTCAACTTGATCGCCAGCCGTGCCTCCGGCGATTGAAAGCTCATCGGGTACGACGCGATCAGCGTGCCCGGCTTTCCAGTTGGATCAGCCACGCGAGTCCCCTGCCCGTTGTCCTTATTAATACGGTAACCACTGAACAGCGTCACCCTGGGCGTGAGACGCGCCACCGACTCCACAAAGAAGTAGTTGTTCCTGACAAAGTAAAGACTGTTGCCCAGCGGATGCTGAACGCTGTTAAAGAAATAGTCAACTATAGCTTTGCTGTTGATCCAGTGATAATTGTAACCCACGCTGAAGGAGTAGCGCGGACTCATGGTCCAATCCAGGGAGGAAGAAAAGAGTCGCGACTTCACGCTGACGCCGAAGTCTTCGAGTGAAACGCCCGCAATCTCCGACGGATTGGAGTTGTCTTTAGTGATCACTGCGAGATTGAACGCCACTCGCGAGGTCGGCTTATAGCGGCTCTTGGCGCGAATGTTCGTGTAGTTGTAATTGCCGATCCGCGTAAACACATTATCAGCCGTGCCATGTTCGGCGTCGAAGTAGATGGTCCATTCATGCAGCGGCCGCGCCTTGAAGCCACCGAGCACGGCGTGCGTATTGTTTTCCTCAGCTTCCGAAAACGGGACGAGGGGCGTGGGCGAGTTCGAGCCGAGCGCAAAGCCGCTAATAGCTTCTTCGATGCGCCGCCGGCCGTAGCGATAGCCGAGATGGATCGAGTAGTCCTTATTAAACTGGTAGTCGCCCTCGATCGTATTCTGGATCTTGCGATACTCGGTTCGCGTGGCAACATCGCGATTAGTAAACGCGATCGTGTCGGTCCGGGTGCCGCGTGTGAGTGAAAAGAAATCATCGAAGAGCGCCGCGCCGTTGATTTCAAACTTCTCTACTCGGAACGTGTTTGAGAGCCGCAACTTATCCGTCGCCAGCCACGTGAGCCCCAGATCTCCCAGCCAATTCGGTCGTTCGGTGTTGCCGGTCAGGTGGTAGCGACCGAGGTTGAGAATATTCGGCGTTGCGCCCGGCGGACTCGGTGGAAAGCCGGTGATGCGCGGGTTCCAGTTGCGCCCGGTGAAGCTCTCGAGCGACGTGTAGTTCTGCTCGGCGTTGCTGTAGATGATGCGACTAGTGATGTCGAGTCTCTTGGCAACTAAGGTTTGTAGACTGAACCTTGTGTAATTAACGCTGCCGCGCGCCGGCTCATTGCGATCGAAACTGGTCAAACTCGCCACCGCTGGATTGACGTTTATTCCCGGAGTAACGCCGAGATCGATGACACTGTCGTCACGAAAACGCCGGAATCCCTGGAGAAACGAAAAGTTGAGTGGACCAAGTCTGCCGTCGGCGCCTACTCGGAAATCATTAGCGCGAGATTTGAGTTGCGACAGCAGAATGAATTCGTTGCCGCCGACGTGATAGTTCGTGAAGGCTGGGCCACTGTAACGTTCGGGCGAGTATCCGACGTTGAAGCGAATATGCCGGTTCTTGGGCAGCAGGGTTAGATCAAAATCTCCCAACTTAACGCGCGTGTCGTATCCGTGCTCACCCGTCACCAGCTTCGGCGGGACACTAAAATTCGCCGGACTGAAAACCCAATTGGGATTTGCGAAGTTGTTGAGGAAACGAAAGTACTTGAAGCGGCGATAAGTCGCGTCGAAGCGATACCACTCCGGCTTTTCGACACTCACGCGCAGATTACCCTGCGGATCGGCTCCCCATCCGGTCGAGGTCGCCAGCAAGCTTTCGAAGAGGCCACCTTTGCCGTCCGTCGATTTGAGCAGGAACGAACTGTCAAAGACTCGTGGCCCAGCTTTGTAATTCAGATCGCTTTGATACTTGTTGAAATCGCCGTCTACGCTAAGACCGCGATAGCCAAACTCGAGACTCGAAATAACCGTGAAGTCGCCGGCCTTCTCGCCGCTCGCCGCCGGCGTCTCGGTGAAATCGGACTTGCTCGGCGAAGGTGATGCGGCCGGTTGCTGTGCCGCCGTTATGCCGGCCGTCACCATCAGGACCAGCACTAATCCGAAGATGCGTGTTTTTGTCGTGCTCATGGCCCAATCCTCACTCGGTCAATAATTCCTTAACGGAAAAAGACGGGACTCGTCCGCGACCCATGAATTCTCATGTGGCAGTTCGTGCAGTTCGCGTATTGCGCGTTCAGGTTGTGTTGTGGACCGGCAGGCTCTTCAGCCCCGACACCGTGAGCCGAGCTGTGACAGGTCAAACAAAGTTGCGCGACGCGGCTCGTGATCAGTAAACGTGGATTCGACGAACCGTGCGGTGTGTGACACGAGATGCAGCCGTCCGTTTTAACTGGAGCATGCTCGTAAACGAAAGGCCCCTGCTTATCCGCGTGACACTTGAGGCAAGCAGCGTCCGCGCCCGTCGCCAACCTGGTTTGTTTGAGCTCGAAGCCGCCGTGCGGATTGTGGCAATCGCTGCACTTCATCGCACCTTCGAGCACTTTGTGATGAAACGGCAGGTTGAACTGGTGCTTGGCCTCGCTATGACAACTCAAACAAAGTTGCGGTTCGCTGTTTTTGAGCAACTTCAGATCGGCAAGGCCGGGCTTCTGTGCGTTGGCCGGCGAGACGAATACATTCGAAGCGGCCAGTTGTCGCCCGCGTGGTTCAGAGTGAGTCGAGTGACAGTCAGTGCAACCGATGTCGTTGCGCCAGTGTTCGCCGCGACGGAAGTTGTTGTGCTCTTCCCTGCCCGCGTGACAGGTCAAACAGGTCTCCGAGATCTCTTTTGAAGATTTGTTTTTGAAAGAGATGATCTTCTTTGGATCGCCTTCTTCGATGTGGGCCTTGCCTGGACCATGACACGATTCGCAGCCCGTCACCTTATCTTTCCAACTACCGAGCTTCGTGAGCTGTGCATGGGACGTATGCCCGAAGGCTTTGAACTGATCTTCGTGGCAGTCTTTGCAGGTGTCGCTGCCGACGTAATCTTCGGACTTATAGGTCGCGGGTTTCGTCTGGGCGGATTGATCAGAATGCGAGGAGCTGTTGGAACTTAGCCAACCGATGGCTGACACGATGAAGGCACAGATCAGGAGTGCTTTGATAAATTTGTACACGCTAATTGCCCTCCGTGAGTTCGGTTTGACTGAAAGTTAAAAGATCCGTCGGCCCGGTTCAGGGCAATGCTTATGCCAACTCCGGAATGTCTGTTTTCGAGGTCTTCTCGCTGGAACTGAGTGGAATTCTGCCCAGCCGCGTTTATTTCTGCGAGAGATTCCCCACCGAGACGACCGGTTGCAAGAAATACCTCTCACGCAAAGGCGCAAAGACGCAAATAAGACTCTGAGAAACGCGGCAGCGCTTTGTGTCTTTGCGCCTTTGCGTGAAATCTCCCTCATATAACCGACGTGCTAAGCCTTCTGAGCGCGAGACCGACTGCTTGATTCCTCTCCCAGGTGTTGCTTGAAGAGTCTCGCGGAGGCTTCGAGGAAGTCGTAAGAGGTAACGATACCGACGAGATGACCGCCTTCGACCACCGGCAAACAGCCAATACGATTCGCGCGCATGAGCTCGATTGCCTGCAACGAGGACGTTGCCGGTGAAACCGTCACCGGATCAGGCACCATGATGTCTCGCACAGTGATTGGGTTTGGATCGGTAGAGCGGTTTCCGTTACTGATCATCCGCAGCAATCCCCGATGAGTGATCAACCCGACTAACCGCCCGTCCGCATCTTCAACCGGCACGTGCCTGACGTGTCGCCAGTCCATCATGCTCGCGGCAAGATCAACCAGGTCGTCGGGACTGACGGTAAAAAGATCCGTTGACATGAACTGACCGACAGTGCGATAGCCGTGTTCCCATTCGTCCGGATCCGCTTTTTCAATGATGGACCAACAATGCACCGGTTGTCCATGCTTTTGGTTGGTCATGATCTCAGCAGCCAATCTCCGCTGGCTCGCATCTTTCGCGGTCGTACTGCCGATAGCGGTCAGCGAGCTCATTACCCAGCGCGCACCGGTTTGCCGGCTGCGCGCGCGCTCCTCGATGATACGCAGATATTTATCGACGTCTTCAGTCGCCACTTGCGAACTAATCAGGCCCTGGCGCGCGAGCGGAAGTAGTTGGTCCAGGATCAGTGACGAGGCGCTATAACTCTGCCCGTCAAGCCACTGGAATTGAGCGTCAAGCCCGTGGCGCGCAGCCCGGAAAAAGTTCATTTTGGCATCGTCAAACGCGAGTCGTTTCGCAATCTCGCCAAACTCCTTGGGAAGCGCGACCATCAACCCGGTAAAGAACGCCGCGTTGGCAACCTCGTCCACGATCGTTGGACCAGACGGTAAGGCGCGATTCTCGATGCGGAGATGTGCGACACCTTCACTCACACCATAACAGGCACGATTCCAGCGCCACACGGTCCCGTTGTGCATTCGTAAGGCTGATAGTAAAGGCGTCTCACCACGCGCGAGCACTGCAAACGGGTTCTCATCCGGTTGCGTGATCATGATGGGACGAAAGCGAGTGATCTGATCGTGAAAAAGCTCGACGACGGAGTTTTGCAGCCAGCAGTCACCGAAACTGACGCGCGTCGGCTGGTTGCGCGCCAGTTGCGGCCGTGAGCGTTCGTCCGTTGAATGCTGAAACAGCGCGACGCGTGTTTCCTGCCACAAACGTTGGCCAAACAGGAGCGGCGAATTGACGGCTACCGCCAGCACCGGCGCGGTTATCGCCTGCGCGACGTTGTAATGATTGGCAAATTCTTTAGCGTTCGTTTGAAAGTGGACCTGAAAACTCGTATTGCACGATTCCATCATGATGTTGTCGTGCGTCAGGTGCACTTCGTCCAGGCCTTTAATGTGAATCGAGAGTGGGCCGCCACGCAACCGGATCACACCGCGGTCCAACTCATGGTAACGCGAGATTGGAGTGAGATTGTCGAGTGTCAAATCCGACTTTTGTAAGGTCGGTAGAATGCCGGCGAGCAGAACATCGGCGCCTTGCGTCGCGGCGCTATTACGCGTCGCAGCTATGAGTTCGCTGAGTTCTCGTTCCATCTGGCTGAAGCAGTTGTCCGTGAGCTCGAGCGGAGTGAGATTGGCTTCCAGGTTGAACCGCGCGATCTCGGTTGTCAGTCGTCGGTCGTCAGCATGTTTCAGAACTTCCAGCGAGACTGGAGCCGGGCGCAAGTAACGATCGACGAGGAACATCTCCTGCTCGGCGCCGATACGCGTGACACCGCTCTCGATAAAACCTGCATCGAGCATGAACGCCAGCGCGCGCAAGTCCTCCAGGAGTGCCCTCATGAAGACCTGTGCTTTTCTCTCATCCACCTGTTGTTCGACGTTATGCTCGCCCATCCCAAAGTTGGCGAAGCAACTTGAGGACCGCATGCGAGAACGCTGCTGCGCGACACTTGCCGCCTAACTCCTGAGTACTTTCACGCGTGATTGCGAAACTTTGCTCACCTGATTGCAGGCCCTGCGACGTTGTTAGCCAAACATCGTCGGCACATTTATTGCTCCGTTGGTGGTTGCTGGGAAACACTGAGAGCGGCAGGTATTAGGTCAGGGAGAAATGGAGGTGATAACCGTGGACAAGGACAATCGCGACATTCTCAATCTTCTCCAGGATGAATTGGACTTCATAGAAAAGGGTGGATATGGCCGATCGGTCCGAACGCCGTGGAAACCAACATCAACTTTCCAGGACTCCCTGACCTGTCTTAACTTTGCCGATCCTTCGCGGCAGCATCCGTGTAATGAGTGTCGCCTGATTGATTTCGTCGCGCCGGAGCTTCGCACTGCAAACGTACCCTGTCATCAAATTCCCTTGAACGAGGCCGGCGACACGATTGAGGATCTTGAAGCGACCGACAGTCAATCCAAAACAGAAGCAGAAGTGAAAGCCTGGCTTAGAGCACAAATCGAACGAATCGAAGCGGAACACGCAAACTCTCGCTAACTAATAAGCGCCCGCTACTTTGGACAAAAGTCATTGACGTGGTGGCTACGGCTTCGCCGCCTGATGTGAGGCGTGGCTCTGCCACGCCGTCAACCTACTAAAATATAATTGGGGGCTGAGCCCCTGGTCCGGCCTTTGGCCCCTGAATACTTGGGGCAGAGCCCGAACCGATGGCGTAGCCCAACTGAATACTAGCGCTCAACGGCAGGGCAAAGCCCTGCCGCACATCGGACGGCGAAGCCGCAGCGGATATAGAGCCAAAGGTTTCAGAGGACGCCTGCCGCACATCGGACGGCGAAGCCGCGTAGTTGATCCAAAACGACTTTCTTGCAGAGCCAGCGCCCGCCGTTCCTCACGGTCTGATTGCCACCTTCATCACGCCGTCGAGCCGTTCGCCAAACAGGTCGTAAGCTGCTCCGATGTCGTCCAACGAGAAGGTGTGCGTCAGCAACGGCGTGAGATCAACGCGGCCATGACGAACCATTTCCATCAATCTTCGCATCCGCTCTTTGCCGCCCGGACAAAGCGTAGTAACGATTCGATGATCGCCAATGCCGGCGGCAAATGCTTCATAAGGGATCTCGAGCTTGCCCGAGTAAACACCGAGACTGGAAAGAGTCCCTGCCGGCCGCAAACTCCGCAATGCGCCGGCAAATGTTTGTTGTGTGCCAAGTGCTTCAATGGCCACATCAGCGCCGCCGCCGGTGAGACGGTTTACTTCTGCCACCACGTCCACGTCGCGATAGTCGAGGGTGACATCGGCGCCCATCCGTTTTGACATTGCCAGGCGATGCTCGTCGCCGTCGATTCCGATAATCAGCGACGCGCCCATGAGCTTTGCACCGGCAGTGGCACACAAACCGATTGGTCCTTGTGCAAAGACAACCACTGAATCGCCAATCTTTATGCGAGCGGATTCGGCGCCGCTGAAACCGGTCGAGGCGATGTCGGCCAGCAGGACCACTTGTTCGTCCGTCAGCTCATCCGGAATCTTCGCCATGTTTGCCTGCGCGTAAGGCACTTTCAAATACTCAGCCTGAGCACCGTTGATCGTGTTTCCGAATCGCCAGCCACCCAGCGCCTCATAGCCTTCACCGTGACCGCATTGTGCTGCATGACCCGACAAACACCCGCGGCATTGCCCGCAAGGCGTGATTGCACCGACGAGTACGCGATCGCCGACGTTATACCCGGACACTCCTTCGCCGAGCTCCTCGATCACACCAACCGGTTCATGACCGATGGTCAAACCTGGCGCCACCGGATATTCACCGCGGACAATATGCAGGTCTGTGCCGCAAATCGTAGTGAGGGTCACACGAATGACCGCTTCACCCGCTCCGGCGCGCGGCTTCGCCACCTCCTCGATCCGAATCTTGTTCTTAGTATGAAAGACATTGGCTTTCATTGCGTGTACTCCCGGCGACTACACATCAAACGATCGAGCGCGTCGTCGATCCGTCGCAATCGCGCCTGCAATAACTTCCGGCGCTGATCCGATTCAGACTCAGGCGCTGCACTCTTCACCATCGCCTCGCAAATGTCTTCACGTTCACCGTGCAACCGATTCCAGAGGGCTCCTCCGTTTCCGCCAAGTGGAATTTCCGCCAACTGAATTGTGTGACTCTGGTTCATGATTACCTCCGTACTATGAATGCGAAACTTCCCAATATCTTTGCTGTACCCGTTTGGCCCAACTCCAGAAACGTCCCTGCCGGACAGTCGCCGGCTCAGGTGTCCAAAGATCTTTGTGCAGATAAAGGCTGTCGCCTCCGACTCCGTCCATCACAAATCTCAGCTCGTGTTGATAATGTGAAACGGGTCCGTGGTCATCGATCTCTGCGGCCAGGTTTGCGGCCGCCACTTCGGCCTGACGGACAGCCATGTGGCCCATCTTTGGCCCATCTAAGTTCACGCAATCGCCAACGGCGTAGGTCCGTTCGTGACCGGCGACACGCATGGTCGAGTCAACCTGGATGTAGCCTTCGTCGTTCGTGATTCCCACGTATGACGCGGCGGAAGATCCGCGGAACGGCGGCACCAGCATGAGCAGGTTGAAGTCGATCGCTACGCCACTGTTCGTCATGGCCGCGTCTGGCGTCAGTGAACTGATGTTGAGGTTGGGTAAGAACTCTATCTGTTGGGCGTCTAAGGCCTTCTTAACTGCGGCGGCGGCAGCCGGATCTCCCAGCTCCGCTTCGAGCGTCGTAGGGCTGATAACAGTTATTCTCACGCGCTCGCGTTGGTGCATTTCTTCCAGCAACCGCGCAAGCGCGAAGGCGCTTTCGTAAACCGGAACCGGCAAACGCGCACCCTCACATTGACCAAAGACAACTCTGCCTTCTCGAAGTTTGTTGATGGCTTTGCCAAACTTGATTGCCTTGTCTACGTTCAGCAGGTGGTGCGCATGTTCGTAGAAACCGGAGATTCGTTCCGTTGCGAGCCGGCGGCCCAGGGCAAAGATGAGGTAGTCGTATCCGAGTTTTCCTTCAACTTCACCGTGCGCAATCGTGACCGATCTTTCAAACGGATCGATGTGGGCAACTTCGGCTTCAATGAAGTTGACCTTCCGATTCAACATCGTGTGTCGCAAGTCGAAGGAAACATCCGCGGGCTGGCATTTACCAAACGCCAGCCGGACGAGTGCGGGGTAGAAAATAAACTGGCGACTGCGCGACACGAGCGTGATCTGATGCTCATCGCTGAGTTGTTCAGCCAAACGCTCGGCAGCAACGACGCCTCCGAACCCGCCGCCCAGGATTAAAACTTTCGCCATCACGCTCATCCCCTTCTGTTTCTTTGAGTGCGAAACACACTCGCAGATCGCAGTCAGTGCATGATTCGTACCACCTGTTCTGGCGAAGTTTTTGGCTGTTTTTAGCGAAGGATTGCGAGGTATTTCGCAGCCCGCGGGAATTTCCCGCAAGCCTCAGTGGGGCACTGTGGCAGAAAATGTCTCACGCAAAGGCGCAAAGACACAAAGAAAACCTCGAGGCGGCGCCAGTGCTTTGCGTCTTGCGCCTTTTGCGTGAGAAGTCTTCTGCTCAGCGGTGCAAAACCTCTGCGAGTGTCTTGAGTAGCCGCTCGGCGGTGTACGGCTTGTTGAGGAAGACTGAGACACCTTCCAGCGCTCCTTCGCCGGCGCGTTGTCCAGTGCCTAAACCGCTGGCGGCGATGATTCGCACGTCCGGATTCATTCGTTGTAAGGCACGAATGGTGGCTGGACCATCCATGAACGGCATCACCATGTCCGTCAGCACGACCGCGATCTCGTTCTTCTTGTCTGCATAGAGCGCGAGCGCCTCGGTACCATCGCTGGCAGTCAGGACGGTGTAACCAAAAGTTTCCAACGTACCGCGTGTGATCTCACGAATCGATTCTTCGTCGTCAACCACCAGAATCAACTCTCCATGACCAAGCGGCAAATCGGTTCCCGCCGCTGCCGAATCGACGTTGCCGGGCGTGTCCAGCGCGGGCAGGTACACTGCAAACTGGCTGCCTTTATGCAGCTCGCTGTAAACGTTGATAAAGCCGCCATGGCTCTTAACGATCGTCAATGCGGTGGAGAGGCCCAGACCAGTTCCCTTCGTCATTTCTTTAGTGGTGAAAAATGGTTCGAAGATCCGGCTTTGAATCTGCTGCGTCATGCCTGGTCCAGTGTCCGAGACGCTGATCACGACAAAGCGTCCGGCCTTGGCTTCGATATGCATGCGCGCATAGTTTTCATCGACCGACACATTCTGGGCCCTAATCGTGATCGAGCCGCCTTCCGGCATCGCATCGCGGGCGTTGACACACAGGTTCATCAGCACCTGGTGCATCTGCGTCGCGTCCGCGGAGATGATCCAGAGATCCGGAGGAACGTCGAAGTTGATCTCGATCGACTTCGGCAGTGTCTCGCGCAGAATCTTCACGATCTCTTTGACGAGATGCTTTGGCTGCAAGGCCACGCGCTCGCCTTCAACGCCTCGCGCAAACGACAACACTTGCCGCACCATGTTTCCGCCACGCTCGGCGTTGGCGCGCAAAACCTCGAACCACTTTTTGCTCGTTTCGTCGGTGGCTTTCAATTGCAGCATGTCGATCGCCATTAAGATCGGCGAAAGCACATTGTTCAGGTCGTGAGCGATACCGCCGGCGAGCGTTCCAATCGACTCCATTCGTTGCGCGCGCAGAAACTGTAACTCCATCCGCTTCTTCTCGGTCACGTCAGTGTTGATGACGAGAATCGATTTGGGTTCTCCCTGGTCGTCGCGAACCAACGTCCACCGGCTCTCGACGATGATCTCAGCCCCATCGCGCCGGGTTTGATGCATTTCACCCTTCCACTCGCCGTTTTGCACGATCGATTGGCGCGCCGCTTCAAACTGTGCCGAACGTTCTTTGTACAGGAGCTCTTCGGCGCTTCTTCCGATCGCTTCTACGGCCGACCAGCCGTAAATTTTTTCGGCGCCTTTGTTCCAGAACAAAATGTTGTGATCGAGATCGCGGACCAGAATCGCGTCCTGCGCCTGGTCCAACAGTGCCGCCTGCTCGCGTATCTGCTCCTCCGCGCGTTTGCGCTCGGTGATGTCGCTACGGATTGCTACGTACTGGTAAGGTTTTCCTTCCGCGTTAAGAAAAGGAACGATCGTCGTATCCACCCAGTACAGGCTGCCGTCTTTGGCGCGATTTCTTATCTCGCCGCGCCAGACTTTACCGCTTGCGATTGTGGTCCATAGATCTCGAATGAACTCTTTAGGATGGTAAGCCGAGTTGATGATGCGGTGATCCTGGCCGAGTAATTCCGCGCGAGAGTATTTAGAGATCTCGCAAAACTTGTCGTTCACGAAGTTGATGATGCCGCGTTGATCGGTGATCGCAACGATCGCGGATTCATCAAGCGCAAACCTGATGTCAGCGAGCTCTTTTTCGGAGCGCTCTAACGCTTCTTCGGGATTCAGTTTGCTAACCGTGTTGAGCATCTTCTAACTTTTTAAGACGATAGCGGAGTTGATCGCGGGAAATGCCGAGCAGTTCGGCAGCGCGTGTTTGATTCCCGCCACTTCGCTCGATTGCCTGGCGCACAAAAGAAAGCTCAGCATCGTCGAGGGAAATTCCTTCATCGGGCAAAACAAACCGTGCCGAACCGTCGTTAGCTGTCGCCGACGACTGTTCGAGTCGTGGAGACATCAACAGACTACCCGGCAAATACTCGGCAGTAATTTTATCCGAATCTTCCAGGATGAGAGCACGTTCAATCACGTTGCGCAGCTCGCGCACATTTCCCGGCCAATGATACTTCCGAAACACTGCGATTACTTCCGGCGAGAGGCCGGTGAGTTTACGTCGCCGGAGTCTCGCCCCGAGCGTATCAATGTAGTGTTGCGACAACAGCAGCATATCGTCGCCACGGTCGCGCAGAGGCGGAATGTCGATCTGAATAATCGACAGACGATAATAGAGGTCCAGGCGAAATTTTCCGGATTCGCTTTCTGTTTTTAGATCGCGATTCGAAGCCGCCAGCACGCGTACATCAAGCGGAATGTCTTTCAGACCACCGACGCGCCGGAAAGCTCCGTCCTCCAGCACGCGCAGCAGCTTCGCCTGCAGCGAGAGCTCGAGCTCACCAATCTCATCGAGTAACAGCGTTCCGCCTTCGGCCTGCTCGAACAATCCTTCCTTGCGCGCTTTCGCATCGGTGAACGCGCCTTTTTCATAGCCGAAAAGCTCGGATTCGATGAGGGTCGCCGGGAGCGCCGCGCAATTCACCGCCACAAACGGACCTTCAGATCGCTGCGAGCCATAGTGGATCGCTTTGGCAACGAGGTCCTTGCCTGTGCCTGATTCGCCTTGCAGTAAAACTGATGCGACTTCACTTTCCGCGACCTTGACTGAGAGTCCGAGCATCTTTTTCATCGCCGGCGACTGGCCGACAATCTGGCTGAAATTGAATTCGCGCGCCCGTTCTTTTCTGACCTGTGCTACTTCCCTGCGCAAGTGACGGGTTTCGATCGCGTTGCGGATGGTGATGCGAAGTTCTTCGAGATTGATGGGCTTGGAGATGAAGTCGTAAGCGCCGCCGCGAAGCGCCGAGATCGTGTTATCGATGTGCACGTTCCCGGTGATCATGATCACGATCGCTTCCGGATGTTCGCGTTTGATTTCGCGGAGGACGTCGAGTCCGGAACCGTCGGGAAGATCGATATCGAGTAAGACTGCGGCGGGCAGTTCTGTTTTGAAGTGCTTTACGGCTTCGGCTACCGAGCCTGCTTCGAAGGGAGTGAAGTCCCAGCTCTGCAAGGCTTCTCGCAAGGTCCAGCGGATCGCCTCGTCATCATCGACGACCAGGATATGTTCGTTTGTGTTTTTGGGGAACATGATTCTGCCGGCGCCGGATAATAATCAAATTCTGGTCCGGCGTTTGATTATAGTCTGCGCCTTCGAGATGAGAAAGCTGGGCCACAAAGCCGCACTCAGCTCCGGCTCACCGCTGATTGAGGAAAACTTCGCAGTCACACGAGCGGTTCTCCGCACTTTTCTGCGCGATTTAGCTTCTGAGCCGTCGTTCCGGTGAGGCACGAGCTTTGCCCGGACAGTAGCGAGGCAATTGCATGATTAGTATCAATCGCATTCTTTGTCCGACTGACCTGTCCGCCGAATCAGACGAGGCGCTGCGTTATGCGGTCGCGCTGTCGCGTGCGTATGGAGCAACCCTGTTTTTGCTGCACTGCACCACCGGCGAGTCGGTCACGCAGGAAAACGATGGCCGCGAGATGAAGGCGCAAGTGTTCACTACCTCACTCGCGCCTCACCTCGGTTTAGCTCCGCTCGATCAGTTGAACTGGGTCGGCATCACTCGCACCAACGT
>Ga0070699_100002765_pt1 | contig 15643 bp, 13 predicted proteins | sample KBSK1503metaG_FD_65473 | JGI IMG/M metagenome (GOLD analysis project Ga0070699, IMG submission 65473) | Corn, switchgrass and miscanthus rhizosphere microbial communities from Kellogg Biological Station, Michigan, USA - KBS K1-50-3 metaG | ecosystem: Host-associated > Plants > Roots >...
CTGCACGGTGTACCGCGCGAGGGCGGGTTCATCATCACCGCCGCGTCGGAAATCATGGCGGTGCTCGCGCTCGCCACCGACCTCAAGGATCTCCGTGCCCGCGTGGGCCGCATCGTCATCGGGTCGAACGTCGACGGGAACCCGGTCACCGCCGAGGACCTGAAAGCGGCCGGAGCAATGACGGCGATTCTGAAGGACGCGATCAAGCCGAATCTCGTGCAGACGATGGAAGGCCAGCCGGCGCTGGTGCACGCCGGCCCGTTCGGCAACATCGCGCACGGCGCGAATTCGATCATCGCTGATCGCGTGGCGTTGAAGCTCGCCGATTACGTGGTGACCGAAGCCGGGTTCGCCAGCGATCTCGGGTTCCAGAAGTTCTGCGACATCGTCTGCCGCATCGGTCGCTTCACGCCGAGCGCCGCGGTGCTCGTCACGACCGTCCGCTCGACGAAGTTGCACGGCGGTCGACTGTTCAAGGATCTGGGCCAGGAGGATCTCGATGCGGTGCGCCGAGGCATCGACAACCTGATCGCGCACATCGCCATTGTTCGCCGGTACCACCTGCCGTGCGTCGTTGCGGTCAACAGTTTTCCGACCGACACGAAAGCGGAGATCGCGCTGTTGAAAGAGCTTGCGACCCAGGCGGGCGCGGACACCGTGGTCGTGCACGAGGGGTTCGCGCGTGGCGGCGACGGCGCGACGGAGCTCGCTGACGCTGTTGTTGCCGCGTGCGAGAAGCCAAACAGCTTCTCGTGCCTCACACCCGATGGGACTCCCGTCGTCCAGCAGATCGAAGCGATCGCCACGCAGTTGTACGGCGCAGCCGGGATCGACATGCAGATCGGCGCGGTGAAGGACCTGCAGCGCGTCGAGCAGCAGGGGCTCGGCACGGCGCCGGTGTGCATGGCGAAGACGCAGAACTCGCTGTCACACGATCCGGCGTTGTTGAATCGCCCGACGGGATTCATCCTGCCGATTCGCAGCCTTGTCCCCAGCGTCGGCGCTGGGTTCGTCGTCGCGCTGTGCGGCGACATCACGCGGATGCCGGGTCTGGGCAAGACCCCGGCGTTCCAGCATATCGACATCGACGAACAAGGAAACCCTGTGGGGATGTTCTGAGGGCAGTAGGCAGTAGGCAGTAGGCAGCGGGCAGAAGGCAGTCGGCAGTGGGCAGTAGGCGGTGGGCCACTGACGCATTACGTCACGACGAGAGAGCGATGGCTATTCGAAACTATACGGATCTGATCGCCTGGCAGAAGGCCATGAACCTCACTGTGTCCGTTTATAACGCCACAAACGTAATGCCTCGGGAAGAGCAATTCGGACTGACGTCGCAGATGCGTCGCGACCGTCTTGACCGAAGCGGCAGAAGTCGGACGGCTCATAAACGGCCTCTCGAATTCGATTGAAACTCGAGCGTGAGGAACATGCTTACTGCCAGCTGCCTACTGCCTACTGCCTTCTGACAGCTATCATCCAGAGATGCTGCCGACGATTGAATGGCGAGACGACGCCGTGGTGATGATCGACCAGCGGAAGCTGCCGGCTTCCGAGGTCTATGTCACCTGCAAAACGGCGGCGGAAGTCGCCAAGGCGATCAAGACGATGGTGATTCGCGGCGCGCCGGCGATTGGTGTGGCGGCGGCGATGGGGATTGCGCTCGGGATGCGTCGGAGCAATGCGACGGGGACGAAGCAGTTCACCACGGAGTTTCAGCGTACGTGCGATCTGATGGCTGGAACACGACCCACGGCTGTGAATCTGTTCTGGGCCATCGATCGGATGAAACAGACGTTCGCGGAAGCAGCGCAGGGCGGTTCATCGGTCGAGGAGTTGAAGCAGCGGCTCGAATCGGAGGCGCGCAAAATCCACGATGACGATGTCGAGAGCTGCCGGACGATGGGCGCGCATGGTGCGGCGCTGGTTCCAGATAACGCGCGCATACTCACGCACTGCAACGCCGGCGCATTGGCAACGGCCGGGTACGGAACCGCGCTCGGCGTGATTCGCGCCGCGGCCGAACACGGCAAGCGGATCGCCGTGCTGGCCGACGAGACGCGCCCCTTTCTGCAGGGCGCACGGCTCACCGCGTGGGAGCTGTTGAAGGACGGGATCGAGACCACGGTCATCACCGACAACATGGCCGCAACGATGATGCGTCTCGGCAACGTCGACCTGGTCGTGGTCGGGGCCGACCGTATCGCCGCGAACGGTGACGTGGCCAACAAGGTCGGCACGTACGGCGTCGCGATCCTGGCGAAGGAACACGGCATTCCGTTCTACGTGGCGGCGCCGCTCTCGACGATCGACCTCGCGACGCCGGATGGAAGCGGCATCCCGATCGAGGAGCGGCCCGAGCGAGAGGTGACGCACGTCGGTGCGTCGCGCATCACGCCGGAGGGCGCTCACATCCGCAATCCCGCGTTCGACGTCACACCCGCGAAGTACGTCTCGGCAATCATTACGGAGCGCGGCATTGCGCGGGCACCGTTCGCCGAGTCGCTCGCGCAGCTCGTGCACGGGTCGCCGGCGGTCGCTGACGCGTAAGCCTTCCGGCGGGTCTACAGAGCAAGACCCGCCCTACACTGCCATGATCGTTCTGGGCATCGAAACATCCTGCGATGAAACGGCGGCGGCGCTGGTCGAAGAGACCGGCGATCCGCTGCATCCCTGGCGTATCCGCTCGAACGTGGTCGCCTCCCAGGTCGACATCCATCGCGAGTGGGGTGGTGTGGTGCCGGAGTTGTCAGCGCGCCAGCACGTGCGCGACATCTGCGGTGTGGTCGAGCGTGCGGTGGCGGATGGTGGTGGCGCATACGACGCCATTGCCGTGACACAGGGCCCGGGACTCGTCGGTTCGCTGCTGATCGGTGTCGCGTTCGCGAAGTCGCTCGCCTGGTCTCGGACAGTGCCGCTCGTCTCCGTCAATCACCTGGCCGGACACATCGAATCGCTCGTGCTGGAAGGCGGCGAGATGCCGTTGCCGGCGATTGTGCTCGTGGTGTCGGGTGGCCACACAAGCCTCTATCGAATCGCGGGACGGGGCGTCTACGAGCTTCTCGGCCGCACGCGAGACGATGCCGCCGGCGAGGCGTATGACAAGGTGGCGAAGCTGCTTGGCCTCGGCTACCCGGGCGGACCGGCGATCGATCGACTCGCAGCGGAGGGCGACGATCGCGCTGTGCCGTTTCCGAAGACTCGCCTCACGCATGCCGACCGCAACGCACCCCACCTGCCCGGCGACCGCGACTTCAGCTTCAGCGGTCTGAAGACGTCCGTGCTCCGGCACGTGACCGTGCTTCGCGCGGAGCGAGGCATCGCAACCGATCAGCCCTTGCCGGATCGAGAGATACGCGACATCTGCGCCAGCTTCCAGCGGGTCGTCGTCGAGACGCTGCTCGATCGCCTGTTCGACGCGGCGCGCTGGCACGGTGCGCGCAGCGTCGGGATTGCCGGCGGTGTCTCGGCAAACCGCCGGTTGCGCGCCGACGCGATGGTGCGAGGGACGGCGCGCGAGTTGCCTGTCTTCATTCCGTCGCTCGCGCTTTCGACGGACAATGCCGCGATGATTGCGGCCGCAGGCCTGCGCCGTTATCGTGCCGGAAGACAGGCGGGTTGGGACCTCAACGCAGAGGCGGCGCTGGCGTTGTAGAGCGCCGCCGTTCCAGGTTCCAGGTTCCAGGTTCCGAGTTCCACGTTCAGCGAACCTGGAACCGTGAACCAGGAACTGGGAACTCGGAACCTTGAACTCGGAACCTTGAACTCGGAACCCGGGAACTGGGAACCTGGAACATGGAACCAGGAACATGACGTATACCGAGTACCTTTGGTTCAACACCAAGAAGCGGCAGGAGTTCATCCGCATCACCGACGAGGTCGCCGAGATCGTGGGCAAGAGCGGCGTGCGCGAGGGAATGGTCCTCGTCTCGGCAATGCACATCACGGCCGCGGTCTACGTCAACGATTGGGAAAGCGGGTTGATCCACGATTTCCAGGTCTGGCTCGAGAAGCTCGCGCCGGCGGGACTCGACTATCGGCATCACCAAACCGGCGAAGACAACGCCGACGCGCATTTGAAGCGCACCCTGATGGGGCACCAGATCATTCTGCCGATCACGGCGGGTAAGCTCGATCTCGGTCCGTGGGAACAGGTCTTCTACGCGGAGTTCGATGGACAGCGCCGCAAGCGGGTTGTCGTGAAGGTGATGGGCGAGGCGTGAGCGGGCGCCGCTACCCCGATCGTCCGTTTGTGGGTGTTGGGGCCGTGATTGTCGACGATGGACAGGTCCTGCTCGTGAAGCGTGGCCGCGAGCCGCTGGCGGGGCAGTGGAGCCTGCCAGGTGGCGCGGTGGAAGTTGGCGAGACGTTGGAAGAGTGCCTGGTGCGAGAGCTTCGCGAGGAAACAGGGCTCGACGTCGAGGTCGGCCCGGTCATCGAGGTGTTCGATCGCATCACGCGCGACGCGGGCGGGCGCGTCGAGTATCACTTCGTGCTGGTCGACTATCTGTGCTGGCCGATTGGTGGAGAGCTGCGTGCTGCGTCGGACGTGGATGATGCGATATACGTCGCGCCGGACGCGTTGGGGCGGTATTCGTTGACGACCAAGGCGCATCAGGTCATCGAGCGCGCATTGGAGCTCGCGCGGGAGGCGCCCAGAGCGGTCCGATGACAAGAGATGAGGCGTGGCAGCTGTTGACCGAGTGGACGCAGGGCGACAGCCTGCGCAAGCACGCGCTGGCCGTGGAAGCCGCGGTGCGCGGATACGCGCGGCTGTTTGGCGAGGACGAGGAAGGGTGGGGCATCGTGGCGCTGCTCCACGACTTCGATTACGAACGGTATCCGACACTCGACCAGCATCCGTTCCGCGGTTGTGAGGAGCTCCAGCGTCGCGGCTATCCGGACTGGGTGACGCGCGCCATCCTCTCGCACGCGGAGTACTCCGGCGTGCCGCGCGAATCGACGCTCGAGAAGACGCTGTTCGCCTGCGACGAGATGGCGGGGTTCGTGACCGCCGCGTCGCTGGTCCGGCCGTCACGCAGCGTGCTCGATCTGGAAGCGAGCTCCGTGTTGAAGCGCATGAAGGACAAGGCCTTCGCGCGTGCCGTGTCGCGCGACGACCTGCGCAAGGGCGCCGACGAGCTGGGCATCCCGCTGCAGGAGCACGTCGACAACGTCATTCGCTTCATGCGCGAACAGGCAGAGGCATTGGGGCTCCGCGGAACCCTATGAACGTCGTGACCCTCGATCGCGTCAGCGTCCGCTATGGGAAACAATTCGCGCTGCGCGATGTCACGGCGATCTTTCCTGCCGGTGCGGTCGGACTGCTCGGGCCCAACGGGGCCGGCAAGAGCACGATGCTCAGAGCGCTGCTCGGGTTCGTGGCACCGGAGCAGGGCGACATGCGCGTCCTCGATCTCGATGTGAAGCGATCGCCGCTGCCCATTCGCGCCCGCATCGGATACATGCCGGAGAGCGACACGCACATCCCCGGCATGAACGCCGTGACGTTCGTCGCGTACTGCGCGGAGCTCTCCGGATTGCCGCGCCAGGACGCGATGCAACGCGCGCACGAGGTCCTGTTCTACGTGGGCCTCGGCGAAGCGCGCTACCGGAATCTGGAGACCTACTCGACCGGCATGAAGCAGCGCATCAAGCTGGCGCAGGCGCTGGTTCACGATCCCGATCTGCTGTTTCTCGACGAGCCGACCAATGGCATGGATCCGCGCGGTCGCGACGAGATGATCGTTCTCATCCGCGACATCGCCCACAACAAGGGGCTGAACCTGATTCTCTCCTCGCATCTGTTGCCGGACGTCGAGCAGACCTGCGATCACGTCATCGTGCTCGACAAGGGCCGCGTTGCCGCCCAGGGACCGATCCCCGTGTTGAAGGGCCAGGGCGCGCACATGTTCGAGCTGCGCGTGAAGGGCGATCGGCACCCGTTCGTTGCCGCTCTCGAAGCCGCCGGCATCCACTGCGAGGGCGACGGCGAGGAGGCGATGCGCGTGGTCGTTCCCGAGAATCGCGACGCGCACGATCTGTTTCAACTCGCCGCACAGCATCGCGTGCAGATTCGCCATCTGCGGCCCAGCCTGCGCACGCTCGAAGACGTGTTCGCGCAGGCGGTGAACGACGCGTGAGTACCGAGTCGCTGATTCACGACCAGGGGTACCGACGATACGCCGGTCGCCGGCACACGCCCGGAGGGGCGTGGATGGTCATCGCGCGGAACCACATACGCGCGACCGTCCGCCAGCGCCGCATCCTGGGGCTGCTCGTGTTTTCGTGGGTGCCGTTCATCGTGCGTGCGGTCCAGATCTACGTCGCGTCGGGCTTCCAACAGGCGCGGTTCCTGGCGGCGACGCCGCAGACCTTTCGCGAATTCCTGGTGCAACAGTCCATCTTCGTGTTCCTTGTCTCGATGGCGCTGGGTGGATTGATTGCCGACGACCGGCGCGCCAACGCCCTGCAGCTCTATCTGTCGAAGCCGCTCACACGCATCGAGTACATCGGTGGCAAGCTGGTCGTGCTGCTGCTGTTCCTGCTGGGAATCACGCTGATTCCGGCGCTGCTGCTCCTGCTTCTGCAGACGATGTTCAGCGGCAGCGTTGCGTTCGTCAGCGAGAACCTGTTTCTACTGCCGGCGATCGTGCTGTTCTCACTGGTGCAGTCGCTGGTCTCCGCGTTCGCCCTGCTTGCCCTGTCGTCGCTCACCGGCAGCCGGCGATTCGTGGCCGCGATGTATGCAGGGATCGTCTTCTTCACATCGGCGCTGGTGCAGATCCTGCGGCTCATGACGGGAAGTCGCGCGTGGGCGTGGCTGTCGCCGCGTGATGTGCTCGACGTGGTGGCGACGGCGGTGTTTCGCGGCACGGCCCCGCCGTCGATTCCCGTTTCCGTCGCGCTTCTCGTGATCGTGGTGATCATCGCCGCGTCGGTCGCCATCCTCGAGCGGCGCGTGCGCGCCGTGGAAGTCATTCGCTGATGGGCGGCCGTCAATGATCGTCCACGCCGAGCGCCTCTCGAAGTGGTACGGCCAGGTGTCCGGCCTCAATGATGTGACGGTCACCATACCGGCGGGTATTACCGGCCTGCTCGGGCCGAACGGCGCGGGCAAGTCGACGTTCATGAAGCTGGTGACCGGCCAGCTGCGACCGAGCAAGGGTGTGGTCCGTGTGCTCGACGAGCCGATCTGGGGGAATCCTGGACTCTATTTGCGAATTGGATTCTGTCCGGAGCAGGATGCGTTCTACGACCGGATGACCGGATTGGAGTGGGTGGCCGCTCTGGTCCGGCTCAACGGCCACTCCGCGGACGCGTCGACGGCCGCGGCGAGGCGAGCGCTGGAGGCTGTCGATCTGCTCGACGCGGCGGACAAGAAGATCGGCGCCTACAGCAAAGGGATGCGGCAGCGCGTGAAGCTGGCGCAGGCGATCGTGCACGACCCCGAGCTGCTGATTCTGGACGAGCCGCTGAGCGGGATGGATCCGATCATGCGGCGACGGACGATTCGTCAAATCAAGGACTGGGCGCGCGCAGGAAAGAGCGTGCTCGTCTCGAGTCACATCCTCCACGAAGTCGAGGCGATGACCTCGAACATCCTCCTGATCAACAACGGCCGCATCGTCGCCGAAGGCGATGTGCATCGCATCCGCGATCTGATCGACGAGCATCCGCACACCGTCTACATCCGCGCACAGGATCCGCGCGCCGTCGCGCGCACGGTGCTCGCGCAGGACGGCGTGATCAGCCTGCGGTTCGAAGCGAGCGCCGTCATCGTGGAAACGGCGCGGCCGGACGCCTTCTACACGATGCTGACCGATATCGCTGCCAGCGGCGAGGCAGGCCGCATCGACGAGGTGACGTCTCCTGACGACAACCTGCAGGCGGTCTTCCGCTATCTGGTGAAACAGTGATGGGTCTGCTCCGCGGCGCGGCCCGGGTGTTCGACCTGTCGCTCGGTCAGCTGCTCTGGTCGCGCCGGACCATCTTCATGGCGCTGGTACTGGCGGTCCCGGTGATCATCGGGATCGTCGAGCGCCTGCTGATCGTCGGCGGGATCTCCGCACTCCGCGTCAACGACGTCCGCGTGAGTGGCCCGACCATCTTCGGCCTGATCATCTGGCTCGTCCTCCGAGTCATCGTCCCGATTCTCGGTGTTTTCTATGGAACGGCCCTCATTGCGGACGAAGTGGACGACAAAACGATTACCTATCTCTTCACTCGTCCGGTCCGGCGGGGTGCGGTGCTTCTGGGCAAGTACCTCGCCTATCTCGTGTGCACCGTCATGGTCGTCCTGCCGGCGGTCGTCATCGTCTATCCTGGTCGTACCGTTTCGCGAGATTCCCGGCACGTTCCGGTCGCTGACGATCGACGTCGGCCTTCTCGCGCTCGGTCTGGCCGCCTACGGTGCGGTGTTTGCGCTGGTTGGCGCGCTGCTGCGAAAGCCGGTCGTCGTCGGCCTGGTCTTCGCATTCGGGTGGGAACAGGCGGCGATGCTGATGCCCGGATATCTCAGCCGGGTGACGATCGCGTATTACCTACAGGCCCTGGTGCCGCATGCCATTCCGTCACAAGAGGGTGTCTCCGCCCTCCTCCAGGCCTTGATTGGCAAGGTTCCGGAGCCCGCAACATGCCTCACCGCACTTGTCGTGGCGACCGTCGTCGCCCTGGTGCTTGGGTGTCGCGTGGTCGAGCGCCGCGAATACGTGCTGGAGCAGTGAAGCTGGGTGGTTGATGGTAGGTGGATGGATAGTGGATCCGTCCGGAGAACGCCGCGGAACGCTAGGCGCCGCATCGGACCTGGACCACGAACCACCATCTACCACCCACGATCCAGCACGGGCCGGGAACCCCACAGGGCCCCGGACCCGTATAATCATCGGGAGTTCTCACATGATCAAGCGCACGCGTGTCTTTCTCGGGATCGCCTGCGGAGTGCTGATTGTCGGTCTCGGGACCGGACTGGCAACGGCCTATGTCGGTGGGTTCCAGAATCTTGTCATCCTTGGAAATGATGGGCCCGACGAGCTCGCCTACGTTCCGCAGGACGCGCGGATGGTCGCGTACGCGAACATGCGCGAAATCATGAGCTCGCAGCTGCGCCAGAAGCTTCGCGATCTTCAGACCACCTCACCGGACACCTCGCAACGTCGGTTTCAGGACGAAACCGGCATCGACATCGAAAACGACATCGACTACGTGTTCGCATCCTCCGTCGGCGCCCAGAGCGGCGCACAGGAGGATCGTCCGCTGATGCTGGCTCGCGGCCGGTTCGACACGGCACGCATCGAGAGTCTCATCCAGGAGCATGGCGGCGTCGTTGAGGAATATGCGGGAAAACGGGTCCTGACGCAGACGGAGAAGCAGTTCAGCGTCGCGTTCGTCGAGTCGGACCTCGTCGCCGTGGGAAGTCCCGAGGCCATTCACCGTGCGATCGACACGAAGGCGGGATCGGCGAACGTCAAAGACAACGCCGACGTGATGCGCCTGGTTCGCGACGTCGACAATGGCACGGCGTGGGCAGTCGCACGATTCGACGCGATCGGCGCGCGCTGGTCTGGTGCGCTTCCATCTCAGCTTCCTCCGATCAACTGGGTTGCCGTGACCGGCCATATCGACGGCGGCGTTCGCGGAACGATGCACGCGGAGACGCGTGACGAAGCGGCCGCACAGAATCTGCAGGACGTGATTCGGGGCATGATGGCGCTCGTGCGCCTGCAGGTCGCGCAGCACGCCGAGTTCGCGGCGTTCGTCGATTCGCTCGAGCTCAGTGGGCACGATAAGACGGTGACACTCGGCTTTTCCGTGCCGGCCGAAGTCGTCGACAGCCTTTTCTTGAAACGTGCGGCACGGCCCGCCCCGGCCTCCCCTCCCGGAGAGCGCCAGGAGCAGCCTCCTCCCTCGACACCAGCGCTCTAAGGCGTCGACTTCTTCGTCGCGCGTAAACACGCGCGCCTCCCCGGGCGTAAACAACGTCATCCGCCTTCGCCCTCTGGGCGACGGCGGACACGTCCGCTGCCGCCATTCGAGCGACGCGGACGAGTGCCGCTTCGCCCGGGGTCACACCATGGCTGATCTAGTGTTTTTCTACGGCACGCTGATGACGCCGTTCAACCGGACGGCGCGTGCGCAGATCGACCAGTACCTCGAATTCAGAGGCTCAGGGACGATTTCTGCCGCCCTGTTCGACTTGGGGATCTACCCGGCCGCGGTGCCCACGTCGGATGCGCGCGTTCGCGGCGAAATCTACGAAATGCTGTGTCCGGCGACGGTGCTCAGGACATTGGACGAGCTGGAGGGGTATCGCCCGTCCGACCCCGAAACGAGCCTCTATACGCGCGCGCTGACACCGGTGACCACCGATGATGGCGACCTTGTCGATGCGTGGGCGTATTTCTACAATGCACCGCTCGGTCGGGCGGAGCGCATTCCCTCGGGGGATTACCTGGAATATCTGCGAGTGAGATAGGTATCAGACACCACGAACCTGATTCCTGGATTGCGCTGATCCCTGGCCAGCCCTGAATCCAGAGTCCTGAATCCCGATTCCTTCCAGGCGTTAGTTCATTCGCAGCGCCGGACGCGCCGTGAACAGATCATCGTCCTCTTCCGCGAGTTGCGAGATTGCCGCATCGAAACTTTCCTGGTCGTACTCGGACGTGTAGGTCAGTACGGGGATCGTCTTCGTTTCGGGGTCCAGTTTGAGCATCGTGAGAAGCTGGAACCCATCGAGCTGGTCGAGGCGTGTGCACAGGATCACCAGATTCGGGAGGACTTTCTTCACCTGCGAGTAGGCCCGGTCGGCCGATTCCACGAACACCATGTCGTACCGTCCGGCGTCGAGGACGGATTCGAGCATGCCGAGCACCTCGGTATTCCCGTTTACCACGACCACTTTCTGAATGGGCGCGGCCGCGGTTTGGTTCGTGTCAGCCATCATAGGATCCGTCCTTCTGCGCCCGTCTAATTCAGGATTCGTGCCACGGGGTGATATCGGCGGATATACGGACTTTTGACGATTTGCCGTCACGGTTCCTACTTGTCCACACAAACCGGCGGCAAGCCGGCATCTCGACCGTAGCCAGGTTGCTCACGCGGACGCGATGCGGCACTCTGTGCACGTGATGCCCACGAGCCAGCCGAACGACGCTCCCGTTTTTCACAACTTCATCGATGGACGCTGGATTCCGGCGCAGTCCGGTACGGTGTTCGAGAATCGTAATCCCGCCAATGGCGACGATCTCATCGGGCTGTTTCAACAGTCATCGCCGCGCGACGCCGAAGCGGCGATCGACGCCGCGCGTCGCGCGTTCGGCTCGTGGCGGCTCGTGCCGGCGCCGCGCCGTGCGGAAATGCTCTTCACGGCCGCGCGCCTGATCGCGGAGCGCAAGGAGGCGCTGGCGCGTGACATGACACGCGAGATGGGCAAAGTGCTCGAAGAGACGCGCGGCGACGTGCAGGAAGCGATCGACATGACGTTCTTCATGGCGGGAGAAGGACGTCGGCAATACGGACAGACGGTGCCGTCGGAGCTGCGCGACAAGTTCGCGATGTCGGTCCGCCAGCCACTGGGCGTCTGTTCGATCATCACGCCCTGGAATTTTCCGATGGCCATTCCGTCGTGGAAGATCGCGCCGGCGCTCGTCTGCGGCAACACCGTGGTGTTCAAGCCGGCGACCCTGACGCCGCTGTCGGCCATCAACTTCGTCACGATTCTCGAAGAAGCGGGCATTCCTCCAGGCGTCGTGAATCTCGTCACCGGTGGCCCGGATGTCGGCACCGTCCTCGCCACCCACGACGACGTGCGCGTCGTATCGTTCACCGGATCGACCGCCGTGGGCCGAACCGTCAATCAGCACGCGGCATCCGGATTCAAGAAGGTCCACCTCGAGATGGGCGGCAAGAACGTCGTGATGGTCATGGACGACGCGCAGCTCGAGCTGGCGGTCGAGGGCTGCCTGTGGGGCGGCTTCGGCACGACCGGTCAGCGCTGCACGGCGGCCAGCCGCGTCGTCGTGCACGAGAAGGTGTACGACGCATTCGTCAGCGAGTTCGCCGCGCGTGCGCAGGCCCTCCACGTCGGAGACGGTCTCGAATCACGTACGCAGATGGGGCCGTCGGTCAGCGAATCGCAGCTCGAGACGGTCATGAAGTACGTCGACATCGGCCGCAGCGAAGGAGCGAGGCTCGTGACCGGAGGCCGGCGCCTCGAGCACGGTGCGTACGCGCGAGGGTGGTTTCACGAGGCGACGATCTTCGCCGACGTCCAGCCGTCGATGCGCATCGCGCAGGAAGAGATCTTCGGTCCCGTCGTCTCGGTGATGCGATGCCGCTCGCTCGAGGAGGCAATCGCGATCGGCAATGACGTGGCCTACGGCTTGTCGGCTTCGATCTACACGCGCGACATCAACAGCGCCTTCACGGCGATGCGCGATTTGTACACGGGTATCTTCTACGTGAACGCGCCCACCATCGGTGCCGAAGTGCATCTGCCCTTTGGCGGAACGAAAGCGACGGGCAACGGCCACCGCGAGGCAGGCACCGCCGCGCTCGACGTGTTCTCGGAATGGAAGTCGATCTATGTCGACTTCAGTGGAAGGCTGCAGCGCGCCCAAATAGACACTTGAAGGAACCAGGTATGAGTTATCTGGATTCAGGGCTGGGCCTGGTATCAGGTAATCAGGATTCAGCCTTGAGGCCTGATTCCCAGCCCAGTCCTGAATCCTGATGCCTGACCCCTGATTCCCTCCAGCGTCAGAACCGAAAACCCACTGCCGCCCGGATCGTGCGGCCGCCGTTGTTGCCGCCGGCCCACTGCGGATACGCCGGGATGTTGGTCAACTTGCTGCCGTTGGAAACCGTATTGCCCGTCGCCGTGCCGAAGGCCGCGCCGTTGGTAAACGTGGTCGGGATCCCGAAGGCGTCTCTCGGGCCGGAGTTGTTGGCGGCGATGGTCGTATTCCAGGCGATCAGCTTCTGGTTGTTGAAGACGTTGTAGGTATCGAAGCGCACCCAGGGACGCAGCGTCTTGAACACCGGCACGTTGTACTGCACGGACGTATCGAACAGGCCATACCCCTTGAAGTGCTCGGAGCCACGTTCGCTGTAGAACACGTCGTAGGTAGCAGGCGCATCGACGTATCCGGCGTTTTCGACAATCGCGACTTGTGCCGCATTCGGCGGCACGTTGGGTCGCACGAGGCTATAGGTGCGCCCCGAATCGACTCGCCACAGACCGGACAGCGACACGTCGCCGCCGCGCCCCATGCTCACGTCGTAGATCGTCCAGGCACGGAGGCGGTGACGCTGGAAATTGGCGAGATGACCGTCCGGATAGTACCGGTTCGCCGGCAACGCCTCCGGGTAATCGCCGATCGCCGACCGCGCGGCCGGCGAGTTCGTGCCCTCGCCCTCGAAGTTGCCGTCGTTCTCGAGCTGCAGCGTGTAGTTCGCATTCGCGCCCCACCGGTTGGTGATTCTGTAGCGGGTCTGGAACACGAGTCCCTGATACCGGCGCCATGGGATATCGCTGTTTCTATACAGAATGTTCGAGACGGTTCCGGCAGCAATGCCTTGCAGCACCACGTCGCTCGTCCCGGTCGTGCGGTCGATGATGTCTTCGATGATGTTCGTCGTCTTGCGGAACACGTAGGCCGCTTCGGCGTAGCCCTTCCCCCCGGCCAGATTCAGACCATACGACGCGGTGACCTCGTGCGTCAGCGGTGACTTCGTGTTCTTGTCGACCTGGATGTTCGCGAGCGGCACCGACACGAAGGTCGTGTTCGCGGGAGCGAAGGGATAGTTGGCGAGATTGAACCCGGGAGCGAAGTTCACGCCCTGACCCGCCGGGCCGACGTAATTGACGTCGATCTCGGATGGCTGGCCCACCGGGCTGTTGCCGGCGTAGTTCTCGCTGTAGCGGCCCGAGTACTGCGCATACGTCACGTGTGCGATGTGCTCGCCGTCGCCGCGCACGTCGTAACTCATACCGAGTCGCGGGACCAGGCGCGGCTTCGTGTTGATGCTGACCAGGTCGCCGGTCGACTTGATCTTGACCTGCTCGAAGCGCACGCCGAGGTCCAGCGACATGTGGCGTCCTGCCGCCCAATGGTCCTGAACGAACGCGGAGTTGGTGTCGACGTTCTTGACGGCGCCGCGAACGGCGGGGAAGAACCACACCTGCGATTCGCCGGGAACGAACGTGGGAATCACGCGTCCGTTGGAGTCGAGTACGGGGTTGCCGGCGGCATTGGTCAGGAATTCCGAGATGAACACGTACGACGTGGACGACTGCGAGTTGCCACCCGTCTGCTGACTGCGGAAGAACTCGTAACCGACCTTTGTGTCGTGACGGCCGCGCCCGGTCCAGAACGTCGTCAGGTTCGCGGTGCCCTGATAGTTGTTGCGCTGTTCTCCGTCAGTCGCGTCGAAATACGGCGCGTTGTACAAGCAGATGCAGCTCAACGCCAGGAACGGAGAGTCGTGGATGTCGGTGCTCGTGCCTCCGCTGTTCACGAACTCGTACTTGCGCTGTGAGACCTGCGCCTCCACCAGCGACTTGCCGACGACGCCCTTGTAGTTGGTGACCCAGTAATGATTCGGATAGGAGATGTCGGTCACGCTGCGCGCGTCCATCAGGAAGTCGCGGACTCCCGAATCGTTCGTCACGGTCCGTGGATCGTTCAGGAAATCGAACTGCAATGTGTGATTCGGCACGACCGTTCCAGTGAATTTCAACTCGCCGCGCCGGTTCGTATCCTTCTGCAGGAGCTGAATGCCGGTTTCCTTGAGGGTGCGTGGGTCCTCGATGCCGGCGAGACGGCCCGACCCGAAAAACCAGAGCCGATCGCGCACGATGGGGCCGCCCACGGTCGCCTCCTGTGTGTGCTGCAGCGTGTCAGGTTTGGTGGTTCCGCGGCTGACCTCGAATGGCGTCTCCGTCGTCCATGCCGGGTTCCTGAAATTCAAGCGGTAGCTGCCTTCGAATCGATTGCTCCCGCTCTTGGTCACCGCGTTGACGACGCCGCCGCTGAACCGGCCGAACTCGGCCGAAATTCCAGAGCTGAGTACCTGCGTCTCCTGGATCGCGTCCTCGATGAACAGGTTCTGCGGCTGCGCGAACAGGTTGTCGACGATGTCGACGCCGTTGATCATGAAGACATTGTCGAAGGAGAAGGCGCCGTTGATGGCGATGACGCCAGGATTCGGCGTGTTCTCCGTGACGCCGGGCGCGAGCGTCGAGATGCCGAGAATGTCGCGCGGCGTGGCCAGCGCGTCGATCTCATCGTGTGTCAGGTTTCCGCTGATCGTCGGGGTGGCGATCGGACCGGGCGTTTGTGCGACGACGCGTACGCTTTCGGTCACTCCGGCGGGTTGGATCCTCACGTTCTGATCCACGGTCAAGCCGAGTAGAACCGTCGTCTGCTGCGTGCTCGTCTGGAAGTTCGCCAGCTCGTATGTGACTTCGTACGCGCCTGGCGGCAGCGCGGCAAGCGTGTAGTTGCCGGCCGCGTCGGTGATCGTCGACCGCGTGCCCTGAATGACAGGGGACGCAGCGGTGACGGTGACTCCGGGAACCGGGCGTTGGTCAGTGTCTACGACTGTTCCGCGGATGGTGCCGGTCTGCACCCCTTGCGCGGCG
>Ga0070699_100002766_pt1 | contig 15642 bp, 14 predicted proteins | sample KBSK1503metaG_FD_65473 | JGI IMG/M metagenome (GOLD analysis project Ga0070699, IMG submission 65473) | Corn, switchgrass and miscanthus rhizosphere microbial communities from Kellogg Biological Station, Michigan, USA - KBS K1-50-3 metaG | ecosystem: Host-associated > Plants > Roots >...
GCAACCTCGAGGGTGCTCGGACGGTCGCCGCGTCGGTCGTCGAGGCCGCGCCGGTCGCCTCGCAGAGGGCCGAGGCACTCGTGCTGCTGAGCGATACAGCTTGGATCGAGGGACTGTCCCAGCTGGCTGGAGAGCACCTGGAAGCGGCGTTGAGGGTGGCCGGTGATGATCGAGACCTCGCGCCGCAGGTCCTCGCCAGGCTGGTCCGTGTGAATGCAATCCTCGAACTCGACCCAGCGCGTGCGCTTAGCTACTCGAAGGTCGCGATGCAGCGCCTCACCGAGGATCGGGACTCGTCGGCCCTCGCGGACGCCCACTTCAACTACGTCTTCGCCGAGGCGATTCTGGGGCGGCGGCCTCAGATCGAGCTGTTCAAGCGCGGGCTGGAGCTCGAAGCGAGGGCCGGACCCAACGCCAGGCCAAGCTGGTTCCCGTTCATGTGGTATCACTGCACCGACGATTTCGAAGCTGCCAGAGCCCGCCATGAGGCCGAACACCGTTGGTATCAGGAGCACGGCGACGAGCCGCTCGTGGCGGAGCGACTGGCGTACCTCGGTCTGGTTGAGCTGCGCGCAGGACGTTGGGACAAGGCCGAGCGCTACCTTGAGCAGAGCTTCGCGACGATGGCGCTGTTCGAGCCCGAGGGACGCCCAGTCGGGCCCTGGTTTGTACCGCGGATCCTTTGGGCTCAGTTAGAAGTGAACCGGGGAAGGACAAAGCGCGCTCGGGCAACGCTCGCGCCAATGATCGAGGCAGCCAAGAGAGGAGAGCGGTCGTTCTGGGCGGACATGCTACTGGGCCATGTGGCCCTCGTCGAGTTCGCCGAAGGTCGGCACGAGGCTGTGGACCGGGCGTTGACGGCGGTACGCGAACGCCTGGACATAGTCGGCGCGGCTGAGCACCCCGGCTTCCGCCACGAGCCGCTTCACATTGAAGCGCTGCTGGCGCTCGGCCAGCTTGAGCGGGCACGCGAAATCCTGGCCCGGTTGGAGGCGCGCGGCAGGTCCTTCCCGCGCCCTTGGATCACCGTCACCCTGCCCCGCGCCAGGGCCCTAGTCGCGGCCGGCGAGGGCGACCTGGTGAGCGCTATCGGCGAGATCGTCGGCGTCGATCCCAATGTGGCCCGGCTGCTGCCGTTCGAACACGGCCGCAACCTGCTCGTCCTCGGCCGGCTCTTGCGACGCGCCAAGCAGAGACGGGCGGCGGGGGATGCCTTCACCAACGCTCTGGCTGTCTTCGAGCAGCTTGGGGCCCCGACCTGGAGCGCCGAGGCACGCCTGGAGCTGGACCGGATCGGTCTCCGCCGGGCTCCGCAGGACCTTACTGCGACCGAGCGCCGGGTCGCCGAGCTGGCGGCCCGCGGGATGACCAACCGAGAGGTTGCGGCTGCCCTGTTCATCAGCCCTAAGACGGTGGAGGCCAACCTGGCCCGCGCCTACGGCAAGCTCGGGATCAACTCGCGAGCAGAACTCGGAGCGCGGGCAAAAGAGATAGGGTCGGCTTACTCACAAACCTAGGGAAACACCCGATTCTCGTCGGGCCATCTCGGTCCCACGATCGCTTTATGTCAACGGACTGCGAGCCAACCGCCTACTTGGTCCAGTGCTACTGGCCAGGCATCACTGAGCAGAAGCTGGTTACCGTCGTCGGTCAGTTCAGGCGGCGATCGGGCAACGACCGTTGGCCGGGCGAATCTCCGCTCTTACGGTGCTGGAGTGGAGCACACACAACTGGGCGCGCGTGGTCTAGTACCGACGCCAATGCGTGCAGCCGAGGAGGAAAACGATGATCCGTGTTGCCGGAGGTTGCGAGTGAGATGCACACACCGATGGCAGAAGAACTGGGCCGCGCCGCCATCGACGATCGGCGCCGGGAGGCGGCCCGTGTGGCACTCGAGTCAGCGGCACTAGATCGCCGCGGACGACGCTGGGCGCATGTCCTCACCACGGCATTCCAGCGGCTGTCGACCGCGGTGTCACGGGCAAAATTGCGTAAGAGTGTAAGGGGCGCAGAGCGACTGACATCCCGCGGAGCAACTGCCCGAGGGCGAAGGACATAGCTTCGCATCATCGTAAGCAGGCGTGACAGTGTTTGTCGTCGAGCGCCGCATCCCAAGCGTGTGCACAGCTGATCTGGCCACGCTCCGAGGGGCGCTCGTCTTTGCATGTAAGCGGCTCACTTCCGAGGTGAGCCGGTGCGCTGCCTCTACCGCGCCTCCGACAGCCTGCTTGTCTTCCTCGACGGGCTCCGATTATGCCGACCACGGCGAGCTGAACCGAGTTCGAGAGGAGCGCCACTCGGCATAATCCGGCGCTCGGCACAGTGGCACGGCTACCTTATCTGAACAACCAACCCCGCTGCGAGAATCTCCGGCCATCCTGCGCGCCGACGGGCCGACGGCTCATTGACGCGCATGTGCCTGGCCTCCTCCACCCGTCCAGACTGCGCCCAGGGTTGTGCAGGTTACGGTGGGATCTGCCCACGCTCGACTCGTTCGAGCTGACCGGGCTATCTACCGCCTCCGCCGCGACGACTTCGTCGTTATGCGAGACGAACTAATCGATCTGTTCCAAATCGAAGATCTTGTGCGCAAGCCGGTTCGGAACCTCTCCCTCGGCGACCGTATGAAGGTCGAGATCGTCGGCTCGCTGCTACATCGCCCGCGAGCGCTATTCTGTCCAGTGGTCCGCAGAGCACACAGGCCACAACCGATTTCTGGTGCACGTCCAGACCCGCGCACGACTCCACAATGGGCTCCATAGCCGCAACCTCCGAGGATGCTGGCCCGAGGTGCACGGCGATCTCATCAACAGGAGATTTGCTACCCGCGCTCTGAGGCGCACACGACGGTACTCACCAACCGCCGAGCCAGTTTATCGGTACAGGGTCGAACCCCACAAAGTAGACCGGCCTTCCGCACCATCGAACCGCGCTCGGTAGATACCACCATCCACTCCGTGTCAACCAGAACTCGACGGCGCGCCTTTCATCACCACCCGGTGAGCCGACGGCTCGTGACCGTTTATCGAGGTCGGCAGCCGACGCGTTCACTTCGCCGGCTGCACCTACCAACCGACCGGTGCGTGGGTGGCCCAACAGGCACGCGACCTGGCCTGGAAGCTCCGGAACGGCGCGCTGAGGGCCAGGTTCCTCCTTCGTGATCGAGACTCGAAGTTCAGCGCCGTCTTCGATGAGGTCTCCAAATCGGAGCACGTGAGAGTTATCCGGTTGCCTTACCGGAGGCCAGTGGCGAATTCAATCGCGGAGAGGTTCGTCGGCACATGCCGGCGCGAGGCGCTCGACCACCTTCTCATCTTCGGGCGAGGCCATCTGGAGAGGGTGCTGGGCGAGTTCATCGAGCACTACAACCACGCCCGACCGCATCAAGGGCTGGAGCAGCGCCGACCCTGCGAGCCGGCCGACGTGATCCCGCTCCCGAGCGGGCGCGTGGAGCGTCGCGACCGGCTTGGCGGAGTGCTCCACGAGTATTTCTGAGCGGCATGAGCGAGGTGACTGAGATGGGGCTAACGGCACACCTTCGCGGGAGTGGCCAATCCCTTCTACTGGGGTGGACCGCGGCCTGGCGAGCGAGTCGTCGATCTGGGTTCAGGTGCCGGGATGGATTCTTTCCTGGCCGCGCTCTGGGTCGGTCCCACTGGACGCGTGATCGGCATCGACATGACGCCGCAGATGCTCGAGCGCAGCCGCGACCTGGCGGCCAAGCTGGGTCTCCCCAACGTCGAGTTCCGCGAGGGGTTCATCGAGAAGGTGCCCATCGAGGACGGATGGGCGGATACGACAGCAGCAGTAAATGGACGCGGTCGAACCCGACGGAAGCACTGGTGAGCACGTGATCGCGCCGAGTTCCTAGCGGAAGTCCGAGCATTTGAGCCACCCTCAATCCTCTGTGGCCCGCTTCCTCAGAGCGTCGTCGCTCGACCGCTCCTGTTCACCAGCGTTCCGACGCGCGAGTCTGGATCAGAGGACCCAGGGTTCCGGCTGAACTTCGCAGGTGACTTCGTCGAAGCGGAGGACTATTGGGCCCTGCTCGCTCAGAGTGCGACGTGGCTGGTCGAGATCGTCGCGCAGCCGGTAGAGCCGATGGTGCAAGTTGGTATTGCGCCAACGCGTGCTGGGGAGGCAGAGTACCCAAGCGCAACAGGGCAAGTGTTCTCACTCCGTCACCCTAACCCTGCCGGCGGACCCTTCTTCTCATGTCGGATCCTATGCAAAGAAGGGCAGTGGCCGCGACCTCTGAAGAGCGTCGATGCCCTTCGACAGGCGATCGGTGTGCATGTCTACCTTGAAGGTTCTTCACCGGTGGGCACGATCACTGTTGCGGGCGTAGGCCGCATAAGGGCCAGGCCTGACCTGGCTGTCACGACCGTCGGCGTCGAGGCCTACGCCGCCACCCTCAGCCAGGCCATGGCGGAAGCCGGTGGAACAATGGGGTCGGGTGCTGCATGGCCTGCGCGATGCGGGGCTTCAAGACACAGACCTGCGCACAGTCCGCCACTCGGTCCAGGTCGAGCGCCCGCACGACCAGAAGAGAGGACGATCCTCCGACTCTGCCGGCTATAGAGTGGTCAACCTGGTCGGGGCACTAGTTCGGGACTGAACCGGGTCGGCGCCATTCTGGACGAGGCCGTTGCCGCGGGGCCAACAGCGTGATCGGCGTTGCTTTCACCGTGGCGGACCGCCAGTTTGGAGGGCCAGGCCCGGGAGGCCGTCATGGCGGAGGCACGAGGCCGGGCAGATCAACTTGCGCGTCTCGCCGGCTTGGAACTCGGACCAGTTGTCCAGATCAGCGAGGGCGGAATCGCGGCACCAGTGCCTCGCAGGGAGGCCAGGGGGCTGGCGCCAGTCTCGTACTCGATGCCGATCGAAGCAGGGGAGCTGGACATCACCCGAATCCAGGTGACATACGAGACGGCTTGAGTCCCCGGAGCAGGCGGTCCAGCAGGCGGGACAGCACCGCCTCCCCAGCGCCGAACGCCGGGGCGGGGCGCAGCTGCGGACGAACCATCGCCCGGAGATCACGACAACGTGAAGTAGGCTAGGGTCGCGACCGCGAGGGACGACGGCAGGATTGACACGGCAGGATCTGATGGACGGCAGCGCACTCGCCCAGACATGCCCGGGCCTCTGGGCCGCCCACGTTGCGACGTGCGAGGAACCGGACCTGAGCCGGGGGTCGCTCCTGCGACCGCTGCCAGCTTCCTGGACGGCTCGACGAAGTGCGTGGGCCACGAAAGGCTTTACTCATAGGATTCAGGCGAATGCAGGTAAGGGACCTGGAGGCGCTCTCCGGCGAGTTCTTCGAGCGCGTCACTCGCAAGTAGCCCATGTGGGCGGATGAGCTCATCGAGACGGTCGATCGGAACGCCCTCGAGACAGCGTTCTCGGGTGCGATTCGGGTCGACATAGATGACGAGGTCTTGCTGGCCAGGGCGTACGGCTATGCCCACCGTGGCTTGCGGGTCGCCAACACCATCGATACCCGGTTTGCGATAGCCAGCGGCACCAAGGGTTTGACCGCTCTTGCAGTTGTGAGCCTGATCGAAGACGGAGAGCTCGATTGGGCCACGACTGCCCGCTCAGTTCTCGGTCCGGATCTTCCACTGATCGACGACACAGTGACCGTCGAGCACCTGCTCGCGCATCGCTCAGGGATCGGAGACTACCTGGATGAGAGCGCCGATCATCCGATCAACGACTATGTGCTGCCGATACCTGTGCAGCAGCTGGCAACCACTGAGCAGTACCTCGCAGTTCTGGATGGGAAGCCGACCCAGTTCGAACCGAACGAGAAGTTCTCTTACTGCGACAGCGGATATGTCGTGCTCGCGTTGATCGCTGAACGGACGAGCGGCATGCCGTTTCACGATATCGTGCGACAACGCGTCTGCGAACCGGCGGGGATGCACGACACGGAGTTCTTATGCTCAGATCAGCTTCCGGGCAGCGCCGCGCTTGGTTATCTGTCTGTCGACGGCGATAGGACCAATGTGTTCCACCTGCCCGTGCGCGGAAATGGGGACGGCGGCATCTACTCCACGGTGGCCGACGTGCACACACTGTGGACCGCATTTTTCGACGGGCGGATCGTCTCGAGGGCGAACGTCGCCGAGATGGTGCGACCCCGCAGCCATGTGCCGTCGGCGTCGATGCGCTATGGCCTCGGCTTCTGGCTCCACGAATCGGGGAGTGCTGTGATGTTGGAGGGCCATGACTCCGGTGTGTCGTTCCGCAGCGTCCATGACCCGGATTCGTGCATCACCCATACTGTCGTCGCGAACACGTCTGAGGGTGCCTGGCCCCTCGCACGACAGCTGGGCGAGTTGGTCGATCGATCCGGGCGCTGATTCGACGCCTCAAGCAGGCGATCTGCACGGCTCATGCGGCGGGTTCCCCTGGCCTGGCTCGGTACGCGCACGTTGATAGCCAGAAACCACCGCTGCAGGGAACTGGTCCTCGAGGCTCACTGGGCGCCGGCATGCGGCCTCGGGATCGGCAGATCATGACCAGCGCGGGACAGCGTTCCCAGCCGTGGTGGCTCAGTCAGGTCAACCGCCGGCTCAGCGGTGTCGGCCGACGAAGCGTAGCGTTTCGCGGAAGCTCTCGGGCGCGCCTGCACTCTCGCGCGGGGGAAGAGCGTAGCCGGCGTGATCTTGCACGGATCGCTCGTCCTCGAGGCCTATGTCTCAGGGAGCGACATCGATCTCCTGGTGGTCGTCGAGGCGCCCATCACCGACGTGCAGCTGGCTGCACTGACAGAAGCCGTAGCCGTCTCATCGGTGTCTCGGACGGAGAGCAAGAGCACGCCTATGCCCGGGAAGGCCGCGCGGATGCGCCGGGTCGCCTCCGTCCCGCTGATGCTGGGCATGTTCACGTCCATCAGGACAAGGTCGGGCCTCAGCGCCCGCGCCGCGTCGAACGACTCCTCGCCGCTCACCGCCTCGCCAGCCACTTCGATGCCAGCGGTCGCCTGCACGACCGGCCCACGCCGCCCTCCGAAATGGCTCCAGATCGTCAACTATCAGCACCCTGACCGGCATCGCTGCTGTCCCCCTCCATGTCACGCGGTCATGGCAGCTGTGCCACCTGAAGCTCGTTGTTGATGCCTGGACCGAAGTTCTGGGCATAGTGGCCTCCGGTGGCCTCGATCTCGAACACGGGCTGGCAGCCCCCGCTGCTGCACTGGAAGATCAGGAGGTAGTTGCCGTTGGGGTCGGCGGGAATGAAAGGAAGGTGGACGGTGGTCGGGACAGCGAAGCCGCTGAGCGAGATGTGACCGGCGCCGTTCAGCGCCGGGTTCTCGTTCTGGTGGCCCTGGAATTCGAGCTCGCCGTCAACGTTGCCGGCCTTGTCGACCACGATCCAGCCCCAGATACCACCGATGCCGAACGGATTGCTTGAGCTGGCGACGCAGGTCACCTGGTTCTGGCAGTTCAGGGAGAGCCCGACCTGGTACGCCGCGCCGTTTCCGTACGCCGCGGCGGGCGATGCACTGGCCAGAAGCAGCCCGGCAGCACCGACGAGTATGCCAAAGACGAGTTTGAATTTGCGCATGAATGCCTCCTCCAAGACTGTGATTCGTGAGCGAGAGGCGCTGGATAGCGCTGCTGTGCTCGCGTCTCGCCAACGTAAGGGGTGGGAAACCCACTCGCATCGGGTGTTTCCCTACGTTCTGGGTGCGGGCACACCCCTTGATCGTTGTCCCTGCTCCGTCGGTTCCCGCGTGCGCTGATGCCGATCAGCCATTCGTGCACAAGCTGGGAGCGCGAGCGAATGTCCAGCTTCTAGCGGATGCGGGCGCGGTTCGCCTCGATGGTCTCCGGGCTGACCAAGAGGGCGGGGGCGACCTCCCGGTTGGTGAGGCAGCCAGCTCCGCCGCCCCTCGGCTCGGATGGCGTCAGCTCGGTGGCCTTCCCTGGATCCGGTTGTCGAGACCGAGCTTGCTCAGCGGGTTGAACACTTGGCTCTCCACGGTGCGCACCGAGATGTGCAACCGAAATGGGCCATGGCTTTGTTGGACAGGCCAGCGCCGCCAGGCTGGCCACCTCGAGCTCGCGTTCGCTCAGCCTGCCGGCAACCATCCGACGCGAGCGCGGCTTGCCGACAGCGATGGCGACGGCGCAGGCACGCGTCCTTAGCCAAGATTGATCGGAGTCACCGACAGGATCCGGTCGAATGGAAGCTCGGCGCGGTGGCAGGCCTCCTCGACCGTCCCCACCGAGCTGGCATCGAACAGGCAGAAGGCGACCTCGTCGTCGGGCACGAGGAAGGCGCTCCGGTACGAGATTTGTTTTCCTTGCTCGTTGAGCTTTTCGGCCGCTTCCTGCGCCCGACGCGCGGTCACCATCACTCCGGACTCAGTCAGCCCCGGCCAATAGCATTCGACGAGGAAGCTGCGCAGGGGAGTCGGTGGCGTCCTGGCCATATGCCGACCGTAGACGGTCGGTGCCGCCCACGCATCGGGTATTTCCCCATGGTCTAGCTGGAGCTGTGGTCAGCTGCTACCCTTCCGTCAGCCGCCATGCCCGCCGACATCATCGGGCGCCAGTCTGAGCTCCAGAGGATTACCGGCTTCCTCGACTCGATCAGCGATGGACCGGCGGCGCTAATCCTGCAGGGCGAGCCCGGGATCGGAAAGACCACTCTTTGGGAGGCCGGTCTCCGCGAGGCGAGCGGGCGAGGTCACCGACTCCTCGCCTGCCGGCCGGTGGAGTCCGAGGTGCGGCTCAGCTATGCGTCGCTGGCAGATCTCCTCGCGGGAGTCGACGAGGAGATCGTGAGGGATCTGCCGGTGGCGCAGCGCCAGGCGCTGGAGGTGGCGCTCTTGCGCGGGCCACGTGCCGTTTCGACGCCTGACCATCGCGCCATCGCCACCGCACTGCTCAGCGTTCTGCACACGCTGTCGGCGCAGGCAGGCGTCCTAGTCGCCGTTGACGACCTCCAATGGCTCGATCCCGCAACTGCGCGTGCCCTCGAGTTCGCCGCCAGGCGCCTGGTGGGCCCGATCGGAATGCTGGCCTCGTTCAGGATCGCCGGTCGCGCCCGGGACGGGCCTCAGCTGCGCCTGCCAGACCCTGACCGAATCGGCCGGCTCGAAATTGGCCCGCTGAGCCTGGCCGCCCTGCGCCACCTTCTCAAGGAGCGGACGGGAAGGGCATACCCGCGCCCCGCCCTGGTGCGGATTCTGCAGGTCTCCGGAGGGAATCCATTTTTCGCGCTCGAGCTCGCGCGCGTCCTCGGTGAAGGGCCAGTGCTGGCGCCCAGTACGTGGTTCCCTGCAACCGTGGCGGAGGTCGCGCGAGCGCGTTTCGAGCAAGTCGACGCGCACACGCGCGGCGTGCTCCTGGCGGCCGCCGCGCTCGCCGTCCCGACCGTCGACATCCTCGAGCGCGTCGACCCCGCTGCGTGGTCCCTGCTGGAACGCGCCGAGGAGCTCGACATCCTCCAGATTGGTGGCAATCGCGTTCGCTTTGCCCATCCGATCCTCGCCTCCAGCGTCTACGCGATGGCCTCGCCTGCAGAGCGACGGGCCATGCACCGCCGGCTCGCCGCCGCCGGCCTGGACGCCGAGGAGCGGGCGCGCCATCTCGCGCTGGCATCGATGAGGGCCGACGATGAGACGATCGCCGCGCTGGACGAGGCGGCGGCCCATGCACGGAGCCGAGGCGCCACAGCGGCGGCCGCCGATCTTCTCGAGCTGGCGCTCAGCCTTGGCGCCGACGACCCCGCCCGCAGGGTTCGCTTGGCGAAGCATCATTTCGACTCGGGTGACCCGCTGCGCGCGAGGGGAGTCCTCGAGGAGACGATTGCCAGTCTCCCACCGGGCCTCATGCGGGCGGAGGCCCAAAGGCTGCTCGCCACGGTCCGCCTTCACGACGACAGCTACCGGGAGGCTGCCGCGCTCCTCGAACAGGCACTGACCGAAGCGAATGGCGACCCGGCACTGCGGGCCCGGATCGAGCTGGAACTGCTGTACGTGCTCACCAACCTGGGCCGTATCAATGACGCACTGCTTCATGGCGAGCGGGTTATTGAAGATGCCGAGGGACTCGGCGACCGAGGCCTGATCGCTCAGGCTCTCGCCGCATCGACGATCACCCGATTCCTCAATGGGCAGGGCCTCGATGAGCCTCGCCTGGAGCGGGCGCTGGCTCTCGAGGACCGGGACCTGCCGACGGCGATCATGTTTCGCCCGAGTCTGATGGCCAGCCTTCTGTCGATGTGGACGGGCCGGCTCGAGCAGGCACGGGAGGCGTTCTACTCACTCCGGCGGGACTGTCTAGAGCGAGGCGAGGAGACCGACCTCATGTTCGTCGCCTTTCACACGGTGATGCTCGAGTGCTGGCGCGGGGATCTCCACAACGCCCGACAAGTGGCGGATGACACGTACGAACGTGCGCTCCAGCTCGGCACCGACGTGCCGCTCGCCATTGCACTCTCCACGCGGGCGAATGCGGCCGCCTACGAGGGGAACGCGGCCGAGGCGCGAGAGACCGCTAAGGCCGCCCTGCGCATCTTCATGCGTGGCAGCTGCCTCGTGGCCACCTTGTGGCCGATGGCTGCGCTCGGATTCCTCGAGCTCTCACTCGACGACTTCGAAGCCGCCGCGGAGCGGCTCGGGCCGATGGCCGCCGGGGCGGCGTCGATGGGCGTGCTGGAGCCGGTGTGCATCCCATTCGCCGCGGACGCCGCGGAGGCGCTGATCGCCCTTGGCCGGATCGAGGAAGCGAGGGTCATCGTCGACCAGCTTGAGGAGCACGGGCGGCGCCTGGATCGCGCCTGGGCCCTGGCCAGTGGAGGCCGCTGCCGAGCCCTGCTGCTCGCCGCGAGTGGCAACATGGAGGCGGCGATCGAGGCTGCTGAAGTGGCGCTGGCACAGCACGAGCAGTTGGCCATGCCCTTCGATCGGGCTCGGACGCTGCTCGTCTTGGGTCGGCTCCAGCGCAGGCTGGGCAAGCGGCGAGCTTCCAAATCCACGCTCGAGGAGACCCTTCGGACGTTTGAAGGGATCGGCACGGCCCTCTGGGCGGCCAAGGCCCGCGGAGAGCTTCGGCGCCTGGGCACACATCCAGGGCCGGCCGCCGAGCTGACGCCGACCGAGCAGCGGGTCGCCGAGCTGGCCGCCAGCGGCCTCACCAACCGCGAGGTCGCCGCCGCCCTCCTGATCAGCCCCAAGACCGTAGAGGCGAACCTCGCCCGCATCTACCAGAAGCTGGAGATCCGTTCGCGCGCCGAGCTTGGGCGGCGAATGGCCGATCGGCGCCAACCGACGCCGACACTCGCCGAGCAGCACTGACGTGCTGGGCCGTCGACGGCCTGCAACTTAGAGGGGGCCTTCCGGAGAATAAGCATTACGGATAAGCCCGAAGACCGTCGGGGCGAACCTCGCTCGCATCACCAGAAGCTGGACATCGGTTCCCGTGCCGAACTCGGGCGGCGAATGGCGGACCGGCCCGGGCGCGCCCCAACGGCGCTGTGATAGCCATCAGGGTTCCCGCACCCTCGGCATAGGGAAACACCCGATGCGGGCGGGTCCGCCACCGCCTACGGTTGGCGGGACGCGAGCACGGCCGGCGCTCCGGTGCCTCCTGCTCACGAATCCGTTGGAGGTGGAGACACGCGTGAGCGTTACGGGAGCGATGGCCCAGACCGCTGGCCGGCCAGACGTCGACCGGCGACTGCGCGCGGGAGCTCTCGCCTTCGTCCTGGCTGCCCTGCTGACCCTACCGGTCCTCTTCGTCGTCCACCCCCCCACCGACCCCGCGCACAACCGCGAGTTCGCCCTGAGCGCCAACACCTTCAGCTACCGGCTCGGCTGGAGCCTCCAGATCTACGCGCTGACGCCCATGGTCCTGGGGATGTTCGCCATCTACGGGGCGCTCGCCGGCACGCGGGCGCGGCGCTGGGCCCTCGCCGGTCTCGTCGTCACCGTGGGCGGGGCGTGCCTGCTCCTGCCGGGCACCGGCTTCGCCGCTTTCGTCATGCCGGCCGCTGGCGTCCTCATCAGCCAGGGCCACGAGCAGGACGTGCTTCGCCTGCTCGACCAGGTCTTCCAGGAGCCGGCCTGGATCGCGGTCTTCCTGGGTGGGATCGTCCACAACCTCGGGCTCGTGGTCATGGGCGTGGCGGTGTGGCGGTCGAACGCGCTGCCGCGTTGGGCGGGAGTGCTGCTGGCCGCCGCCGGCGTGGTCGGCCTGCCGGCCTTTCTGGACATAACGCTGGCCCAGGAGATCGGGTCAGCCGTCTCGGTGGCCGCGTTCCTGGCTCTGGCCGCAGGCCTCTGGCAGCGGGCCGCCGCACCGGTCATCGAAGGATCGAAGGCGTGAACGCGGCTCCAGCGCATGACCTTGGTCGCGGCGCCGCCGCGCCTCGTGGCGAGCGCCGCTGGTCCCGCTGGGCCAGTGGCAGCGACCGCCGGCCTGCTGCTGCTGGGCATGACCGCGGTCTGGGCCACGGGCCCGAGCCCTTCTGGAATCGACTTCGGCAGGCGGATGGTGGGAGTGACCAGCCCACCGGTCCTGGTCTCGCTGCCGCTCGCCTACACCTGAGCGACCTTCCGGCAGATTCGCCGATCGCCGTGCCGCCGCTGCTGCAGGGCCTTCCGGCACCGTACACCCTGGCCGCCACGACCACCCCTGCCAACCTGATCTCGATCTTCGACTCGAGCCGCTCATTCGGGGTTACCAACCTGCTGATGATCGCGGTTGGGGGTTTGGACACGGCGGTTGTGCGCACGCTGCTGCCCGCCAGGTGGGGGGCGCGGGCGTCCGTGGTCACCGTGCTGCGGGCGGAATGAAAGGAGTGAACAAGATGCTCGATGCCAGTCGGGACGACCAGCCCTCTCAGCCGGTCAGAGTTCGGGCCGAGCAGGCGGGACCGGTCATGCCCATCCCCATTCGCTTAGCGCGGCGGGCTTTCCAGTACGGCACATGGGTGATGCTGGTGCTGATCATCGTGCAGTTCACCGCCGCCGGTGCCGGCCTCTTCTCGGTCCTCGCGCAGGACGCGGCCGGGGCCACCATCCTCCGCTACCACTCCGGCATCGGTCCGGCCATGATCGCTCTCCTCTGTGTGCTCATGGTCATCGCCGCCTTTGTCGGCCGCCTGCCCTGGCGGATGACCGGCCTGGCGGCCTCCTTCTTCCCGCTGCTGATCCTGCAGTCTCTCCTCATCATCCCCTACCGCTATGCTCACGACGTCCCGGCACTGGCCGGCATGCCCTGGCTTGCCGCCCTCCACGTCGTCAATGCGCTCCTGATCTTCTGGCTGGCATTCCAGTTGCCGCTCTGGGCGCGCCGGTACCTCACCGCGTCATCCAAGTGAGCGAGGTTCAACTCGCCAGTTATGGCTTATGGCGCGCCACCGGGGAGTCAGACTGCGGCAGTGATCGGCGGACGACACTCGTATGTAGCGAGAAACTGCCGGCGCCGAGGCTCCGGGCGGTCTTGTGAGGAAGCGTGCACCCGACGCAGACGACAGGTCATGACCACCACTGGCGAGGTCGCCAGATAGGCCTTGACTTCGCCCAGACCCACTCGATGGGGTTGTGGTGCCGGCAGTAGCGGGCGCCCTAATAGATGGGATGGACGAGGGAAGGCCGGCCTGCTAGGTCTGCACCGCTCGACAACTGTGGACGCTCATGTTGTCGAGCACTATGGCAATCCGGGCGCGGTCGGGTAGGCGGCCAACTCATGCTCCCGGAGTTCGATCGAGGAGGGCAATTCTCATGACTCAAGTACTCGAGAGCGACGTGGCCGCCTTGCGCAAGAGCTGCACAGGCGTTGTTGTGACCCGTGACGACGATGGCTATCACGCCGGCCGATCAATATGGAACGGGGCCATCGACCGCCGCCCAGCCGTGATCGCCCGGTGCTCCAGCGGTGTCGACGTGGCCGCGACGATCGAGTTCGCGAGAACCCGTGGACTCGAAATCTCGGTGCGAGGGGGAGGCCACAGCGGCGCCGGCTACAGCGTCTCCGACGGCGGGCTGATGATCCATCTCGGCGACATGAAGCAGGTCAGGGTGGATTCGGCCGCCCGACGAGCGGTCTGCGGCGGGGGCGTCACCTGGGGTGACGTGGACGCTGCGACGCAGGCCCACGGCCTGGCGGTGCCGGGCGGCATCGTCAGCCATACGGGGATCGGCGGGCTGACCCTCGGCGGCGGGCTTGGCTGGCTGAACGCGAAGGCAGGGCTGACCGCCGACTACCTGGTCGCCGCCGAGCTCGTGACCGCCAGTGGCCGGATCGTGCGTGCGTCCGCCGAGAAAAACCCCAACCTTTTCTGGGCGATCCGCGGCGGCGGCGGCAACTTCGGCGTCGTCACTTCCTTCGAATACCGGCTCCACGAGGTCGGGCCGCTCGTGCACATCGGCTACTTCTTCTGGGGTTCGGATCGGGCCGCCGAGGCTCTGCGGTTCTGTCGCGATTTCGTCAAGGGCCTGCCCGACGACATGGGTGTGGGGATCAGTGGAGTCAACGCCTCCCCCAGGCCATACGTTCCGGAGCAGCACCATTACGCACCGGGGGTCGCGCTCATAGTCGTGGGCTTCGGCTCGGCAGAGGAGCACCAGCGAGCTGTCCGGCCGGTTCGTCAGGAGGCTGCACCGCTGTTCGAACTGGTGTCGCCGCTGCCCTACACGAACCTGCAGAAGCTGGTTGACGAGGGCTTTCCTTGGGGGATCCTCAACTACGACAAGGCGCTTTACATCGACGAGTTCACCGACGACGTGATCCACGTGTTCGCCGAGCACCTGGCGAAGAAGACCTCGCTGATGTCCATGGTCGCCATTCAGCGGCTGAACGGAGCGTACGAACGCGTGGGTGAGGACGAGACCGCCTTCGGCGGTAGCCGGGCAGCAACTTAGACCGTCACGCCGTGGCTGGGGGCCCAAGGGGTCGCGGGTTCAAATCCCGCCTCCCCGACCAGCGTTGCCAATTCACATTGGTATGGGATGTCAGGCATAATGTGATAGCGCTGCTGTTAGTTGCTCACAGGATATTCACGGGCGACGTCTCAACACCGAGTCCGATATGAGTTGGACTGCTTGATGGAACTCCGATTGCTGGCGTGCAGGAGCCGCTCGCCCTCTGACTACTTCCCACGGAAGGACTGAGTCGCCGTCTCACGGGCCAACGAGTCAGTGATAGGACCCTGGCCAAAGCCTCCCATGCACTCATTCGCGCACCTCCTACGCTCGGGTAGGATGTGCTGCCCCATCGCTGGGCCGGCCGCACTGTCAACGGACAAGTTCCTGCTCCGCGATCGGGACACCAAGTTCAGTGCCGCCTTCGATGAGGTCTTCAAGTCGGAGGGGCTGAGAGTCATCCACCTGCCCTACCGGAGGCCAGTGGCGAACTCAATCGCTGAGAGGTTTGTCGGCGCGTGCCGGCGGGAGGTACTCGACCACCTGCTCATCTTCGGGCGAGGGCACCTGGAGAGGGTGTTGGGCGAGTTCATCGAGCACTACCACCACGCCCGGCCGCACCTAGGGCTGGAGCAGCGCCGACCCTGCGAGCCAGCCGACGTGCTCCCGCTCCCGACCGGGCGGGTGGAGTGCCGCGACCGCCTTGGAGGCGTGCTCCACGAGTACTTCCGGGCGGCCTGAGCGAGGTGACTGAGCAG